>OJIY01000187.1_pt1 | contig 32458 bp, 29 predicted proteins | sample 1596061 | NCBI WGS metagenome assembly OJIY01 (sample SAMEA4350111, study PRJEB24818) | metagenome | biome: human; feature: gut; material: faeces | place: Denmark | collected 2013-09 | reverse complement strand
GTGCTCAATTATCCCGATGCGGACAGCATGCCGTTCAGAAACTACCGGGAACATCTGCGCGCTTCCGGGGTGAAGTCCACCTTGAACGTGCCGCTCTTCGTATATGGGAGCATGTACGGATTCATCGGCTTTGACGAGCACAGATACCACCGGCAGTGGCATGATTCGGATCTCTACATCCTGACCACGGCGGCCCAGATTCTGTCGCGGGCCATTGAAAACAAGATCTATGAGCGGGAGCTTATCGAAAACAAGAATCTGCTGGAGTCCATTTTCGGCAGCGTGCAGGACGCCATCATCACCGTGGACGCCTCGCTGCGCGTGATCACAGCCAACCGCGCGGTGACCGGCATCTGCCACGGGAACGTCGCGGCGGGCGAACAATTCGACCTTCGCGCCGGGGATTGCAGCAAAGCCTGTCTCGCCCCGCTCAGGAAAACCCTGGAGACCAAGCGCGGCCTGCGCGATTCGCAGATTTGCTGCTTCGGTGGCCGGGGAGGCGAGCAGGTGGCCGTGGTCAACTGCTCCCCGCTGCTCAACGGCGAAGGCGCCTTTATGGGTGCGGTGCTGGTCATCCGCGACATCACCCGCCTGGCCCGGCTGGAAAACGCCCTGCGCGAACGGCGCAATTATCAGGGCATCATCGGCCAGAGCGAGAAAATGCAGAAAATTTACGACCTGCTGCACACCCTGGCGGACATGAGCACCACTGTGCTGATCACCGGCGAATCGGGCACCGGCAAGGAGAAGATAGCCCATGCCCTGCATTACGGCGGCCGCCGCGCCGGGCGGCCCTTCATCCGGGTCAATTGCTCGGCCCTGGCCGAAAGCCTGCTGGAAAGCGAGTTGTTCGGCCACGCCAAAGGGGCGTTTACCGGCGCGGACCGGGAAAGCGTGGGCCGCTTTGAGGCCGCCCACGGCGGCACCATCCTGCTGGACGAAATCGGGGACATCTCGCCCCTGATCCAGCTCAAGCTGTTGCGGGTGCTGGAGGAAAAGGAGATCGAACGCGTGGGCGAAACTACCCCCCGCAAAGTGGACGTGCGCGTGCTGGCCGCCACCCACCGCGATCTCAAAAAAGCCATTGCCGAGGGGACCTTCCGGGAGGATCTCTACTACCGCCTGAACGTCATGAATCTCCGTATCCCGCCGTTGCGCGAGCGGGTGGAGGATATCCCGCTGCTGGTGGAGCATTTCCGCGTCAAGTTCAACGCCCAGTATGCCAAGAGCATTGCCGGCGTGTCCACTGAAGTCATGGAGATCTTCATGCGCCATCCCTGGCCGGGCAATGTGCGCGAACTGGAGCATATCATTGAGCGGGCCTTTGTGCTCTGCGGCGGGGAAATGATCAGGCCCGAGCATATTGCTCTGGAAACCGCCGCGCGCCCCGTTTTTCATGCGGACGCGCCCGCCGCGCTTTCGACGGACGGAAAGGAACGGCTGCTGGCCGCGCTGGAAAAGACCGGCTGGAACATCAGTAAAAGCGCCCGCCTGCTGGGAGTCAGCCGCTGGACCCTCTATCGTCGCATGCTCCGCCTCGGTCTGGAGCGTCCCGGCGAAGAAGTGTAGCAGTCCGCACACTAATGGTGCACCAGAACCGTGCGGACTGCTACAGTCCATGGGCAGCCCTTTGCCAGGCCTGTTTCATTTTCTTTTAATATGCTAAAATAATGTAATATTTTTTATATCATCAGGCTTTCTTCTGGCATGCTCCTTGCTTTTTGCCGTGTACAACCCGGCACACGTCCGGGCAGACACGTACAGGACTTTCAGGAGGCTGGCATGAACAGAATTATCGTCAATTGGATGTACCCGCGTTCGCTCACCACCGTTTTTATGCGGGCCATCACCAATCGGGGGGATTTCCACACCATTTTCGAACCCACCCTGCCGCTGTACTGGCGGAACAGAAACGAGCCCGGCGTGCAGTCGCACCAGGACTACGAAGGCTGGCCCGTGGTCTATGAGGAGGTCATCCGGAAGATTTACGGCATCGCGGAAAAGAGCCCCACCTTCATCAAGGAATGTCCCTACCACGCCATTGACCACTACCTGGCCGACGAGGCCTATCTGCGCCGCTGCACCCACATGTTCCAGATCCGCAACCCCAAATATGTGGTGCTGTCCTTCTGGAAGGTGATCGGCTCGCAGCGCTCCATGCGCATTGAGGATGTGGGCCCCGTGGCCTCGGACAGGATTTTCAACCGGCTCAGCGAACTGGGCCTGCACGCCCTGGACAACGGCAAGACCCCGCTGGTCATTGACGGCGACGACTTCCAGAACGACCCGGCCGGGATCATGGCCGCCTGGTGCGACGCCATGGGGCTGGAATTCAAGCCCGAAACCCTGCGCTGGACGCCGGAATGGCGGCCTGAATACGACCACTGCAAGGATTTCTACTATGACGTGAGCGGCAGCACCGGCATCCAGAAGAATATGGAGGCCTTCCTCTATGATGAAAAACTGGTGGACGCCATTTTTGAGGATCTGCCCATGCTCCGGATGCTCTATGAGCACTGCCTGCCGTACTACGAAAAGCTGTATGAATATCGCTTGAAGCCCAAAAAAGTCTAGGGACAAGCTCCGGCAAGCGTCTTTTGTCCCCTGAACTGCGTCAACAGGCGGCTGCGGGCCGGAGATAATGTTCTCATTGCGCGGTCTTGGCCCGCAGCCGCCTGTTTTCTTGCCGGGAAACAAAATGCGCCGTTAGCGACTGCTCCTCGTCCGCTTCGCTCATCCCGTTCCGGGGAGCGGCGCGGGGGCGCAGAATTTCTTCCCTCCCTATTCCGGCCGGGACCCGGCCCGGCAGCGCCTGAAGCCATCAGGGGGAATGCCGTGGACACCAAGGAAGGACATCTGGAGATCATCAACGCGAGCAAGATCTACGATCCCGAAGGGGGCAACGTGCTCGCGGTGGACAATTGCAGTTTTGAAATACAGGCCGGGGAATTCGTGGCCATTGTGGGGCCGTCGGGCTGCGGCAAAACCACGCTGCTGAATATGACCGCCGGTTTTGAGGACATTTCCAAAGGCGAGATCCGCATGGACGGTCAGGTCATCGCCGCGCCGGGGCGCGCGCCCCGGCCGGGCGCGGACCGGGTGGTGGTCTTCCAGGCCGGGGCTCTGTTCGACTGGATGACCGTGCGGCAGAACATCATGTTCGGCCCGCTGACCACCGGAGCCATGAGCGCGGCCCAGGCCGACGCCCGGGCCATGGAGCTGATCCGCATGGCCGGTCTGAAAGGCTATGAGGACGCCTATCCCATCCGCATTTCCTCGGGCATGCGGCGGCGCGTGGAAATTCTGCGCGCTCTGATCAACGAGCCGAAAACCCTGCTGCTGGACGAGCCGTACCGGGCCATGGACGCCATCACCAAGTCGGTGATGCACCAGTTTTTGCTGGACATGTTCGACAGGGTGCACAAGACCGTGCTTTTCATCACCCATGATCTGGATGAAGCCATCTACCTCTCGGACAAGGTGGGCATCATGACCACCAGGCCGGGCCGTTTTAAAAAATGGATTCATGTGGACCTGCCCCGGCCGCGCACCTTCAGCACCAAGAAGCTGCCGGAATTTCTCGACTACAAGCGCCAGACCATCGAAGCCGTGCGGGAGGAAGCCCGGAAATCCTTTGAGCGCGGCGAGCGCGAGGGCACCTAACCGTTCCGGCGCTGTCGGACAAAGCGGAGGTAACGTCATGTCGGATGCGGCACGGGCGGCGGCGTCGCCCATCATGCGGGTTGACCATGTCAGCGTCGGTTTCGGCGCTGTGAAAGTTCTGGATGATCTTTCCTTCAGCCTGGAAGAGGGGGCCTTCACCTGCATCTGCGGCCCGTCGGGCTGCGGCAAAACCACCATCATGTCCGTGCTGGCGGGCTATCTGACGCCGCAAAGCGGTTCCTGTCTTTTCGACGGGCGGCCGGTGAGCGGTCCCAGCCCGGACCGCCTGGTGGTCTTTCAGGAAAATACGCTCTTCCAGTGGATGAATCTTTGGGACAACACCCTGTTCGGCCCGCGCATTCAGGGCAAAAATCTGCGGGAAGCGGGCGAGAAGGCCAGGGAGCTCATCCATCTCACAGGTCTGGACGGCTTTGAAGGCAAGTTCCCCGGCCAGCTTTCCGGCGGCATGCAGCGCCGCGCCGAGCTGATCCGGGCCCTGATCAACGAACCCAGGATTCTGCTTATGGATGAACCCTTTCGCGGCCTGGACGCCATGACCAGGGGCATGATGCAGGAATATTTTCTGCGCGTCTTTGAAAGCACGCGCACCGCCATGCTGCTGATTACTTCGGAACTGGACGAAGCCGTATTCATGGGCGACGTGGTTTACCTGCTGTCCACCATGCCCACGGCCATCAAGAAAAAAATGCGCGTGGATCTGCCCCGGCCGCGTCTGGTGGAGCACCAGACCTGCCCGGAATTCGCGGAAATCCAGGGCGAGGCCTTTGCGGTGCTGGAATCCGAGGCCCTGAAATCCTTTGAACATGTCCCCGGCGGCCATTGAGCCGGAGGGGAGGGCGATCCCTCCCGGAGCAGTGTGAGATGGAAAATATCCATTGTCCCGGCGGCGGAAGCCGCCGCCCGTGGGCGAAGCCAGGGTAAAATCGCGTTTTTGCCGTCGGCTGAGGCCGACGTCTGACGAGTGAACAGATATGTTCATTCGCACAATGCTCCAAGCTGTTCCAGCCGGTCCGGCGCGCCGCCCGCCCGGACGGCGAAATCCCACAAGCGGCGGCGTTGCGGAGGTTGTTATGAGCGGCACACGTTTCAAGTTCAGGGTGGAAAACTGGATCACCCTGGCGACCCTGCTGATTCTTTTTCTGGCCTGGTATGAGGTGACCCGCCGGGGCGTTGTGCCCAAAATTTTTATTCCTTCGCCCTACGACGTCTGGCAGGGCTTTGAGGAAACCATTTTTCAGGGCTACCACGGCAAGGGGCTTTTCTACCACTGCATGGTGAGTCTGGGCCGTGTGCTGCTGGGCTGGCTGGCCGCCTGCCTGGTGGCCATTCCCCTGGGCCTGGCCATGGGCCTGAGCTCCAAGGTGCGGGCCGTGTTCGACTATCTCATCGAATTTTACCGCCCCCTGCCGCCCCTGGCCTACTACACCCTGCTGGTGCTCTGGTTCGGCATCGGCGAATTCTCCAAGATTCTGCTGCTTTTTCTGGCGGCCATTCCGCCCCTGACCATCGGCGCGGTGGAAGGCGTCAAGGAGGTCAGCCCCTCGGTGATCCAGGCCGCGCGCTCTCTGGGCGCGGACAGCCGGCAGGTCTTCTTCAAGATCATCCTGCCCGCCACCACGCCGGCCATCATCACCTCCATGCGCATCAGTCTGGGCTTTACCTACACCGTGCTGGTGGCCGCCGAAATCGTGGCCGCCACCGAGGGCATCGGCTGGATGGTCTGGGACGCCAGCAAGTTCATGCGCTCGGACATCATTTTTGTGGGCATCATCACCATGGGCGTCACCGGCATCGGCCTGGACGCCTGCCTGCGCTTTGCGGCGAGGCATCTGCTGCGGTGGAAGCGACAGTAGGGACTTCCCCGGCAAGCGTCTTTTGCTCCCCGGCCCCCACCCTTTTTTCTCGCCGGAAAAATCCGTTTTACCGGGACCAGTTTGGGCGCTTGTACAGGCATTCATCAACGTAACCATATCGGGAGTACAGCTATGAAGAAGTTTATTTGCCTGGCGTTGACGGCATTGCTCGTATTGCTGATCCTCCAGCCGCTCCAGGCGGCGGACAAGCCTGAAAAGGTGCGCATCGGCTACCTTTCGCTGGTCAACGGGCAACTTCTCTCCAAGTATCTGCAGCTGCATGAGAAGGAACTCGGCGTGCCGGTGGAGTGGTTCCGCTTCAATTCCGGGCGGGACGTCAACACGGCCATGGCCTCCAAAAGCATTGATTTCGGCAACGTGGGCCTGCCCCCGGCCACCATCGGCCTGGCGGGCGGCATGAACTACTGGGGCATTATGAACGCCAATGTGCTGGGCGCGGTGGAATCCCTGGTGGCGCGCAAGAACATTAACAGCCTCAAGGACCTGGAAGGCAAAACCGTGGTGGCTCCCTTCGGCTCCACCACCCACTATCTGCTGATCAAGGCCCTGCGCGACGCCGGGGTGGACATGGCCAAGGTCAAAATCATGGATATGGCTCCCGGCGAGGCCCTGGCGCCCTTCATCAGGGGCGACATCGACGCCGCCTATATCTGGGAGCCGAGCCTCGGTCTGGTGGTGCAAAACGGAGGCAAGATCCTGCTCACCAGCGAACATATGGCCCAAAAGGGTCATCTGACCTGGGACGTGATCAGCGTGCAGCCGGAATTCGCCGCAAAGTATCCCGAGCTGGTCAGCAAGTTCATCAAAAGCGAACTGGCGGCCATGGACTACTGGCGGGAGCATCCGGAAGAGGCCGCCAAGATCATCGCCAAGGAACTGGGCGGCATTTCCGTGGAGGACGCCAAGCGCATGATGGCCGGCACCCGTCTCATCGGCCTGGACGAGCAACTGAGTCCCGCCTTTCTGGGCACCAGCGCCCAAAAGGGCCGGTCGGCCGAGGATATTGTGAATGTGGCCGCCTTCCTGCTGGAGCAGGGGCGCATCAAGAACGGCGTGTCGCGGCAGAAGGCCGAGGACTTCCTGCATCCGGAATTCCTTGAGACCTTGCGGGACGGGAGCAAAACAAAGTAACCTTTCCTCCGGACGCCGGAATGCGGCGGGCGGTTCGTCCCCCGTGTTCCGGCGGAACAGAGGGGGGAGCGTGTGAGGTTGCCATGCACTACGCCTTTTACGATTTTATCGGCAATATCGGCCTTGTCCTCTTGCTGGGCACCTATATGCTGCTGCAACTGGGCAGAATTGACAGTCACGGGCTGCTCTATTCCCTGCTCAACGCGCTGGCCGCGCTGCTGATCGGCATTTCCCTGCTTTTCGCCTTCAATATGTCCGCCTTTCTGGTGGAGGCCTTCTGGTTTCTCATCAGCCTTTACGGCGTCGTCAAATGCTGCCTGCGCCGCCGGGCGTCCCGTCTGTGAAAAAAGAAGATGTCGGCGCGGAAAAGACTTGACGCATCCCCCTCCCCCGCGTAGGGTCGCCTCGTTGATTGATTGGGCGTCGTATTTCTTTTTTGCCAGAGACTTTGCGTGTGTAAGGCTTCAAGCGGAAAGTGTACATCCCCGTAACGTTTGGAGTTTTACTATGGCTACTTCTCTTTATGTCGGCAATTTGTCTTTTTCCAGCACCCAGTCCGGCGTTGAGGCCCTTTTCGCCCAGTACGGCACGCCGATTTCCGTGAATCTGATCATGGACCGCGTTACCGGCCGTCCGCGTGGCTTCGGCTTCGTGGAAATGGAAGAAGGCGAAGCCCGCAACGCCATCGCCGGTCTGAACGGCGTGGAATTTGAAGGCCGCGCCCTGCGCGTCAACGAAGCTGAAAAGCGTCCCGCGCCGCGCCGCTGGTAAGCTGCTTTACAAGCAATCTCAAAGGCCGTGGAGTTTTCCACGGCCTTTTTCGTATGGAGGAACTCCCCGCTTGGTCTGCCCCCTGTCAAATAGACAGGGGGCAGACCAAGCGGGGAGTTCCTTTTGGGAAAGAGGGTATCCGCCGCTCAATGCGGCAGCAGGCCGGGGTATTTTTTACTGCGCAGACCGGCCAGCAGAGCCTCGGCCGGAGCCGAGCAGCCGGAGCGCAGCACGGCGAGATAAAGCCCGGCCTCGCGGTCCGCGCTGACGATGCAGGCCGTGTCCACGCCCTGACCATCTTTACCTGTGAACAGCCAGCGGCCGTTCCGGCGACGCGCGGGTTCGCGCACGCCCGTGGCCGCGCGCAACAGACCGGCCACATCGGCGGCGTCCGGCGGCCCGGCGGTTTTGCCCACCAGCAGGCTCACCTGGCTCCCGGCCTCGTCATTGCGCAGACGCAAGACCCAGGTGCCGCTCAGTTGTCGGGGTTCCTCGGCCCGCCAGCCCGGCGGGAGGTCCAGTTCAAACCAGCCGTAATCCTCGGCGCGAACCGGCACGGCGGCCAGCAGAAGCAGCAGCACGGACATCAAGTGGAAGCGGGGACGGATATTTCTCATGATTCGTTCAAGACAGCATGCCGGGCGGGTGCTGTCAAGGCTGCTGCGGCTGACCGGCGAAGTCCCGGTTCGTTTTCAGACCCCTTTTCCCATGGCACAGGCCGCCGCAAGAGCCGCTGCGTTGTGGCGGATGTCGCCCGGATCGGTTGCGCCGACGCCTCTGACCACCCCTTTGAGGCGGGCTTTCTCAAAACAGGCAATCCAGCCGTTCAGGCCGTTCACCGCGCCGTCCACCGCGCTTTCTTCATTTTCCGCCGCCGAAGCCAGTAAATAGATGTCACGAAAGGCGTAGTCCGCCGGAAACAGCGGATTGGCGCGGTCAAGCATGGTTTTCATCTGACCGCACATTTCGTAGTAGTAAATGGGCGTGGCAAAGACGATGACTTCTGCGGTCAGCATCTTCTGCGCGATCACATCCGCGTCGTCGTGGATGACGCAACGCCGTGTTTTCTGGCAGGTCAGACAGCCTTTGCAGAAGCCGATGGTTTTGTCGTACAGGCAGACTTTTTCCACCTGATGGCCCGCCTGCCGGGCGCCCTTGGCGAATTCGTCAGCCAGGATTTCGGAATTGCCGCCTTTGCGCGGGCTGGTGGAGATAATCAGAACATTTTTGCTCATGGATTTATACCTCTTTTGTTTTTTGCGGCAGGGCTTACTGCCGCTGTATCTTTTCAGCGACTCCCCGGAGGACGCGCCACAGGCGCGTCTGTCCGCGCGCTCCTTTTGCCGCGGATCAATTGTTGCGCGCATTCAATACGGTCTTGAGCACTTCCCCGGCGTTGGCGCCGACCTCCGCGCCGACCCTGTCGCTCAGCACGGCCACAACGGCCTCAAGCTGCGCGGGGGTCAGCCCTGTGTTCATGCCGATGCCGAAGTGGGCCCGCAATTGCGGGTTCAGCCCGCTGATGCAGGCCAGAGCGGCGATGGTCGCCAGTTCGCGGCTTTGCCAGTCAAGATTGTCCCGCTGGAAGATATCTCCGAAGAGGTGGGCTTTCAAAAACCGGTCGATGGCCGGGGCGAACTCGAAAATCGCGCCGGACACGGGGCGGCCCACCACCCTGGTCTGATTGTCCGTGCCGAACTCCAGGCTGCTTTTGTCCGTGGGCAGGGGACCGGGCTCTTTGCCGGTTTCGTCCGCGACGCCCTTTGCCCGGCGTTCTTTCACCACCGCCATGAAGGTTTCCAGGGCGTTCAGGCTGCGCGGAAAGCCCGCGTATGCATAGAGCTGGACGAGGATTTCCTTGATTTCATTGATGGTCAGACCCGTATCCAGACCTTCGTTCAGCGCGGGTTTCAGTTTTTCAAGGTCGCCATTGGCGCTAAACGCGGCGATGGCGACCATTGCTTGTTGTTTTGCATTCAGGGTTTGCGTGTTCATGGTCTGTGCCGCCTTTGAGATGGATGTGAAACTCAGGATCAACAGAAAAACACCCGCGATGCGCAATGCTGCTTTCATGGGAGCCTCCGGGTTATCTGGAGCCGTTGTACTGTTCATCGCTGACCGCTTCCAGCCAGTCCACGTTCTTCCCGTCAGACAACTCGCCCGTCAGGGCGATATGGGTCATGGACGAGGTGGGCGACGCTCCGTGCCAATGCTTGACGCCGGGCGGGCACCAGAGCGCGTCGCCGGCCCTGACTTCTTCGATTCTGCCGTCCGCCGTGCCGGTGCGGCCCACGCCCTGCGTGACGATCAGATGCTGCCCTAGAGGGTGGACGTGCCAGTGGGAGCGGGCTCCCGGCTCAAAGGTGACCGCGCCCGCACCGAAGGGAGCCTGCGGCTGTTTTGAGCCGAACAGGGGCTGCACGCTGACCTTGCCGGTAAAGAACTTGTCGGGCCCCTTGAAGGCCGCCTGCGATCCGGCGCGGTAGATGACCTGATTCTGTTGCGTTTCTTCAGCCTGGGCCTGTTTCCCGCAAATACCCGCTCCCGCTGTCAGGGCCAGGGCGGCGATCATCACTGCAAAGCATTTCATGGCTGCTCCTTTTATGATGGAAGTTATATCCGGCGGCTGGACAATGCCGGAGGCATCTTTTTTCTTATTGAGCCCGTACCGTGCCCAGCCGCGCAATGTCCTCATCCGTGCGGTTGCCGTGGATGGGGATGGCGTCCAGCGCGCGCTCCAGGGCGTCGAATTCCTCATCCGTCATGCGCACATCGGCCGCGCCGAGGTTCTCCAGCAGCCGTTCCTCCCGACGCATGCCGGGGATGGGCACAATAAAATCTTTCTTACGCAGCATCCAGGCCAGAGAGATCTGTGCGGGCGTGGCTTCTTTGGCGCGCGCGTACGCGCGCAGCAGGTCAAGCAGAGGCTGGTTGGCCTTCACGTTTTCCCTGGCGAAGCGCGTGATGACGCGGCGCACGTCGTCGCCTTCATAGCGGGCGTCCGTACCGTATTTGCCGCTCAGAAAACCGCCGGCCAGCGGCGAAAAAGGGACGAAGCCGATCCCCAGTTCTTCGCAGGCCGGTATGACGTCCTTTTCGAACATCCGCTCCATCATGGAGTATTCGCTCTGGATGGCCGTCAGCGGCGTCACGGCGTGCGCCCGCCGCACCTGGGCTTCCGTGGGCTGGGACAGGCCCCAGCCGCGAATCGCGCCTTCGCGGATCAGTTCGCCCATCCACCGGGCCACCTCTTCCACGGGGCAGTCTTCCGGCACGCGGTGCTGGTAGTAGAGATCCACATACTCCGTGCCCAGCCGCCGCAGGGAATCCTCCAGCGCGCGCCGTACGCCCGCGCGGCTGAGCTTGTCTTCGGGCTGTCCGGGCAGGGCGAAGGGGCTGAACTTGGTGGCCAGTACGATCTCTTTTCTGAAGGGGGCCACGGCCTTGCCTGTCAGTTCCTCATTGACATAGGGGCCATAGACTTCGGCAGTGTCGAAGAATGTGCAGCCCAGCTCAAAGGCCCGGCGCATGAGGCGAATGGACTCCGCTTCTGGCGGCACGGCTCCGTAGCCGTGGCTGAAACCCATGCAGCCCATGCCGATGGCCGAAAGTTCCATGCCGCTTTGGCCCAATTGTCTTTTATGCATGTTTTGATCTCCTTATGTTCAAGAATGTCATTTTCTCAAACCGCCGCCGGTTGTTGCCGTTCATGGTTTATTCACACTGTGTTTTCTTTAGCCGGACCTTCGGGCCGGGGATAGCTCCAGAACTCTACACTTTCTGCCTGATTCTCCACGGGGTGAAGTTTTGCGGCGGCATGGCCGCTCTCTTGAAGTTTTTTGGAGTAGCAAATGGAGAATCAGGCAGGATTTGTGGAGGATTATATCTGTATCCAGAGGCGGCTTGCCGCTAAACAGGCCAAAGAGAGCGAAGCAAGATTTGCTGAAGGCGGGCAGGCAGAACGCCGGACAGGAAGAATTATTCTTGATACTGTCTTGCGTTTACCTGTAAAGGGATGTCATGGCGTTGCTGTTTTCTGCCTGATTTTCTTCTTGGCATGGCAGCTCGCAGCGTTCTGTGTCGGCAGACTGCCGCATGTTAAGGCTCGTCCAACAGCGGGGTAAATCATGGCGGAAAATTATCGGGTTGATTTTGAGAAAAGCCGCGCGGCTCTCCAGAGCATTTTGCTCCGGTCTCTCCCTGAGGACGGCGATTTCCCGACGCCTGTCTGCGGGTTCATGCTTCACCGCCATAGCCGGGGACACGCTCCGAAGGCGAATTTCTACGATCCCGTCATTATTGTTGTCGTGCAGGGCAAAAAATGGGTTCGCATCGGCACGGAAGATATCCAATATGGTGAGCAGACCTGTTTTATAGCCGGCATAAACATGCCGGTATCAAGCTGCGTGTTGGAAGCAAGCGAAGACAAGCCTTTTCTCTCCATGTCCCTGGAGCTGGACAAGAGCCTTCTGGCCGGCCTGGCCGCAAAAGTTCCGCCGCCCGCGGAAGACCGCATTCAATCCTCCGCCGGAGCGGCGGTGCAGGAGGTCAGTCCCGAGTTGCTCGACGCGTTTCTGCGCCTGCTTGAACTGCTGGAAAGCCCCGGACAGGCGGAAGTGCTGGGTGACCTGATCCGGCAGGAAATCTACTACAGGCTGCTGACGAGCCCTTTTGGGTATCATCTGCGTATGCTGAGCACCCTCGGTTCCCAGAGCCACCAGATCAATAAGGCCATCATGTGGCTCAGAGAGAACTACAAAGAATCGCTGCACGTGGAGAAACTGGCGGGCCGTCTGAACATGGCCACATCCACATTTCACAAGTATTTCAAGGAAATCACCACGCTGAGTCCCTTGCAGTACCAGAAACGCCTGCGCCTCAGCGAAGCACAGCGCCTGATGCTTTCCGGCGATTATGATGTCACCCAGGCCGCGTTCGCCGTGGGCTATGAAAGCGCGACGCAGTTCAACCGGGAATATAAACGGCTCTACGGCGAGTCGCCGCGCAAGGATATCATGAAGATGAAGAACGTAACGGAGAGCCGGTCATTGCGGATGCGGTATTGAGGCTATCTCCGGGAGACGGCGAAGCGGGAGCGCGGAAAGACTCCTCTCACGGCGGTTGGTCGGCTGGACGCTCTTCTTTTCAGACGCTATATTCGGCGAAAGAGGGCTGACGCCCGGCACCCCGCCGTCCGGGAACGGAAGGCGGCAACTTCAAGTCCCCGGAATAAAAAACATGTCTATTCCCCGGAAAATACGAATCATCGCTGTTCTGGCCGTCTTGGCCGGGGTCGGGCTGCTGGCCTGGCATCTGCTCGGAGCTCGGCAGGACGGCGCGCTGACCTTATACGGCAATGTGGATATCCGGCAGGTGGATTTGGGCTTCCGCGTGGGCGGGCGCATCGCGGCCGTGCTGGTGGACGAGGGCGACGCGGTGGTCGAGGGCCAGCCCCTGGCCCGGCTGGACGACGATCTCCTGCGCCAGCAGCGGGATCAGGCCGCTGCCAGGTTGGCCGGGCAGAAGGCCGATCTGGCCCGGCTGGAGCGTGGCTACCGCGTGGAGGAAATCGCCCAGGCCCGCGCCTCGGTGGCGGCGGCCACCGCCGTGGCGGAGAACGCGGGCATTAATCTGAGGCGCGTCACGGCCATGCGGGCCAACAACGCCATTTCCCAGAAAGAACTGGACAACGCCCGCGCGGCGGATCGCGAGGCGGCGGCCAAGCTGCGTTCGGCCCAGGATCAGCTGGACATGCTCACCTCCGGCTACCGCGAGGAGGACGTGCTGGCCCAGCGCGCTGCCGTGGCCGCCGCAGCCGCCGAGCTGAACCATGCGGAAATCCAGGTGCGCGACGCGGTGCTCACCGCGCCGCAGAAGGGCATTATACTGACCCGCGCCCGCGAGGCCGGGGCCATTGTCCAGGCAGGACAGACCGTCTACACCCTTACCCTGACCAATCCCGTCTGGCTGCGGGCCTATGTGGATGAGCCCAATCTGGGCAAGGTCAAGCCGGGCATGCCCGTGAGCGTGGCCGTGGACGCCGCGCCGGGCAAGAGCTTTCCCGGCACGGTGGGTTTTATTTCGCCCACCGCAGAGTTCACGCCCAAGACCGTGGAAACCCGCGAGGTGCGTACGGCCCTGGTCTACCGTCTGCGCATCCAGGCTGAAGACCCGGAAAACGTCATGCGTCAGGGCATGCCCGTAACCATCACCCTGGAGCCGGTCACGCCATGACGTCAGTCATTGCGCCCGCCGTGCGGGAGAGGCTCGATACGGCGGTGCGTCTGGACAATCTCGGCATGACCTTCGGCAAGGGCGCGGCGGCGGTGGAAGCGCTCAAGGGCATTGAGGCGGAGATTCCCGCCGGGCGGATCACCGGCCTGGTGGGTCCGGACGCGGCGGGCAAGACCACCCTGATCCGCACTCTGGCCGGATTGATGCGGCCCGGCAGCGGCGCGGCCCTGGTCTTCGGGCGGCCCGCCATGGAACTGGCCCGGCGTGAACCCAACAGCATCGGCTACATGCCGCAACGTTTCGGCCTTTATGAAGACCTCACGGTCATGGCCAATCTGCGTTTGCACGCCAGCCTACGCGGTCTTACGGGCCAGGCCCGCGACGAGCTTTTCCACAAATTGCTGGGCTTCACTTCCTTGGGACCGTTTACCGAGCGGCTGGCCGGGCGGCTTTCCGGCGGCATGAAGCAGAAATTGGGCATTGCCTGCGCCCTGCTGGGTTCGCCGCGCCTGCTTTTGCTGGACGAGCCGGGCGTGGGCGTGGACCCGCAGTCGCGCCGCGAGCTCTGGAGCATGGTGCAGGAGCTGAGCCACGGCGGTATGACCGTGATCTGGTCCACAGCCTATCTGGACGAGGCCGCGCGCTGCCCCGGCGTGATCATGCTGGACGCGGGCCGGGTGCTTTTTGCCGGGCCGCCGGAAGAGCTGACCCGCCGGGCGGAGGGCAGGGTGTACCTGCTGCGCGGCGCGGCGGACAGCCGGAGGAGCGGCGCGGGGCATCGCGAGGCTCTGGCCCGCTGGAGCATGCGCCCCGGCGTGGAGGACGCCCTGATCCAGGGCAGCCGTTTGCGTCTGGTGCTGGCCGTCGACGCGCCCGGCGCCCTGCGCGAGGAGGTGCGGGCCCAAGGCGGCGAACTTGCTCTCCCGCGTTTGGAAGACGCCTATATGAGCGCCGTGGGCGGCATCAACCAGAAAGCCTCGCCCTATGGCTGCATCGCCGTGGAGCACCGCCACGGTTCCCTTGATCCGGGGGGCGTGGAGGATGTGACGCGGCCCCGCATTGCGGCCCGCCAGTTGACCAAAAAATTTGGTGACTTCATTGCGGCGCGCGACATCAGCTTTGAAGTGCGGGCCGGGGAGATTTTCGGCCTGCTGGGTCCCAACGGCGCGGGCAAATCCACCACCTTCCGCATGCTCTGCGGCCTGTCGCGGCCCACTTCGGGCGATTGCGCGGTGGACGGCGTGGACCTGCTCAGCGCGGGCAGCGCCGCGCGTTCGCGCCTGGGCTACATGGCGCAGAAATTTTCGCTCTACCCCGACATCCCGGTGAAGGAAAACATTAACATTTTCGCCGACCTCTACGGTCTGGACAAAAAGCGCCGGAACGAACTGCTGCCCGTGCTGGCCGAGGCCCTGGAACTCAAAAATTTTCTGCATAGCCGCACCGGCGCGCTGCCCCTGGGGCAAAAGCAACGTCTGGCGCTGCTCTGCGCCACTCTGCACGAACCGCCGGTGCTCTTTCTGGACGAGCCCACCTCCGGCGTGGACGCGCGCACCCGGCGCGACTTCTGGAAGCATATCCTGGCCATGACGTCCGCCGGCGCCGCCGTGCTGGTGACCACCCATTTCATGGAAGAAGCCGAATACTGCGACCGCATCGCGCTCATTTATCGCGGTTCCATGATCAGCGTGGGCACGCCGGACGAACTCAAGGCCTCGGCCACAAACCTGACGGATCCGACGCTGGAAGAGGCCTTTATAGCCAGCATTGAGCGCTATGACAGGGAACATCCCTTGTAGCGTCCATCGCCGTTCAATATCCCACCCTCCGCCTCATTTTCCGAACGCGACCGAAGCCGCGATCCGGATGGGTTGCGTAACAAAAACTATAAAACTAATTTTTTAGTTGACAATATAAAACTAGTTTTATAGTTTCTTCTTGACAGCAGTCCACAGGCTTCTCTATGACTGGGGCATGAATACGCAATACCTGCATGCCCTGCCGGAAGACTGGGAAGCCGTCGCCAGGGTTTTTTCGGCATTGGGCGACGCCACGCGGCAGAAGATTCTGCTGCTGTTCGAGCCGGGAGAGAGCATCAGCCTGAAGAGTCTGACCGAGCTCCTTCCCCTGAGCCGGACGGCCGTGGCCCACCATGTGACCACCCTGGTGCGGGCCGGACTCCTGCAACCCGTCCGACGCGGGCGGGAAGTCTACTACCGTCTGGATCTTGAACTGGCCATTGAGGCCCTGGACAAGGTCAGAACCTATGCGGCGGACTTGTTGGCGGCCACGGGGGAACAAAAGCCCTGAAGCCGCTCCCGCCGGGGAGGCAAGGCATATGGCGGGCACTTTGTTGAAGCAGGCCGCGGCTCTGGGAGCCAGCTACACGCTGGGTACGTTCAACGACAACTTTTTCAAGCAGGCGGCCCTGTTGCTGGCGCTCAGCCTGGGTTACGGCACGTTTCAGGCTTGGGGCACGTTTTTGTTCGCCCTGCCGTTCGTGCTTTTTTCCGCCTGGGCTGGCTGGCTGGCCGACCGTTTCCCCAAAAAGTATCTGGTGGTGGCCGCCAAGTGTCTGGAATTGGCCGCCATGCTGGCCGGAGCCTGGGGCATACTGTCCCTGAACTGGACGGCCATGTTGTTCATGCTTTTCTGTATGGGCGCCAGTTCCACCCTGTTCAGCCCGGCGCTCAACGGTTCCATCCCGGAGATTTTTCCCCCGAGCAACGTGCCGCGCGTCAACGCGCTCTTCAAGCTCTTCACCACGGCGTCCATTCTGCTGGGCGTCATGCTGGCGGGCGCGGCCCTGGACAGGCAATGGTTCGACACCCTGATTCCCTTCGGCCGCTGGCTGGTGGCCGTGGGCGTGGTTTTGGCGGCTGTCCTCGGTCTTGCGGGCGCGGCCCTGGTTCCCTATCGCCCGGCCGTGGAAAACCGGCAGCGCCCGCCCTTCCCCTGGCTGGGGGCATGGGACTCGTTGCGCGATTTCCGCCGCATACGGCGGGACCGGGCCCTGGCGCTGGTCATTGCGGCGGACGCCTTTTTCTACTGCATCTCCACCCTGGTGCTGCTGGAAATCAACGCTCTGGGCCTGCGTGAACTGGCCTTCAGCAAGACCGTCACCAGCCTGCTGCCCACGGCGCTGATGCTGGGCATCTGCGCGGGTTCGCTGTTGGCGGCGCGCGGTACGCCTCAAAGCTGGCGGCGCTGGCTTGCGCCCTCCTGCGGCGGCATCGGCTGCGCCCTGCTGGCGGCGGGCTTTACGCCGCATCTGCCCGAAAATCTGCGCTTTCCGGCTCTGTTGCTGCTGTACGGCGCGGCGGGCGTGTGCGGCGGCCTGTACCTGATTCCGGTGTCCAGCTTCATTCAGGTGCGCCCAGCCCCGGAGGAAAAGGGACGTGTGCTCGGCACGGACAACTGCCTGGTGTTTTCCGGCATCCTGTTGGCCAGCGCCGTCTACTGGGGACTGGAGTTTTTCGCGCCCTCCACGGGGCATTACATTTTGGGCGGCATGGCCCTGACGGCGACGGTCTGCTTCGCGTACAGCCTGCATTCCCTCCCCGCGCCCGATGCGCCCCATGCGCCAATACCCGCCGGTGATCCCCATGCTAAAAAGTCGGCGCGGAAGGGTGGGCGCGCTCTGGACATCCTGGCCGCCCTGCTGCGCGGTCTGATCGCCCTGCGCTACCGCGTGCGCGTGGAAGGATTGGAAGAAGTGCGCGCCGCCAACGACGGCAGGCCCATCCTGTTCATGCCCAACCACCCGGCCCTCATGGACCCGGTGCTGGTCTACAGCCGTCTGATTTCCTTCCGGCCCCGGCCCCTGGCCGACGAGTGGCAGATCAGCCGTCCCCTGGTGCGCCGCATCGCGCCGCTGGCCCGGCCCGTGCCGCTTCCCGATCTGCGGGCGCAGGGCCGTGCGGCGCGCGGGGCAGTGCTGGAAGCCCTCACGCGTTGCGCCGAAGCGCTCAAGGCTGGCGACAATCTGCTCTTTTATCCGGCGGGCGGCCTCAGCCGCGACGGTCAGGAACATCTCGGGGCCAACAGCGGGGCGCACCGGCTGCTCCAACTGGTTCCCCACTGCCGCGTGGTGCTGGTGCGCAGCCGGGGCCTCTGGGGTTCCTCGTTCAGCCATGCCGTGAGCGGGCGGCCCGACATGCTGCGCGGCCTGGCGCGCGGCGCGCTGCGCCTGCTTTGCAATCTGCTTTTCCTCATGCCCCGGCGCGAGGTGCGTATCAGCCTGCGTGAAATGCGGGATCTGCCGCCCGCCGAGGCCGGAGCCACTGCCCTGAACCGGGTCCTGGAAGACTGGTACAACGCGGAGCCCGAAGAGGCCCTGGTCGTGCCCTGTTATTTCTGGCAGGGCGGCGCGCCCCGGCCGCTGCCGCGCGCGGAAGCCGAAGCCGCTTCTGGCCGGAACGTCGCGGACGTCCCCGCCGATGTGCGCCGGCGGGTCTACGCCCTGTTGGCGGACAGCGCCGCCGTGGAGGCGGACCCCGCGAGCCTGACCCCGGAAACCCGGCTGGCCGTGGATCTGGGCATCGACAGCCTGGCCCTGACCGAGTTGAGCCTCAAGCTGGAAGAGGTGGCCGGGCACGGCGTGAGCCGCCTGGATATGCTGCTCACAGCCGGAGATTGCGTGCTGGCCGCCGCCGGGCTGCTGGATGAAGACGAGGATGCGGCCCCCGCGCCTGCGGGCTGGGACGCGCATGATTCCCGCAATCCGGCCGCCGATCCGACCCGGCGTCTGGACGTGCCCGCCGCGCCGCATTTGCCCCTGGCCATCCTGCGCCAGGCCCGGCGCGCGCCCGCAAGCCTGATGCTGGCCGACGCCGAGGGCGCGTTGAACTGGCGCGACTTCTGGCTGCGTTCCCTGGCTCTGGCTTTGCTGTTGCGCCGCCGTTGCGCCGGACAGGAGCGCGTGGGCGTCATGCTGCCCGCCTCAAGCGCGGCGGCCATGAGCTGGCTGGCCGTGCTGCTGGCGGGAAAGACGCCGGTCATGCTCAATTGGACCACCGGCCCGGCCAACTTCGGCCATTGCGTGCGTCTGGCGGAAGTGCGGACCATTGTCACGGCCCGGCGTCTGCTGGAGCGTCTGGACGGGCAGGGCTTTGACGCAACGGCGGCAACGCGCTCCGGCGGGGACTGGTTCCTCCTGGAGGATGCCGCGGCGGCCATGCCCCGGCGGCTCAAGCTCGCGGCCCTGCTACGCAGCCGTCTGGCCCTGCTGGGCTGGGAGCGGGCGGCCCTGCCCGCGCATGTGTCCGACACGGCGGCCGTGCTGTTCACCTCCGGCTCCGAGGCCGCGCCCAAGGGCGTACCCCTGAGTCACGCCAATATTCTGGCCAATTGCCGCGACATTGCCGAGGTGCTCGCCATAACCTCGCACGACCGCATGCTGGGCATGTTGCCGCCCTTCCATTCGCTGGGGCTTACCGGCAATATCGCCCTGCCGCTCTGCTTCGGCCTGCCCGTGGTCTTCCATCCCAATCCCACGGAGGCGGCGCGCCTTAACCGGCTCTGCCGCCGCTGGCGGCCCACGCTGACCGTGGCTCCGCCCACCTTTCTGGACGGCATGCTGCAACAGGCCGCGCCCGGCGATCTGGCCTCGCTGCGCCTGGGATTTGTGGGCGCCGAGGCCTGCCCCAAGCGGGTGTACGAGGCCTTCGCGGCGCAGAGCGGCGGAACGCTGTGCGAAGGCTACGGCGTCACCGAGTGCGCCCCGGCCATCAGCGTCAACCGACCCGAGTCCCCGCTTCCCGGCAGCATCGGTCTGCCCCTGCCTTCGGTGGAAGTGGCCCTGGTCAGCCCTGAAGGCTCTCCGCGCCGGGTGGCGGAGGGAGAGGCGGGCATGCTGCTGGTGCGCGGTCCCAATGTTTTTGACGGCTATCTGGCCGGAGCGGGACAGACGCCGCCTGATCCCTTTGTGGAATTTGAGGGCCGCCGCTGGTACCGCACCGGCGATCTCGTCCGGGCTGATGCACAGGGCCGCCTGACCTTCGCGGGCCGTCTGGGCCGCTTTGTGAAGATCGGGGGAGAGATGATTTCCCTGCCGCAGATGGAAAAGGCCCTGCTGGACCATCTTGCCGGGCGCGCCGCCACGGCGGATACGCCGGAGGCGGCGCGGGAGGGCGGCCCGGCCTTGGCCGTGGAGAGCGTGGAGCGCGACGGCGCGCCGGAAATCGTACTGTGCAGCGTGGCGCCCCTGACCCGTGAGGAGGCCAACGCGGCCCTGCGTCAGGCCGGGCTGTCGGCCCTGTATGCCGTGCGGCACGTGTTGCGACTGGAGGCCATCCCGGTGCTGGGCACCGGCAAGACTGATTACCGCGCGCTCAAGGCTCTGGCGGCGGGGGAATGAGGGGGCTTCACATGGCGCGGCCCCTTGAAGACGGCGGTGATTCGGTCTACCACAAAAGAAGGCGCGTATTCCGTCTCGGGGCGGATATGCGATGGGGGCGGGCATGGGAGGCGTGAACCCGGCCGGGAAAGGCGCAATAAAGGTATGAAGCAGAATCTCTGGCTGCGCCAGCTTCTGGCCCTGATGGGCAAGGAATTTCAGCAGATCGTGCGCGATCCCTCCTCCTATCTGGTGGCCGGGGTGATGCCGCTGATCTTTCTGTTGCTCTTCGGTTTCGGCATCACGCTGGATGCGGGCATATTGCGGCTGGCCGTGCTGGATCAGAGCGGCGGCGGGCGGGCCTTGTCCCTGGCGGCGGATTTCGCCCATTCGCCCTGGTTTGAAACCCGGCCCGTGGGCGACATGGAAGAGGCCGCGCGCCTGATGCGTAACTCGGACGTGCAGGGCATTCTGGTCATCCGTCAGAATTTCGACCAGGAACTGGCGCGCGGCGGCGTGGGCGGTCTGCAACTGCTGGTGGACGGCTCCGAGCCGAACACGGCCCAGTTCATCCAGAGTTACAGCCAGGGCCTGATCACCAGCTGGCAACGCACCTCCCTGCCCGGCGGCGCGGCCCTGGAGCCGCCAGTCAATCCGGAAACGCGTTTCTGGTACAATCCCACGGCCAAGAGCGTGCAATTTCTGGTGCCCGGCGCCATTACCGTGATTATGACCCTCATCGGCACTCTGCTGACCTCCCTGGTCTTTGCCCGCGAGTGGGAGAGGGGCACCATGGAGGCCATGTTCGCCACGCCCGTGAGCCGGATGCAATTGCTGCTGGGCAAGCTGATCCCCTATTTCTGCATGGGCATGTTCAGCATGGCGCTCTGCGCCGTGGCCGCCGTGACGCTCTTCGCCGTGCCGTTCCGGGGTTCGCTCTGGGTGTTGCTGCTCCTGTCCTCGGTCTTCATGCTCAGCGCCCTGGGCCAGGGCCTGCTCATTTCCGTGAGCCTGCGCGGGCAGTTGGCGGCGGCGGAGGCCGGGCTGTTTTCCGGCTTTCTTCCGGCCCTGCTGCTTTCGGGCTTCGTTTTCGACATCAACAGCATGCCGCCCGTATTGCAGGCCATCACCAGACTGCTGCCGGCCAGCTATTTCAATACCTGCCTGCGGACCATTTTTCTGACCGGCGACGTCTGGAGCATCTTCGGGCCGAGCCTGCTGTTCATGGCCTTGCTGGCCTCCGTGCTGCTGGGTCTGGTGTACAAAAATCTCGTCAAACGCCTGGACGTCTGAAGATGGCCTTTTTCGAGTTTCCCCGCCTGAATTGGCGGCGCATGGTCACCATTGTGCGCAAGGAACTATTGGTCCTGCTCTGCAACCGCGTCTCGCGCATGCTGATCATCGTGCCGCCCCTGGTCCAGATCGTGATTTTCGGCTGGGCCGCCACCATGGAAGTGCGCAATGTGGACGTGGCTGTGCTGGACCACGACAACGGCCGCTGGAGCCGCGAGATCGTCCACCGTCTGGAGGGTTCTCCCACCTTTCGCAGCGTGCGTTTTCTGCCGTCCGAACAGCGCATCCGGCCCGTGCTGGAAGGGCAGGAGGCGCTCTTCATCCTGACCTTCGACCAGGAATTTTCCCGCCGGGTGGAGCGGGGTGAATCCGCTGAGATGCAGGTGATTCTGGACGGGCGACGCTCCAACGCGGCGCAGATCGCGGCCTATTATCTCAGCCGGATCGTCGAGGGCATGGCCGTGGACACGCCTCTGGGCCGGGCGGCGGCTACGGCCGCCGCGCCCCGCCTGGACGTGCGGATGCGCTGCTGGTTCAATCCCAACCTGGAATTCCAGTGGTTTTTTCTGCCCAATCTTATCGGCATGCTCAGCCTCATCCTGGGCCTGGTGGTCACCGGTCTGTCCGTGGCGCGCGAGCGTGAGGTGGGCACCTTCGACCAGCTTCTGGTTTCACCGGCCACGCCCACGGAGATCGCCCTGGCCAAACTGGCGCCCGGCTGCATTGTGGGCCTGGTCCACGGCACCATCTTTCTGTTGATCACGGTCTTCGGCTTCGGCGTGCCCTTTACGGGCTCCGTGGTGCTGCTCTACCTGGCCATGCTGGTTTTTGCCGTGGCCTCGGGCGGGGTGGGACTGATGGTTTCCTCCCTGTCCGCCACTCAGCAGCAGGCCTTTCTGGGGGCCTTCACCGTGGGCGTGCCCTGCATTCTGATTTCCGGCGCGGTGACGCCCATCATCAATATGCCGATCTTTCTGCAGCACGCCAGCCAGTTGAATCCCCTGCGCCATTTCACGGTCATCAGCCAGGGCGTCTTTCTGAAAGATATCACGTTCGCGGCGGCGGCCGTGAGCTTGGGCAAGATCACCCTGATCAGTCTGGCGGCCGTGAGCGTGGCTGTGTGGATGTTCAAGCGCCGCACCTGACGGGCCGGATTGGCCGGATTCAGGACAGACTGTCGCCGTTTCCGTCCCCGTCTCCATTTTTCTTTCTGGAGCGCGTGGCCTCGCTCACGATGGTGGCGATGACCACCAGAGAATAGATGTAGGCCGTGAAGGCCACCAGCACCGTGGCGTTTTTGGCGATCCAGGTGTGCGGGGTGATGTCGCCGTAGCCCACGGTCAGGATGGTTATGTAGCTGAAATAGAACAGGTCGTTCATGGCCTGCACGCCCTGACCCAAGCCGTTGAAAGAGCCCGGTTCATGGAATTCGATGGCCAGAAAGATGTAGAAACCGCAGTAGCCGATGAGCAGCAGGCCGCAGACGGCCGCGTAGACGATCTTGGTGGTGATGAGGTGGGCGTGGTAGATCTGCCGGAAGACCTCCAGCATGACGCTGCCGAAAAAGCAGATATAGAGCAGCAGCAGTTCGTTCTGGATATTTTTGACAAAAAAAAGATCCAGCGCCCGGCAGGCCACCAGCAGTAGGGCAAACAGCAGCACCAGCCGCAGCAGGTTGCGTTTTGACTCAAACAGCACCGTGGCGGCCAGCAGCTGAAAGGGCAGATACACGGCCTGGGCTATGCCGCCGTAGATGTTGTCGGGGAAGAAGATATTCAGTACAAACACGCAGAGCAGAGAGGCCAGAAGCAGCTCGAAACGGTAGACGTAGAGCCTGGTCCGAAAGGGCGAAAGAATTTTTTTGTTCATAAATGTGCCTCGTGAATCTGGCTGAGCATGCTACCCGGCTTGCCGGAATGGGGCAAGAGGCCCGAGAATGCCGCCCGTGGCGGGCGACCGGCCGCATGCCGGTTGTATGCATCTATATGGAGTCGTTATGAAACTGATTGCGCGTATTGCCGTTTTGCTGGCCCTGCTGCTGCCCGCCCTGGCCGGAGGGCTTTGTGCCGCGCCGCTGACCACCAAATATTACAGTCTGGATCTGCCGCCGGACTGGGTGGTGGTCAATGGGCCCGTAACACAGAACGGCGCTGTGCAGGTGCTGCTGGGGCAGAAGGATCACAAAACGTCGGCGGCCGTCATTGTCGGCCCCGCAGAACCGGGCGACGCCGAAAAGGCGGCCGAGACCGGCTCCAAAGGCCTGAAGGGCAGCAAGCCCGTGGCCCGTAACGGCCAGTTGCAGTTCAGCTTTGAGCAGAAGGGCGTCAAGGGCTACAGCGTGGTGCGCGAGGATCCGATTTCCAAGCTGTTGCTGGTGCTCATCATCAGCGGCGATGTGCGGCAGGCGGATTTTATCTACAAAATGCGCGGACCGTACAAGGCTCTGTATCCCCTGCGTCCGGATTCTTTTTGAAAACACGTGAGTTCAGCGGGAATCCGTTTCTGAATACTGTTTCGGGCGAGGGTTTTTGAAAAGAATTTCCCGCTGCGGCGAGAATGCTTCCAGAAAAAGAGAATCCCCGGAATGCGTCAGCAATGCTGCGGCATGCCGGGGGATTCTTTTTTGCGGAGCATGAGTGAGGAGGAATTTTTGTGGATAACAGTTCCCCCCCACTCATAACTATTGCACCGCTCAGCGGATGAAGTTGGTGGCCTCCCAGGGCTCGGGCGTGGGATACTCCACCCCGGCGGCCTTGCCCGCGGCGATGCATTTAAGCAGCCAGGCCATGTTGTCGCCCAAGGTGCGCATGGTCTGAAGGCCTTCCCTGTCCTGGAGCACCTCTGCGGGCGTGTTGCCGTGCACGGAGTTCCAGTACTGGGACGCCACCACGGGCATGCGCGCGATGGTAAAGTACTTGTTCAGCCGGTCGAAAGAGGCGCTGGCCCCGCCCCGGCGGCAACTGACCACGGCGGCGGCCGGTTTGAAAGCGTAGGGCGCGGATTTCATATAGAACATCCGGTCCAGAAAGGCGCAGATGGAACCGTTGGGCCCGGCATAATAGACCGGCGAGCCCACCACCAGGGCGTCGGCTTCGCGCAGCAGGTCAATGGCCTCGTTGACCGGATCGTCCGTGAACACGCAGTGCCCGGTATCGGCGCATTTGCCGCAGGCGATGCAGCCGCGCACGGCCTTGTTGCCCATTTGCAGAATGCGCGTGTTCAGGCCGTTTTTTTCCAGCTGGTCCGCCACGGTGCGCAGGGCCGTATACGTACAGCCCTTGGGATGCGGGCTTCCGTTGATTAAAAGTACGTTCATAAAATTCTCCTTGCGGTGTCATGGAGCCGGATATGGACTCCGGCGTCAGTGTACGGAATGGCGGGGCGGGGGGCAAGGCGTCAGCGGGTGCGGTCCCTGGTCCGGGTCCGGCTCAGGGCCTGAAGCCGGTTTACGGCCAACCGGGCCGGACAGAGCGCGGGCGAGATGGGCGCGGCAAGCCGGGAGGCCACGGCGGCTCCGCTCAGAATGCCGGGCATGTTCCGCTGGGCGGCAGGTTGTGCAGCATGGTCAGCAGATCGTCCACGCCATGCCGACGGCAGGCCAGATAACAGGATGTATATTCCCGATGGGTGAGCCGGGCGGCGAACACTTGGTAGCGCCGCTCCCGGCTTGCAAAGGGCAGGCCCAGCAGCGGTCCCAGAGCGGGGTGGAGGGGCAGCCAGAAATCCTCCTGCGGATGGACGTAGGCGCGGCGCGCCTCTTCCGGCAGGCCGCCCAGATCCAGCAGGCGCAGCAGGCTGTCCGCCAGATGGAAGAGCAGGGTCCTGCCCGGATGGTTGACCGTGATGAACAATTGCTCTTCCCGCCAGCGCTCACGCAGCAGCGGCGCGCAGCGGATGGGGCAATCCGCTTCCTTCTCTTCCTCCCGCGCCAGAGAGTCCTCGGCCACGGCGGCCACGTCGCCCAGCAGGGCCGGATCGCCGCGCAGATAGAGATTCAGCGCTTCTTCCGGCGCAAGTCCCTGGGCCAGCAGGCGTTCCAGCAGGCTGTCGGCGAAGTCGATGTTCTGGACGGCATTGGTCCAGAACGGCCAGTAGCCTTTGAAAAAAAGATTGGGAATTTCAACGCATCGGCAGAATGCGGGCAGGCGCGGCAGCATCTGCTCCGTGGACAGCGCGCCCCAGCGCGGGGCCAGGCGCTGGTAAAGAAAGAGCGCGCACTGCTCCAGATCCGCCTCGGCAATGCTTTGGCGGGTGTAGTTCACGTACTGCCGGATGCGGAAGCGCCGGGCAAAGGCAGGCGTGTTTTCCAGCAGGGGGCGCAGGGCGTCGCCCTGGCAGTTGGCGTGCAGAAGGCAGAGAGCCTGGGACATGGCGTTGCGTCAACAAATCCTTGTTTCCGGGACGGGCGGCGCGCGGGCTAAAGCAATTTCAAAGTGAAATTGCCCACGGAGTCTCGCTTTGCTTGACTCCGGCGGAGGCGTGAAACTTGCCGGTCAGAACATCGTGTCCCGGTCATGCATAATCGTAAAGTTAATCTGCTCTAACTTTCCGCCAGTTCCAGATAGGTGGCGCTCTGGCTGCCTTTTTCCGACACGCTCACGCTGACCAGCCGTACTGCGCGGGCCTGTGGGTCCGGGCTTGCGGCCAGCCGGTCGGCCACGCCGCGCCAGATGTGGCGGGAGAGATTTTCCGAAGAGGGATTGATGCGGTCAAAGGGCGGCGTTTCGTTGAGCACGCAATGGTCCAGATCGCGCAGCACATCTTTGAGCGCGTTTTTCAATACCTTGAAATCCAGCAGCAATTCGGTGTCCGGCGTGAGTTCACGGCCTTCCACGCAAAGCTCCACGCCGAAGTTGTGGCCGTGCAGGCGTTCGCATTTGCCTTGGTAATGCCGCAGGGCGTGTCCGGCCGAAAATTCGTCGCGCACGGTGAGGCGCCAGCAGTGCCGCGCGCTCATGAGACTATCCACCAGACCACCAGGGCCGAGAGAAAAACGACAATCAGGGCCAGAACGATGCGTACGTTCTGGTTCCATTCAAAACCGGAGGTGTCGTCCTCCAGGTCGGCATCGCCGCCGGAGGTGGAAGGAGGGCTGAAAATGCGTTGCAGCCAGGACGTGAAAGACATGGTTCTCCTGTCGGCCAGGGGCTGTTTTTATACGTTATGCCATACAAGCGCAGCATAACAAGTGTCCGTTTTTTGTCAAAATATCCGGCAAATGCCTATGGCGTTATGAAGTGCGGCACGAAGCGCGAAAGGTCGCCGGTAACCGGTGTGTCGTCCTCACGTATGCCGAGCCCGCAGGCCTTGCCGCCCACGATCCATACCCCGCAAACCGGGCCGTGCCCGTCCACGAACGGCGGCGGGCAGAGTTCCTGCCCGATATAGCCTTCCTCCCCGTACTCGCCGCCGGTGGAGAAGACCGCCTTGCGGTTCCTGAAGATATGCACGTTCGCGCCTTCGCGCGATAACAGGGGTTTGAGCACGTAATCGTTGACCGGAGCGGCCTTGCCCGCGCCGTGAAACCAAGCGCGCAACAGGTTGGGGTGCCCCGTGTGCCGCTCCCAGAGCAGCGGGAGCATGCCCTTGTTGGACAGCACCATCTTCCAGGCCGGCTCCACAAAGGTGGTGTCCGAGCGCTGCACGTTATCCGCAAAATCGTCGCGCCAGATGAATTCCCAGGGATAGAGCTTGAACAGCCAGTGGATGGGCGCGTTCTCCAGATCCACGAACAGCCCCTGCGCATCCACGCCGATGTCTTCCATAAATATCTGCTTGCCCCGGATACCCGCCTGGGCGGCGCAGTCCATGACGTACTCCACGGTGGCGCGGTCTTCCTCCGTGTCCTTCATGCTGGCGAAATGCATGATGCCGGGAACATGGAAGGTCGCGAAGGTCTCGCACAGCCGTTCCTGGATGCTGTTGAATTGGTCCGCGCCCTCCGGCAGTTTGCCCGAAGCCAGACAGTCCTCCAGCCAGAGCCATTGAAAATAGGCCGCCTCGTAGAGGGACGTGGGGGTGTCCGCGTTATACTCGTAGAGCTTGGCCGGACCGTGCCCGTCATAGGCAAAGTCGAAACGGCCGTACAGGGAGGGCTCGTTGCGTCGCCAGCTGTCGCGGATCAGATCCCAGAAGGCGGCCGGAATGGCCAGCGCCGAGAGCATTTCCTCGCTGTTCACAATATCGGCGGCCAGATCCAGACACATGTCGGCGATTTCCTGCGCCGGGTCTTCAAGGCCGGATTCGATTTCCTCAAGGTTGAGCGCGTAGCAGACGGACTCGTCCCAGTAGATTTCGCCGTTGACGTGATGAAAAAAGAAGCCGTTGTCTTCCGCGATTTGCCGCCAGTTTTCGCGCGGCTCAATGGGGATGCGCCTCATGAAGCCGCGCCTCGCGCGCCGCCGCCGAAAAAGCCGCCACGCGCGCCGGAGCCGGAACGGCTCATGACGGGCCGGGCATTGTGTTGCATGCTCTGGGTGATCCTCGGGGACGGGTTCGCCACTCTGCCGCCGGGTCCGGGTTTGACCGTGTCGCCGGTGGCCGTGCGGAACGAGCGACCCTGCTGCGGGTTGGCCGCCGGATCGCGGTACAGGCCCTGCGAACCCTGCATCATGCCGCCGCCGCCGAGAAAGCGCCCGGCCATGAAACCCATCATCATGGGCATCCACATGCCGCCGCTGTGCTGTTGTACGGCGGTCCCTTCTTGACCCGGCTGCGCGTCAGGGCGTGTACAGGCCCCCGCGCCGAACTTGGCTTCACATTCTTCCTGCGACGAGAAGCGCGGCGTCTCGGCCAGCGCTCTGGCGGCAAGCTCCCGGCATTCGGATTCGCTGAACATGGCGCTGGCGACGCATTCATTCAGCGACGTGAAGGTATAGGTGCCTTCTTCGATTTTTTCGGAGCTGCAGCCCGCGCTGCCCGCGGCGAGAGAACCCATGAGAAGGAGTGATATTGCCCTGGAACGTTTCATTGGCGGCCCCCGGTAGAGTATGGATAATCCATTGCCTACCGTGATTCCGGCCGGAGCGCAAGGAGACCCAAGCCCGCCAGGTCAGACATATCGTCAAAACCCCACCCCCTCAGCGGCGACAGAATTGCCGCCCGATGCTAAGGGGATGGGGTTTCGCGTTGTTGAATTATCCAGCACTGTTACAGTAATTCACCATACCTTTTGATAAAGATGTTTTTGAACAAGGTGGCCAGGGCCATGTACAGCAGGATGGTCAGGGCCAGCCATGCGAAATAGACGGGCGGCAGAGCGGCAAGGCCGATGGACGCGCCGAAAGCCGTAAAGGGAATGGCGGTCAGCACGGCAATACCGGCAAAGGTCAGCAGCGTCAGCGGTGCGGAGGCCCGGCTCTGGATAAAGGGCAGTTTGGGAGTGCGGATCATATGAATGACCAGCGTCTGGCTCCACATGGATTCCACAAACCAGCCTGCCTGGAATACCGCGATGTAATAGGCCTGAACCGCCGGATCGCTGATCTGGTGGAACAACAGGCCGCCGCACAGGGACGGGCAGATGACAAAGTACATGAGCAGATAGGTCGTGATGTCAAAGACCGAGCTGGTCGGGCCGATCCACAGCATGAACTTGCCGATGGACGAGGGATCCCATTTGCGCGGCGTTGCCAGGTATTCCTTGTCCACATTGTCCCACGGAATCGCCGTGCAGCTCAGATCATAAATCAGATTCAGCAGAATCAGATGAATGGGCAGCATCGGCAGAAACGGCAGAAACGCGCTTGCCGCCAGCACAGAAAACATATTGCCGAAATTGGAGCTGGCCGTCATTTTGATATACTTGATCATGTTGGCGTAGGTTTTACGCCCTTCGACAATGCCTTTTTCCAGCACCATCAGGTCTTTTTCCAATAAAATGACATCCGCGGATTCCTTGGCGATATCCACGGCGCTGTCCACGGAAATGCCCACATCCGAGGCTTTCATGGCGGCGGCGTCGTTAATGCCGTCGCCCATGTAGCCCACGCTGTGCCCTCTGTCCCGCAACGCCTTGATAACCCGAACTTTCTGCTGCGGCGACAGCTTTGCGAAAACGTTGACCGTTTCAGCGGCCTCGCTGAGGGCAATATCCGTCATCTTTTCAATGTCGAAGCCCAACAGGATGCGCTCCGCCGGGATGCCCAACTGGCGGCAGAGGCAACGCGTCACCTTCTCGTTGTCCCCGGTGAGAACCTTGACGGCAACGCCGTGTTCCTTCAGCGCCTTGAGCGCCTTGGGCGTGGATTTCTTGGGCGGATCAAGGAAGGCGAGATAGCCCATCAGGACCATATCGGCCTCATCCGCCACGGAGAACGCGCCTACCGGAGAGGGATTGGTTTTCTGGGCCACGGCGATGACCCGCATGCCGTCCTCATTGAGATCATTCACCTTTTTCAGGATATATTCCCTGATCTCATCCGTCAGCGGCAAAACCCGGCCTTCATACTCGGCAAAGCCGCACACGGAGAGCATTTCTTCCACCGCGCCCTTGGTGATCATCTGCGTTTTGCCGTTTTTCACCACAACACTCATGCGGCGGCGCTCAAAGTCGAACGGTATTTCATCCACCTTGAGGAACTTTTCGGAAAGCCCGCGCAGCTCCGGCACGTTTTCCTGCTCCTGCAGCGTCCGTTCAATGATGGCATGGTCCATCAGGTTTTTCAGACCCGTCTGATAATAGCTGTTCAGAAAGGCATGCCGCAATACCCGCATGTCTTCCTGCCCGTGGATGTTGAGATGGTAGAGCAGGGCCACCTTGTCCTGCGTGAGGGTTCCGGTCTTGTCTGTGCACAGAATATCTATGGAGCCAAGATTCTGGATGGAGTTCAGGTTTTTGATGATGGTCTTTTCCCTGGCCATGCTGACCGCGCCCTTGGCAAGGCAGGTGGTCACGATCATGGGCAGCATTTCAGGGGTAAGCCCCACCGCGACGGAGAGCGCGAACAGGGTCGCTTCCACCCAGTCGCCCTTGGTGAAGCCGTTGATGAACAGCACGACGGGAACCATGACCAGCATGAAACGGATCAGCACCCAGGAGACCTGGTTGATGCCCTTTTCAAAACTGGTCCGGACCGGCTTGGTGCTGACGCTTTTCGCCATCTGGCCGAAGATGGTGGCATCGCCGGTGGCCACGCACACCCCGGCGGCGCTGCCGCTGATGACGTTTGAACCCATAAAGGCAAGGCACGGGCATTCCGTCAGGCTGCCGTCCCCGCTGTTGCCCACGGGCTGCGCAATCTTTTCGACCGCGATGCTCTCGCCGGTCAGGGCCGACTGGCTGATGAACAGGTCTTTGGACTGGAGGATGCGCATGTCAGCGGGAATCATGTCGCCCGCCGCCAGATGCACGATATCGCCCACGACAACGTCCTCAAGCGGGATTTCGCTTTCGCCGGACTCCCGCCGCTGAACGCAGGTGGTTGTGGTGATCATTTTCAAGAGGTTTTCGGCGGCGTTGCCGCTGCGCGTCTCCTGGACGAAACGCAGCACGCCGGAAATCATCACCATGGTCATAATGATGATGACAGTGGTGGGATCGATGTCGTCAGGGTCGGCCCACAGAATATCCGTGCAGGCCGAGACCCCGGCCAGGCCGAATAAAATGGCCGTGAACGGGTTGATAAAAGCTCCGGCAATGCGCTTGGGCAATGACAGCTTTTTTCCGTGGATGATCTTGTTGTCCCCGTACTGCTCGCGGGAAGCTTCGACCTGAGCGGTTTCCAGGCCTTGCGGGCTGCTGTGGAGTTCTTTCAGCAGATCGTCCGCCGGGCTGGCGGCGGCAAACGCGAGCCTGCTGTTGGCCGCGGCTTGCCGGAAAGATTTCAGCTGCGTATTTTGAGCGGATTCATGGGTGGTCGCAAAGATAAACATTGGTCTGTACCTCCGTTCGTTGCTGATGAAAAACGAAGAAGCACAGCCCATACACTGATAAGCCGCAATTACGGTGGCGGATCTGAAATTGTTTTCGTTTCCGTCACGCGCCTTCGGGGCGGCGCGTCAGAACGTGGGCCATGTCTACTGTCCGGTTCCATTGTGTCCTCCTGTTGTGTTTTTCCGGTGAAAACTGAACAGCCGTTTCATGGCGGGCGCCGGGCCGTCGTGTCGCAAAAACAAAAAACCCTGCCACCGCGTACAACGATGACAGGAAATATCCCATAACAGCCTTACCTGTGGAGGCACTGCAACGTCATCGTCCAAGCTTCAGCTTCACAGGGCGATGAAGTTACATAGTCCATGCCTTGTTTTCGACATGGACTGTTGGCCTTCTCATAGTGTCTCCACTACTCCGCGGCAGTAACCCGTATCCCTGTGGTAGCCTCACCTACCGAAACGGTCTCAATTTTCCGAGATTTTGATACTCCCATCATTATTGGGGTGTCAAGCCCTGCGGAGGGGAAATCAAATGATATGAGCCGGTTCTCCTTCATGCACGGGATTTTCATCTGATCGCCCCGAAGGAAACGTGAGGGCGCTGCCAACCCTCACGAGGCCCAGGCGGCCAGCGCCTTGTCCAGCTCCGGGCCGGGCCGTACCTTGAGCGCGTTGTCCAGGCGCAGATGGCAGCGGCAGCCGTCCAGGCAGACCAGGGCCTCGGCTTCCACCGGGCCGGGATACATCTCCAGAATGTTTTTCAGGGCCAGCATGTCCTCGCGGCCCAGACGGTGCGCCGGGATATGCACGCAGACCGGCGTGTCGCTCTGGCCGCAGGCCTCGGCCAGGGGCCGCACGCTCTGCCCCAGCATCTTGAGTTCGCGTGGAGCGTCCTCATTCTCCTCGTCCGTGTCGCGGGCGTCGTCGCTCTGGCTGTCCAGGCGGGCCGTGAGGCAGAGGGGCTGCTCGGCCCTGATCAATTCGCGGGCTTCAGCGTAGGAGCGCGGGAAAAAGGTCACTTCCGCGTGGCCGGTGAGATCCTCCACGCCCACAAAGGCCATGCGCTCGCCCTTGGACTTGGTGAGCACCTCCTTGACGCTGGTCACCAGCACCGCGCAGGTGAGTTCCGCGCCGGGGAAGAGTTCGCGCGCGTCTTCCAGGGTGGTCAGGCGCAGGCGGCGGATCTCGTGGCTGTAGGGCTGGAGGGGGTGGCTGGTGAGAAAGAAGCCCAGGGCTTCCTTTTCAGCCTTCAGTTTCAGGT
>OJIY01000186.1_pt1 | contig 32561 bp, 29 predicted proteins | sample 1596061 | NCBI WGS metagenome assembly OJIY01 (sample SAMEA4350111, study PRJEB24818) | metagenome | biome: human; feature: gut; material: faeces | place: Denmark | collected 2013-09 | reverse complement strand
CAATGGCGCCGAATGTGAGCATATCCCCCCTTTCGGTATAAAGATATTCAACGTCCATAGTATGCCGAAAACCTTTTTGCAAAGGCGGCTGCAACAAGCCCAGCGGCAGCGGGTCCAGCCGCGCCGTCACGGTCAGCCCCGTGCGCGACGGCAGAAGGCGCAGGATAAAGAGTGAAAATTCCTCCGGTCCGGCGATCTCGCTCTCTTTCAAAAAGGATTGCGGAGTTAAATCCGGAGGAAGAAAAGAGGCGGGAGGTTCGGAAGCAATAATGCCGTCCTCCTCGGCACATCCCCTCCAGGCATGGCCCAGCACGAGCGTCTTGCCCTTTTTCCGGGGGAAAGCGCGGCTGACGGTAAGCCGGTAACAGCCACAGGGAGGACCGTCACCATGAGTAAAAAGAAAATTGTTGGCTCGATCCTCCAGATACCCATCTATGCAGTCGCACTCCGGCGACATTTCAAGCTCACTTTCAGAATAAGCGAAAACGCCTTGTTTAGAAAAAAATTTCTCCACACCGCGGTCAAGATAGCCGCCGGTCAGACATTGTCCGGGCATTTTTCCCAGAGGCTCCATGTACTCTCTGAGTTAAGCCTCACTGCCTGTAAACCGGATTGTATCAAATGCCGTTCCATGCGCCACTTCCCATAGCTGCTTGCGCGCATCTTCGCAACGGCCTTGCAACGTCCCAAAGACAATCAACAGAAACGCCAGCACCGGAGCAAGTATAGTGTTGCGGCTACGCACATCTCCCTCCCCGCGGATATGAAAGGCGGGCGCTTGCGCACCCGCCTTGCGTCGTCACAACCTCTCGATGACCTTGCGCCCCATGGCCTCGCAGCCCACCTGGATCATGCCCGGCTCCATGATGTCGCCGGTGCGGAAGCCGTCGCGCAGAGCGCGACGCACGGCGTTTTCAATGCACTCCGCCTCCTCGGTGAGGTGAAAGCCGAGACGCAGCAGCATGGCGCCGGAAAGAATGGTGGCCAGAGGATTGGCCTTGTCCCGGCCTGCGATATCCGGCGCGGAACCGTGAATGGGTTCGAACAGACCCGGCCCGGACGCGCCCACGGAGGCCGAGGGCAGCATGCCCAGAGAACCGGTGATCACCGAGGCCTCGTCGGAAAGAATGTCGCCGAAGATGTTGCCGGTGAGGATTACGTCGAACTGTGAGGGATCGCGCACCAGCTGCATGGCCGCGTTGTCCACATACATGTGGGAAAGCTCCACGTCGGCGTAATCCTTGTGAGTTTCCAGCACCACTTCCTTCCAGAGACGCGAGGTCTCCAGCACATTGCTCTTTTCCACCGAGCAGACCTTGCGGCGACGCTGGCGGGCCGTCTCAAAGGCCACTTTGGCGATGCGGCGGATCTCTTCCTCGTCATAAATCATGGTGTTGTAGCCGGTACGGCGGCCGTTGCGCATTTCCACGCCGCGCGGCTCGCCGAAATAGATGTCGCCCGTGAGCTCCCGCACCACGATCAGGTCCAGACCCTTGGCCGCCACGTCCGGACGCAACAGGCAGGCCCCGGCCAGTTCAGGCAGCAGCAGGGCCGGACGCAGGTTGGCAAACAGGCCCAGGGCCTTGCGGATGCCCAGCAAGCCCTTTTCGGGCCGCTGCTCCGGCTTCAGGCCGTCCCATTTGGGACCGCCCACGGCGGCCAGGAACACGGCGTCGGCCTTGCGGCATTTTTCCACAGTTTCCTCCGGCAGAGGCGAGCCGGTGGCGTCCACGGCGGCCCCGCCGATGAGGGCTTCGTCAAAATCAAACATGTGGCCGAACTTCTGGGCCACAGCCGCCAGCACGCTGGCTCCCTGGGCGAGAATTTCCGGGCCGATGCCGTCGCCGGGCAACAGGCAGATGGTCTTGTTCATTGAGTAATCCTTTTTTGCACATGACATCGCGCGGGAAGGGGATCCTTTTGAAAAAGGGGCTCCCTTCCCCCGCACCCCCATCCCCCCTAAAACTTTCAGTCGCTCCGGCGTCATTCCGGGCGGAACGGCGCTCTGGCAAAAGTTTTTGGAAGCAGGGGCGCGGGGGAGAGAACCTTTTTCCAAAACGGTTTCTCCCCCGCCAAAAAACATTACGCCTTGGCCAGGCGTTCCTTCACATAACCCACCAAGCCCCCCTTGGCCAGAATGGCGGCCATGGACGGGGGCAGCGGCGGGCAGGTGATTTCCGCGCCGTTGGTCAGATCGCGGATGCGGCCCGTAGCGGCGTCGATTTCCAGCTCATCGCCGTCGTTGAGCTTGTCCACCTCATCGCCCACTTCCATGAGCAGCAGACCCATGTTGAAGGCGTTGCGGTAGAAGATGCGCGCGAAGCTGTGGCCGATGACCACGGGCATGCCCGCGCCCAGAATGGCAATGGGCGCGTGCTCGCGCGAGGAACCGCAGCCGAAGTTGCGCCCGGCCACCAGAATGTCGCCCGGCGCCACGCGCTTGACCCAGTCCGGCTCCAGGCCGGACATGCAGTTCTCGCCCAGTTTTTTGGCGTCGCTGGTCACCAGAAAACGCGCCGGAATGATGGCGTCCGTATCAATATGTTCGCCCACTTTGTGGGCCTTGCCTTTGTAGTTCATGCTTTGACCCTCTGGAGAAATTTGAGGGAAGGAAACCCTTTGGGAAAAGGATTCCCCCTCTTCCCTCCCATCTTTCCTGAAACTTTTAGTACAGCCGCACAGTTCCATCCGATACGCTTTTACAATGCATCGGGGGAAGCAATCTTACCCGCCACCGCACTCGCCGCCGCCACCACCGGGCTGGCCAGGTAAACCTCGGAAGAGAGGCTGCCCATGCGGCCCTTGAAGTTGCGGTTGGTGGTGGCCACGGCGCGCTCGCCGTCGCCCAGAATGCCGGTATGGCCGCCCAGGCAGGGCCCGCAGGTGCAGGGCCCCACAATGCAGCCCGCGTCCATGAAGACTTCCATAAGGCCTTCCTTCAGGCACTGCTTCCAGACTGTGGGCGTGGAAGGCAGCACGATGCAGCGCACTTTTTTGTCCACCTTGCGGCCGCGCAGCACCGCCGCCGCGTCGCGCATGTCGCTGATGCGGCCGTTGGTGCAGGAACCGATGACCACCTGCTGGATGGGCGTGTCCCCGACTTCGGAGACGGGCTTCACGTTGGAGGGCAGATGCGGACAGGCCACCACCGGCTCCCGGCCCGTGACGTCGATGTCCACCACGCGTTCGTAGACCGCGTCCGGGTCGGCGGCCAGTTCCATGTCCAGGCCGGGACGGCCGTGCTCCGCGCAATAGGCGCGGGTCTGGGCGTCCACGGCAAAAAGGCCCGCCTTGCCGCCGGCCTCAATAGCCATATTGGCCATGGTCAGACGGCCTTCCACATCCAGAGCGTCAATGACCGGGCCCCCGAATTCCAGGGTCTTGTACAAAGCCCCGTCCACGCCGATGGCCCCAATGAGCAGCAGCATGAGGTCCTTGCCGCGCAGCCAGCGGGGCATCTCGCCCCGGATGTTGACCCGGATGGTGGGCGGCACCTTGAGCCAGGTTTCGCCCAAGGCCATGGCCGCCGCGATGTCCGTGGAGCCCATGCCCGTGGCGAAGGCCCCGATGCCGCCATAGGTGCAGGTATGGCTGTCCGCGCCGATGACCAGATCACCGGGGCCCACCAGCCCCTGCTCGGGCAGCAGTGTGTGCTCCACCCCGCAGTCGCCGCCCTCGTAATAGTGAGTGATGCCCTGCTCTTCCGCGAACTTGCGACTGATCAGCACCTGATTGGCCGAATCGATGTCCTTCTGGGGCGTGAAATGGTCCATGACCAGGGCGATTTTGTCCTTGTCGAAAACCTTTTCCGCGCCCATGCCGCGAAACGACTTGATGGCCAGCGGCCCGGTGATGTCGTTGGCCAGCACCATGGATACCCGACACTGAACGATCTGGCCGTCGCTTCGCACGGCCTCGTCGGTATGGGCTTGCAAAATTTTCTGCGCAAGCGTCTGAGGCATGTTCAAACTCCTTGTATCTCCAAAACAAAAAAACTTGTTCACTTCCCTCCTGACATTTATGCGTTTTTCGTCGCCGACAAGGCAGGCCGGGCGCATAGCCGACTATGTAATCAAGCCGGGCCGCGCGGCCTGACACCGTGGGCGGCAAAAAACGCCAAATGTCAGTCGTGTTGGCAGTGAAGGCGACAACCTTCCTCTTCCCGTTTTGCCAGATGGTTCAGGGCGTCCACATAGGCCCTGGCGCTGGCCACGAAAATATCCGGATGCGTGCCCCGGCCCACGGCGGAATGCCCGTTCTCCCTGATGCGCACGGTAACCTCGCCCAGAGCGTCGGTGCCGCCGGTGATGGCGTTGATGGCATACTGCTCCAGCTCCGGCTCGCGGCCCACCATGTCGGCGATGACGTTGAACAGGGCGTCCACCGGCCCCACGCCGAAGCCCGCGCCGCTCTTTTCCATGCCGTCCACATCCATGATCACCGCGGCCGTGGGCGGCACGCCGCCGGCGTCCGAGCTCTGCACACTGACATGACGCAGGCGCAGACGGTCCGGGATGCGATAGATTTCCTGCTGGACCAGGGCCATGAGGTCGTCGTCATGCAGGGTCTTTTTGCGGTCGGCCAACTGTTTCACGGCCTCGAAGACCAGGTTGAGCTGCTCGTCGTCCAGCTTGTAGCCCATACTCTCGAACTTGTTGCGCACGGCGTTGCGGCCCGAGTGCTTGCCGATGACCAGATTGCTCTCGGTACGGCCCACGGACTGCGGGGTCATAATTTCGTACGTTTCACGGTTTTTGAGCATGCCGTCCTGATGGATGCCGGACTCGTGCGCGAAAGCGTTGGCCCCCACAATGGATTTGTTGTTGGGGATGGGCTGGCCGATAATCATGGAAAGCAGACGGCAGGAAGGATAGAGCTGCTCGGTTTTGATGCCGTGCTCCAGGCCGTAGTAGTCCCGCCGCACGCCCAGGGCCATGGCCACTTCCTCCAGGGCCGCGTTGCCCGCGCGCTCGCCGATGCCGTTAAGGGTCACCTCGGCCTGGCGCACGCCCACCCTGAGGGCGGCCAAAGTGTTGGCCACGCCCAGACCCAGATCGTCGTGACAGTGCACGCTGAAGATGGCCTTGTCGCTGTTGGGCGTGTTTTTGATCACGTAATCCACCAGAGAAGCGAATTCCTCAGGCTGGGCATAGCCCACGGTGTCCGGCAGGTTGATGGTGGTGGCCCCGGCGTTGATGGTCGCCTCCACGATGCGGCAGAGGAACTCACGTTCCGAGCGGGAGAAATCCTCGGCGGAAAATTCCACATTGTCCGTATAGGAGGCGCAACGTCTGACCCCTTCCACGGCCATCCTGAGCACGTCCTCGGGGTCTTTGCGCAACTTGTGCTTCATGTGCAGGGGGGAGGTGGACAGGAAGATATGGATGCGCGGATTCCGGGCGTTTTTCACGGCTTCCCAGCAACGGTCGATATCGCTTTCCACGCAACGGGCCAGACCGGCCACCTGAATGTCGCCGGCCTGGGCGGCGATGGTCCGCACGGCTTCAAAGTCGCCGGGACTGGAGGCCGGAAAGCCCGCTTCCATGATATCCACGCCCAGCACTTCCAACTGATGGGCCAGACGCAGTTTTTCCTGCAGATTCATGGTGGCGCCGGGCGATTGCTCGCCGTCGCGCAAGGTGGTGTCAAAAAAGTAGACGCGATTTTTCATGGTTCATACTCCTCTGGTGTGACAAGGTATATATGCTTGCATAACGGCCGCCGTAAAGGGCGGCTGTCCAGGGAGCGCGTCATTCCGCCCGACGGGCGGCGAACCGTTACGCAGCCTTAATCGCTCTGGGGCGATAGGGCGCGTAGTAGCTGACGGTTGCGGCGGGGCAGGATCACAAAGGTGTAGATGAGTCCTCCCGCAATATAAATGGCGCAGAGCAGGAAGCCGAACAGGCGGGGAAGGGAAACCACCAGGGCGAGAAGGAAAAGAAAAGTCACCATGGTGCGGAGGGGATGGGCGCGCAGAAAGTCATACTCCTTGAAGGAGAAATAGCGCACGCGGCTGACCATCAGCACGCCCACGCCCACGGAAAGCAGCAGGGCGAAATAGGGCGTGACCGAATTCAGAAGATCCGGAAACAGCGAGGCGAAAAAGACGAAGGTCACCACAGTGCAGCCGCCCGCCGGAATGGGCAGGCCGATGAAAAAGCGCTTGCCCACGGCGGCGGTGCTGACGTTGAAGCGCGCCAGACGCAAGGCCCCGCAGGCCGCGTAAATGAAGGCCGCGGCCACGCCCAGGCGGCCGAAGGTCTGCAACTGCCACTGCCAGAGCAGCATGGCCGGCGCAAGCCCGAAGGCCACCAGATCGGCCAGGGAATCGTACTGCACCCCGAATTCGCTGGCGGTATTGGTCAGGCGGGCCACCTTGCCGTCCAGGCCGTCCATAAGGGCCGAAACCAGAATGGCCATGCAGGCTTCCTCAAAGCGGCCCTGCACCGCCCAGACCATGGACAAAAAGCCGAGAAACATGCTCAGCGTCGTGATCATGTTGGGGAGGAGGAAGACCCCCTTATGCGGCTTTTTCTTTTCCATAACGTCCATAAGTACGGGCATGGTCAGGGCGTGTCCGTCACTGCGCGCGGGCGATCACGCTTTGTCCGGCGAAAACCTGTTCGCCGATACGCACAGCCGCAACATAGCCCCGGGGCAGATAAAGGTCAACTCGCGAGCCGAAGCGGATCATGCCGTACCGCTGGCCGCGCGCCAGCGTGTCGCCCGGCTCCACACGGCAGACGATGCGCCGGGCCACCAGCCCCGCGATCTGGACCATGCTCCAGGTCCGGCCGTCCGCGCCGCGCAGGCGGTAGGCGCAACGCTCGTTGTCCGTAGAGGCCTTGTCAAAAGCCGCGTTGACGAATTTGCCCGGCCAGTAGCGGACGTCTTCCACCACGCAGTCCACGGGCGCGCGATTGACGTGCACGCTGAAGATATTCATGAAAATGCTGACGCAGCAGCAGCTTTCGTCGCTGAAGGGATCAGCCCTGTCCTCGATGCGGATGATTTTGCCGTCCGCCGGGCTGACGGCCAGGCCCTCGCTGTGGGGCACGACCCGTTCCGGATCGCGGAAAAAGTGCAGACTGAACCAGAACAGGATCAGCAGCAGCAGGGCCGGCAGCCACCAGTCCAGGAGCGCGAAAACCAGGGCCGAAAGCGCTGTCAGGGCGATGCAGGGCCAGCCTTCGGGCGTAATGCCGCAGTGTGCGGGGCGCATGGCAACTCCAGAAATACGCCGCGCCCGAAGGCGCGGCAAGGCGTTATAAAAAAGGAAGCTGAAAGTATAGCCCTCACCGGGGCGCAAGGCAAGCCGTGAACTTACGCGCCCTCCGCCCCATACAGGCAGACCCGGTCACGGCCTCCGGCCTTGGCCTGGTACAGGGCGCTGTCCGCGCGAGCCACCAGGTCCGCCCCGGAACACCCCTCCTCCCGCCGGGCCACGGCCACGCCGATGCTCACCGTCACATGGGGCGCGACCACGGAATCAGGATGCGGCAGACGCAGAGAGCGGATTCCGGACATAATCCGCTCGGCCACGGCCAGAGCCTGACGCTCGGTGGCATCTTCGAGAATGACGGCAAATTCCTCGCCGCCGTAGCGGAACAGGGCGTCGTTGTGGCGGTACAGCGTCGCCTGCATGGCCCGGGCCACATCAGCCAGGCATTTGTCTCCGGCCGGATGCCCCAGGGAATCATTGTAGTTTTTGAAGAGGTCCACATCAATCATCAGCATGCCCACCGAGGCGCAGCGGTCGCTTTCCGCCAGCCGCGCGTCAAAGCTGCGCCGGTTGGCCACGCCGGTCAGGGCGTCCACCAGGCTGAGGCTTTCATAGCGGTTCTTTTCCTGCTCCAGCGCGCCCGAGCGCGCGGCCAGTTCCGTCAGATAGACGCGCAGACTGGGCACGAGATCCAGTAACTGCTGCAGCTCATGGATACGCACCAGGGGCAGTTGCCGGGCCGGGCTGCCGAAGCGGATCTGGCGCAGTTCATGAGCGGCCAGGGAAATGGGCGACAGGATGTGCCGGTGCAGCACCGCGACGCCCCCCAGAAGCATGGCGGTCAGCAGGCCCATGGAAACATAAAAGCCGATCCGCATGCTGCGCGCCTCGGCCCGCAGGCCTTCCATACCCGCGTAGGCGCGCTGGAATTCCTCGTTCGAGGCGGCGTTGTTCAGATCCTCAAGCGTGACGTCCAGCTCTTTCCAGAGCGCCCTGGCTTCCAGGTCGGCCTCGCCTTTTTCATTCCAGGCCTGCCCCACCACGCGCAGATCCCGCTGAAAGGCGGAGCAGGTTTCCCGCTGCGCGAAACTGAGATCCGTGCGCCGACAGAGTTCCAGCACCGGCTCGAAGCTCTTCCGGGCCCGTTCGTACCGGGCTTTGTCCGTTTCCCGGGCGGCCGACGTGACGTGGCGGGAATTGTGCGTGGGTTCAAGGGTCTGTACGTCGCCAAGAGCCAGCTTCAGGCCCCCCAGCACGGAGGACAGGCGCAGTTCATTCAGGTGCAGCCTGTCCGAGGCGTCGTCGCTGCGCTTGCGCGCGGCGGCCAGCTTCAGGATCAGATCCTGCACGGTTTTGGCCGCGTCCCTGATCTGCGGGGACTGCTCGAACACGGATTCGGCCACCAGCGCCCGCGCCTTGAGCAGGGCGGCACGGCGCTGTCGGGGATCTTCAGCCATGAAGACCACGGCGGATTCGCTGCGCAGCACATTGATGTTGTCCATGGTGCGCTGGCTGTTCAGAATTCCGGGCAGATGCTCCTCTTCCAGCGAATCCGTAATAACCCTGATAGAGTCCAGGCTGAGAAACACGACCAGACCGGCCCCGCCCAGCAGAAGCACGGCGGGCAGCATGAGCAGCGCCAGAAAACGGTAGGCGCCGATGCGCCCGATGTCCCGCCCGCCTCCGGGCCGCTCGCGTTCCGCATCCATGCCGCCGCTCCATCAATACAGGCTGTAGGGGAAATAACTGCGGTTGATCCGCCCGAACGCGCCGCTGAAACGGATATCCCGGATGGCGCGGTCCACCGCCTGACGCAACTCATCCTCGTCCTTGCGCACGCCGATGCGCACCAGACCGGGAAGCGAGTCCAGCGGCAACGGATCGCCCAACACGTCAAAATCCTGCCCCCGCTCCGAGAGCAGAAAAGAGTAGGCCGCCAGATCGTTCGCCAGAATCAGATCCAGCTCGCCCGCGCAAAGCATGTCCAGCAGACGGCCAAACTCGTCCGGCGCCACCACCGCCCGGTCGCCCCGGCGGCTCAGCGCATGGGCCAACTGCACGCTGCCGCCGCGCGCGCCGATCCTGACCATGCCTTTCGGCCCGTCACTTCCGTTGCCGGCCCTGCCGATATAGACGGAACGCGAGCGGAAATACGGTTGGGAAAAATCCATGTACGTCAGACGGTCCTGAGTGCTGCAGACCCCCATCAAAAGATCAAGACCGCCGTGGCGCATGGTTTCCAGCAAGCGGTCCAGGGGTTGGAATTCAAATTCGCACCGGCGGCCCATGGCCCGGCAAAGCTCTTCGGCCACCTCCAGATTGAAGCCCGCGCCGTGACCGCGCCTGTCCAGTCTGGAAAACGGCGGATAATTGCTGTCCAGGCCCACCCGCAACGGAGCGGTCTCCGCCGCCCACGTCCAGGAGAGCAGCAAAGACAATACAAGAAAGCCAGCAATAGATAACGGCCGCAGCGCTTGCCCAACCTTTGCCATGACACTCCCCAACCAGAACATGACGAAACCGGGATACCACGTCGACTACGGCGCGACTGCTGAAATATAGAACTTCTTGGCGGCAAGCGCAACGCGCCGGTCCGTTGCGTTCCCCTTGCCTGATGGCCGGCGCGTGGCTATATTGTCTCTATGAAGGTTCTGGCAAAAAAAATCCGTTCCGCCACCATGGCGTTTGCCGCACTGGCGCTGCTGGCTGCGCTGGCGGGGTGCGGCCCCAAGGATATCGGAGCGGGTTCCTCCTCGGATGAGGAGCGCGGCGCGTTGCCGCCTCCGGCGGAACAGATGCGCTATCCCATGACCGGGACCAGCAACACCCAGCGCATGCTCTATTATTATAACCGGCCTGACGTCATGAGCCGGATGCAGGACTGGCGGATCAGCCGCTTCAATCGCCTGACCGGCGGCCGGCCCTCGCCCGAAGACCCGGCCTACCGGGCCGTGCCCAAACAGCGCAGCCCCTTCCGGCAATAAGCGTCCATGGATCCCGTCACCCATGCCGCCAGCGGCGCCGTGGCCATGCTGGCCCTGCCGTCCCGTCCCGTTACCCGCTGGGCCGTGCCCTTGGCCGCTCTGGCCTCGGCTTCGCCCGATCTGGACATTGTTTTCGCTTCCACGCCCCTGCAATTTCTGCTGCTGCACCGGGGCATCACGCACTCCCTGGCCGCCATGCCCGTGCTCGGCCTGCTGCTGGCTCTCTGCTGTTATCCGCTCTGGCGGGCTTCCACACCGGGGCGCTGGAGTTTCGGCAAGGTCTGGCTGCTGACCTGCGCCATGGTGCTTATGCACATCTGGCTGGATGTGGTGACCACTTACGGCACCATGATTTTCCTGCCCTTCTCGCACGAGCGGGTTCGGCTCAACGGCGTCTTCATCATCGACCTGCTGCTTACCCTGCCCCTGCTCTGGGCCGTCTGGCGCTGGCGGCGCAGACGCGGGCTCATGCTTCTGGCCCTGGCCTGGGTTTTCGTCTATCCGGCCCTGGGCGTGGGGCTCAACGCCCGGCACGCGGCGCAGGCCGAAGCCCGTCTGCAAGCCGAAAACCGTCAGGTCAGCCATCTGACCGTGCTGCCCGACGCCTTTGCGCCTTTTTTCTGGCGGGTCCTGTTTGAAGAGCAAAGCCCGGACGGCATGCGGGTGCGGGAGCAAAGCCTGGACGCCCTGGGGCGGCCGCGCGCGCCCGAAACATCACATCAGGCCGCGCCCGTCGCGCAGGTCACGGCTCTTTCCCGCCAGTCCGTAACCTGCGAATCGTTTTTCCAGTTCACACTCTTGCCGGTCGTGTCTCCATTACGGGCCGGGGACGCGCCGGAAACGCCCCCAGGCGTCCGGGACGCGCAAGCTCTTCTGTTTTACGATCTGCGCTTCGGCAGCGGCCTGGCTTTTGTGCGCAGACTCATGGCCCTGCGCCCCCACGCGGATATTCCTTTCCAGCTCATGGTTGAAACCGCTCCGGCGGAAGCCGCGCCCGGCGCGGCAAACGGAGAACCGCGCCTGCTGCGCGAGCGTCTGCGTTTTTCAGACAGCAAGCGTGATTCACACTGGCAGCGGCCGCGCGCCCCCCGTCCCCCCACCCTTGCCGAATGGCTGGTGGGGCTGCGTTGAGGAACGGATCGGCGATCATGACCGGCTCCCCGCTGCTTGCGCCCGGCCTCTACTTGCAGTATGTGCCAAGAACCAGTCCATGAGAACGGCTTCGTCGTTGGGATTGGCAAAAATCATAGCCTCTCAGTAAGGATGGGCAATATGGAACGTACGTTTTCACATCTGGACGCCCAGGGCAACGTAACCATGGTGGATGTGGGAGACAAAATTCCCAGCAAACGCGTGGCCATTGCCGAGGCTGTGGTGGAGCTGGCCCCGGCCACCCTGGAGCTGCTCAAAAAATCGGCCCTGCCCAAGGGCGACGTGCTGGCCTGCGCCAAAATCGGCGGCATCATGGCGGCCAAACGAGCCAGCCAACTGATCCCGCTCTGCCACAGTCTGAATCTGAGTTACGCGGACATCCGTTTTGAAGTGCGCGACATGCCGCCGCAGGTGCGCATTGAGGCCGAAGCCCGCACCGTGGGCAACACCGGCGTGGAAATGGAAGCCATCGTGGCGGCCCAGAGCGCCGCGGCCATCATCTACGACATGTGCAAGGCCGTACAGCGCGACATCGTCATCAGCCGGGTGCGGCTGCTGCACAAGAGCGGCGGCAAAAGCGGAGAATTCAACGCTTCGGAACTGCCCGCATGATTGCGCCGCACATTGATCCCGTCGCCGTTTCCATCGGCAGTCTCCAATTGCGCTGGTACGGCCTCATGTACCTCATCGGTTTCGCCGTGGGCTGGGTTCTGGGCCGCTGGCGGGCGTCGCGTCCCGGTTCGGGCTGGCGACCGGCCGATGTGGATGATCTGCTGACCTGTGTCATGCTGGGCATCATTCTTGGCGGGCGTCTGGGCTATGTGCTCTTTTACGATCTGCCGGTCTATATTCATGATCCCATGGAAATTCTGCGCATCTGGAACGGCGGCATGTCCTTCCACGGCGGCCTGCTGGGCGTGCTCGGGGCCTTCTGGTACTTCGCGCGCAGCCGCAAGAAGTCCTTTCTGGAGGTCTCGGACTTTGTGGCTCCGCTGGTGCCGCAGGGCCTTGTCGTCGGCCGTCTGGGCAACTTCATGACCGGCGAACTCTGGGGCAAGGTCAGCGAGACGTCCTTGGCCATGGTCTTTCCCGGCGGCGGCCCGTACCCGCGCCACCCTTCCCAGCTCTATGAAGCGCTGCTGGAAGGCATGGTGTTGTTCATCGTGGTCTGGATCTATTCCGGCAAACCGCGCAAGCCCGGCGCGGTATCCGGCCTGTTCGCCATAGGCTACGGACTGTTCCGCTTCATGGTGGAGTTCGTGCGCGTACCCGACGCCCAACTGGGATATCTGGCCTTCGGCTGGCTGACCATGGGCCAGGTTCTCTGTCTGCCGCTGATTCTGGCCGGACTGTGGCTGCTTCTGCGCAGAGACGCCACGCCGGACGGGCACGGACGGGTCTGAACGCGTCCGGCGACGCCGGTTGACAGGTGCGGGCTTTTTTGTGAAGCTATCCGCCGTTTATACACGTTTTTTACGGAGGCCCCATGGCTAAGGAAGGTTCCATAGAAGTCGACGGTGTGGTGCAGGAAGCCCTGCCCAACGCCATGTTCCGCGTGGAACTGGAAAACGGCCACGAAGTGCTGGCCCATATTTCCGGTAAAATGCGCAAATTTTACATCCGCATCCTGCCCGGCGACCGCGTCAAGGTGGAACTCTCCCCCTACGATCTCACACGCGGCCGCATCACCTATCGCATGAAGTAAAACGCCGGGCGCGGCGCTTCTCCCTACTTCACTTTTCCCCAGCTCCTACGCCGGATTCCGTCGGTGCGCCCGTAACACGGCCACCGGCGTCTTGTTGCATTCTCAGAACAGTCCGGCCCAGTGCAGGCCCCACACACAGAGCAAAGCCCAGAGCCCGGCCAGCACGTCGTCCAGCATGACCCCGAAGCCGTCCGGCAACCAGTTTTCAGAAGCGCGCACCGGCCAGGGCTTGGCGATATCGAAAATACGGAAAAAGACAAAAGCCGCGGCCACCAGCCAGAAGCCCGGTTCCGCAAAGGGCAGCAGCACCAGCCAGACGCCCACCAGTTCGTCGATGACCACCTCGCCGGGGTCTTTGCGGCCCAGCAGTTTTTCCGCGCGTGTGGCGGCCAGCGCGCCCAGCACGAAGAGCAGCAGTAAGACCAGCGCCCGCCCGCCCATGCCGAGAGGCAGAAAAAGAAAAGGGGCCAGCAGGCAGGCCAGGGCCGTGCCCCAGGTGCCCGGAGCCTTGGGGGCCAGACCGGCCACGCCCAGACGGCAAAACGCCAATATGCACGCATCCCGGAAACGCATAGTTCCTCCAGTTCAGGACAGGACCGCCATACGCGGCCTGCTCCGTATATAACCGCTTCCCGGCGGCAAGACCAGTCGCCGTGTTGCCTAATGCCGGGCTTTGACATATAAAACCGACAGATTGAGGCCGCTATGGATAAGAATCGCAGCGAAATTTTCGGGCAGTTCAGTTACGACGAAAGCCTGACCTACGAAGAACTGCTGGACGTGGAAAACACGCTGACCGCCGACCTGGAAGCCCTGCTGCAGCGGGCCGGCGCCGCGCACCTGGACTTTACGCCGCTGGGCGATGCGCTGATGTGCCAGTGCGCCTTTGAGACGCACAAGCTCTACGTCTACCGCAAAATCGCGCAAGAGGCGGCGGCCCTGCTGCCGCGCGGCGTCACGGGGCGTCTGCTGTGTGTGGACAAAAGTCTGGCCGCCCTGCATGTCTACTGGATTCAGCCCGGCCAGTGGCAGGAAGAAGAGCGCCCCGTGCCCGTAGACCCGCCTCAGGGGCTGAAAACCTGGCGCGTGCCTGTTGCCTCCGACGCGGCGGGATCAGCGGGCACCACGGAGAATGAGAACTGAAGGTCGGCGCGCTGACGCTGGCAACGGCCCGTCTTGCTGCTGTGACAATGCCCGGATGGTGGAATTGGTAGACACAAGGGACTTAAAATCCCTCGGCCTCTGGCTGTGCCGGTTCAAGCCCGGCTCCGGGTACCAAACAAAAATCTAATAAAGCGAGCCTGATACTCGGCTTCCCCCCCCTCCCCTCACTTCCAAACTCACATGTTTCGCATCAAGGTTGCATCAGAGAACGCTCTTCCCGCAACCTGAGCGCGCTCCGCTTTTATACGCCGACGCTTCTTATCACCGCTCGCGGCGTCTTCGACGGCCAAGGCCGCACACAATCTTTCTGCGGTATTACGCCCGCGCAAGGTCAGATATCGGCCGAGGGCAGCCGGCACGGATTCCAGTGTCCCGGCAACCCGAATTGCACCACAGAAACTCCGCCGCCCGGGGACCATCAAAACGGACAATCTGGCCCAGATTACGCTGCGTTGCCCGCAAGACCGGCTGCGTTCGATCCGTTGGCTACACCTGTTCCGGTAAGATGCCTGTAAACCAAGGATAGCGTTTAAGAGAGAGGCATGATATGAGGGGTCATATTCAATAATTACTTCAGTGTAAGGTTTTGATAGGTTGCTCGCTCTCTCCCTGATCGGTAGCGAGGACAGCTATAAAAATGCCAACTGACGGCCAGAGGCCGAGAAAAATAATTCGCGGATAAGTTCTGTCTTCTACCACCCTAGTGCCGGCAGGATTTGGGGTAAATCAGTGAACTGGCCCAAAATGGACGAACAGTCAGCGTCATGGAGACTCTGCGGATCTTGTTGATGAAAATTCCCGGCCAGGCGTTGCCGGAACAAGCTGACGAAATATGAATTCGGTTTGTGCCGGCTCTGACCAAGGAGCCACTCACTGGTGATGTGATTGCCTTGCGGCGGTGTCTGGGGCGTAGCAGTTTGCTTCACACCTTATCAAGAAGCGTGGTTGTTCCCGGCGTTATTCTCTGAGGGAAGAAAGGAGCCGGTTTCGGCGCTGACCCATGGAAAAATCGCGGGCAAATGCTTCTTCTGGACATGAAATGTCTTGGCAAAATTGGCGGAGTCGGGCACAGGAAAGCGGTAACGCGGCAAGTCCGCGCCAGGTTGGGAATACTTGCATGCCTGCATGAATGACACTTCCAAGAGGACATCTTCAAAACTGTCTGTGAGCATGAACAACGTGTTGGCATCTACACCTAGAGTGACATTGCCCGGACGAATATCTATCAATACATCTCACTATGTATAGCTTTCGGTATTTTTTGATAGTATGCGCTGATATTATTGAGGAAGCATGAAGAAAGTATTTTCGCCCCTATTTGCAGATTTTTGGCGTATATTGTCAACCATTTCGCCCCGCAACAGAACAAAAACCTATTTGTTGTTTCTGCTGATGGCTCTTCAGTCTGCATTGGAACTTTTTTTTATACTTACCCTCACATATCTCGGTGCGGCCTTGACTTCGCCGACCATGCTTAATGAAAATTATATTTTTAAGGGATTATATTTCTTGTCGCCGCAACTCAAAGCCTGGGGGCAAAACCCACGATATTTGCTACTTATTGCTGGTTGTATTGTGGTGACTGCTTCTGCATTGAAAAATATTGTCAGCTACATTGCCGGCCGGACGACTATTCGCTTGAGTGAGCGTGTTTCAATTGATCTCGGCGAAGAAATTATGCAGCGATTTCTTTACAGTAACTATATGTGGCATTTGTCAGCGGAAAGTTCATCTGCTTTTCAATGTATGCAATGGCGTAGCCAGTTGGCTTTGATGCTCATTTCTCAGCTTTCGATGTATGCCTGCATGCTGACTGTGATAATATTGTTCTTCAGCCTTGTAGGCCATGAACCTGCCCTAACGACTATCGTTATCTGCTTTTTAAGCTTTTCCGGTTTTATGTTATACCGCTTTCTTCGCCAAAACGTTGATAAATCTGCTCTATGCATGGCTGAAAGCGTACAAGATGAAACACGTGCAATTCTATGTGCGACAAGAGGGATACGCGATGTCCTTATCTACAGGCAGCAGGAGGTTTTTCTCCAGTCTGTTGTAAGGGCTGCAGAGCGAGGAATGTCAGCTCGTGTTTTTAACACGATCGCGCCGACTATTCCTACCTGGGTGCTTGAGAGCATTGCTTTCGGCGTTGTGGTTATTGCGCTATTCTATCTTGTTTTTATTGAACAAGCTGACATCCCTCGAATAACCATGGCCCTTGGCTTGCTTTTGCTCACGGCTTGGCGTGTCATGCCTTATGCCAACAGGGTAGTGAGCTTTCAGGTGACAATCCGCTCTGTGCATCCGATGGCAATGGCCGTACTGGAATTACTGGAAAAATTGCGAAATGAGCCACGCGCGGCGCTACCGACTCCTGATGAAAATTTCAGTTTTGTCAGATGCCTTTCCTTGCGAAACGTCTGCTTCCGTTACCCCGGAGCGGAAAAGGACAGCCTGAAGAATCTGACACTTGATATCCCTGTAGGTAAGAAAGTGGGCATCATCGGGCCGTCCGGAGGAGGAAAAAGCACTCTTGTGGGAATGCTTAGCGGGCTTCTTGAGCCAACCGGCGGGGAAATTATGGTTGACGGGCAGCCCTTGACCCCCTCACGGGCAGCTGCATTCGCCCAGTTTATCGGTTATGTGCCGCAAACCCCTTTTCTTTTTGCGGGAACGCTGGCGGAGAATATTGCGTTCAGCCAATGGGGCAAGCCGTGGGACAAAGAACGGGTTCGTGATGCCTGCCGAAAAGCGGCTATTGACTTTGTGGACAATCATCCGCTCGGTTTAGAGCAGTCTATTGGCGAGAATGGAGCCGGGCTTTCAGGCGGGCAAGCCCAACGTGTATCCATCGCGCGTGCAATGTATACTTATCCCAAACTACTTATATTTGATGAAGCCACCAGTGCTTTGGATCAAGCCAATGAAGACAGCATACAGCGCACCATACAGCATTTATCCGATGAAGTTACATGCATTATAGTTGCACATCGTTTAACTACTGTTGAACATTGCGATTTCATCATATGGATGGATAAAGGTGAAATTGTTTTGCAAGGAGAATCCTCCTATGTACTTGAGCAATATCGCGCATCGCAACGGCATGGCAGCAATGCAAAATAATTTTTGCATAATAATCTGCCGCTACACCCTTACAAAAAGGTAAGTCTGGAACTTTTTTGAAAAAATTTTTTATTTTGAACCCAATATTGAGAGACGCCTTGAGCATATTATTTACTTTGCTGTCGTCGCATCAAAAACGATCAGCTCCAAAGTAAAAAAGCTCTGTTTCCCTATTGAGCGCTTTAGTGAAGATACGATTAGAAAAAATTATATACTATATCATAAAATGAGGTTGCCTTGAGATGGCGTTCAGCAAAAAAATTGCGACAGTAACTATTGTTACACGCTCATATATTCCTTTCGCGCGTGTTCTACTCGACTCTATAAGAAAAAACTATCCAGACATGTCTCTTTACGTGATCTTGCTGGATACGTTGGATGGAGATTGTTCTTGTGGCGATGAGGTGGAAGTCATTCCAGCGGTGGAGCTTGGCATTCCCGAATTAGACAATATGCTGGAGCGCTATACCAACACTGAAATGTGCGTGGCGCTGAAACCCTTTGCAGTCAGAGAAATCTTTCGCCGTTCTCATGACGAAATCGAAGGTGTAATCTATATGGATAGCGACATTTATGTCGTTTCCCCTATGGAAGAACTTGAAGAGATTGTCAATGACGGAGTGGAAATTGTACTGACGCCGCATTTAAGCAGGCCCAGCATCGATGGGAGGACATCTGATCTGACCATGCTCAAATGTGGCGCTTATAATATGGGGTTTGCTTATTTTGCCAACACAACTTCAAGTCGCGCCATATTGGATTGGTGGGCGCACTGGTTAGTCCATTTTTGCTATGAAGACTTTACCGCCGGTTTGTTTGGCGATCAGAAATGGATGGATCTGCTTCCATGTTTTTTAGATAATTTCAAAATCCTCCGCCATGATGGCTACAATGTTGCGTATTGGAACATTGATCAGCGTCCGGTAACACGCCGCGGCGCGCAATGGTTTGCGTCTGACGTTCCGTTGCGGTTTCTGCATTTCAGTTGCCCGGCAATTGAGCCGGAACCCATGTTTTCAAAAAATCTGGACAGATATCACGCTGAGGATATCGGTGAATTGTCGTTAATAGTCGCTGACTACGCCCGCCGGATTGTCAAGGCCGGGCTGCATGAGTATTCGGCATTGCCTTGCGGTTTGCGCAGAACCTGTTTGACCCGCATTGATCCGCGCGGGAATCGTGTCATCGCCCTGACGTCGCGTGATGTTCGGCCTATGTCAAAAAGTGTAAAAGTGCTGTGCCTGATGTTGCTCTTTCCACTGGCCTGCGTCATGCAGATAAAAAGCATGCAACCCAGGCGGACGCTGCAAAAGATAAAAGCTTTTGGGAAATCATTCCTGGGTTCTGCCTTGTTTTCTCCTGAAGACAGCTATCAGTGGTTACAGCGGCAGAATGCCATTATCAGGTTTCTGACGGAAAAGCCTTTTCTTTTAGCCGTGTATTTACGGCGTAAGGCGCGGTCAATTCCGGCTCTGGCCGGCGACATCAGAAAATGGGGGTTATCCAGTATTTTTGCGTTCGGTCAGGAATGCTTGGGGACCATTCCCGTATCACCACGTGGGATTCTTGTGACGGACGCCAGAGTTCCCCATCATGATATGATTGCGGCAGATCTGACAACCTTTAATCTGCTGAAGGATCTGGTTTCATTCGGCTATACCGTGACGTTCCTGCCCTGGGGGGCGCCCTGGCCGGATCGCTATGCCAATGACCTGCGGCGACTGGGAGTTATTCTGGATTATGTACCGGAACAGCATGGCAGTAGCGCGGATTATGTGAAAAAATTCGGCCATCGTTTTTCCAAATTTTATTTGCAGCCAATGGGGCTGGCATCGGAACTTGTTCCGATAATCAGATCTGTGTCACCCAAGGCAAAGATCATATTTCACGCTGCGGATATCTGCTTTGTCCGTGAACAGCGCGAAGCCGAGCTCGCGCACGACAAAAAAATGCTGAAAGCGGCCGCCGCCACAAAAAAAACCGAGCTGGATTTAATTCGCAAAGTGGATCACCTCGTCGTTATCAGCGACAGGGAAAAAGAATTTATCACAGCGGAAATAGGCAATTCCACGCCGATTTCCTCCTTCACATGTCTTTACTCCAAGTGCGTGGAACGGCCTCAGCCTTTTGAGAACAGAACCGGGGTTATTTTTATAGGTGTGTTCGGGCATCGGCCCAATGTTGACGCTGTTCTCTGGTTTGCCAAGGAAGTTTGGCCACTGGTAAGAGAACATGCGCCGGACATGCTCTTCCATGTCGTCGGCAACTACGCACCGCCTGAAATTCAGGAGTTGCATGGTAAGGACGGCATCATTATCGAAGGTTTTGTTGAAAACCTTGACCCGTTATTGAGCTCGGTTCGTATTGCAGTGGCTCCTTTACGCTACGGCGCGGGCATCAAGGGGAAAATCGGCACAACCATGGGAGCCGGCATTCCCAATGTATGCACCAGCATTGCAACTGAAGGCATGGGCATACACGCTGGCGAGCAGGCGCTTGTGGCTGACGAACCCGCGGATTTTGCCGCGGCGGTGCTGCAATTGCATGCTGATCCGGAGCTCTGGAAAAAGCTCTCACAGGCGGGACAGGATCTGGTTAAAAACCAGTTCAGCGTAGAAGCGGGAACAAGGCAGTTTGAGCAGGTTTTACGTGAAGCGGGATTGTGGATTGATAAGGAGGCGGGAGATGCTTGAGCAGAATTTTGAGAAGACGACTGATATCGGCAAGCCTGACAGATCAGCGTCCGGCTTTCAATTCCCAATGAAATATCCAAATTTATCCGAGGAAAAGCTGTTTGAACTCAGAAATATTATTACGAAAAGAGGATCAGCATCCCAGACAAAGACAGCTTACCAGGATGCGGTTTTATTTTTTATAAGGTCTAACGCCTTCCGTGGGGACAATGTGGTAGAAGTCGGCTGTTACAAAGGCGGCTTGACTGTTCAATACGCGTATTTATGCCAGCAGCTTGGTAAAAAGCTGCATGTTATTGATTATGATAAGGAACTTTTGGAAGAAACCAAAAAATTGGTCTATGAATTGGGATATGGCAATGTAGCTTCCTTTTACAACATGGATTATGAAAGTTTTGTGTCTTCAGAGTCATTTCCACAAAATACAATTGCAACAATTATTGATGCAGATCATAGCTACGCTGGCTGTCTCAAAGATTGCAATACCTTGAAAAAAGTCCTGCCTTCCATGTATGGCGTTATCTTTCATGATTTTACCTTACGCTATACTACTTGGGACGGCGTTGGAGTTGACAAGGCCATTTACGAAGTTTTTGGACAGCATGTTAGGCTTTATCCAATCGGTTTTCAGTCCGTTTGCTCAGAAACCCCCACCCCGGAGGGGCCTATCTTGAGAGCAATGAGGGCGTTATTATGGTTGTGCCTTGGCAGCCTGCCGATGTTTTTGCGCAGAAAGAACCACCCTCCAAACTTCGGCAATGGCTTGTCAGAACGCCAATTTTGGGCCCCTTGCTCGCCAAATGCTGCAATATGACAGATAAATAATGGCATTCATCCAGGATTAAGCAATGGCCATATATGTAAACGGAATGGGCGGCGGGATTGGCCGGGCGTTGTGGCCGGCTCTTGCCGCCCTGGACGCCAAACGGATATCAGGTTCACCCGGCAAGGGACAACTGACCTGTAATTTGCAAAACCTGTCGGACTCTGACGGCGATTGGTTTTGCCCCGGTGATGTCTTCATTTTTCCGGCGGCGTGGTCAAAACCCGATCAATGTCGCAAAGATCCACAGGGAGCATGGCTGGTTAATGTTGAAAACACAGGCCGCCTGATTGAAAAAGCTCTGGAGAAAAAAACGACAGTCATTTTTTTCTCGTCAGATACGGTGTACGGACAACAAAAATGCACTCTGGACGAAAATTCGCAACTGCTTGCTACTGAAGAATATGGCAAGATGAAGGCGGCGATTGAGCGGCGCTTCTCTTCCGCAACAGGTTTTTGCGCCTTAAGGCTGTCATATGTCACCTCTTTTTGGGATGGTGTAACCCGTTATTTCATTGATTGTGCGAAAACCAGGAAAGTGGCGGAAGTTTTTGAAGGATATGAGCGTAATATGGTGTGGATTGACGACGTTATTGCGGCTACCTGCGCCTTGACCGCAATGGGATGCCGGGGTGAAGTTTTGCCTCGAGCCGTAAATGTGGGCGGGGCGGAGTGTATTTCCCGGAGGCAAATGGCCGAGGCCTTTGCCAACGCCGTTGATGACTCACTGCAGTATAGGGAAGTGGCTGCTCCGGATAATTTTTTTTCGTCGCGCCCGCGCAGAATTGCACTTGATGTCTCGCTGTTGACTTCTATATTGCAGCGTTCTCCGAGTTCGCTGGGAGAAGCTTACAGAAAGCACAAAGGAGCTTTGCATGATTAGGAAACGTGCATTTATCACCGGTATAACGGGAATGGTGGGATCGCACCTCCTTGATTTTCTTATCAAGAATACAGATTGGGATATCTATGGCCTTCTGCGTTGGCGCAGCCCGCTGGAGAATATTCATGACCACCTGGGCAGAATCAACCAGAAAGACAGAATTTTTTTGCTGTACGGTGATTTGAACGATCCCATGTCGTTGCAAAAAGCCGTCGCTGATGCACAACCGGATTATGTATTTCACCTGGCCGCGCAAAGTTTTCCTCGTACCAGTTTTGATGCGCCTCTTGAAACTCTGCACACGAATATTCTTGGTACCACAAGCCTTCTGGAAGCGATTCGGCACACTCCCGGCTGCTCCCCGGTCATACACGTGTGCGCTTCTTCGGAGGTGTTTGGTCGAGTCCCCAAGGAAAAATTGCCGATCAATGAGGAATGCACATTCCATCCCGCCTCCCCATATGCCATTTCCAAAGTTGGGACTGACCTGGTTGGGCGTTATTACGCGGAAGCTTATGGCATGATGGTTATGACTACCCGCATGTTCACCCACACCGGCCCCCGTCGGGGCGACGTGTTTGCCGAATCCACGTTTGCCAAACAGATCGCACTCATTGAAGCGGGCCTGATTCCCCCTGTAGTAAAAACAGGCAACCTGAATTCACTTCGTACATGGGCTGACGTTAGAGATGCGGTGCGCGCCTACTACATGCTGGTGACTGTCAATCCTGTTTGTGGAGCTTATTACAACATCGGTGGTACGCATGTCTGCTCTGTAAAGGATATGCTGCAAACGCTGCTGAGTTTTTCAACTGTCAAGAATATTGCGGTGGAAACGGACAATGATCGTTTGCGTCCCATTGACGCGGATCTTCAGGTTCCCGATACGTCAAAATTTACCAGCCATACAGGCTGGAAACCTGAAATTCCATTTGAACAAACGATGATGGACTTGCTTGATTATTGGCGTGAACGTGTCCGGATTTTGGGCGCAACGCTTGTGCGATAAGTATATAGTGTAGAGGCGCAATCTTTATTGCGCCCCTCAGTTTTTTGAAGCAGGAGTTTTGAGGCTGGAGGAGTTGCACCTTCAGGGCACAAAGCTTGACTGTCCCCGGTATGCATCTGCTTCTGACCGGGATAGCTCTGCATTGGTGCAACATCCCCCAGCCGCCATGGGCATGCAAACATCTGGCGGATGCAGCATGATGGTTGCATATTTCTTCATGGTTGTTTTGTTTTTATCTGGTGCAGATGAAACCGACCTGTGGCTGTTTTAATCCGAACAGTGAGCATGGTTTTTAAATACCACGACCGTTCCTATAGAAACTCATCACCTTTGACAGCTTTAAGCAGGTCTGGCGCATGCACACATTTTTCCTCTTTGTGCAAAAAATGCGTAACAATCCCACAGCGCTGATTGTTTCACTAAGCGTGCTGCTTACAGCATTGCGTTTTTTTTATTGTTAATCCGGCTGATATTGCGGTCCTTCGCAATGAAGAAGTATCCATATATTTACATGCGGCAGAAAAAAGTTTTTTTGAACTTTTTATGATGCCCGACAGCAACTATATTAATCTTATAAATAAATTTTGTGCTGTTATTGCCTTAAAAGGGCTAAAGGCTTTTGACGAATTCGCACAGGTCCAAAATATACTTAACTGGTTTTTTGCAGCACTTTGTAGTTCATTTTTTCTGACAAAGCGTTTTGATATTCTTATAGCTTCATGGAAAGTGAGGCTTGCTTTATGCTTTTATCTCTACTTGCTCCCAATACAAGATTTTTATATGGTGTTTAGCCAAGGTTATTATCTTGTATTTATATTACTTTTTTATTTTCTTGCCCTATCTGACAAAAAGGCCCTGTCTTCCAGGGAAATTGTAGTTATTTGCGTGACTACTCCGTTCGCGGTGTTCAGCAAACCCGTATTTTTTGTTTTTGGCTTTGCTTTTCTGGGCATTCTGTTCATGCGCATATCTCGGTGCATCCGCCATCGCCGCACACTGGATGCCCATTCAGGGCTGCTGGTATATCTGCTAGTGTTGTATGCTTTCCAGGCATGGTTTACAATAACTCACTACTCCTACATGGAGGAATTCGCACACCATTTAGACAAGACTAATCTTCTGGGACTATTGTTTTTTCTTGGGAAGAAAATCGTCATCTTTCTTGGGTATGGTTTGGTGTGCCCTCTGGCCCACATTTTGCCGCCCAACGCTGCAAATGCACTTTGTTTTATATCCGGATTGGCCGTAGCTGGAACTATCTTGGCGAATTGTGTTGCGTTCTGCAGAAACAGACAATGGATCAGGCTTGTCACTTTGGGGCTTTTTGCCGCATCCTCATTGCTTTCGCTGTATGGCGCAATTTCAGTCGATTTTCTTTATCAACGTTATTTTATTCAAGATATTTTCGCAGTTCAGTGGAGCCAGCGAATGATTTTCCCTGTCATCCTACTTGCGCTCTTTTCGTGCGCATTTTGGGTGCAACGCCTGCGCAACCGATATGAGAAAATTAGTATTGCCTTGATATGGGCGCTGTGTGCAACAAGCTACTGCATATCTTCATGGAATTTTTGGAATACTGGCTATCTGCCCAGTTTTATGTGGAAACAAACCCGTCCGTTACTTGAAGAACGCTATCCCTTTATTCCCCATGCATATGGCATGGAATTTTATTACATGCGTGGGTTACAGTTTGTTTCGACGGAAATGCCCTTGAAGATCACAGGCCGCGCTACATTGGCCGCGCCAGACGTAGCGATGGGTAAAAAGGTGCATTATTTTGTTTTGAAGCAAAAACCGGGTTCCGATGCCTTGGCCCTGTCGCCTTCGGATGCTCTAATGGTCAGAGTTGGTGAGGTTGAATACAAGGCTCGTCTTGTGAATCCGGGACAGAACGAGCAATATCTTTTCAAGTTTAACGGATTTGTACCGTCGGAGGCATTCAGGGAGTTCCATGTTGCGGCACGCGAAATATCGCTGCCGGGCCGGGCTCTTTCCGGCTACATCATAGGCTTTTGACGAGGCTGCTGCATGCATTGGCGGCAAGAAATTTTTCTTCCGCGCTTTTTGAGTATTGCTTACATATATGCAAGAAGCAGTTTTACTGATCCAGATGCTTGCGATGTTTTGCCGTGGGAAGAATCCCCTGATTTTAAAACATTCTTACTTCCAGCTTTTTCCGTGGATTTTTGTAGTAGTGCCGAACATATTTCTGATGCCCTCTGGTTGCAGAGAGGGAAATATTTTTAACAGGATTGCATTTACAATGTTTATATTATGCCCCACGGGATACTTCAGGCAAATGTGTCTTTCCCGTTTGCGCCTTCAATATTTTTTGAGCAAAAAATATAATAAATCAGAGTTTTAACATTGTCTTTTAGTAAGGAATTTCCATTTTTTGGATAAATCAAGTTCCCGGATAAAAACTACAAAGATTGAAAATTATCGGGGTTGGAAAACCCTTTGAAGAAAGCACCCTAGGTGGACAAGTGGTGTAATTATGAAAAACCCCGCAATTGATTCACGTGATGCATATAACTAAGGCTCTTTCCAATGAAAGTATGCGATAATATGCTGGCGCCTTCTCTCCCTCTGCCGTCATGCGCACAGGCGAAAAACAGCGGCCAGGAGCCCCCATCAAAAAGGGATCCGGCAGGTATGTTTTTTCAGGGCATACCAGTGTGGGCACGGCTGACGGCATGCGTGGTCGGCGGGCTGGTTCTCGCATGGCTGAAGCTTTCTTTTTTTACGGAAAACGAGACAATGACGGCCTTGTGGGAGGAAACGTCTATTTATCTCAATGCATACCATCTGCCGTTTGGAACTTTTTTGGCTTTTCCAGATGCCGGTTACATCAATTTTCTGCCAAAGTTGGCAGCATTTCTCACAGTGCGCACTTTTGGAATGATCGACATATATCCGCTGGCGTTCAAATTTGTGAGCTTTTTTCTTTCAGCGCTGGCCTTGCTGGTTTTTCTTTCCAAGCGTTTTTCCGATCTGATTCCTTCTGTGACAATACGGCTGCTACTCTGCCTGCTGCTTTTCTTCTTTCCGGACCATGACCTTTATGCCTCATACAACAGCGCTTATTATATTGTTTTTTTACTCAGCTACTATGTACTCGCACTGTCAGGCACGGACAAACTTGAAGGAAAAGAATTTGTTTTTATTCTGTTGACCGCACCGGCGGCAGTGTGGTCAAAGCCGGTTTTCTTCTTTTTTGGCCCAGTTTTTCTTTTTGTTGGGGCACTGTGTTGCCGGCGGGCAATCAAAACAGCCGGAACCGACTGGTTCAAGATCGCAGGCTGCGCCTGGCTGCTGATTCTTTATGCATGTCAGCTGCTCTTTACCCTGCTTTACTATCCAGACCTCGGGCCTTCGGGATTCGCCGAACTCGCCGGGCATGGCAATGCGTGGCAGCAGGCTTTGGTGCTGGCGGGCCGGTTCATCCTCTTTTGCGGTTATGGACTGGGGATGCCTCTTAATGTCCTGCTCAGTTCACAGTTCGGCTTCTTTCTGTATGGATTTTTGGGACTGTGCCTTGTTGGTATTTTCGTGGCAAACATGCGGCATTATGCGCAATGTGGCCAAGTCGATATTGTCTTGCTGTCTGTGGCCCTTATAGGGTGCTGTGTACTGTCGATATATGGAATTTTGCAATCACAATGGTTGTATACTTGTACGTTTACTGACGCGCTTTTCAACCGGCCATGGGATCATCGCCATCTTTTTCCTTTTATTGTTTTTTCAAACATCCAGTTCATTTCTTTTGCCGTGCGGCGGGGCCGATTTCGTATTCCCAATTTTTCCGCCATCTTTCTCATTGTCTTGACAGTGGCTTCTCTGAGTATGGCTTTCCCGATGGGACAGGGGGCATTGTATGCATACTCCCTGACCTGGCCTGAAGCCAGAACGCTTTTGATGGAACCGGATACAGTGATCCCCATTCCGCAGATGATGCCGGAATGGCTGCCTTCGCACGAAGTCGCTCTTACAAAACCAGAACCCGGAAAATATGATTCCCGCCTGCAAGGGATGTTCTTTTCGCCGCGCTGCAACTGGCTTAGCGGTGTTCTGGCGGCACGCACAGTTGAAAAGAATTCGTTGGCGCCGCAGACATGCGATTTTCATGTGTCTGCTGTTCAGCCGGACAGAAAAATCAAGTATCTGTTGCTGTTCCCCCAAAATAGCGAACAGGTTTTTTTGCCGAAAGAAACCCTGCTGACGATTCAGCAAGAGGAAACGCATACCAGCGCCAAGCTGGTTAACCCAGGTGCAAGAAGCTATTATCTGTTTGTTTTTAACCGTGTTGTACGAGCCAAGGATATTTCTGGTTTCCGTATCATCGCACCTGACGGCAACCCGCCGCAGACGGAATTTTCCGTTTGTCTGATCGGGTACTGGTTCTAACTTCATATTTATTCGAGGATGTTTTGGACGCTGATTTCATTACTTTTTGTTCCACGCTGGGTGCTGATCCTGATGTGATTCAAGGTGCCGGCGGAAATATTTCAATCAAGAACGGTGATGCGTTGTGCATCAAGGCTTCAGGTTTGTGGCTGAAAGACGCAGCCAGAAAAAACACGTTCGTCACTGTATCCCGAAAAGAAATTGTGCGCCGTCACCGCCTGCGTGATGAAAATCTTCATGATCTTGCGGATGCCTCCGGCCTGCGCCCTTCCATTGAAACAGGCATGCATGCATTGTTGCCTCACCGCTTTGTGGTTCATGTGCACTGTGTGGAGAGTCTCGCTCTTAGTGCGCATCGCGATGCTGAACGGGCATTTGCAGAGAGGCTTGTTTCCTTCCGGCATGTGCTTGTTCCCCCTGTGCGTCCGGGATTGCCTTTGGCCCTTGCCGTTGAAGAAGCCATGACCCGGCAACCGGACGCCAGTGTCTTTGTGCTCATGAATCATGGTCTGATTGTGGGCGGCGACACGCTGGAGGAAACCCGCCAAACCCTCAATGCCGTCCGCGACGCTCTTGCCCTGCCCGTGCGATCGCCATCGCATGCCGGAACAGATCTTGAGTCGTTGAATGATATGAACTGGCACGTTCCCCAAGACGATTTCATCCATACGGTCGCAGCAGATCAGGAAACGTTGCGGCTTGTGCGGCAGGCTCCTTTGTACCCGGATCACGTGGTGTTTCTTGGACCAATAATTCCGGTCGCGGTCGACGGCGAGTGTCTGTCGGCTGCGATCGAAAGATTCGAACGGGATCACGGTTTCAGGCCGCAGTGGATGGTGTTCCCTGCTCAGGGCGTGCTGACCGCGCCCCAGAACAATGTTGGGGAAATGGCCATGCTGGATGCATTGGGCAGGGTGGGCCAGCGTCTGCGATCTTCCTTCAGGCCTTTGCGCACGCTGCCGGCAGGCATTATCCATGATTTGACGCAGTGGGAAGCCGAAACCTACAGAAAAAAAATTTCATTGTAAAAAGAATACATTTTTTTTGCATGCAATGCTTTTAAGGGTGGTTTTGATATGAGCACAGATGCGGCGCAATGGCAGCTTGTTATTCCAATGTCCGGCTTCGGGGAACGGTTCCGGGCTGCTGGCTATACAGTTCCCAAACCTCTTATTCCGGTTGAGGGAAAGCCGATCATCGAGCATGTAATCGGCATGTACCCAGGCATTAAAAATGTGCTGTTCATCTGTAATCAGGATCACCTTGACGAGCCGCGCTATCGAATGCGGGAAATTCTTGATTCCATTTGCCCCACTGCGCGCGTCGCCGGCATCGCGCCGCACAAGCTGGGGCCGGTTTATGCGGTGTCCAGAGCATATGACATGCTGGATGAAAATGCCCCGACCATCGTGAATTACTGCGACTTTTCCTGTGTATGGGACTGGGACGCCTTCCGGCGCTTTGCTGCCGAAACCAATTGTGACGGGGCTGTCATGTGCTATACGGGTTTTCACCCGCACATGCTGCACAGCACCAATTATGCCTACGTGCGAACCGAAAACAAAAACAAGGTGTTGCAGATACAGGAAAAACAGCCTTTTACCGACGCTCCCATGCATGAATTCGCCTCCAGCGGCGCCTACTACTTTTGTAACGCGCGGCTGATGCGAGAGGCTTTTGAAGAAACACGGCAACGCGAAGATTTGCGCCTCAAGGGCGAATATTATGTCAGCCTGGCTTATCGCCCGTTGCTTGAGAAGGGCAAAGACATCCGTGTGTTTGAAATTGACAAGTTCCGCCAATGGGGAACCCCAGCTGATCTTGGCGAATACCAGTGTCACATGCGGTATAAAGTTGCTGAAGCCGCGGGATTTTCCGCTCCACGGCAGAAGGGCACGCTGCTGCTGCCTCTCGCAGGCATGGGGAGCCGTTTTGCAAAAGAAAACTACACGCTGCCCAAGCCTCTTATTCCGGTCAATGGGCGCCCCATGGTGCTGCAAGCCTGGCGGGCTCTTCCACGCGCGGATGAAAATCGTTTCGTCCTGCGCAGGGACATGCCCGGCGCGGAGGCGCTTGTGGCAATGCTGCGCAGGGAAGTCCCGGGCGCGCGAATTATCCTCCTCGACGCTCCCACAGACGGCCAGGCCCGGACCTGCCTGCTGGGGCTCGATGGCGTGAACATGAATGCCCCTCTTACCATCGGCGCATGCGACAACGGACTGGCATACAACCCGGACGGATTTGCCGGCCTCATGAACAACGCCGAAGTCGATTTCATCGTCTGGACGATGCGCGGTTACCCCGGAGCAGCACGGCATCCGGAGATGTACGGATGGGTAAAGGCTGACACGAACGGCAACGTCACGGGTGTTTCAGTGAAGAAAGCGCTTTCCCGGCCAGATGCTGATCCCGCGGTCACAGGCGCTTTTACCTTCAAAAAGGCCTCGGATTTCGTTCACGCGGCGGAACGCATGATTTCCCGAAACCACCGTGTCAATGGTGAGTTTTATGTGGATGAATGTATCAATGACGCGCTGGAGTTGGGTTTGAGGGGTGCGGTGTTTGATGTGGAAGCGTATCTGTGCTGGGGAACACCTGATGATCTGCGAACATATGAATACTGGCGCTAAATTTCTGTTGTGTAAAAATAATGAGGAAAAGCAAAAATGAACATTTCCATATGGGGAAAGGATGGAGAGGACTACCCGTTCTATGACAAAATAAAATTTGCTCTTGTCCTACGTTCATTAAAGAAAATTTTTCCGCCGCACCTCGACGCATCCAATGCTGTACTTCTTGATGTTGGTTGTGGTTATGATGCACGCATACTGCAAAATATGTTGCCCTGGATAAGCAAAGGTATCGGTCTTGACTTTGAGGTAGCGGAAAATCTGAAAAGACATGAACGCCTTTCTTTCCTGGAAGGTGATCTTACTGACACATTGAAGAATATACCTCAAGAATCAGTTGATGTTATTGTCTTTTTAAGCATTCTTGAACATCTTGAGGACCCTGTTTCTATCCTGTCTGATGCCAGACGGCTTTTGCGTATGAACGGCCGCATCTTTTTCTGCAGCCCCACATGGTTTGGAAAATGGGTGCTGGAAAGAATCATATCCAACAAACTGCTTGACCCATATGGCGAAACTCCCAAACAGTATAACTCACATAAAATGTATTATGATCCCAGAGACATGTGGCCGCTGTTAGTTAAGGCCGGGTTTGTTTCAACGGAGATCAAGATATGGCGCAGTAATTTTGGCTGCAGTATTTCTGGTTACGCGGAGAAAACAGAGGCATCTGCATGAATGAGCAAAAGCAAGTATGGGATCCGGGTGCGTCGGAAACTTTTTTGGTAAGATTACGAATCGCCCTTGCAAGGCGCAAGCTGCTTTCCTTACAAAAAAATCAAAGGCAATGCATTATTGATGCAGGCTGTGGAAGAAATGCATCGTTTTTGCGTTCCGTGCGAAACGAGTTTACGCATCTGATCGGAATTGATTTTGATGTCGACGCGCCTTCTCTTGAGCGCGTTGGAATTCAGACACGGAAAGGTGACATCCTTTCCGAGTTGAAAAAAATTGAAAGCAATACGGCGGATGTTATTAGCTTTCTGTCCATAATGGAGCATGTGACTGATCACGAGGCAATTCTTGCTGAATGCCATAGGGTTTTACGTAAGGGGGGAATTATATTCATCAATTCTCCTTCTTGGTTTGGGAAATTTATTTTGGAAAATATTGTATTGCGTTTCTTTGATAAGAAGAGGGCATATGCCGCACAGGTTGACACTCACACAACATATTTTTTCGGATGGCAAATGTGGCAAGGCATTAAAAATTCAGGTTTTATTTCTTCTGAAATAGACATATTCTATTCAAATTTTTTCTGTAGCGTAAGCGCATGTATCACTAATAGAGAGAGAGAGAGAGAGAGAGAGAGAGAGAGTTAAATTGGCATGCTGCTTCTTCGCTACACGATCACAGGCATATCAGCTGTCATCCTAGACGCAATTATTTACACCCTATGTCTCAAACTGCTGTTTTTTTCTTTGACACTTGCGAAGCTGACGGGGGTAATCAGCAGTGTGGTATATGGGTATATAGTAAACAGTAAATGGACTTTCTCATGCAAAACATCTTTGCGCAACATTGTGTCTTATTGTGTCGTGTACAGCCTCAGCATTGCCTTGAATGTGATGACGAACAGGTTTTTGGTTGAAGCGCTGCCGGATCGGTTATTTCCATTGGTTACGGCTTTCTGCATTGCCACGGCGCTTTCTGTCTGCATCAATTTTTTAGGGATGAAGTTCTGGGTATTCAGACAATCTGAAAAACATCTGACAGACTAGAACCACTGTATGGGATAATTATGATAGTACGTTCTCGAGCTCCATTGCGTCTTGGTCTTGCGGGAGGTGGCACTGATGTGTCGCCTTTTACGGATAGTTATGGCGGTTATGTACTAAATGCGACTATTGACCGTTACGCATACGCGTCAGTGGCGCCAACCGCTGACGGCACGGTCAAATTTGAGGGCACCGATACCCAACAAAAATTTTCGTACACGCTTGATGGTCCAATCCCCCTTACGGGCGATCTTATTTTGCACAAGGCCGTATACAACTATATTGTTCAAAACCACAACCATGGTGAAGCGCTGCCGCTTGAGTTGCGCACATTCTGTGAAGCCCCTCCCGGTTCAGGCCTGGGATCTTCATCAACGCTCGTTGTGGCCATGCTCCGCGCCTATGTGGAATATCTGAACATACCTATAGATGACTATCAACTGGCGAAAACGGCTTATATTATTGAACGCAAGGATTGCGGACTGCAGGGCGGGCGACAGGATCAATACGCGGCCGCTTTTGGCGGATTCAATTTTATGGAATTTTATGAGGAAGAGCGGGCCGTCATCAATCCTCTTCGCATCAAGAACTGGATACTTACGGAATTTGAATCTTCAATTCTATTGTATTTTACAGGAATTTCAAGAGATTCAGCCAATATTATCGAAGCTCAGAGCAAAAGCGTCAATTCCAGCGACAAAGGCTCTCTGGAAGCAATGCTTAAAATGAAGGACGAAGCCCTGAAGATGAAGGAAAGCCTTCTACGGGGGGATTTTGAAGGGCTCGCCGCATCATTCAGAAATGGGTGGGAAAGCAAGAAACGGTCAGCAAAACTTATTTCCAATCCTCGTATTGAAGAGAGCTATGAGACAGCCATTCGGGCGGGAGCCGTGGCGGGTAAAGTTTCCGGCGCGGGTGGCGGCGGGTTCATGATGTTTATCGTACCTCCGGAAAAACGCATGAATGTGGTACGCGAGCTGGGCAAACTCAGCGGTGAAATTGTGCCGGCGCATTTCAGCCAGCAGGGCGTGCAGTCCTGGTGGATTTAGAG
>OJIY01000185.1_pt1 | contig 32572 bp, 30 predicted proteins | sample 1596061 | NCBI WGS metagenome assembly OJIY01 (sample SAMEA4350111, study PRJEB24818) | metagenome | biome: human; feature: gut; material: faeces | place: Denmark | collected 2013-09 | reverse complement strand
TTGGTGCGCAGGGCTTCCTTGAGCTTGGCCGTGTCCGTGCCGCCCGTCTTTTCGATGGCCGCCAGCAGGCACTGGGCGGCGGCGTAGGCATTGTAGTAACCGAAGCCGGGCTCGCTGCCGTAGGCCTTGACGTGCGCTTCGCGTGCCTTTTTGTACTCGGGCAGGGTGCTGGTGTCCTTGGGATAGGAGGCGTAGACGCCTTCGCTGTCCTTGCCGGTCATTTTAAGGAAGGTTTCGTCCTTCACGCCGTCGGGGCCGATGAACGGGGTCGTCAGGCGGTCGCGGCGCATCTGCTGGATCAGCTTGGAAGCCACGGGCTGGTAGCCGCCGAAGACCACGATGTCGGGCTTGGCGCGGCGCAGCTTGCGCACCACGGCGGAAAAGTCCACGGCGTCCGGGGTGACGGCTTCAAAAAGCACGGTTTCCGCGCCGCCCTTTTCCATGAACACGCGGTTGTTGTCGGCAAAGCCCTTGCCGTAGTCACCGTTGTCATGCAGGTAGGCGATTTTTTTGGCCTTCAGCTTGTTGAGCATGAAGTCGCTGGTCAGCCTGGCCTGCGCGTTGTCGTTGGCCACGGTGCGGAAAAAGAGCGGATTTTTGCCGTCCTCGGTCAGGCCGGGCGTGGTGGCCGTGGGAGAGACGGCGATGAGATTGGCTTCCTGGAACAGGGGCAGAGCGGCCTTGGTGGGGCCGGAGCAGATGGGGCCGATGACCACGCCGACCTTGTCGGAAATCAGCTTGGTGGCCGCGTTGGTAGCCATTTCGGGCTTGCACTGGTCGTCCTGGGAGATGACCTCCACCTTCTGGCCGAGCACGCCGCCCTTGGCGTTGGCTTCGTCCACGACGATCTTGGTGGCGTTCAGGCTGGGGACGCCATAGGAGGCAAGGTCGCCGGAATGAGCGCCCTGCACACCGATTTTAACGGGGTCCGCAGCCAGAGCGGGCGCGGTCAGCGCCACGCAGAAAGCCATTGCCGCAAGCCAGGTCATGCCTTTTTTCATCTGCTCCTCCTCCGAAAAAATGTGCATGCGGAGCGCGCTCCGCGAATGGATAGGGCCTTTCTATTGCATTATTGCGCGGATGCTGTCAATGCGGCCGCCGTTCCGGGCGCGGCGTCGCCGTTTTGTCATCTGTTCGTGACGCGCTCAACGCTGAAGGGGACTACTTCTGTGGAGCAAGTGAATCTGCTCCGGGCGACATTTACAACCAAGGTTGTTAGGGGGAACTGTTTCTGCTGATTCTGGTTTGTCTGATGATGCCGGCTGTGGACGCGTGCAACGATGCCGTGAATGTTGAAACCTGAAAAAAGCCGCGCGGCCCATTTCTGCCGCGCGGCTTTTTTCAGGTCAGGAGTTGCGTTCGCTTTTCTTTTTATGGCTGGAACGCAGATGGATGCGCATGGGCGCGTGGCTGATGCCGAAGATCTTGCGCAAGGCGCGTTCCAGGTAGCGGGTGTAGCTTTCCGGCACGCGTTCGGCGTCGCTGACGAAAAAGACAAAGGTCGGCGGCGCTGTTTCGGCCTGCGTAAGGTAGAAAAACTTGGCTCGCACCCGTTTGACCACTGGCGGCTGATGCTTGGTGAGCACTTCCTCCATGGCCCGGTTGAGCTGGCCGGTGGAGATACGCACCTGGCATTCTTCATGGATTTTTTGGGCCAGGGGCAGAATTTTTTTGAGTCCCGTTCCGGCCAGGGCCGAAACCGCCAGGATGGGCACATGCCCGCAGAAAGCCAGGGTTTCGGCCACATTTTTTTTGAGCGTGGCCAGGGCCTCGCGCGGCACCAGATCGCATTTGTTGATCAGGACCATAAAAGGAGTTTTGCGCGTGTCCAGCATGTCCATAAGCCGCTTGTCCTGCTGGCTTACGCCTTCGGTGGCGTCCAGGGTGAGCAGGGTCACGTCGACCTTGGTGCTGGATTTGATGGATGCGTTGACGGAAAATTTTTCCACGCTGTCGGTAATCCGGGTACGGCGGCGAACCCCGGCGGTGTCCACAAAGACGTAGTCCTGCCCGTCGCGGCGAAAGCGCACGTCCACGCTGTCGCGAGTGGTGCCGGCCACATCGGAAACGATCATCCGTTCCTCACCGGCCAGGGCATTGATCAAGGATGACTTGCCCGCGTTGGGGCGGCCCAGCATGGCCAGGCGCAGGGTCGGCGGGGCCGGGGGCTCGACGGCGGCTCCTTCGGGCAGCAGGGCGGCCAGATCCTCGCACAGGGCGGTGATGTTGTAGCCGTGCTCGGCGGAAACAGGCAGCAGGGGAAAGCCCAGCCGGTGGAATTCGGCCATCTGCTCGTCCTCGCGTTCCATGCCGTCCACCTTGTTGACCACGCAGAGAGTGGGCAGGCCCATGCGCCGCACATGCGCGGCCAGATATTCGTCCAGGGGCAGAAGGCCGTCGCGCCCGTCCACCACAAAGGCCACGGCGGCGGCTCCGGCCAGAGCGGCCTCGGCCTGGGCCAGGATGTCCCGCTCAAAGCCCCGGATGCCCGCGGGGCCCTCGGTCACGGCGGCATGCGCGTCCAGAGTGATGCCGCCGGTATCCACAATGCCGAAGGAGGGCAGGCCCTTGCGGCGCACCAAGCCTTCCATGCGGTCGCGCGTGACGCCGGGCCTGTCGTGGGTGATGGCCCGGTTGCTGCGAATCAGGCGGTTGAACAGGGTGGACTTGCCCACATTGGGGCGGCCCACCAGGACGATGTACGGAAGAGAGTCGGACACGGCGTTCCCTTGGTAGAGCGGCGGGCTGATGGCCGCCGGAATATCTTCGGTGTAAAGGAACTTATATATCTTCATTTCCGGCCAAAGGAAAGCTTCCGGCCCCGGGAACTTCCGGGCGGAGGTCCGCCGGGACGGTCATGATTTCCGGCAGCACGCCCACGGCATGCTCTCCGGTCCAGTCCGGCAGGCAGGCGAACACGCGGCCGCCGGGCAGGATCACGCGTAAGGCGTGCAGGCGCATGGGGCCAGTTTGGGCGCGGCGCTCCGGCGGACCGTATTTGGCGTCGCCCAGCACGGGATGGCCCAGACTTGCCAGTTGTACCCTGATCTGATGAGTCCGGCCGGTGAACAGGCGGACCAGCAGTAGACTTTCGTGCCCGCGCACGCGCAGGGGCCGGACCAGGCAGAGGGCCTCACGGGCCTGTTCTTTCGTACCGACGCCCACGCTGCGCATTTTTTCATAGCCGTGCTCCGGTTCCTTGCACAGATGGTGGCGCAGCAGCCGGGTTTCGGCCCAAGACCAGCGTCCATGCACCCAGACCACATATTCTTTGATCAGGGCGCGCTCGCGGATGGCCTCCTGAAGCCGGCGCAGGGCCTCGAAGCTGGCGGCCACCAGCAGGATGCCGGAAGTATCCTTGTCCAGCCGATGGGCGGGCGTGGGCTTGAAGGCGGCCTGGGCGTAGCGGGCGGCAAGGCGGGTGGCCAGGCTGTCGCTGTGCCCGGTGCCCGGATGGGTCGGCAGACCGGCGGGCTTGAACAAAGCCCAGATGGGGCCTTCCGTCCCCACCACGGGCGGCAGGGGAACGGCGGCGTTCTGATCCGGTTCGGGCGGGGTGGAGGCCGGGTTCGCCGTTCCGATCGGCGCGGCCCCGCTCTGGGCAGCCATTTTCAGGGCAAAGGGCGGCAGGCGGACCATGTCGCCCGTTTGCACGCGCGCAAAGGGCTTGCAGCGGCCGCCATTGAGCCGCACTTGGCCGGTGCGTATCCAGCGGTGCAGCAATGTGGGCGGCAGATTGAGCCGCCGTTGCAGGAACTGAAGTATTTTCTGGCCGCTTTCCGCCTCGCCCACCACAGGGATGCCCTGATGGTCAGGCGCGGGGTCGGGATCTGAAGGAATATCGTCCGATGGCATGGCCGGATTGTGGCCCAAAGGCGCGCCCGCCGTCAAGAGGGCGCGCCGCTTCAGGCGTAGCGGCAATCCTCAAGGCTGATGGTCACGTTTTTGTTGCGCTCGATCCAGTCCTTGATTTTTTCATGGGACGCGCGGCGGTGGGCGTGCTTGTGGCGCAGCATTTCCCTGTCCGCTTCCACCAGAGTCCGGGAAAGCGGCATGTCCACATTTTCGGCGCTGGCGCAGCCGAAGGCCAGCAGCAGGGGCATGGCGGCGGGATCGCTGTTGTGTTCCTCAAAGCTGCGCTGCATCTGGAACAGAATCTTTTGGGCGGCTCTTTCGGGACAGCCGGGAAGCAGAATCGTGTATTCATCGCCGCCCATGCGGGCGATGCAGTCCGTGGCCCGCAGGGAGCGCCGCAGCAGCAGGGCCGCGTTGATCAGCAGCGTGTCGCCGGTGGAATGTCCCAGGTAGTCGTTGATCAGTTTGAGGCCGTTGACGTCGCAGGAGATGACGCTCACCGGGCGGATGCGATTCTGTTCGATGCGCTCCACTTCCTTGTTGAAAAAAGTGCGGCTGCGCAGGCCGGTGAGCGCGTCGTTTCTGACCAGGTCCTCCAGCTTGGCCCGGTCCCCCTGGGTGGCCGTGATATCCGTGTGCAGGCCCACCAGGCGCGTGGCCCTGCCGTTGGCGTCGCGGTGAGTCACGTAGCCGCGCCCCAGTATCCAGGCCCAGGTGCCGTCCGCGCGCATCAGGCGGTAAGTGCACTCAAAGGAGTCACCGTAGCGGGGCGATTCCACCAGGGCCGCCTGCGGGGGCACGATTTTGTGGATATCATCCGGGTGGATTTTCTTTTTCCAGGTTTCAAGATCTCCGGAGAATTGTTCCGCGGTATAGCCCAGCATGGAGAGGTAGCGGGGGCTGTAGTAGACCTCGTCGGTGGCGGCGTCCCAATCCCAGAGGCCGTCGCCGGCGGCGTTGATGGCCAGCAGCAGGCGGCCCGCGTCCTGGGAGCTGTCCCGCGCGGAAGCGCTGGTGGCGTCGATGCGTTGCAGGCTGCCCGCCAGCTCCGTGGCGCGCCCGTCGGCGTCGCGTTCCAGCACCGCGCCGTGCAGGGCGAAACGCGCGTATTCGCCGTTTTCAAGGCGGATGCGCAAGAGGTCTTCAATGCCGTCGCCCCACTGGGATTGTTCCAGTGGAAGCTGATAGCGGCAGGTGGAGGCGCCTCCCTCCTCCGGATGCAGGCGTTGCCGCCACTGCTCCGGAGTGATGACCATCGGCCGGGCGTCGGCGTAGCCGAGCAGGGCCGCACAGCGGCCGTCCATGCGTATGGTTCGTTTGGGCAGGGAACACTGCCAGTAGCCCGTATCCGGCGCGCCCGCGCTGGCGGACGTCACGGGCGGGCGGTAGGCCAGCGTCCCGGACACGCTGTACTGGCCGACGGCGCGCACGGCGCGGCCCTCGGAATTCCGTTCCACCACCAGCAGGCTGGCGCGGACCATCAGATCATCAAAAGGAAAGACCATCTCCAGCATGGGGCCGTTGGCCCCGCTCAGAACGCCTTCCAGCAGTTCATGCAGCGCAGGCAGGCAGTCGGGCGGAATGTGGGCGGCGAAAGCCGCCATGGTGGCCGGGACATCATTTTCAAGGCGTAACTTGAGGCGGGCTCCCTCGCTCAGAAAAAGCGTATCCGTGGGAATATGCCATTCCCACAGAGGATCGGATGTGTCGAGCTGTATCTGATATCCGATGGAACCACGCGCGTCGTGTGCCATAACCAGAACCTGTGTTACGTCTTTAGGGTTGCTTTGGGGGAAAAGGTAGCCCTCATACCGTAAACATTAATTCCGGGCAAGCCTTGGATGGCGGCCTTTTCCGGATAACCGGCAGGCGCCCGGCAGGAGACTTAAATCTCATGCTATGCTGTGGCGGCGGCCAAGTCCAGTCAAGAATGGCAGACGGGTCCGCCATTATCCTTCCGCTCAAGCACAGGCTGTCGGTTTTTTGTCCGGTGCACTGGCAAATCCAACATAACGGCGGAGCGGCTGAAGAGGGCGACGGGCAGCCTCGCGAAGCGCTATATCTCGTGTTCGTGCGGCTCGTTGCCCAGAGGATGGGCGTGCATGTGGGCGTGGGCGAAGGACGGGGCGCAAGAGGTGAGGCGGCCGTCCAGAATGGTCAGATATTCCGTGGAGGTTTGGGCCAGAAAGTCCCAGTCGTGGGAAATGGTGATCCGGGCTGTGGAAAGGCCGCGCAGGATATCAATGATCCGTTGGCGCGCGTCGTTGTCCAGACCGTTGGTGGGTTCGTCCAGCAGCAGGGCTTCGGGCCGCATGGCCAGCACGGTGGCCAGGGAGATCAGTTTTTTTTCGCCGCCGGACAGGCGGTGGGTGAGGCGTTGTTCAAAACCCGCAAGCCCGAGATCCTCCAAGGTTTCCAGAGCGCGTTGACGGGCTTCGCCGGGCGTGAGCCCCAGATTGAGCGGGCCGAAGGCCACATCTTCCAGCACGGTGGGGAAAAAAAGCTGGTCCTCGGCGTGCTGGAGCACGAATCCCACCTTGCAGCGCAGTTCGCGGAAATCTTTTTCACGGCTGAGGATCTGCCCGTGAAAGCGGACCATACCCCGCTGTGGCCGGGCCAGCCCTGTGATACAGCGGAAAAATGTGGTTTTGCCGCTGCCGTTGGGACCGTACAGACCGACCTTTTGCGCCGGAAAAAGAGCGAAATTCACATCGCGCAGCACTGTTCTCGGCTTCCCGTCACGCGCATAGGCGAAGTCGACGTGCTCCAGACTGAAGATGGCTTCCCCGTCAACGTGGGAAGCAACGGGCTCAGACATGCGGCCCTCCTTTCCACTCCGTCCAGGCGATGCCCGCCAGGCAGAGCAGCAGGCCCAGGGCAAACAGCGCGTCCACGGGTCGGGCGCGGAAGACGGTCACGGAGCGGAAGCGGCCCTCAAAGCCGCGCAGCAGCATGGCTTCGCGCACGCGTAGCGAGCGTTCGTACGCGCGCACCAGGAGCAGGCCCAGCAGGGAGGCCAGGGTGCGGTAGGTGTGCAGATCGGTGCGCGGCCTGAAACCGCGCAGGCGCGCGGCCACGTTGAGCGTCTGCCATTCCGAGGCGAGCACGTGCACGTAGCGGCCCGTAAACAGAAAGAGAAACACGAGCTTGCGGGGACAACGCAGCCGCTCCAGGGCGTGGCCCACGGTGGGCGAATCCATGCCGGCCACTAGGGCCAGAAAGACGCAGACAATGGCGTTGGATTTGATGCTCACCAGCAGGGACAGGCGCACGCCCTCGGCGCTGATGGCGAACACGCCCCATTGGGCCAGAACCGTGCCCGGCGTGGTCCAGGGCGTCACGCACCAGAGAAAGAGAATGAAAATGTTCACCGCCGCCAGCCGACGCAACAGAGGCGATAGCGGCGGGCGCGAAATCGCCAGCAGCGCCGCGCCCAGAGCCAGACCCAGCCAGCAGGCCGTCAGGTCCTTCAGCAATGCCAGACAGACGGCGGTCAGAGCGGCGAGCGCCAGGCGCACGCGCGGGTCAATGGCCTGAAAAGGCGAAGGACGGACAAAGGGCTGGTCGAACACAAGGTAATTTTTTTATTCCGGTTTCAGAGAAAAAAGCGCTCTGCCGCGCGTTCCGAAAGCGGGCGGCAGGGCCGGTCCGGCCTTGTCATTACCCGCGCCGCCCCTTGAAGTAAAGGCCTATGCCCGCCAGACCCAGAATCCAGCCGATGCCGCCGATGATGTCGCGCAGGCTGGGACCGGCATTGACCTGGGCCGCCAGATCACGCCGGATGGGCCCCAGCTTGGCGTCCAGAGCCGCGTTGACGATGGCGCGCACCTCGTCCGGCGTGGCGGAAGGCGCGGCGGCTGTGGCAGAATCCGCCGCGCCTTGGGGTCTGTCCGCCCCGTCCACCTTTTCCAGGGGGCTTGCCGTGGGTGCGGCCGCGCCGGAAAATTCGGAGGCATCCATGGTCCAGTCGTTCTGATGGCCTTCGCCCGCGGCAATCTGGATGCGCAGGCCATGACCGGCGCGCGCCGCCGCAGGCACGGGAAAGCTGAAACGCCCGTTGTCGTCGGTGTGGCCCCGCAGCAGTTCCTTGCCGTCCGTGACGTCAAAAACCGTGACCAGACCGTTCTTGACCGGCGAACTGCGGTTGAAGCCGCATTCCACCATGACGCTGTCGCCCTCCAGCCAGGCGAAGATATTGACCCTGTGGGCCTGGGCCGGAGCCGGAAGCAGCAGCGCGGCCAGCAGCAACAGCGGCACAAGGGCGGCCGCCGGGCGGCGCGGGAAAAACGAAAGGATGTTGTTCATGGCGGATTCCTTTAACAACGGCAAGGGCGTTCAGGCGCGCGCGGTTTGGAACATTTCGGGACGCACGCGATGAATAAAGACCACGGTGAACATGGTGATCAGGCCTTCCGCCAGCATGACGGGCAGATGGGCCAGAAGCAGCAATTGCGCGGCGGCCCGGAAGCCCTCGCTGGTGAAAGCCAGGGCCAGGGCGGTAAGCACGGCGGCCAGGGCCACGCCCAGCACGCCGCCGCAGAAGGCAGCCGCGCGGATGCCCGCCGGGCCGGGCCAGATATGAATGACGCCCCGGTAACAGTACCAGGCCAGCACGCTGGAAAAACCCATGGTGAAGGTGTTCACGCCCAGTACGGTGAGACCGCCGAACTGAAAGAGCAGAGCCTGCAGCAGCAGCGCCGTCAGAATGGCGGGAAAAGCCGCCCAGCCCAGCAGTACGCCCACCAGGCCGTTGAGGATCAGGTGAACGCTGGAAAAGCCGACGGGGACATGGATCAGCGAACCCACGAAAAAGGCCGCCGAAAGAATGCCCACGGTCATCAGCCGGTCATAATCCAGTTTACGCAGGCCGATGGCCGTGCCCGCCGCCGCCAGAACCGCGCCCGCGCCGAGCACGGCCGGGGAAAGGACGCCTTCCGCGATATGCATGCTGTTTCCTTGCGGCAGTTTCGCGCCGGGCCGGGGAGCGTCCCCCGCCGGTCCGGCGCGGAAGAGCGGTCGCTTTTACTTGGTTTTGGGAGCCGCAAATTCCAGCCAGAGCACCGCGCCCAGTTCCACGGACTTGGCTTCGCCCTTGTAATCCATCTTTTCCTTGGCCGTGTTCAGGGCCGCGAAGCCCCACCAGCCAGCCCAGGGCACGCCGTAGGAGAACACGCCGTTTTCGTCGGCCTTGACCACCTGGGTGACAAAATATTCATTGGGCGGCACATGTCCCTTGGTCCTGTTGTAGGATTCCACTTCCACTTCCGCGCCGGGCACGGGTTTGCCGTCCAGCAGCACGCGGCCCTGAAAGACGTTGCCCGCATAATTGCCGAAAGGCCGGGTCAGGGGTACGATTTCCGTCTTCAGGCCCAGGGCTTCGTCCCAGCCTTCCTCGCCGCCGAAGGCGGCCACGGCGGTTTTGGCATAGTGGACGATGTAGCAGTCCTCGGCGGGTTCGAAGTAGGGTTCGGGTTCCACGGCGAACTGGTAGACGCCGGGCTTTTTGATCTTGAAGGCGGCCTGCCAGGCCTTGTGCCCCATGATCGCGGCGGGCTTGAGGCTGGCCTTGAGATCCTCGGTTTTGCCGTCCAGGGTGACGGTGAAGGCTTTGGGCGCGGCCATGTCCATGCCCTGCATTTCCATGGGGTGGGAGAACGAAATATCCAGTTTCAGATCAGCGTCTTTTTTTTCCGTCACCGTGGCGGTGGAGGGAATGACCATGCCGAAATGCGCCTCGGCCTGCGTGGCGACACAGAACAACAGGGCCAGGCTTGCGCAGCAGATTTTCCACATAATCTCGTCCTTTTTGGCTTGGAATGGCGGCGGTTTCCGACACGGATTCCGCCCTTGCTTGCATATGCGAAGTTATAGTAGCACAAATTTTTAAAAAGTAGCAATAAATAATTGCGGCAATCCCGGTCGTGCCGTATTCGCATACGCGCCGGACATTGCCTTGCCGGGGCGGGGCGACTAAAAATATCCGCGGGAGGTGGAAAGAATGCGTTGCCTTGTCTTACAACATGTGGCTTTTGAATCTCTGGGCGTTTTTGCCGGACCGCTGGAAGAGGCGGGCTATACGGTCAGCTATGTCCAGGCCGGGCTTGCGCCCCTGGACAAGCGGGAATGGCTGGACGCCGAGCTGGCCGTGATCCTGGGCGGTCCCATCGGCGTGGATCAGGTGGACGTTTACCCCTTTTTGCGCTTGGAACTGGATTTAACCAAAGCCCGTCTGGCTTCGGGCCGCCCCTTGCTGGGCGTCTGCCTGGGCGCGCAGCTGATGGCCGCGGCGCTCGGCGCGCGGGTTTACGCCGGGCGCGGCAAGGAAATCGGCTGGGGCGCGCTGGAGCTGACCCCGGCCGGGCAACGCGGGCCGCTGGCCGAACTGGAGGACGCCCCGGTGCTGCACTGGCACGGCGACACCTTTGATCTGCCCGCCGGAACGGAACTGCTGGCCTCCAGCGCCATGACGCCGCATCAGGCCTTCCGCGCCGGACGCGGGCAACTGGCCCTGCAATTCCACCCCGAGGCGGACGCGACGCGCATGGAAACGTGGCTCATCGGGCATTGCTGTGAATTGGCCCAGGCCGGTCTCGACCCCCGGCGCATCCGGGAAGACGCCCTGCGCCTGGGCGCGGCGGCGCGCCGGGCCGGCCAGGCCTTTTTCCGGCGCTGGCTGGCCGAGGAGACGGTATGAAAAACGCCCCGAACGGGGCGTTTTTCAGTAAGTTATCGCGTTTTTTATTATTGCGGGAGCAGCTTGGCGTAATCGGCGCTCTTGACGTTCTTCTTGATGAAATTCAGCGCTTCCTTCTGGTTTCCGGCCAGGGAGCTGACCATGAACACGTCGCCCTGAACGGCCACCCAGGCCTGACAGGGCACTTCCTGCTGAGTGAAGTTGAAGGTGTACTGGCCGTTCTTTTCCACCGGGGGCTTTTCCGCCTTGAACTGGGTGGCGAACATCCCGGCAATGGTTTTGGCGTCGGCGCCGCTGCTGGGGCCCACCACCATGGTGACGGAAACGCCGCTCGTGTTTTTGGCGAAGACGGCGCTGGTGATGCCCTGGTTTTCCGTGGGCGGCATGATAACCTTCCAGTCGTCAGGCATATTGACCGTAAAATATTTGGTGCTCAACTCCTCGGCCATGGCGGGCAGGGCCAGCAGCATAATGAACACAAAAGCCGCAAATTTTTTCAACATGAACATTTCTCCTGCGAGTGATGCGCCTGCGTACAAGGCTGGCAGTCAATGCTGCGCGGCGGCCGGCAAAACATATCGTCCGCCGCCAAGGCCCCGGACGCCGGGCCTGTTGCCGTTCTATCCAATGCCTGTTGAAAAGACAAGTGAACCCTTGGGGACCGGCCGGAAAGACCGCTCCGCTCAATGCCGCCCGAGACCGGCGGCCTCCTTGCCCAGAGCGAAGCCCTTGCCCAGCGGCGCGCCCAGGTTCCAGTAAGTTCTGCTTACGGGCGCGAAGAGCAGCGGATTGATCAGGGCCGGGTCCGGTTTGCCCTTGGCGTCCAGGCAGTCCTCGCGGATTTTCACGTCCAGGACTTCGCCGATGAAGAAGGTGTGCGTGCCCAGATCATGGTGCTCGCGCAGGCGCAGTTCCAGCACGGCCGGGCATTCGGCCGCATAGGGCGCGTCCGCCAGACTGCCCTTGACGGGCGTAAAGTCCAGCAATTCGAATTTGTCCGTATCCCGGCCCGAGCGCATTCCGGCGGCGTCGGCTCTGGCGGCCATGTCGGCCGAGGGGATGCTGATGGTGAAGGCCTGACGCTCCAGAATGGAATCATGGCTCCAGCGCTCATGGGCGATGCCCACGCCTACGCAGGGCGGACGCGAGCAACAGATGCCCGCCCAGGCGGCGGTCATGATATTGGGGCGGCCGTCACGGTCATAACTGCCGATGAGAAAGGCGGGCGCGGGCAAAGCAAAGGGCAGGGGCCCCAGCGAGGTAAACATGGCGAACTCCTTGTCTGAGAGCTGTTTCCGAATGGTCGTTGCTTGAGGCGGCGGACTTGCGGGCCGGACGGAGACGGCACGCGGCGTCCGGAAACAGCTCCCGGGATGAGCAAACTCAGCGGACCACGAGACGATCCGCCTCACTAAATTACGCTCCGGCCGCGCGGGCGGCAAGGGTTTATCCTCCGAACGCCGGAGGCCGACAGCGCTTTCCCCTTTCTGCCCGCTCCAAACAGAATGCGTCTATCCTTCTCCGAGCGCCTGCTCCAGGTCGGCCAGGATGTCGTCAATATGCTCAATGCCGATGGACAGGCGCACGGTATTGGGCCGGATGCCGGTCTCGGCCAGTTCCGCCGGGCTGAGTTGGGCGTGGGTGGTGGACGCCGGATGGATGACCAGCGATTTGACGTCCGCTACGTTGGCCAGCAGGGAAAAGATGCGCAGCCGGTCGATGCAGGACCTAGCCTCGGCCGCGCCGCCCTTGACCTCAAAGCTGAAAATGGAGCCGCCGCCGTGGGGAAAGTATTTTTTGTACAGGGCGTGGCTGGGGCTTTCCGGCAGGCAGGGATGATTGACGCGCTCCACGCGCGGGTGGCCGCGCAGAAAATCCACCACGGCCAGCGCGTTACGCACATGACGTTCCACCCGCAGGGAGAGGGTTTCCAGGCCCTGCAAAAAGAGAAAGGCGTGCAGCGGGGCCAGGGTCGCGCCCATATCTCGCAGCAGGATGGCCCGCGCCCGCGCGGCAAAGGCCGCCGGTCCGGCGGCTTGCGTAAAGCTCAGGCCGTGGTAGCTGGGGTCCGGCTCGCTGAACTGGGGGAATTTGCCCGAAGCCGCCCAGTCGAAGCGTCCGCCGTCCACGATCACGCCGCCCAAGGCCGCGCCGTGTCCGCCCATGAATTTGGTGGCCGAGTGCACCACGATGTCCGCGCCGTGTTCCAGCGGCCGCAGCAGCCAGGGCGTGGCGAAGGTATTGTCGATGACCAGGGGGATGCCGTGGCTGTGGGCCAGCCCGGCCAGGGCCTCGATATCCACGATATTGCTGTGGGGATTGCCCAAGCTTTCGATGTAAACGGCCCTGGTTTCGGGCCGGATGGCCTTGGCGAAGGAGCCGGGCTCGTCCGGATCCGCGAAGCTGGTTTCAATGCCCCAGTTTTTCAGGGTATGGGCCAGCAGGTTGTAGGTGCCGCCGTAGAGGGTCTTTTCCGCCACGATGTGTCGGCCAGTGCCGGCCAGGTTGAGCAGGGCGTAACTGACCGCCGCCGCGCCGCTGGCTGTGGCCAGGGCCGCGACCCCGCCTTCCAGGGCGGCCACGCGCCGTTCAAAGGCCTCCTGGGTGGGATTGGTCAGTCGGCTGTAGATATTGCCGGGTTCGCTCAGATTGAAGCGGGCCTCGGCGTGATCGCAATCGTCAAAGACATAGGACGTGGTCTGGTAAATGGGCACGGCCCTGGCGCCGCTGGCCGGATCGGCCCGTTCCTGACCGGCGTGGACTTGCAGGGTTTCAAAATGCAGGGGACGGGTAGCGCTCATGGGCTGGCTCCGGGCTGGGCTGTGGTTGGGAAGGGCCGCGAATAACCATATTCATAGTAAATCAATATGAATTATTCTGACCCGGAACACGGCGCGCTGTCAAGAAAAAAGCGCGTCGGGCATGCCGTGCGGGCGTTGCGGCCCGCAAGCCTGAAGCGTAAGCTGATTGCCGCCGGGCAGCGGCCCGGCCAACATCGGACAACAGCAAGCGAGGCCATATGAAGGCGGAAATCATCTCCGTGGGCACCGAGCTTTTGCTTGGTCATACCATCAACACCGACGCGGCCCATGTGGCGCGCGAACTTTCGGCACTGGGCGTGGACCTGCTGCACGCCCATGTGGTGGGCGACAATGCGGGACGTCTGGAGGACGCGCTGCGTGAAGCCCTGACGCGCAGCGACCTGGTCATCACTACCGGCGGCCTGGGTCCCACGGACGACGATCTGACCAAGGAAACAGTGGCCCGCGTGACCGGCGCTCCGCTGGAGGAACACGCGGCCAGCCTGGAACAGCTCAGGGAATATTTCGGCAGCCGCCCCATGAGCGCCAACCAGCGCAAGCAGGCTTTTCTGCCGCGCGGGTCCGTGGCCTTCCCCAATGCCGTGGGCACCGCGCCGGGCTGCGCCGTGCCCGCCGGGGACGGCAAGTTCGTGATCCTGCTGCCCGGCCCGCCCTCGGAGCTGCTGCCCATGCTGCGGGAGCACGTAACGCCCTTTTTGCAGCGCTATGCCCACGGGGCCATCGCTTCCTTCATGGTGCACACCTTCGGCATCGGCGAAGGCGCGGCGGAGCTGCGCATCAAGGACCTGACCGGCGGCGCCAACCCTACGGCCGCCACCTACGCCACCGAGGGTGAAATGTTCGTGCGGGTCACGGCCAAGGCCGCAGACGCCGCCGCTGCCGAAGCCTTGGCCGCTCCCCTGGTGGAAGCCGTGCGCGAACGTTTGGGCGACGTGGTCTACGGCGTGAATGTTTCCAGTCTGGAAAGCGTGGTTCTGCCGGAACTGATCCGCCGTGGGCAGACTCTGGTCACGGCGGAATCCTGCACCGGCGGCCTGCTGGCCAAGAAAATCACGGACCAGCCCGGCGCGTCGGCGGTTTTCGGCACGGGCCTGGTGACCTATGCCAATGAAGCCAAAATGCGTTTGCTGGGCGTGCCCGAGGATATGCTGCGCGCGCACGGAGCCGTGAGCCCGGAGGTGGCCCGCTGCATGGCCGAAAATGGGCGCACGCGCTACAACGGCGACTTCGGCCTGGGCATTACGGGCATTGCCGGGCCGGACGGCGGCACGCCCGGAAAGCCCGTGGGTCTGGTCTACATCGCCCTCAGCGCCGCGGACGGCGTCTGGCTGCGCGTCATGCGCCCGCAGGGCCGCTATCTTGGCCGGGACTGGACCCGCAACCGGGCCGCCGGCCATGCCTTGGATCTGTTGCGGCGCTATCTCTTCGGCCTGCCCATGAATCCGGATTAAGGCCTGAACCGCTGTTCCCATATCGCCAGAGCGCGGTCCGCCCTCCCTTTCGGAGAACGGACCGTGCTTTTTCACATCCGCTCAAAGGCGAGATTGCGCGAAACCATCATCAGCGCGCCGAGCATCACCAGCACCAGCGCCGTGCCCATGAGCAGGGCGTAGTCCTCCATCTGCAGAATGGCGTACAGCAGGGTGTACAAAGCCGTGAGCAGAACGCCCACGCCCACGCCTTCCCTGACGTTGCGCAGGGCCGCGCCGACATAGAGCGCGATCATCAGAACGGTGCAGGCCGAGGCCGCCGCGTAGGAGGGCAGAAAAGAGAAGTGCTCGGAAAGCGAAAGCAGCACCAGATAAAAGACCACCATGGCCAGCCCCACCATGCCGTATTGCACGGGATGCAAACGGGCGCGCAGGCCCAGTTCGAAGATGATGAAGGCCAGGAAGGTGAGGCCGATGAACAGGATGCCGTACTTCACCGAACGCTCGATGAGGTGGTAATGCGTGGCCGCTTCGTAAAGCTCCACGCCCGCGGCAAAGGCGGTAAAATTCTCCGGCCAGCTTTTCAGCGTGCCGAGATTGGGATAGGAGCGGGCCAGGGACGGGATCTCCCAGGCGGCCTTGAAGCCTTGGTCCGTAACTTCGCGTGATACCGGCAGAATGTCGCCCTGAAAGCTGGGATGCGGCCAAGGCGAATCCAGGGTGATTTTGGTCACGCCGCCCACGGGCGTGAAACGGATGCCGCTGCTGCCGTTGAAGACCAGATGTTGCGAAAACGTGTATTCCCTGATCTCCGGCGAAAGCCGTACCGGAATGCGGAAGCCGTTTTTCAGCTTTGAAAAGGGCTGAATGCCCGGTTCGGCGTTGAGTTCGGCCTTGTTCCAGACCAGCGGCCCCACGGTGCGCAGGGCGTTGGGGTAGGAAAGCCCCATGACCACATAGGCTCCGGCGTAGTTGACGCTTTCCAGGGCCGGGGCGGCCCGTTTCAGGGCGTCGTCCGGGGGCAGGGTGAACCGCCCCGCGAGATGCAGGTCAGCCGTGTAGACCAAGGAGCGGTAGATGCCGCGCCGACGTTCCTGCGGGACCATGCCGCCGCTGAAGTCAACCCGCGTGGGCAGCAGCACGAAGTGGCCCAGAGCCCAATGGCTTTCGGTAATAGTTCCATCTCCCTGATTTCCGCCGCCTGTGGCCTCTTTTCCGGGGCCGCGTCGGCGGGTGATCTGGCGTTCCGTGTAGGGAATGAGCAGCATGGGGCCGGTCAACTGCTGCTGGCCGCCCCAGGTCCGGCTGATGTCCTGGACCACATTGCGGTACAGGGAGGCCCGTTCGTCCACAAGATTCTGGACCAGTAGCAGGGGAATGAGCAAGGCCAGGGCGATGGCCGCCACAATGGCGAAACGGGACAAAGGCGACCCCGGCGGGAGGGATTCGGCGCTTATCGGGCGTTGGCGCAATCCCGACGGGGGGCGCGCATTCTCCCCGTCGGCGGCGTCCGGCCGGGCGGCGGGGGCCGCATCGCCGGGAATTAACGCGGCGCTTTCAGGCTCGTCCTTTCTGGCCATCTGCCCTTCGGTTTCAGCTGGCCGCAACGAAAGCGGCCGCTTGCGGAAAAAAATCCGGCGGACGCAGCAGAAAGCGCCGAACAGGGCCAGCAGCAGGACAACCAGCCCGGCTGCGGAAAGCAGTATCACTTCCATATCTCCTCCCGGCGCATGCGCGGCCTCAGCGGGCCGGGGCGGGCGACCGGCTGCAATAGCGGTAATAAAACAGCAGGATGTAGAGCGGCGCAAGATAGGCCGCGCCCATCAGGGCTTCGTTGACGCTAAAGAATTCGTTGCTGACGATCATCAGCAGGATGTTGTTGATGACGCCGAATGAAATCAGAAAGGCCAGCCGCACTTGGCGGGACATCCCGCGCGTGGCGGGCAGGGCGGCGATGGTCATCACCACGCAGAGCAGGCAGGCCGCCAGCAGGGCGTGCAGGATCAGGGAGGGCGACTGGCGCAGCACCCCGGCGTAATTGCTGAAGATGCCAAGATTGGAAATGACGATGGCCGTAGTGAGCAGGGGAAACTGGCGGCGCAGGATGCCCGCGGTCAGCCGGGGCAGGCCCCGGGTGAGCATGGCCGCCGCAAAGGGCAGCAGAATGGTGATGCAGAGCGAGATGGTCATGCCGCCCAGAGAGAAGTTTTCCGGCAGGTCCAGGCCGCCCGCGCCCATGGCGCGCAACGCGCCGTCCGTGCAGGAAAGCAGCAGCGGCAGGCTGAGCGGCAGCAGCAGAGAGGTGACGATGTTGCCCACCAGGATCAGGGCGGTATTGGCCCCGAGCATGAGCGAAAACACGGCGGCCATGACCCCCACCGGCGCCGCGCCCAGCAGCAGCGCGCCCAGGGAAAATTCGGGCATGATCAGGCGGAAGACGGCAAAAGCAAGGACCGGCAGCACGATCAGACGCAGGAGCGTGAGCCGACAGACGACGCCGGACATGACGCGCAGCTCGCCCCAGAGGGCGCCCGCGCCCACTGCCAGAAAGCTGAGGTAGAGCATGACTATCAGCATCAGGCGGGGCATGGCCTCCAGCGAACCGGCCAGTTCGGGCAGAAAGACCCCGGCGGCCATGGAAGCGAAGGAGGCGAACACCATGATCAGGTCGCGAAGCTGCATGAAATCCTTCCAGCGTATTTCAGGCAGCTTGCCCGCTTATGCCGTAAAAAACAAGACCGGCTTCCGGCGTCGCGGCGGGATCAATGCCGCACGGCGCCCTCATGCAGGGCTTTCTCATAGGCGGCGACGACTTCGGGCAGCCGCTTTGCGGCCCTGGCGTACAGCGCGGCTTTCTCCCGCTGCTGCCCGGCGCGGCGGCTTTTCCATATTTCGTAGAGGCGTTTGCTTTCAGCCAGCGCGGCGGCAACCGTATCCGCTTCCTGACATTCGGGATTGGATTTTATATGCCGGATCAGGCTGCTGATGCGCCCGATGCTTGGATCACTGTGGTATCTGAGCCTGTCCGCCAGAAGCATATACGTGAAATAGCCGTCGCAGCGGGCGCGGTTTTGAAAAATACCTTCCGCGTAGCCCGTGCCCAGAGCCAGCGCGCTTTCCACAGAGCCGTTTTCAGCGGCAATGACGGCGTAATGCTCCGCCCGGGCGTAATCCGCAGTCCCCTTCCTGGGATTGACGCAGTATGCCGCCAGAAGTCCGGCGGCCTTCCAATAGCCCGTGTCCGCCGCCTTGGTCAGCCAGTAGCGCGCCTCGTCATTGCGGTCATCTATGAAACGGGTCGGAATGGGCGCGACCGGAGGCGTGGCCGGGAGCGTAAAAGACGCGTTCTCCCGCTCCCGGACGGTGACGAAGGCTCCGTACATACCGGCCCAATGCCCGGTCCGGGCGCTTTGCAGGAAAAATTCTCCACTTTTAACGGCCGGTTCGCGTTGCCCGTTCAGCATGGCATACTGCACGCCCAGCACATAGCCGCCTTCACCCTCACCCAGCAGAGCCAGGATCCAGTTTTCCCAAAATTCCGGCGGCACCGGCCAGACCTGCCCGGCGTGCGCGCGGCTGACCGCCGCCAGGGTGGCCATGGCAAACATGTCTCCCTGCCGGGCCAGTTGCAGCCACCCGGCGTAGGCCTCACGGATGTCGCCGGTCTTGTAAAGGGCCTCCAGGCGTTTAAAGGCAGGCGTAATGACTCCGGCGTCGTCATACAGGCTGTCGTACTGATCGTCAGGTTGGCTTAACTCCGGACCGGCGGACGACGCCGTTCCGGGTCGGGCCGCGTTTTCAGTCCCGGCCGTGTCCGAAGGAAAACAGCCGCCATGAACTCCCTCCGCTCGGCCCGGCGCGGCGGCCAGGGCTGTCATGCAGACGGCAAGCAGCAGAAGCCAAAACGATTTTTTCATTCCTCGTCCTTCCAGGCGGAAAAAGCCATGCGCCATGCGCTTGTTTTGCCGTGAGCATGCGAGCAACAGGCAAGAGCAACGGTCCGTAGCCGGTTCCGGGGCCGAAGCGCTTTAGGAAAAACCGTCAGCCCGTTTTCTTTCCGCCGGGGACGCGGCAGGAGAAAAAGCAAAAACTCCAGCTAGCTTATATTGATTTGCACGTTTATACCAGAGGGCTTTTGCGGAGTATGCCGCATGATTTTACGGAACTGACGCGATATGAAACCGGAGTGGTCTGCAAGCAAAGACGGTCAAGGCGTTCTGAACAATCTTGACTATCGTAATTTTTCGCAGACAGGAGCGAGAAGGAAGGATGCTTCAGTTTGCAACGGCCCACAGCTTCAATTACAAACAATTACCGACGAATTTGAATTTTCATGCAACTATTCATTAATATAGTGATATATAAGAATTTTTTAGGATTATAAAACGATTTTGCTGGGGTGGCGAGCGGTTATGTTCTGTGCAGATATTTACTCAGAAGTTTGATCGTCAGGTCAAAATCCAGAGGTTTGCCGATATGGTCGCTCATTCCTATTTCAAAATATTTTTCCACATCTTCCTTGAATACATTCGCCGTCAGAGCGATGATCGGCACGTCTTTATCAAGCGCCCGGATAAGCTTTGCGGCTTCAACGCCGTCCAGAACGGGCATTTGAATATCCATGAGAATGGCATCGTAGTTATCGGGATTGGCGGCAAACATCTCATACGCTTCTTTGCCGTTCACGGCGCAGTCGATTTGAATATTTGTCGCCTCAAGCATGGCAATGACAACTTCGCGATTGATCTCAATATCTTCAGCGAGAAGTATTCTTTTGCCGCTGAAATCGGGTTGATTTTCAACGTCCGCGGATTGCGCGCCGTCATCTGCCTGCCGCTCCGGGGTATCGCTGCCCGCATGCGCCGGATTCAGGCCGGCGTGTTCGCCGCTGTCAGCGCTTCGTTCCAGCTTGACGGTAAAGAAGAACGTAGACCCCTTATCCGCTTCGGATTCAACCCGGATTTCCCCTCCCATGATTTCAACGATACGTTTGGACAGCGCCAGACCCAGACCGGTTCCGCCAAAATTGCGCGAAGTGCTGCTGTCGGCCTGCTCGAACATGCGAAACAGCTTTGCCGCCTGCTCCGGGCGTATGCCGATTCCCGTATCGGAAACCTCGAACTGTAGCGTATAGATATTATTTACGCTTTCTCTGACAAACACTCTGAGGCCAAGTTTTCCCCGATTTTCAGTGAATTTTATTGCATTGGAAAGCAGGTTGACGATGACCTGGGACAGCCTGAAATCATCACCAATAAATATTTCCGGAATATCTTTGTCAATTTCAATTTGCAATCTATGTTGTTTCGCTCGGAGTTGAATATCTACCAGCTTTAGGGAGTCATCAATAACTTTATGGAAGTTGAATTTGGCAGATGAGAGCTCCAGCTTGTTTGCTTCCATTTTAGACATATCCAGAACATCGTTGATAAGCGAAAGAAGGTGCGCGGACGCTTCCTTGATTTTATGAAAAGCGTCATTTTTCCTTTCCTCTTCTTTCGCTTTTTGACCTATGGCGGTCATCCCCACGATGGCATTCAGCGGGGTTCGCATTTCATGGCTCATATTGGAAAGAAATATTGACTTTGCCCTGTTTGATGACTCGGCTTGATCTCTGGCTTCAATCAAGGCCTCGTTGAGTTCTTTCAGGTCTTCATTCTTTTTTTTCAGTTCTACCGAAGAACTGGTCAACCTGCTGATAAGGCTGTTTATTTGCTCCACCATGGTTCTGAACGCCGTGGAAAGCATTCCTACTTCATCTCTATTTTTTGACTCCGGTATATTTACGTTAAATCTTCCTTCGCCAACCTGTTTTGCGGAATAAGCCAAATCCAAAATCGGCTTTGTTATATTTCTTGTTATGAAGTATAATAATATGGCAATGAGAGCTATTCCCGCAGCGGACACGAATATGACATAATTTCTGATTTCATCGGACCGTTTCAGCACTGCCGACATGGGTACATTCACGGCTACAGACCATGGGTTTGTGTCTTCGCTGAACTGAATGGGCATATATATTTTGTAATAGCCATCTTCCGTAACGGAAAACGTTTTCCCTTTTTTAATTGAAGAGGTCGCTTCTTCAGCAACGGCGGCTCGTTTCGCGTCCAATTGCAGAAGTTCCTTGGCCAGAATGTTGGGAAGCAGGGCTAAATCCAGTTTCGCAGCGTCGGATTTCACGGCATATGCGGCAAGGTTTTCAACAAAAGCGACTGCGTTATGGTATTCGTTGGCCGCCGTTTTATCGCCCATGCCTTGCGGGGACATATTTTTTACATAATTGTTTGCGATTTCCAAAGCTTCTCCGGCTTTGGAAGGATCTGATATCAGCATATTATATACGGATGTGGCATAAATATTTTTATTGAAGTACTGATCTTCAGGGTGCGCGACGATAATGCCAGCGTTTGAGTAGATTTCAGTGTATTCATTCAGGCCGCTGGTATTGACATGTGAAACCATATCCTGCAGGCTTTCCAAAGCCATATCGGAAGAAACGATTCCAATAAATTCGTCATTTATCAGTATGGGAAAGACCAGACTTGTCATCAATACCGGCGTTCCCTGTACGTCATAGAAAAAAGGGTCAGTAATATATTCTTTTCCTGAATTTCTGGCCCCGGCATACCAGGCGTCTCCATCAAAATCCGACAGAGGCTCTACGCTTATTTCCCCATTCTGCATGCTCCAATACGGCGCATAGCGGCCGGACTTGTCGTAAAACGGGTATTGCCCGGCGTATTCAGCGTCTTTGCCGTCCAGTTTGTTCGGTTCGAAAGCCACGCAGAATGAAATAATGTATTTTTTTTGTTTTAATGAATTCTGCAGAATCGCATTCAGGGTGTCCCTGTCGGCTTCACCGCGATCTATCAATGTTTTGAAGACCGTCATCAGGGATTCTGATGAAACACGGGCTGCCTGAAGTTCCGATTTTATTTCGTAGCTGTATTTGGCCGCCATTTGATCTGCCAGCGATAAAGCGTCTTCTCTGGACATCTCCATGCTCCGGTAGGAGACGACAAGGCCTACAGCGCTGAATGTAATGGTAACTATCAGGGTTATCAGGAGAAACAGCTTTATCCTCAAATTCATACTTTGAACCATGCACTTTCCTTCCTGACCGGGGCGGTCCTCATATCTTATTAATTTAATGGCAGAAATTTACCTAGCTGTCCAGCCTGTGGGGGCGGCTGAACCGATTCCGTCGGTGACTCAGCGGCCTCATTGCCTCTCCCGTGGGAAGGGGAAAATACTCCGCAATGTGGACGGGGAAGCTCGAAGGCGCAATGCGGCGCGTGTTGTGCCGCGGGCATCGGGCTTCAATAATGTGTTAAGCTTGTTGCGACGCCGATGCAGCGGATTCCGGACAACTGTCCGAGCGTATAGTTTCTGGCGGGTGCCGGAGAAGGGGGCGCGTGGGCTATCGCGCGCCGGGTAGGGGAATGCGGCAGGTTTGCGGCAGGCTGGAGATTCCCGCAATGCGGATATATTGCTGCGCGTTGGCGTCGCTGTACAGACCATCAGCGAGAGCATCAGGCGCAAAGCTCCCCCAATGCGGCAAGGAACGGACAGCACAGAGCAAAGGGGCCGTGAACGCCGGGCACGGTCGGGACGCGGAAACGGATGTGAGGAACATGACGAATTTCCGTTCGCCATGTTCCTTGCTTTTTTCAGGGGGCGGGGCGCAGACTTCCACCCTGCAGAGCAGGCACTTAAGCGGTTCCGCGCCGCTGTCCGGATCAAAATGTTCATGCCCGAAGAGCAAGTTGGCGTTGCTTCTGAAGCAGCCGAAGTCCGGTCCTTCCTCTTCCGGAAACCACCAGACATGCTCGGCATGCACGACGTCAACGGGCAGGCGTTCATCCTGGTTCAGAAAAAACTCTTGCGCGCCGTAGGGAGTGCCACTCGAAGCTTCTGGCCTTGTACAAATCCGGCGGCATCCGCCGCGTCCGGGTGCTGTCCACATGGGGAAGAGGCCGGAGTTTGCGCCGGGCGGCAATCTGACGGCGGTAGATGTAGAGTGTCAACACGTTGTTCACCCCGCAGAGAGTTTTGAGGCTGGAGGTTTTCTGCCAAGAGCTGTGTGGGGACGCAGGAAATTGTAACATTGCGTCCAGATCGGCAGATACGCTGTTCGTTTCCACGAATGAGTATACGTTCTTGCGTATGCCCACTCTTTTAAGGTCGTCCTGATGAACCGTTCCGCCTTACCACCAGGTTGAGATGATAAGGCCGTGTGCGCTTATGCTTTATGCCCAGCTCGCAACAAGCTTTTCGGAACTTCCACGACGTAGAGCAAAAGCCGTTATCCGTCAGGACGCGCTCCACTTTGATGCCGTGTCCGGCGTACCAGGCAACGGCAAACCATAAAAACTCCACTGCGGATTCCGCTGTTTCATCCGGCAAGGCCGTCATCCCGTTCGCCACGCATGGCGGCAGCGGCTTTTCCGACGCCATTGAGACCATTGCCGGACTCCAGCCGAAAGCCCATGTCGTAAGAGAAGACGTTACCATTTCCCGGAACCGCATGGAGCAGGCGGAATCCGGCGTGGCGGAATGGCTGAAGAAACTCGGCTTCAAAAGATAAAGGAGAAAACCATGAGCAAACAGTTTCTTGTTCCGGCGAGCAGCCAGCGCAAAAACGGCAACTCCGCCGCCTTGTGCCGTGAATTCACGCGCGGCGCGGAGGAAAGCGGGCATCATGTGGAAACGATTTTCTTGCGTGACAAGAAAATCGGCTATTGTCTGGCCTGTTACCACTGCAAGAACAGCGGCGGCGTCTGTGCCATCAAGGACGATATGGCGGATATCCTCGACAAGATGAATGACGCCGATGTGATCGTCATGGCCAGTCCCGTCTATTTCTATGCCATTGATGCCCGGATGAAGCCCCTCATTGATCGCACTGTGGCGCAATGGCTGACCATCAAAAACAAGGAGTTTTACCACATTATGACAGCAGCAGAGAATAGTGACACGGTCATGGACTGTACGCTCGAATGTTTTCGCGGCTTTGCCAAATGCCTCAAGGGTTCCGTTGAGCGTGGCGTCATTTACGGAAAAGGCGTATATGAAGCCGGAGCTGTTCAATCCATGCCGGCTATGAAAGAAGCCTATGCAATGGGTCGTCGGGCCTGAGGAGGATACCGCATGGAAAAATGTCTGCGGGAAATATCCAGAGCTCCATGCGGCCAGGTAACGACAGATGATTACAATGGCAGTTGGGAATACCGCGCCAAAAGCGACGTCAAGTGGACCGTGCACTCCGGTGCACATACCTTTGGGGCATCTCCCGGCCGCGAACTTCAGAGAGCCGCAATGGGCACAAGAAGAACCCAAGACCAGGAGGATCTATTCGCATGATCTTGAAGTGACAGGAAGGCGGCGGAGATTTTTCAGACGATCACCAATTGCGAAAGTTCCGCCAATAAAAAAGGGTTACCGCAATGCGGTAACCCCGTAATGTCTGGCGGAGAGGGGGAGATTCGAACTCCCGGTGCGCTGTTAACGCACACACGATTTCCAATCGTGCTCCTTAGACCAGCTCGGACACCTCTCCATAAATGGACCAGCGTTGACGCTCGTCCATAAAGCCGAATCTGTATATGCTAAAACCGTGTCAGTCGCAAGCAAAAAGTGCGGCCCGCATCACCATAAATTGTCCGGCGGCTTGCCGCCGGGGGGCGTATCGCTTTTTTCCCTCCACCGGAGGTGCTCAATATGCGGCGCTCACGGGCTGTGATTGGCGAAGGGGGTGCCTTCGCAGCCTTTTTTGAAAAGCCAGGCCAAGGCCAGTACAATCACAATGGCCAGAATGCTCCAGAACATGTTTTTTCCCGTGCCGTCGGCCGGTTCAGGATTTGTCTTTCGTCTTCTTGTCCTCACCGGAGCGCGGCGGACGTTTTTTGCCGCCCCGCGCTCCGCGCTGAAAGGCCCAGAGGCCGAAGGCGGCCAGCAGGGTAATGCCCAGAGCGTTGAGGGTCAGATAGTCCATGGCGGCCGCCGTCAGGCCGAAATGCCGATCTGGTTGAAGCCGCTGTCCACGTAGATCACTTCGCCGGTGATAGCGTGGGAGAGCTCCGAAGCCAGAAAGACCGCCGCGCCTCCCACATCCGTGGTGCTGACGTTGCGACGCAGGGGGGCATGGGTTTCCACATGGTTGAAAATGTCCTTGAGACTGGACACCGCCGAGGCGGCCAGGGTCTTGATGGGCCCGGCGCTGAGGGCGTTGACGCGCACGCCCTTGGGGCCCAGGTCATAGGCCAGGTAACGCACCGAGGCTTCCAAGGCGGCCTTGGCCACGCCCATGACGTTGTAGCCGGGAATGATCTTGGTGGAGCCGTGGTAGGTCATGGTGATCACCGAGCTGCCGTCGTGGAGCAGGGGCTCGAAGGCCCGGCAGAGCCCGGTGAGCGAGTAGGCGGAAACCTCCAGGGCCAGCTTGAAGCCGTCGCGCGAGGTATCCACGAAGCGGCCCGCCAGATCCTCGCGGTTGGCGAAGGCCACGGAATGCACGAGAATGTCCAGATCGCCCCATTTTTCCTTGACCAGGTCGGCGGCTGCCTGAATCTCGGCGTCGTCGCAGACGTCGCACTGGAAGGTGAACTCCCCGCCGAGTTCCTCGCTCAGGGGTTCCACACGTTTTTTGATGGCGTCGCCCACGTAGTTGAAGGCCAGCCGGGCCCCCTGGGCTTTAAGACATGAGGCTATGCCGTAGGCAATGCTTCTATTGTTGGCGAGCCCCATGATCAGGGCTTTTTTACCTTGCAGCAGCATGGCTTCTCCTTGAAAACAAGCCGGCGCGCCGGCCTTTGGTTGGTGTTTATGCAAAGGGCGATGCCCGTTATATTTCCCGGGTCAGAATTTCGTAGGCTTCCTTGTAGCGGTCCGCCGTGGCCCGGATGACTTCCTCGGGCAGATGCGGCGGGGGCGGCTGCATGTTCCAGGGCTGCTTCTTGAGCCAGTCGCGCAGATACTGCTTGTCGAAACTGGGCTGGCCCTGACCGGCCTTGTACTGGTCAGCGGGCCAGAAGCGCGAGGAATCGGGCGTGAGCACTTCGTCGATGAGGTGCAGACGGCCGTCGATAAAGCCGAATTCAAATTTGGTGTCCGCCACGATGATGCCGCGTCCGGCGGCAAAGGCGCGCCCGGCCTCGTAAATGGCCAGGGAGGTCTTTTCCGCCAGGCGGGCCGTGTCCTCGCCCAGCAGGCGGGCGGCCTCGGCCACGCTGATGTTTTCATCGTGCCGGCCCAGTTCCGCCTTGGTGGAGGGCGTGAACAGGGCGGGTTCCAGTTTGTCCGATTCGCGCAGACCCTCGGGCAGGGTGTAGCCGCAGACCTGGCCGGTGGCCTGATAGTCCTTCCAGCCGGAACCCGTGATATAGCCGCGCACGATGCATTCCACCGGCAGGGGCTTGGCCTTGCGCACCAGCACGGCGCGGCCTTCCAACTCGTCCTTCCAAGGATCCAGGGCGGAGGGGAAGCGGCTCACGTCGCTTTCTAGCAGATGGTTGGGAATGATGTCCCTGAATTTTTCCATCCAGAACAGGGTGATCTTGTTCAGGATCACGCCCTTGTAGGGAATGGGCTCGCTCATGATCACGTCAAAGGCCGACATGCGGTCCGTGGTGACGATGAGCAGGGTTTTTTCGTCCACGTTGTAGATGTCGCGCACTTTGCCGCGCGAAAGCAGGGGATAGGCGGTGATGTCCGTTTTGACGACGACTTTCATGGGGGCTCCTGTTGTGCGCTATTTGTGCCGGCGGGCTTCCACCGAGCGGGCGTGGGCTTCCAGTCCTTCCAGACGGGCCAGCGCGGCAATGGCCGGGGTGTTTTGCAGCAGAAAGGCCGAGGACGCGGCCACGATGCTGGTTTTTTTGCAGAAGGTCTGCACGGAAAGGGCCGAGGAAAAGCGCGCTGTGCCCAGGGTGGGCAACACATGGTTGGGCCCGGCGTAGTAGTCGCCCACAGCCTCGGGGCTGTGCTGGCCCATGAAGACCGCGCCCGCGTGACGGATGTGCGGCAGCACGGCCCAGGGGTCGCGGGTGCAGATTTCCAGATGCTCCGGGGCCACGCGATTGGCCACGGCCACGGCCACGCTGAGGTTGGGCACCACCACGATGGCCCCCCAGTCCAGCAGCGAGCGCCCGGCGGTCTGCGCTCTGGGCAGGCTCGCGCACTGGCTGTCCAGCTCCTGCTGGATGCTTTCGGCCAGCCGGGGGTCGTCCGTAATGCAGATGGCCGAGGCCAGGGGATCGTGCTCGGCCTGGGAGAGCATGTCCGCCGCGATCCAGGCGGGATTGGCCGATGAATCGGCCAGCACCAGGACTTCGCTGGGCCCGGCGATCATGTCGATGCCCACCGTGCCCTGAACCAGGCGCTTGGCCGTGGTGACATAAATATTGCCCGGCCCGGCGATGACGTCCACGGGCGGCAGGCTCGGCGTGCCGTAGGCCAGGGCCGCGATGCTCCAGGCTCCGCCCACGCGGTAGACTTCGTCGATGTCCAGCAGATGGGCGGCGGCCAGAATATGCGGATTGACGCTGCCGTCCTTGCGGGGCGGAGTGCAGACCGCCAGGCGCGGCACGCCCGCCACCTGGGCGGGAATGGCGTTCATCAGCAGGCTGGAAACCAGAGGCGTGTTGCCGCCCTGGCCGCCGGGCACGTACAGGCCCACGGCGTCCACAGGCAGAACCCGCTGGCCCAGAATGCTGCCGTCCGGGCGGGTCAGAAACCAGGATTTCTCCAGCTGGGCTTCGTGGAAGGCGCGGATATTGGCCGCGGCTCCGCTGATCTGCTCCCGGCTTTCCACGGAAACCGAGGCGGCGGCGCGGGCGATTTCCTGTTCGCTCACGCGCAGGGGCGGCGCGAAATCCGGACAGTCGAAACGGCGGGTGAAATCAACAAGAGCGTCGTCGCCCTTCTCCCGCACGGCGGTGAGCATGTCCCGCACCGCGTTTTCAACCCCGTCGCCGGGGTTGCTGCGGCCCTTCAGCCATTGGGCGGCTTTGGGCCATTCCTGATCAGTCTGTAGGGTCAAAATACGGCATGTCATAAGCTAGTCCTCTCAGCAATCGGACTAATATACAGGAGGGACGCAAAAATGTCGAGGCGCGCGGCGGCAATGAACTTCACCGGCGCGGCCGCATCTTGACAGCGGGGCGCGGCGACCTTACTCAATACAGATATACACCGCCCTAGTGTGCATCCGCCGGATGACGTTGTCGGGGCGCGTTTCAGGAGGAAGCATGCGGCGTCATACGATGCAGTCATATATGCGGGCGGCTCAGGCCGGCGAGGAATTGCAGGATGAAAACGGCGAATCCCGGCCGGATCAGGAGGGCCTGAACCCGGACGGCGAAGAAGCCCTGGCGGCGGAAGACGCGGAGGCCGCGGCGGAACAGTCGCAGGTCGAGGCGCGCATCAAGGCCGAGGTAGAAGAGCTGCGCCTGCGCTCGGCCGCGGAAATGGACAATTTCAAAAAGCGTCTCAACCGCGAGCATCAGGAACAGATGCGCTATGCCGCCGAAAAGGTGCTCAGCGATCTGCTGCCCACGCTGGACAATCTGGATCTGGCCCTGCAATACGGAAGCAAGCACGAGGCCTGCAAGGACATGTTGCAGGGCGTGGCCATGACCCGCAAACTGCTGCTGGAAGCCGTGACCAAACACGGCCTGACGCCGCTGGGCGAAGAGGGCGAGGAATTCAGCCCGGAAGTGCACGAGGCCGTGGGCTTTGAGGCCAGGCCGGATCTCGCCCCCGGCGTGGTGGCCCGCGTGCTCCAGCGGGGCTACAAGCTGGGCGACCGCTTGCTGCGCCCGGCCAAGGTGATGATCAACCAGTAGGCGGAGCCGTCCAAAAGGCGCGCCTTGCGTCCGCGACTGTTTCCCCGCCGGGTCGTCCCGGCGGGGTTTCGCTTATCGGGCGTGCGCTCCGGCCGGACTGTCGGCCTCATCCTGGTCGGAATAGTGCTCCGCAATGTTCCGGAACTGGTCCTGAATGGCCGCGAAAGCGTCCACCACATCCGGGTCGAACTGCGTGCCGCGTCCGGCCAGGATGATTTTCGCGGCCATGTCGTGGCTCATGGGCGGCTTGTAGACGCGCTGGCTGCGCAGGGCGTCGTAAACGTCGGCCACGCTCATCAACCGGGCCGAGAGGGGAATTTCCTCACCCTTGAGTCCGCGCGGATAGCCCATGCCGTCCCAGCGTTCGTGGTGGCAATAGGCGATGTCGCAGGCGACGCGCAAAAAGGAATTGCCGCCCAGCACCTGCTCGGCCGAGGCCAGCACCGCGCGCCCGCGCACGGTGTGTTCCTTCATGGCCTCGTATTCCTCGTCGGTCAGCGGCCCCGGCTTCTGCAGCACGGCGTCGGCAATGGCCACCTTGCCCACGTCGTGCAGGGGCGCGGACAGGTACAGCCAGGAGATGGTGTCCGCGTTAAGCTGTTCCGCGTACTTGGGCAGCGAAGCCATGTGTTCGGCCAGGGCCCGCACGTAATTCTGGGTGCGCTTGATGTGCGCCCCTGTCTCCGGGTCGCGCCATTCGGCCAGACTGGCCATGGCGTGAATGGTGGCTTCCTGGGTCAGGGCCAGTTGGCGGGTGCGCTCGTCCACCAGTTCCTTAAGGTGGTCGCGGTAGCGTTTGAATTCCAGCTGGTTGGCCACACGGCTGCGCACCAGCGAGGCCTGAAAGGGTTTTTTGATGTAGTCCTGCGCGCCCAAGGAAAGACCCTCGGCCTCATCGACTTCCTCGTTCTGGGCCGTGATGAACATGACCGGAATGTCGCGGGTGCGCTGCGACTCCTTGAGTCGGCGGCAGACGTCATAGCCGTTCATGCCGGGCATGATCACGTCCAGCAGGATGAGGTCCGGCGTGGGGTCGCCTGCGGCCAGGCGCAGGGCGTCTTGGCCGTTTTTGGCGAACATGATGGTATAGTCCCCGCGCAGGCTTTCACTCAGAATGCGCAGGTTTTCCGGCGCATCGTCCACGATCAGCACGCGGCTGGCAATGGAGGGGGCGGCGAGGCTCACGACTTTTTCCCGGCCATCAGCGGCGGCAGCTTTTCGGACAGGTACTCCGCCATACGGCGTACCAGGCGGCTTTCCGCGCTCACCAGCACGTCATAGGTTTTGCCCCCCACCATTTCCTCGGCGGCATAGATGCCCCGGCCCAGAATGGCGTCGTCCCTGTTCCGCAGCGACCAGCGCGCCTCCAGCACGGCCTTGTCGTCAAAATTGCCGTCCAGGCGCTGCACGTCCAGCAGCAGGGTGAAGTCGCCGCTGCTCTCGTCGCCGGAGGGCAGCACATTGACGCCCCCGGCCAGCAGCGGCGGGGTCAGCGTTTCCTGGACGACGCGGCGCACGCCGTGCCCCAGCGGTTCGGCCCAGGCGTGGAACTCGGCTATGATCAGACGGGTCCGGCCGTCCACGCGGCTGACGATGCCGTTGCGGTCCAGATATTCCGGCACGTTGACCTGGGCCACGCGCAGGCTTTTGGCGGGCAGGCCGTCGGCCTGCACCGGTCCCAATGAACTTTCCAGCAGATAATAATTTGTGGGCGTGCTGCGGCCGCAGGCGGTCAGCAGCGTCAGCAGCGCGGCCAGCAATACAAGGCGGCGTGACATCAGCGTTTTCCTTTTTTGCCCTTGAGCAGAGCTTCCGGGTTGCGTTCAAGCATATCCGTGAGATCGCGCAGCGAACGGGCCGCGGCGATGGCTTCCTTGAGCAGGCGGCGCAGGTCGTTCATGGTCGGTGAATCGCGCCCCAGCACGCTCTCGGCCGATCCCGTGGCCCTGCGCAACTGTTCGGCGGCCTGGGCCATATTGGTCATGGCGTCGCGGAAGGCCGCCAGCGCGCCGGGCAGTTCCTGGCGCACGGCCTTGGCCGCGCCGTCGATCTGCTGCAGGGCGCTGTCCGCCGCGTTGCGCAGGGGGCTGTCTTTGAGTATCTGCTGCGCCTCGGCGAAGGTGCCCGCAAAAGCGGCGATGCCCTCCTTGAGCTTGCCGTCGGCCAGGGCCTGGGACAGGTTCTCCAGAATGGAATCCAGCGAATGGACCATCTGCTCCAGGGGCAGTTTGGCCAGGGTGCGCTGGAGCGTGTCAATGGGCGAGGGCACGGTGGGAATTTCCAGGTCCGGCGTGGAGGAGCGGAAATTGGCCGGGGTGTCCGGATAAAAATCCAGCTCCACGCGATACTGGCCGGTGATCAGGCTCTGCAACTGCAGACGGGCGCGCAGGCCGCGCTGGACCATGCGTCGGATGATCTCCTGCTGGAAGGACTCGGAAACGCCTGTGCCGCTGGAGCGCACGAAGCTTTTTTCGTCAATGCGGATGAGCACCGGGATGGTCACGTTGGAGTCGCGCGAATTGGCCACCAGGCTGATCTGGGTGACGCTGCCCATGGGCACGCCGCGAAAGACCACGGGCGCGCCGATGGAAAGGCCACTCACCGAACCGTCGAAATACAGCACGTATTCGACGTCGCTGCTGAACAGGCGTCCCCCGCCCAGCAGGATCACGCCCAGGGCGAAGAGGGCGATGCCGCCCAGCACAAAAGCGCCCACCGTTGTTTTGTATGCTTGTGAGGTCATGCTGAGATATCCTTGTCCGGCGGGGCTGTCCCGGCGTCACCGGCGAGGCCGGCGGCGGGGTCTTCCCCGTCGCGTCCGCCGCCTCTGGTCAGGAAGAGCAGAGCGCGTTTTTCGGTATGGGGGTCGCGGACCAGTTCGTTGGGATTGCCCCTGGCCGTGACCGAGCGGGTCTTGGCGTCCAGAAAGATGCTGTTGCTGGCAATGGAAAAAATGCTGGCCAGTTCGTGGGAGACAATGACGAAAGTGGTGCCCAGGGTGTCCCGCAGTTCCAGAATCAGATCGTCCAGCAGACGTGAGCTGACCGGGTCCAGACCGGCGGAAGGCTCGTCCAGAAAGAGGATCCGGGGGTCCAGGGCCAGGGCGCGGGCCAGACCGGCGCGCTTGCGCATGCCGCCGCTGATCTCCGAAGGGTAGTAATCCTCAAAGCCGGCCAGTCCGGCCAGGGCCAGCTTGAGTGAGGCCTGCTCGCGGATTTCCTCGTCGTCCAGGTCCGTGTACTGCTGGAGGGGCAGGCCCACGTTTTCGGCCAGGGTCATGGAACTCCACAGCGCTCCGCCCTGGAAGAGCACGCCCGCGTGGCGCATGATCCGGCGGCGCGCGTCCTCGCCGCCGCCCCAGAAGTCCATGCCGTCGTAGAGCACCTGTCCGGCCTGGGGGGACTTGAGGCCCATGAGCACCCGCAGCAGAGTGCTTTTGCCGCAGCCCGAACCGCCCATGATGAAAAAGACATCTCCGGCGCGCACGTCGAAATTCACGTCGCGCATGAGCACAAAAGAGCCGTAGCCTACCTGGAGGTCACGCACGCTGACCCGGATCTCGCGTCCGTCCGTTCCGGCGGGTTCCGCCGTCGGCGTATTTTTCGCGTCCGTTTCCCTGGTCATGTCAGACGCCCAGCACGTTGCAGATGACGGTGATGACGGCCGTGGCCACGATGATGCCCACAATGGAATGGACCACCGCCGTGGTGGTGGCCTGACCCACGGCCTGGGCGCTGCGCCCGCAGCGCATGCCCTGATAGCAGCCTGCCACGGCGATGATGACCCCGAACACCGTGCCGTAGACCAGGCCGATGATCACATGCTTGAAGGGCACCATCTGGGTGGTGGCGTTGAAATATTCCATGGGGTTGAGGCCCAGCATCATAACGCCCACCAAATAGCCGCCCAGAACGCCATGAGGTC
>OJIY01000183.1_pt1 | contig 32720 bp, 26 predicted proteins | sample 1596061 | NCBI WGS metagenome assembly OJIY01 (sample SAMEA4350111, study PRJEB24818) | metagenome | biome: human; feature: gut; material: faeces | place: Denmark | collected 2013-09 | reverse complement strand
ATCAGGAGCAGGTCGCGGCTTTGCCGCGCCGTTAAGCGACTGATTTTCGTGCCTTTCCGCCCGGCGGCTCTGCCGCCGTTGGCGGCGCAAACCGCGCGAAGCGGGGTTTGTCATCACGCTGAGGCCCGGAACCCCGATGGTTCCGGGCCTTTCTCATGTCAGCCGCGTGTCAGCCGCGTATCTGCCGCGTATCGGGCGCGGGCCGGCGTTCGCGTTCAGGAGGGCTGGATGAAGACGTCTACAACTTGCGCACAATCTCCTGGACAAAGGCCGCGATTTCATCCCGGGAGCCGCCGCCGTCGCCCTCCAGGCGCAGACCGTCGGTCAGCACTTCGGCCCCCAGTTCTTTGCCGCGCGCTTCAATGACGTCCACGGCCCCGCAGAAGTGCGGGTAATCCCGGTCGCCCGAAGCGAACGCGGCCAGTTTGCGGCCCTTGAGGTCCATGACGTCGAATTCTTCAAACAGCGGTGCGAAATCATCCTGCAATTCCACGTCGTCCTCGCCCCAGGCCGACGCGCCGAAAAGCACTGCGTCATAGCCGTCTGTCAGATGCTCGGCCGTGGCATCGGCGGCGTTGAGCACAGTCACTTCCTGCCCGGCGGCGGCAAACTGTTCCTCAAGCTTGCGGGCGATGCTCTCCGTGTTGCCGGTGCTGGAGCCGTAGACGATCAGAATTTTGCTCATGGCCTTCTCCTTGCAGTCTACATGTTAAAATTGAAATTCATTTTCAATATCTGTTGATCCAGATGTAACCATCCTGTTTTTTCTCGTCAAGGGGAAATTCTTCATCCGTCGGAAGGAATGTTTGTCGCCGTGCGGTCCGCTTGTTTCGCAGCCTGGCCGGACCGCCGACATGCCCGCGCACAGAGCAAATTTTTACAAGAACAGCATCCGCTCCCATTGTACTCGACATGCACAAACAACACGGGAGGCTTCTATGAAAGCGGATCTGTTCCACTGTTTTGCCAATGGCAGCCTGGCGGCTTCGGGTAATCAATGGGCTTTGGCCGACGCGCCCTGGACTGAACACAAGGATTTTCCCGGCGTGTTTCTGAAAAACCTGGCCGGGCCGGAGCTGACCCAAGGCCTGCTGACCTGCCATCTGGTCAGGATCGAAGCCCTGCAAAAGATCGGCAGGCATACGCACGGCCAACGTCTGGAATTGCATGAGGTTGTGGCGGGCAGCGGCGTCTGCCGGACGCCGGAAGGAGAGATCGCTTATGCGCCGGGCGTTATGGCGGTTCTGCCCGCCAATGTCCCGCACGAAGTGCGCGCCGGGGAACAGGGCTTGTGCCTGTTCGCGAAATTAGTCACGCTTCCAGCCTGAGGCTCGCCAGCCGGAACTGTTTCGGCGTCAGGTTGTGCTGCCGCCGGAAGGCTTTGTGCATATGGCTCTGATCCGTAAAACCGGCGGCAGCGGCGGTTTCGGCCAGGGCCGTATCCGTCCGCAGCAGGGCGCGCGCCAGACGCAGACGGCCCAGCATCTGGAAGGCGTGGGGCGTCAGGCCGGTTTCACGGCGGAAGCGGCGGAGGAAATGCCAGGGGCTGTAGCCGGTCAGGGCGGCCAGCCGTGCAAGCGGCCGGGGCGTCGCGGGGTCGGAGAGCAGCAGGCTGCATACGCTTTGGATGGGCGTTGCCGCCGGAAGATTTTCCGTCAGCGGAGCCGTATCCAGAAGACGCGCGCAAAGGGGCTGCTCCCGGCAATCCGGGCAGAGTCCGGCGCAGACGGCGCGAGCCGCGCTCAACCGCCAAACCGTTGCCGCGGCGGGAGCTGACGCGCGGCACACGGTCAACAGGGTTGTGCCGGGATCCAGCGTGAGCCTGTGGGCGCGCAACCGGGGAATGCGGAAGCATTCCCCGGTTCGGATACGCCGTGCGCCAAAAGGGGTTTCCAGCACAAGACCGCCGGAAAGCGCCGCGCCGGCCACCTCATGCGCGGCGTGCAGATGCCAGGGAAAGCGCCGCGCGGCGTCGCGGCAAAGAACGATCTCAAAGCCGCCGGAGGGCGAGTACTGATAGCTTACGGACGCCATGACGCCCCACGGGCGCGGAAACGGCTCATTCCCCGTCCCCGTCCTGCTCATCCCGCTCATTTTGGGCCAAAAGCGCGTCCGGGCCGCCTTTGGCGTCGGGTTCGGGCATATGCCACGCGCCGGGCAGAGGGGCCGTAATCTCCGCCGCGTCGCCCAGATAGGGATTGAAGTAGCCGTAGCGCAGCCAGGGGCAGAGTTTCTTGAGCCGCTTCATAAATACGCCCAGGCCCATGCTCGGGGCCATGCTCAGGGCGCGGCCCTGATCCGGGTCGCCGCCCATCAGCCGGAAATACCATTCCGGGTCAATGTTCAGGTTGCGCCACTGGATCATGCTCACGCCGTTTTCGCCCACCAAGCGGGCCAGGGCTTCCAGCTCCTCCTCGGTGTCCGTGACGCCGGGAAAGAAGAGCAGGTTGAGCGAGACGAAGACGCCGCGCTGACGGGCCTCGCGGATGGCCGCGCGCACGTCGGCGAAGCTGTAGTTGGCGGGCCGGTAGTAACGCCGGTAGAGGTCCGCGCGGGCGCTGTTGCAGCTCACCCGCAGGCTGGTCAGCCCGGCTTCGGCCAGGCGCGCCACGGCCTCGGGACTGGAGGCGTTGGTGTTGCAGTTGACCGTGCCCCGGCCGCCTCCGGCGCGGAACAGGCGCACGCTTTCCACCAGCAGGTCCGCGTTGGTCAGGGGGTCGCCCTCGCAGCCCTGGCCGAAGGAATAGATGGGCGTCGCGCCCTCCCGGCTCTGGTGCAGGCGCATGACTTCCACGATTTCAGCGGCCTCGGGCGTGAAGGCCAGGCGGCACTGGGGCGTCACGGCCACGGGCGAATCCTTGTCCTGGGCCGAGATGCAGCCCACGCAGCGCGCGTTGCAGGCGCGCGAGGTGGGCAGCGGCGCTTCATAGCGGCCCAGCGCGAAGTTGCGCGCCGCCGGGCAGTCATAGCGCAGCACGCAATTATTCAGGATATGGCGGATCAGGCGGTTGTCCGGGTGCTCGCGCAACAGCCGGCGCACGTTCTGCTCAATGCGGCCGCGCGGGATGCGGCGGAACTGCTGGCGCGGGTCCTGGTCCACCTTGCGGGCGCAGACGTAAAAGCGGCCTCGGGCGAAGCCCACCGCGCCGTAGGCGAAAAGGGGCAGCAGGGGCGCGTTTGCGTCGCTCTTATAGGCCGGGTGGGCCGAAAGCGTGTGCGCGGGCGCGGCAAAGGCGGCCACGGCCAGCTGGTCCAGAACTTCGGTTTCGCCGCTTTCCGGATTCAGGCCCACGGCCCGGCGGCCCGGCAGGAGAAAGAGTTCGCTTTCCTCGGGCAGGGGCATCAGCTCGTCCGGACGCGGCAGACCCCACTGGCCGCCCCGGCGGCAGACCATCAGCAGGTCGGGATCGTCATAGATGTTGCCGCCCTCGTCGGCCATGACCAGATGCGGTTCAAGACGCGGCGCGGTCATAAATCCTCCTTGCCCAAGCCGGGGTGAACGTATATAAGCGGAAAAGCGCGACGCGGACGGGCGCTCCCCGCCCGCCCGACGCGCACAGCGCGTTTGTGAGGCCCGTCATGTTTTCCATCATGTTGTTCATTTTTTTATGTTTTCTGGGCATGCTGGCTGTGCTGTTCTACATGCTGCGCAGTCAGGAACGGCTCTGCCGGATTTTGCGGGACGAGCACGCCCAGATGCGCGTTCTGTTACGGGCCATGGAATCGCGCCTGGACGCCCTGAGCGGCCTTGCCGACCCCGCGCCCCGGCCCACCGGGGAGGTTCCGGCCCGCGACCCTCTCCTGCACCTGAGCTTTGAGGACCCGCTTCAGCCGGGCCGTCCGGGCCGGGACGAAAAGCCCGCCACGGATCCCGCGCTGGACCTGCATTTCGATCCGCTCACGGACGAATCCGCCAACTCCCGCTAATGCCGCCGTTTTTCAGACCGCCGACCCGAAATTTCCTCTGGCCGCGGCCAGATAGGCTTGCCTGAGAGCCGGTTCCGCCAGTTCCTCGGCCCAGAGCAGGTAGGGCATTTTCAGGCATTCCTCGCGGATGGCTGCGGCCCTGGCCTGGCGCGCGGCGATCAACGCCCCGGCGTCCTGCATCCAGAGATCGCAGAGATGGTCCGTAAAGGCCTGGGCCCGGTGCCGCGCGCGGTGTCCGGCATTGATCTCGGCCAGGGCCGTTTCCCCGATATAGGTCATCAGCTCGGGATTTTTGAGCAGCAGTCCGATACGGAACAGCGCGTCGCCCACATCGTCCGGCGCGTAGCCCACCAGATGCTCGCCGTCCACGAAAAGCTCGGTCAGGCCGTGGCCCACGCGCGGCGTCAGCAGGCAACCGCCGCAGCCCATGGCTTCAAAGACCCGGAAATTCAGATCCCCGTGTTCACAATGATTGAGCAGGATGCGTCCCTGCGGGAAAAGCGCGCGATAATTGCCGCGTTGCACATGCAGGCCCGGCAGGCGGCCCGCCAGACTTTGCAGAAAAGCGGCGCGCCGGGGCGTGTTTTCGTTGACCGTGCCCACGAACAGGCAATCCCAGAGCTTGGGCGCATCGGGTCGCGGCTGGTCCTCGTCTTGGGCGAAGGGCGGCGACCACCAGACCCGCTCGGGCGGCAAAAAGGGGCCGGAAAAGCGCTCCAGATGGCCGCGCAGGGAAACCAGGCAGGCGTCGAAGCCCTGGGCGTACAGGGGCTGCCAGCTGTGGATATGCGAATCCACGCTGTAAAAAACCGTCAGGCAGGGAAAGCGCTCCATCCCCAGTACGAAAGGCGGGCGGCTTTTATCCGCCACCACCAGCACGTCCGGCGTGAAACCGGCCAGACGCACCAGATCCTCCCAGCAGAACACGCGGGCGTCTTCGAAATTATGCAGGGCCACGTCCTGCCAGCCGCAGGATTGCAGGGCCTGGCAGAAAAACGGGCTGCCGATCCATAACAGACGTTGCATAGCCCCCCAGAGGCGGCCGAAGCCCGGCAGGCGGCGCGCCCGGCGGACTGTTGCCAAAGACGGCAAGATAAAATAGGTTTTCAACCTAGCCCTGACGCCTTGTGGCGTCAAGGCGCGGGACAGTGGGGCGGCATCCCGGCTTCTCCATCCGGAGCGAACCGCGTCCGCTGTCCCGAGCGCTCAATGTGTTGAGCCGGTATCAACAGCCATGTTTTTAACCTCTCGCCGTTTACGGCTCCTCTTGCGCATCTTTCTGGCGCTGCTGATTGCGTTGTCGGTTCTGCTGGCGACAGCTTTCTATCTTTTGCAGCGCAATCCCGAAGCTCTCACCCGTCACTATCTGGATGAACTTTCCGCTCGCACCGGCCTGGTTTTTACCGTGGAAGGCGTGGACGTGGTGCTTTTGCCCGTGCCCTCCATCGCGGTGAGCAACGCTTCGGTGGAAGGGAAGGACCTGCACTTCTCCGTGGCCTACGGCACCCTGCGCCCTGATTTTCTGGCCCTGCTGCGCGGGGCCTTTGAGCCGCGCAATATATCGTTGCTGCGGCCCCGGCTGCGCGGCGCGCTGCCTCTGCCCCTGGGGGATCCGGAGGCGCTGGCGGCGCGTTTTGGCGGCGGGGGCGGCGGTTTGCCCGACCTGCTTGATGACTGCCGCATGACCATCGTCCAGGGCGAGGCCGATCTGACGGGCACGGACGGCGCGCGCCTGCAACTGGGCAGCCTGCAATGCCGCCTGGACACGGAATCTCCGGCCCGCGTCAGCGGCCGCGTGCATCTGGGCGCGGCCCTCTTGCAGCGGCAGGGGGCGCCCCTGATCCGTCTGGACAATTTTCTGGTTGAAGGGGAGAGCGACCTGCGCAGACCGCTCACAGCCACGCCCAAGCTGCTGGTCAGCGGCGCGCTGCGCTGGCCGCCCCATCTGGAGCGATTCAAGCTCGCGCTGAATTTTCAGGCCGGAATCACGGGCTGGACCGCGCACGCGGATCTGAGCGGAGAGCTGGCCAAGGATCAGGAGCTGTTGCCCTTTGCGCTGGCCGGTACGGCGGCCATGCGCGGCAAGGAACAAAGCGTCAGCCTGGAGCGGGTGCAGCTGGAATTCGGGCCGGACAGCGGGGAACTCAGCGGCACGCTGCGCCTGCCCGGCGCGCCGCAGGGCTTCAGCCTGGACGGCCGCCTGCTGCTGCACCGCGCGAGCCTGACCCAGTGGCTGGGTTTTGCCCGCAACCTCGCGCCCGGCCTGCAACTGGCCCTGGACAATCTCACTGACGGCAGCCTGGATTTTCATCTGGACGGCCAGGGCCTGAAAGTGCCGCGCATCGCGGTGCGCTGCGCCGGGGCGCGTTTTACCGGTTCCGGCGGCGTGGTCAGCTGGGCCAAACCGGAAGTGGCTTTGGACCTCAAGGCGGGCCGCCTCAATCTGGGGCTGGCCATTCCCGAGGCCGCGGGCAAGCCGCCGCTGGGTCCCCGTTTTTTCCACGGCCCGCTGACGCCCCTGCCGGGCGAACCTCTTCAGCCCGACGAAACCGGCGTGAACTACGACATCCGGCTGGCCGCCGCCAGCGTGGATTACGGTCCCCTGCTCATCGAGGACGCCAAGGTGGTCATCAGCCCCGGCAAGATGGACAAAAACGGCCTGGAGGACACCCTGCTTGCGGCGGACGCGCGGCTCTACGGCGGCAGCATACATGGCGAGTGCATTCTGGGCGGCGGGCGCGAGCATCCCTATGCCATCAGCATGCGTTTCCGCGACGTGAACGGCGCGCCCCTGGGCAAGGCCATGCCCGTATTGCCGATCAAAAGCGGCCGTTTGCGGGCCGATGTGGACATCATGAGCCAGGGCCGCGAGCTGGCGGAATTTCTGGCCAAGCTCCGCGGCACGGTGAGCGCGCGCGGCGAGCGGGGAAACCTGCGCCTGCCCGGTTCGTCCGGCGAGCTGGCGTTCAGCGGCATGGAGGTTGAGCTCAAGGCGCGTTCCGCCGCCTGGGAAAAGGGCCGTCTGGGCCTGGACGGCCAGTGGCGCGGCGCGCTGGACAGCGCGGACCTCAACGGCCGGGGGGATCTGAACGGCAGGCTCTGGTTCAGCGGCGACGGCGGCGGCAACGGCAATCTGGATTTCCAGAACCTGCCCGGCAATCTGACCTTGCGCCTGAGCCCGGCGCTCAGCTCGCTGCCCGAGGGCTTGCAGGCGGACCTCAGCGGCGATTTTTCCTGCCAGGGCGCGCGCAACCAGCTTGCGGTCGGCAACGCGCATGCCAGCGCTTTGGGCGTGGAGCTGCGGGGGCAGGCCCAGGTCAGCGGCGGCAAGGGCGGGCTGGGCTGGCAGGGCTCGGTTTCGGCGCTCAGCCGGGATCTGAGCCGCACCCTGCGCCTGGCGTTCAACACGGTGGCCAAGCTGCCGCCCGCCCTGAACGAACTCAGCCTGGAAGCGGACTTCAAGGGCGGTCCGGACACGCTCTCGCTCAGCAATATCCGCGCCCACCTGGACCAGAGCGCGGTCGGCGGTTCGCTGACCGCCTCCCTGCGCAAGTCGCAACCGGACCTGAATTTTAATCTCGGCGTGGACAAGCTCGACCTGAACCGCTACCTGGACGACAAAAAGGGCGAGCCGACCCAAAAGGGCGCTGCCAAGCCGTCGGGCGAAAAGTGGGATTTCCGCTTCATGCGCGGCTTCAGCGCCAAAGGCGAACTGCGCGTCAAGGAACTGACCGGCTGGCGCTTCAAAGCGCAGGATATCAAGTTGCCGCTTGCGCTGGAGAACGGTCTGCTGAGCTGCGGGCCCAACACGGCCCGTTTTTATGGCGCGGTCCTGCAAAGCCGGGCCAAAATAGATTTCAGCAAGGGCCTGCGTTTTGAAAGCTCTCTGGCCGTGGCGGACTTCGATCTGACCGCCGCCAGCCGGGACCGGGGCGGCGACGCGGTTCTGGGAGGCCGGGGCAGCATCAGCTCCGAGGTACGGGGCGCGCTGACCGGACCGGGCCAACTGCCCGCCGCTCTGGACGGCGCCTGGCGCTTCACCGTGCGCGACGGTTCCTACCAGAAACGCGGCGGCGACGGCGAGCTCAAGGGCAAACCCACGCTCTTCGGCCTGGCCTCGGCCTCGGGCACTATCACTGCCGGTATGGTCCGCACCGAGGATTTCAACCTTCAGGGGCCGGGCCTTAAAGTGCATGGCGGCGGCTGGATAGACCTGAACAGCGAGACGCTGGACTGCAACTTTACCGTGAATATGAAAAATCTGCCTGACTTTCCCCTACGCCTCTACGGCAGCCTGCACGACAGCAAAACCTCCATCGGCGCGGGCAAGCTGATTCTGAACACCATCGGGGGCATCACCTCGGGCTTTGTGGACGTGCTGGGGGGTATTGTCGAGGGCACCTGGAAGCTGTTCCGCTAGGGGCTTTAATGCCTGTCTTTTTGTCCGCCTGCCGCCTGTTCCAGGCGCTTCCGGCCCGTACATGCCGCCCGTTCTTCGCCGCTCCCGTTGACAGAACGCTTTTTCCGGGCTAGAACCGCAGAGAGCGTGTTCTTTTTTGCACAAATCAACATCCGGTTCCGTCAAGGAGAGCAACGGTGAATATCCTGATTTTCGGACCCAACGGCAGCGGCAAGGGCACCCAGGGCAATCTGATCAAACAAAAGTACAATCTTGCTCATATCGAATCCGGGGCCATTTTCCGCGAACACATCGGCGGCGGCACGGAACTGGGCAAAAAAGCCAAGGCCTACATTGACCGCGGCGACTTGGTGCCCGACGACATCACCATTCCCATGGTGCTGGAAACCCTGAAGACCAAGGGCAAGGACGGCTGGCTGCTGGACGGCTTCCCGCGCAACATGGTCCAGGCCGAGAAGCTGTGGGACGCGTTGCAGAAGGAAGGCCTCAAGCTCGACTACGTGGTGGAAATCCTGCTGCCGCGCGAAGTGGCCAAAAACCGGATCATGGGCCGCCGCCTCTGCAAGGAAAACAACAACCACCCCAACAATATCTTTATTGACGCCATCAAGCCCGACGGCGACAAGTGCCGCGTCTGTGGGGCGCCGCTTTCCACCCGCAGCGACGACCAGGACGAGGCGGCCATCAACAAGCGCCACGACATCTATTACAACACCAAGGACGGCACCCTGGCCGCGGCCTATTTCTTCAAGAATCTGGCCGCCGAAGGGAAGACCAAGTACATTGAGCTCAACGGCGAAGGCAGCATCGACTCCATCAAGGAGACCCTGCTTTCCAAGCTGAGCTGAGTTCGCCGCCACACGACATGTATAGTGCCCCGCATGGGGCACTTTTTTATGATTTCCCCAGTCCCGGCGGGTTCCCTTTTGGCCGCTTTGCGGCTATGCTATCCGTCATAATCTCGACTGATCCGTGACACTGCCGTGCCGCGCCGAACCTTGCCGCCGATCTACCCCGTACTGCGGCGCGCCCCGGCGAGGGCGGTTCTCCAGAGAGCAATGCCCGCAACGGATGGCAGTATGTCCAAATTGTCCAACGCCATAGTTTCCGTGCTGTTTCTTGCCGTGCTGGCCGTGGCGCTGATCTTCTCCATCCGGGATTACGGCGCCCGCACCACGCGGGACATCACCGCCAACCTGACTCTGCGTCTGCAGGAGTCCACCCTCTACGCGGCGGAGAACTTCCAGCGCCAGTTCGGGGAACGCCTCCGCGACCTGGAGGATCTGGCCCGCTTTCTCGCTGACGAGGATTTTCTGGTCAGTCCGGAAAGCGCGCGCCATTTCGGCCATCTGCTGCTGGAGCCGGGCATACGCAATTTCGGCATTCTGCGGCCGGACGGCAAAGGCTTTTCCGCGCTGGGCCATGAACTGGACATGAGCGCGGACCCCGCTTTTCAGCACGCCCTGCGCGGCGACACAGGCATAGCCGCCGACATGAGTTCCACCTTTGACCAGCGCCGCGTGCTGGTCATTGCCGCGCCGGTGCGGCGCGGGGATAAGATCCAGGCCGTGCTGGTGGCGGGCATCAATACCGACGCCTTGCGGAGCAGCATTGAAACCAGAGCTTTTGACGGCCGGACCTACAATCTGGTTTTTGACAGCCGGGGCCGCGTGCTTTTCGGCATATTGCCGCCGGGGCGCGATCTGGACACCCTGGTCCGAGATTTTCGGCAAAAGCGCGCCCAGTCGTCCCAAAGCGCCTTCCAAGTGTGGGATTTTTTCAAGACCATGCGCGAGAGCGGCAATGCGGTACTGCGTTTTCAGGGCGCCGACTATGCTTTTTACATGAGCCATGTGGATCTGGCGCGGAACGGCTGGCAATTGGTTTCCATCCTGCCGCAAGGCGTTCTGGATGAGTATATCGTCCGGCAGAATGCGGTGACCCGCACCCTGATGCTGCGCGTATCCGCCATTATTGTCCTTTTGCTGCTCTTCGTCGTGTACACCCAGCGCCGCTCCCACCGGAACATCCGTCGACAGCAGGAAGAATACAGCGCCATTATCGCCAACATTTCAGGCGGGGTACAGAAAATCAGCGGCGTCAACGGCTTCTTCCTGTTTCTCAGCCAGAATTACCTCGATCTGCTGGGCTACAGCCGGGAAGAATTCGAGCGCATCTATGAGAACAGTTTCGCCAACACCATTTATGAGGAGGACCGGGATGCGGTGCTGCTGACCATGTCCCGGCAGCTGGAGCAGAACAAGGCCATTGACGTGGAGTACCGCACCCGGGCCAAAAACGGCGATCTGATCTGGCTCTACAACAAGGGCACCCTGACCTATGACGAATGCCGACAGCCCTATATCGCCAGCATCGTCTTCGACATCACGCAGAACAAGTCCATGCAGCAGGCCCAGCGCATTTCCGACGAGCGCTATCATTTCATTCTTGAGCAGCACGACATCATTATTTTTGAACAGGATCTGCTCAGCGGCGACTTTTATTGCAGCACGCGCTGGATGCAGTTGTTCGGCTCGGCGTTCAACATCCTGGAGCCGGACCCGGACGGCAGCCAGATACCCGTGCACCCGGACGATCGCGAGGCGTTGCGGGATTTCCAGGACGCCCTGCAGCAGAGTCGGCGCGCGGCGGAGCTGCGCCTGCTCGACGTGGACGGCCTGTATCGCTGGTACAGGGTCGAAGCCTCCAACATCATGGACGGCAGCGGCTGGCCCATCTATGTCATCGGGATCATCACGGACATCGACAACCAGAAGAACCTGGAACTCAACCTGCGCAATCAGGCCGCGCGCGACAGCGCCACCGGCATGTACAACAAGCTCGCCACGGAGCAGGCCATCGCCCGTTTTCTTGATCGGCACGGCCTGGACGGGCCGGGCGGCTATGCGATGTTCATGATTGATTTCGACAACTTCAAGAATATCAACGACCGGCTGGGCCATGCTGTGGGCGATCAGGCCATCTGCGCCATGGCCCGGATCATCCGCCATAATTTCCGTCCCGCGGACATTGCGGGCCGTATCGGCGGCGACGAATTTCTGGTCTTCTGCACCGAACGGCTGAGCATGCGGCAGATCCGCGAACGGGCGGCCAAACTGGGCGGCGAGCTGCATACCGAGTGGGGCGAAGGCGAAAACCGCTGCATACTTACCGCCAGCATGGGCGTGGCCTGCGCGCCCGACGACGGCCGCTGCTTTCCGGAACTTTACCAGCATGCCGACGAGGCCACCTATCAGGCCAAGAGGATGGGCAAAAACGGCTGCGTCTTCTACGCGGAAATGCGCGAAGCGGGCGCGTTGCCGCCTCCCGACGGGGCCAGCGTGGTCAATGCCGCCATTGACGCCCCCGCTGCTGAAAACGACGCGGAATCCGCCGGGTCATAGTGCAAAACCGGCGTTGCCCGCCGCCCGCCGGATTTGCCCGGGAGCCGTGTGAAGCGGCTCTTCCAGGACGGGCGGGAAGCGAAAACGGCGCCGCACGGCGCGCGGCGCCCGCATAAGGAACGAGCAAGGGAGAGAAGCGTCATGTCCATTCTGGTCTGCGGCGGAGCCGGTTATATCGGTTCCCATAATGTGCGCGCCCTGCTGGCGCGCGGCGAGGAGCCCGTCGTCATCGACAATTTTCTGACCGGCCACCGTCAGGCCGTGCCCGGCGGCGTGCGCCTGTACCAGGGCGACATCCGCGACCCCACGGCGCTGGACCGGATCTTTGCCGAAAACAGCATCGAGGCGGTGCTCCATTTCGCGGCCAGTTCCCTGGTGGGCGAGAGCATGGAAAAGCCGCTGCCCTATTTCAACAACAATGTCCATGGGATGCAGACGCTGCTTGAAGCCATGCTGCGGCACGGCGTGGACAAGATCGTCTTTTCCTCCACGGCGGCGGTTTACGGCGAGCCGGAGAGCGTGCCCATCAGCGAGGACGCCCCCACCCGGCCCACCAACCCGTATGGCGAGAGCAAATTGATGATGGAGCGCATCATGGACTGGGCGGGCCGGGCCCACGGCATGCGCTCGGTGGTCCTGCGCTATTTCAACGTGGCCGGAGCCCTGCCCGGCGGCGAGATCGGCGAGGACCACCGTCCGGAAAGCCATCTCATTCCCCTGATTCTTCAGGTGCCGCTGGGGAAGCGTCCGCATATCACCGTTTTCGGCGAGGATTATCCCACGCCCGACGGCACCTGCGTCCGGGACTATCTGGACGTCATGGATCTGGCCGACGCCCACATGCGCGCCCTGGACCATCTGCGGCGCGGCCGGGAGAGCGTGGTCTGCAATCTGGGCAACGGGCAGGGTTTTTCCGTCCGGACCATGATCGAGGCCGCGCGCCGGGTCACGGGGCACGCCGTCCCCATGCGCGCGGGCCCGCGCCGGGCGGGGGACCCGGCCCGCCTGGTTGCCTCGTCGGAGCGCGCGCGGCAGGTGCTGGGCTGGGAGCCGAAGGTGGACATTGAAGGCATTATCGCCTCGGCCTGGGAGTGGCATCGCGCGCATCCGCACGGTTTCAGCGACTAGAGCAGATTACCTTTGAAATGTTGTACATTTCAAAGTGTAAAGACACGCTCACTCCGCCGCTTACCAGCGCAAAAGCTATGCTGTCGCTATCCGTAATGCGGCACAGCCGCATTACGGATAGCGCTAACTTGCGCGGCCTGGTTCGCGACGGACGAAAGAGAACAAGAGGAGCGGCATCGCCCATGCGCGATGCCGCTCCTCTTGTTCCGCGGAAACTTTCAGAACCGGGGGGTTTGCTATTCCTCTTTCATCTGCGCCACCAGCGCCCTCAGATCCTCGGTCTGGGCGGCGAGCCCGGCCACGGCTTTGGCGGCTTCCGCCATGGTTTCGGCGGTCTGGCCGATCATGCTGCTGACCTGCCCGACGTTGGCGTTGATTTCTTCCGAAGCGGCGGATTGTTCCTCGCTGGCGGTCGCAATGGCGCGAATCTGGTCCGCCGTGGCCTCGGCGGTGGCCACGATGTCGCTGAGGGCGAGGCCGGAATCATTGGCATAGCCCGTGGCCCTGCTGATCTGGACCACGGCGTTTTCCACCGAGGCCATGCTTTTGTTGGTGCTTTCCTGAATGGCCTTGATGGCGTTGCCCACATCGTGGGTGGAGGCCATGGTTTTTTCGGCCAGCTTGCGCACTTCGTCGGCCACCACGGCGAAACCGCGCCCGGCTTCGCCCGCCCGCGCCGCCTCAATGGCCGCGTTGAGGGCCAGCAGATTGGTCTGGTCCGCGATATCCGAAATGACGGTCATGATCTGGCTGATGGCTCCGGCGTGCTCGTTGAGTTGCTCCATATCCGTCTGCAGTTCCAGCGAAACTGTACGGACCTGCTCAATGCTTTGCAGGGACTGGTGCACGATCTGCGCGCCGTGTTCAGCCTTGGCCCTGGTGTCGCCGGAGAATTGGGTGGTTGTGGAGACGTTGCGGGCCACTTCGCGCACCGTGGCGTCCATTTCGTTGATGGCGGCCGCCGCCTCGGTCAGACGCTGGGCCGATTGAGAGGCCATGCGGTCGGACTGTTCGATCTGGACGGAGAGCGAGCCGGATGCGGCGGAAATGACCCGGATGGCTTCATCCAGCCTGTCGGCCACAGCCAGCATGGCCTCGGTCTTGGTCCGGGCCGCCGCACCGGCTTCCTCGGCCTGGAGCATGGAGGAGCGGGCCTTTTCTCCCTCGCTGTGGGCTTTTTGCTCGTTTTCCCTGGCTTGGCGCAGAGTTTCGCTGATATGGGCGAGCATTTTGGCAAAGCTCTCGTACAGGCGCAGCAATTCGCCGGAAAACAGTTTTCTGTCAGGCAGGCTGGCCTGGATGTCGCCGTTGGCGATGGTTTCGGATGTGCTGTTGAGCAGGCCCAGAGGCCGGTTGATGCTGCGCAGGATGAGCGTACCCAGAATGAAGACCGCCACGGCCATGAGCAGCGAGAAAATCAGGCTGACTTTCAGCATGGCGTAGGTGCCTTCAAAAACTTCACTGGCGTCGATGGCGTAAATGTATTTCCAGCCGTGCCGGTCGCTGAAGACGTTGATCAGCACATCCCGGCCGTTGACCTCGGTCATGCGCACGCCGTCGGACATGGCGTAGACCTTGTCGAGTCCGGGCATTTTTTTGTCAGCCACTTTGCTGAACAAAGCCTCCGCGACGCGGGTGGCCACGATGATGCCGTTGGGATCAATCAGGGTCAGGCGGCCGGTCTGCCCGATTTCCATGGCGGAAATGTTTTGGGAGAGCGTGGACAGACTCACTTCAATGTAGGAGACGCCGATCAGTTTGTTGTTCTCCCTGACCGTATGGGCGAAAGAGCACACGGGCGTGCCCGCCGCGGTCAGATAGATTGAATGGGATGCGCCCGAGCCGCTGGCTTCGGCGCTTTGAAACCAGGGACGCTTGCGCGGGTCGAAACCGGCGGGATAGTCGATGGGGGGATACTCCATAAAACCCCCGTCCGTGGAGCCGTAGCCTATGGCCAGATAGGAAGCGTTGGAAGCGGCGAGTTGTTCCAGTATCTTGTCCAGGGTCATGGCCTGGGGGCTCATGTCCGCGCGGGTGTGGGTCCTGGCCGTGTCCAGATGGACGTGGGAAGGAAGACGCCCGGCGGCCTGGGCCGTCTGCGGCAGACCGGCCAGAAAGGCGCTGTTGTTCTCGGCGTCTCTGAAGAAAAGCGCGACATAGCCGGCGGCGCTTTGCACGACGGTTTTCGAACCGCTCGCGGCCAGTTGATAACTGCTTTCATAGGCATAGTACGCCATGAAGGACACTACAAGCACGATGGCCGCGATAAAGGAAGCCATAAGACTGACGAGTTTGGCGCGTATGGTCACTGGTTGCTCCTGTATGAGGGCGCGCCGCGCCGGACCTTCGTGAAGATGGAGGCTGCCTGGCGGGCTTGAAAATAACTGAAGAAACCGGCGCGCCCCGGCAGGGCGCGCCGTTGGCGAAGATGTGGACCGGGAGAGGGGACCGGGCCTGGGCTTCGCGGGGAAACCGTCCGGGGCCTCAGGCGCGCGAACGTGACGCTCAAGCCTGTGCCGCGGAGATTTTCCACAGTCTACATCCACAACATGGTATGCCTGTTAAGCGTAAACGAAATATGGGAAGATGCAACAGAAAATTTACGATTTATCAAGCGTTATTGGAAAACATATTTGTTATTACCCCAATATATGTATTTTATTTATTGTAATAAATAATAGTAATTACAATTGGGTTCATTTTTGAAATTATCACTCTATTGTGTGATTATTATCGGGCGGTTGCGCGGCAACGCGCCCGTACGCGGAAGCCATACCCGGATAAGGCGTTTTGCGTCAGCGGCCGGCCAGAGAGAGCGGAAGACTCCAGTTGCCGATCTGCACTTTCCGGGTGGTGAAGGCGAAAATTACGCTGTGCTGCTTGAGCTTTTGCAGCGCTCTGGCCAGCGTGGCCCTGTGGATGCAGGGAGCCCTTGATGGGCACATAGGGATGCTGCGCGCAGATGTCCGCATTCGCCCCACCATGCCCACATCGGCCGGAGACGGCGTGGGATGTTCCTGTCATACGGCATTGCCAGGGGCGGGCGGTGAGTATATTCTGATGAGAATGGGCGGACTTTTTTGCCCATATTGAGGCGTTCCAGACGCGACCGCATTGGCCGCAACCTGTACAAGGAAAGTATATGTACTCAACAATCCTCAACATCTTCCGTCGCGCGCTGGGAATTTTTTTGCTGCTCTGGCTGGTCGCACCGGCCATGCCGGTCCCGGCCGCGCCACACGAGGCACCCATGAACGCAAAGTATTCCATGCCGCCGCTCAGTGAGCGGGAGGCTGACGTTTTATTGCGCAAAGCCACGGAGGCCCCGTACACGGGCCGCTATCTCGACAATCACGCGGCAGGCACCTATATCTGCCGTCAGTGCGGCATGCCGCTTTACCATTCCGAGGACAAGTTCGAATCCGGCTGCGGCTGGCCCAGCTTTGACGACGCCGTGCCCGGCGCGGTGCGCCGTGTGCCCGATGCCGACGGACGGCGGGTGGAAATCCTCTGCGCGTATTGCGGCGGCCATTTGGGCCATGTTTTTGAGGGCGAGGGATTCACGGCCAAGAACACCCGCCATTGCGTCAATTCCCTGTCCATGAGCTTCGCCCCGGCGGGCGGCGAGGAGGAAAAGGCGGCCTTTGCGCGCGCAAAAGAGGCTGCCGCCTGCTCCGGCACAGCCGTCGTGGCCGGGGGTTGCTTCTGGGGCGTGGAAGACGCCTTCCGCAAGTTGCCCGGCGTTTGCGATGCCGTCTCCGGCTATACGGGCGGGCATGCGCCGGACCCGAGTTATGAAGAGGTCAGCCGGGGCGGTACCGGGCACGCCGAAGCCGTGCGGGTGCGTTTTGATCCGTCCAAGGTTTCCTATGAACAGATTTTGCGGCGCTTTTTCGAGATTCACGATCCCACCCAGCTCAACCGCCAGGGTCCGGATGTGGGCGAGCAATACCGTTCGGCTGTGTTTTATCTGGATGAGGAGCAGAAGGCCGTGGCCGAAAAGCTCATGGCCCGGCTCAGGGAACTGGGCTACAAGGTGGTCACGCAATTGTGTCCGGCCGGAGCCTTTTATGAGGCTGAAGCCTATCACCAGCGCTTTGCGGAGCGCACCGGCCGGGGAGCCTGTCATCTGCCGGTGCCGCGTTTCGAGCGCCACGCCGACGGCAGCCCGGCGGAATAGGGGAGCGCGACGGATGCAGCATAGCATGGAGGCGGGCTTTGTCCGCCTCCATTTGTCATAAGAAGTCCACGCGCTCTTTTTCCGAAGCGTCTAGGCGTGCAGCCGCCGCAGCACCGGCGCCAGGCAGACGATGGCCGCGCCCGCCCCCACAATAGGCGCCAGGGCCCAGCGCAGGTCCAGCAGGTGGGAAAGAAAGCCCACCATGGGCGGGCAGGCCAGGAAGCCCAGAAAGCTCAGGGAAGAAACCAGGGAAATAGCCACGCTGGTGGGCACCTTGCGGGATTTGCCCGCCAGACTGTAGCAGAGCGGCACCACCGAAGCCATGCCGAAGCCCACCAGGGCCAGACCCGCGGTGGCGGCCTCCAGCCGGGGCAGGAGCAGAGCCAGAGCCATGCCCCCGGCAATGCAGCAGCCGCTCAGTTGCAGCACTGGCGTCACGCCGTAACGGCTCACCAGCCGGTCGGCCACGAAGCGGCCTATGACCATGGCCGTCATGCAGGCCACGTAGCCCAGCCGGATCAGTTCCTCGCCGGGGCGGATGACCTGGGCGAAATAGACCGAACTCCAGTCATACATGGCCCCTTCCGTGGCCATGCTGCCAAAAGCGATGAATCCCAGCAGGATCAGATAAAGATCCGGCCGGTAGGAAGGCTTGTCCGTCGCGGCATCCCGCTTTTTGCCCAGGCGCACGTCGCGCGGCAGGGTCCAGCGCCGCAGGCCGGCCAGCACCGTCAGACTCAGCGCGCACACCAGACAGAAATGGACCAGGGGCTTCACGCCCAGCGGGGCCAGCACCGCCCCCAGAATGCCGCCCGCCAGGCCACCCAGGCTCCACATGCCGTGGAAAGTGGCCATAATGCTGCGGCCGTACAGGGTTTCCACGCCCACGGCCTGCGAATTGAGCGAAATGTTCAGCATATTGTCCGTAAAGCCGAAGCTGAACAGGGCCGCGAACAGCAGAACGGTGGAAGGGGCGAGCCCCAGGCTCACCAGGCTTGAGCCGAAAAGGATCATGGACAGGATCACCACGTTGCGGCTGCCGCAACGTTCAATGAGCCAGGCGGAAAAGGCGATGGACAGCACCTGTCCCAGCGGCGCGGCGAACAGCACGCCGCCGAGCTGGGCGTCACTGAGGCCCAGATGCTGTTTGACGTCCGGGATGCGGCTGGCCCAACTGGCGAAAATCAGGCCCATGACCAGAAAAAAACTGCTGATGGCCGTGCGGTAGTAAGCCTTGAGGGAATGCGGGCGCAAGTGGTGCAGATGGTCCGCGAAAATATGGCGCATGCGAATCTCCTGCCGTGCGCGACGAGGGGTTTGGGGAACAATGGTTTGATCAACCAAACAATAGCGCTTGTAGCGCCAAAACCCGCGGTTGAAAAGCTCCCGCAAGAGCTGTTTTCCGGTCAAGCGCATCGTGAGCATTTCAACATTTCGAAAATAATCTGCTCAACGGCTTGCCCGACAATCAGTCAGACAAACGGCCGACGCGCGCGGCAGGGCGGGCAGAAGGCATGATGCTGAGGGTCCGTAGGTCCGCTTGCCATTGAACATATTCTATTTCCAACGGCTACGCTGCCCGCGTGCTGGGGGAACGCCGTTTTCCTTGCAATGGGGGTTCCGCCGCCTGCTCCGGCAGCCGCCAGGCGTTGTGCTTTCAAAAAGCAAAACGCTCCAGGGCCGTCTCGCGCTGTTCTGCAGACAAAAAAGCGGGCCCTTCTTCCGGAGAAGAAGGGCCCTTGTCTCACCCGCCGGAGCGGGCAGTATCATTCAGTTTACTTGTAGGCAGGGATGGGGGTCTGGACCTGCTTCAGGAACTTGTTGGTGGCGTACTTGCCGTCGTTGACCTTCTTGGCTTCTTCAGGGGTGATGCGGCCCACAGTGGTGAAGAACTCGGCGATTTCGCCCTGCCACTTCTGAGCCTGGCTCTGACCCTTGGAGTCGTCAAACATGACCAGCTGTTCTTCCAGGTTGTACACGGGGTGCTTCTGGATGTCCTTCAGGGCCAGATCCTTGGCATAGTCCTTGCCGGCCCATTCCAGGAAGAAGCGGCGGTATTCGGGCACCAGGCTCTCGGCGCTTTCCTTCTGGAGCATGTTCACGGCGCGCAGATAGACGCCCAAGAACTTGGCGGTGATCTCAGGATGGCTGTTGGCGTACTTGGCATCGGCGATCAGCACGATGGGGTTGCCCTTTTTGCACATCTTGAGGTCGGCGGCCAGCACGCCGCCCTTGTCCATGGCCAGGAAGAGGTGCGGAGCCCACAGGGCCACGCCGTCGCCGATGTTGTTTTCAAACGCGCCCACGGCCTGGGCCTGGTCCATGTTCTTGATGACCACGTCGCTGTCCTTGAGGCCCAGCACGTTCAGCCAGGAAGACAGGGCGTAGTGGGCGGAGCTCACGGTGGTGACCAGGAAGGTCTTGCCCTTCACGGTCTCGGGGCTGCCCATCACGTCGGGATAGTCTTTGTTCCAGCCTTTGACCTTGGCGATGGGGCTGTCCTTGCGGACCACCACGCCGTTGGTCATGGATTCGTCGTTGCCGTTGCCGATGATGATGGTGTCGTAACGCAGGTTGCCCAGCATGGCAGGCACGGCACCCATGCCCGCGAAGACCCATTCGCCGGACGGCAGCGCGTTCAGAATGTCGGCGCCGGAGTTGAAGTATTTGATTTCAACGTCCAGACCGGCGTCCTTGTCCCAGCCTTTTTCCTTGGCATACCACATCAGGAAGGTTTCATGCTCGTCCATCCAGGCGGTGGGCACTTTCACCAGTTTGCCGGCGGCCATGGCGGCGCCGGAAAGGCTCAGAACGAACACGGCGGCCATCGCCAGGGCAATCCATTTTTTCAACATACTCATCCTCCAGAATAACGGTTACGTCCGGTTTGTCACGCTTGAGCGCGTTCCGTACAAAGCCGGACATGGGGCCGTCTACGGCTACGGCTATACGCCTTTTCCCATACTATGGAGCAGCTCCGGAGAGCTCTTGTCCGAAAGGCTCGTACGCTCGGGGGCGGGCGGATTTTTCCCTTGCACGTTTTCGTCCGCCGGGATGCTCCCCACGGCCTGCGCCGCCTCGGCCTGTCTTTGCCGGGCTATGGATAAAGCATAACAGGTGCGCAGGCGGTAGGCAAGATATTGCAGCAGGCAGCCGACTCCGGCCAGAAGCAGGCCCACAAGCCAGTGCGCGCCCCACAGCCACGCGCAGAAAGCTGCCAGGCAGAGCAGCAGACCGCCAAGGCGCCGCACCAGCACGCGCCGGTACACAGCCGCGACGGCTTCGGGCGTGCTGTCCAGCCCGCCGTCTTCCGCTGCATTCTTCCGGCCGTCCGGTTGACCGTTCAGGTCCGCTTGGGCCGTGGACGGGTTCGGACCGCAACCGGGACGCGCGCGTCCGACGGCGAAGCGCGCGCAGAGGGCGCGAACCAGCAGCCAGACCGCGACAGCGCCCAGCGCTCCGGCCAGCAGATTGAAAAGCAGCGTGCTTGTGGTCATGCCTTGGCGTTCCTCGGAGTATCCGGTCGTTTCATGGTGCGGGTAAACTTTGTCCGGTCGGCTGACAGGGCGATGTCTCGCCCTGTCAGAGCCTTTTCACGTTGAAACAGCCCTAGAGAATCAGTTCGGTGTTGGCGATGATCTCTTCGCGCAGTTCCAGCAGTTCCATGGAAGTGTGCTCGCGCGGACGGGGCAGATTGATGGTGTACTCCGTCTTGATGGTGCCGGGCAGCTTGCCTTCCATCAGCACGATGCGGTCGCCCAGGAAGAGCGCTTCGTCGATATTGTTGGTGACGAAGAGCACCGTGCGTTTTTCCTGTTCCCAGATGCGGGAGGTTTCCACCTGCATGTACATGCGGGTCTGGGCGTCGAGCTGGCCGAAAGGCTCGTCCAGCAGCATGACCTTGGGCGAATTGGCATAGGCCCGGGCAATGCCCACGCGCTGTTTCATGCCGCCCGACAACTGGTGGGGGTAGTGGTTTTCAAAACCTTCCAGACCCACCATCTTGATGTAGTGGTCAGCGATGTTGTGACGCTCGGCGGCGGGCACGTTACGCAGCTTGAGGCCCAGCTCCACATTGTCGCGCACGGTTTTCCAGGCGAAGAGCATATAGCTCTGGAACACGATGCCGCGGTCCGGCCCGGGGCCGGTGACCGGCTCGCCGTCCAGGGTAACGTAGCCCTTGTCCGGAATTTCCAGGCCCGCGATGATCTTCAGCAGAGTGGATTTGCCGCTCTGGCCGGGACCAAGCACCACCAGGAATTCATTTTCGTAGACGTCCAGGCTGATGTCCTTGATGACCGGCACTTCCTGATTGCCCTTCTGGATGAAGGTCTTGCTGATGTCCTCGCAGTGGATCTTCAGGACCGGAGGGCTTTTGACGTTCTGCTCACTCATGTGTCTATCCTTCGTGCTGTCGCATTAGACGTTGTCGATGCTGCGCTTCCAGGGGCAGAGCTTGCGCTCGAGGAGGGAGACGCCCAAAGAGCTGACCCAGGCCGCCGCCGCGATGAGCAGCATGCCGCTGAGGACCAGGGAGGGATTGTGCGTGTCCATGCCGCGCTTGATCAAAAAGCCCAGACCGTCGCGGGAGTTCATCAGCTCTGCGGCCAGCACGCAGGTCCATGCCGCGCTAAGCGAGATCTGCAGGCCCGCGAAGACCGCCGGGAAGGAGGCCGGGAAGCAGACGTGGAAGATTTCGTCCCGGCGGTTGCCGCCGAGCACGCGGATGACGTCGTACAGGTCCGGGTCCACCAGACGCACGCCGTTGTAGGCGTTGAGCAGGCAGGGCACGAAGGTGCCGATAATGATGATGAAGACCTTGGAGAATTCGCCGATGCCGAACCACAGAATGGCGATGGACACCCAGGCGATGGGCGGCATGGGTTTGAACAGGTCGAACAGCGGCTTGACGACGGCATTGACTGTTTTGTTCAGGGCCATGAACAAGCCCAGAGGCACGGCCACGACGCTGGCCAGCGCAAAGCCGATGATGACGCGCTGGAAGCTGGCCCAGATGTGGCCCCAAAGGTTGGTGCCCGCGAATTTCATGCTGGTCAGGCGGATCATCTGATCCAGCACCTGCGCGGGGGTGGCCAGGGAATCGCGGAATATTTTCTCGGCCGCGGTCCAGTGCCAGAGCGAGAAAAAGGCCACGATGGACACGGCGTACAGGAAGTACGTGTTGGTGATCAGCTTATAGAGCGTAAACCGTCCGCGTTCCGCGGCATGGTCGACGGTTTCGTTGGCAATGGATGAAGACGCCATGAATTACCTCCTGATGCCGGCCAGCAGCTTCTTTTCAACATAGTCGATGATGATCCCGATGATAGCGCCGGAAACGCCCACGCAGATCATGCCGAGCACGATCAGGTCAGGCCGGGCCACGCGTCCGCCCATGGTGATGAGGAAGCCCAGGCCGGAGTCGGCGGCCAGCAGCTCCGCGCCCACCAGGTTGGTCCAGCAGTAAGCCAGAGCAAGCTGGAGCGCGCCGAAAACCATGGGCAGCGAAGACGGGATGCACAACTGGGTGAAGATCTGCCAGTCATTGGCCCCGTAGGTTCTGGCCATCTGGATCAGTACGGGATTGGTCATGCGCACGCCCACATAGGCGTTGATCACGCAGGGCACGATGCCCGCTATCCAGATGATGAACACCTTGCCGGTCAGGCCGATGCCGAACCAGAACACGGTGAGGGGAATCCACGCGATGGGCGGGATGGGGCGGATGAGTTCGAAAATGGGGCGGAAAAGGCCTTCGGCCACTTTAAACCAGCCCATGGCCAGCCCCAGGGGCAGGCCCACCAGCAGCGCCAGCACGTAACCGATGAAGGCTTCCTGAAGGCTGGTCTTGAAGTGGGTCATCATGACCGCCCCGTCGGGATTGGGGTTGGTCAGTTTGTCCATGAAGGCGTCGAAAACCTGGCTGGGCGCGGCCAGCAATGTCTGGGGAATCATGCCCGAGCGCACCGCGCTTTCCCAGATAAGGAAAAAAGCGATGATGCTGATATAGGGGAGCGCTCGAAGCAGAGGCGGTTCTTTTACAACGACAGTCTGATAAGCCATAACATCCTCCGGGCTGCGTTGGTATGGTCAGGCGCGCGCCTCACCACCAGCGGATAAGTTCCGTGACCTGCCTGCGCAGCTCCACAAATCTGGGATCAATAAGTTTGCGGGGGCGGGGCAGGTCCACCTGAATTTCCGCCTTGACCTTGGTGGGTTTGTTGGTCAGCACCAGGATGCGCTCGGCCACGTATACGGCCTCCTCAATATTGTGCGTGACAAAGAGGATGGTGCTGTTCAGCTTTTGCCAGAGATTGACCAGCTCGTCTTCAAGGTAGAAACGCAGCTTCACGTCCAACTGGCCGTAGGGCTCGTCCATGAGCAAAAGATCGGGGTTCACGGCGAAAGCGCGCGACACAGCGATGCGCTGCATCATACTGGCTGAAACCTGATTGGGATAGAGGTCGGCGCAGGAGGAAAGGCCGACAAGATCCATGATGTCCGAGGCGCGCTGCTCGCGTTCCTCTTTGGAAACCCCTTTGACTTCCATGCCGTAAGCCACGTTTTCGCGCACGGTGCGCCAGGGCAGGCAGGTGGGTTCCTGAAAGACATAGGCGATATTGTGTTTTTTAGGATTGGCTTCCTGCCCGTCGATGAGGATATCGCCTTCCGTGGCGGGCATGAGTTTGGAAAGGCAATTCAAAAATGTGGTCTTGCCGCAACCGGTGGGACCGACGATGGCCAGCAGCTCCCCTTTTTTGATGGTGAAGTTGATGCCATCAAGAACTGTGAGAGCGCCAAAACGCTTGGTGAGGTTATTCACCCGGATTTTGACGTCAGCTTCTTCCTGACAGGGCACTGGCAGCTCCTTACTGTTGACGTGAGGGACTCCTTTGGACTCCTTTATGAACCCCGGTTGGGGTTTTGCCTCAAACCGGAAAACTGTATACAAATAAAGTGTAAAATTTCACTATGTTGGCGTCTTACTCAATGGCTGAGCGAAAATGCGCGCCGCGTGAGATGCCGGTAAATGTATTGTCGGTTGCAATAACTTACGGGTTTATTTCATCATTGTCATCTCCTTTGGCGCTTTGGCCTAAAAATTGTGAAAGATAGCACATAGTTGGGTACATTTATCCGGCCTGGAGGCCGGAAGGGCGGGACGGCATGCGCCGTCCCGCCGATAATCCATGCTTTGCGCTACCGCGCCATGGCCAGCAGCTTGTCCAGGCTGGCTCCGGCGTCGCCCAGCAGCATCGTAACGCCGGGCTTGGTATACAGGGGGTTGTCCACGCCCGCGTAGCCGGGCTTTTCGTCATAGTTGCAGATGATCACGGCCTTGGCCTTGTCCGCTTCCAGGATGGGCATGCCGTAAATGGGGGTGCCTTCAGCGGTGTTGGCCGCCGGGTTGACCACGTCATTGGCCCCCACGATGATGACCAGATCGGCATCCGCGAACATGGGGTTGACCACGTCCATTTCCAGCAGATGCTCGTAATCCACATTGGCTTCGGCCAGGAGCACGTTCATATGTCCGGGCATGCGTCCAGCCACGGGGTGGATGGCGTAATTGACTGTGGCGCCGCGTTCCTCAAGCACATCGGCCAGTTGCTTGACCTTGTGCTGGGCCTGGGCCAGGGCCATGCCGTAGCCGGGCACGATAATCACATTCTTGGCGGTCTTGAGCGCCTGCAGACCGTCCTGCGCTGTTTCCTGCTTGGGGGCTTCGGCGGCCGCCGGGGCCGGTCCGGAAGCCAGGTTCACGAGCTTGCCCACGGTCTGGGCCGCGTCGCCCAGCATCATGATTACGCCGGGCTTGGTGTAGAGGGGATTGTCCACGCCCGCGTAGCCGGGCTTTTCGTCATAGTTGCAGACGATCACGGCCTTGGCCTTGTCCGCTTCCAGAATGGGCATGCCGTAAATGGGGGTGCCTTCAGCGGTGTTGGCCGCCGGGTTGACCACGTCGTTGGCCCCGATAATGATGGCGAGATCCGCATTCGGGAACATGGGGTTGACCACGTCCATTTCCAGCAGATGCTCGTAATCCACATTAGCTTCGGCCAGAAGCACGTTCATGTGTCCGGGCATGCGCCCGGCCACGGGATGGATGGCGTAGTTGACCGTGGCGCCTCTGGCTTCCAGGGCGTCAGCGAGTTGCTTGACCTTGTGCTGGGCCTGAGCCAGGGCCATGCCGTAGCCGGGCACGATGATCACGTTCTTGGCCGTGGTCAGCAGTCGGGCGGCCTCGGCGGCCTTATCCGCATCGCCGGTTTCGGCGGACGCGGCGGCGACCGGGGCTTCTCCGGCGGCGTAACCGGCCAGGGCGCCTACGGTTTTGGCCGCGTCGCCCAGCAGCATATACACGCCGGGCTTGGTGTAGAGCGGATTGGGCACGCCCGCGTAGCCGGGCTTTTCGTCATAGTTGCAGATGATCACGGCCTTGGCCTTGTCCGCTTCCAGGATGGGCATGCCGTAAATGGGAGTGCCTTCGGCGGTGTTGGCCGCCGGGTTGACCACGTCATTGGCCCCCACCACCACGACCAGGTCGGCGTCCGCGAACATGGGGTTGACCACGTCCATTTCCAGCAGATGCTCGTAATCCACGTTGGCTTCGGCCAGAAGCACGTTCATGTGTCCGGGCATGCGTCCGGCCACGGGATGGATGGCGTAGTTGACCGTGGCGCCACGGGCTTCCAGAGCGTCAGCCAACTGCTTGACCTTGTGCTGGGCCTGGGCCAGGGCCATGCCGTAGCCGGGCACGATGATCACGTTCTTGGCCGTGGTCAGCAGCTTGGCGACTTCCGCATCCTTCTGCGCGGCGGCCTGGGCCGGCTGCGCGGGCTTCGCGGCCTGGGGCGCGGGCGCTTTGGACGCGGCTGCCGCCGGGGCGCCGGCCTTGCCGGACACGGAGGATTGACCCAGCAGGATGGGCATCAGTGTGCGGTTCATGGCCTTGCACATGACGCGCGTGAGCATCAGACCGGCGGAGCCGACAATGCCGCCCACGGCGATGAGCAGGGGGTCGGACACGGCGAAGCCGGCGATGGCGCAGGAAATGCCGCCCATGGAGTTGAGCAGGGAAATGGTGATGGGCATGTCCGCGCCGCCCACCCGGATGGTGAAGACGATGCCGAACAGCGCGCCCGTGGCGAACATGATGAAGATGAACAGCGAAGGCAGGAAATTCGGTGCAATGTTGTAAATGCAGAGGGCGATGAGCATGATGCCCAGCAGGACGTTGATGATCTTGCTGTGGTTGGAGAGCACGATGGGCCGTTGCGGCAGCAGCTGGTGCAGTTTGCCCGCGGCCACGAAGGAACCGGCGATGGTCGTCATGCCCGAGCAGAGAGCCAGACAGGCGTCAATGCGATGAAAGGCCGAGGGCGTGCCCACGTCCGTCAGCATGATGATGCCGACCAAGGCCGCCGCGCCGCCGCCGAAGCCGTGCAAAAAAGCCACGAGCTGGGGCATCTGGATCATCTTGACCTTGTTGGACAGAAACAGGCCGAAGGCCGTGCCCAGCGCTATCGCTATCCAAAGAGTCGGAGAGCCGAGCGAATTGTCCTTGTACATGGTGATGAGAATGGCGCAGGCCATGGCGGCGGCGGAGAGAATATTGCCGCGCACGGCCGTTTTGACGTTGCTCATCAGATTCAGGCCATACAGGATGGCAAGGGCGAGTATTGCAGCAATAACGTTGTATAGTAATGTGCTCATTTCGCAGACAACTCTCTTAATTTTTCAGGGGTCGTTCGGGACGCGCGAAAAGAATCTGCTAGCGCTTTTTCCCCGCGATCATCTTCAACATCTTGTGGGTGATGTCAAAGCCGCCAAAAACATTGGTGATGGCCAGCGCGATGCCGCAACCGCCCAGGAAAGCGCCCAGGGGAGTGCTGGCAAGATGGGTGGCCGTCAGCGCGCCCAGAATGATGACCCCGTCGAGCGCATTCATGCTGGACATCAACGGCGTATGCAAAAGACTGGGAATGTGGCTGAGCACTTTATAGCCGATGACCAGCGCGGCAACAAAGACCAGTAAGAGGATGAATGTGCTCAAGAGGACTGCCTCCGCAGGTTAAAAGTCTTACCGGAATGCGGATGAGGGGAGCGCGCGGCCCCAAGAGCCGCGCGCTCCTCCGCTATGCCTACAGGCCGGCTTCTTTGGCGCCGGCGTGGACGATTTCCTTGTTGATCGTGGTCAGCGAGGAAGCCACGATGGGATCGTTGCGATCCAGCACGATCTTGCCGTCCTTGGCCAGGAAGGCAAGCAGGTTGTAGATGTTGTGGGCGAACATCCAGGTGGAGCTGGTGGGCATCATGCCGGGGATGTTCTTGATGCCGCTGATGGTCACGCCGTGGGCGACGATTTCCTCGCCGGCCTTGGTCAGGGCGCAGTTGCCGCCCTGGTCGATGGCCACGTCCACGATGACGGAACCGGGAGCCATGGATTTGACCATTTCTTCGGTGATCAGCACCGGAGCGAGCTTGCCGGGAATCAGCGCGGTGAGGATCACCATGTCGGCTTCTTTGATGACGGGCTTGATGGCCTCGATTTCCTTGGCCAGCCATTCGTCGGGCAGGCGCTGGGCGTAGCCGCCCTCGCCGATGGCCACGTCAGCCGGCACGCCGGTGTCGAAGGCCTTGGCGCCCAGGGACTTGGCCTGTTCGCTCGCGTCGGGACGGATGTCGATGGCGGTGACCACGGCGCCCAGACGCTTGGCGGTGGCGACGGCCTGCAGGCCGGCCACGCCGGTACCGATGACCACGACGTTGGCGGGCTTGATCACGCCCACGGCGGTGCCGACCATGGGCATAAACTTGCTCATGTAGTTGGCGGCCATGAGCACGCTCTTATAACCGGCCACGGTGCTCATGGAGGTCAGGGCGTCCATGCTCTGGGCGCGGGAGATGCGCGGAATGCCGTCCAGGGTGAGGCTGATGCAGCCGGTGTCGCGAAGTTTTTTCATGGGTTCGCGGTTCACCGGAGCGGCGGGGTGCAGGAAGGTGATCAGGTACTGCCCGTCGCGCAGCATGTCGCTTTCGTGCTTGTTCACGTCCTTGTTGAACAGCGGCTCTTTCACCTTGAGAATGACGTCGGCTTTGGCGAAGACTTCTTCCGCACCGTCAACCAGGGTCGCGCCGGCGGCCACATATTCCGCGTCGGAGAAGAACGAGCCGTCACCGGCCGTTTTCTGCACGAGCACGGTAGCGCCCTCGGCGACCATTTTTTTCACGGTCTCGGGGGTGGAGGAGACGCGGCCTTCGCCGGGCATAATTTCTTTGGGGACACCGATGATCATACCCTGAAATTTCATGGATGCTACTCCTTAGTACGTTGGAAGTGCTGGTTGGTGTGGAGCTTCCCTCAGGCTGCCGGGGCCGGGGCGGAACACACTCCCGCGCTGAACCCGCAACGGCAGCCGCAAGACTGCCGGACAAACGCCGGCTTGTTGCCGATGTCGCATAGAGGGGACATGCCGGGCGGGGATGAAAGCCTCAGACATGTCCCCCCGTTTCTGGCCGTTACGCGCCCGTCGGCGGAAACGGCGATGGATGCCCGGCCGCGCTCCGTACGGAGCGCGGCCGGATTGTTCCGAACCTTAGGCCTTGACCACCTGGAAGGCGTTGTCCAGAGCCTTGAGGATCTCGTCGATCTCGGCCGTGGTGGCAATCAGCGCCGGAGCCAGGCAGAGGGTGTTGTTCAGTTCACGGAAGCAGCGGCTGGTCTTGCCGATGATCACGCCCTGCTTCATGCATTCGCCCACCACGGCGCCGGCCACGGCTTCGGAGACGGGCTCCTTGGTGGTGCGGTTCTTGACCAGTTCGAGGCCGCAGAACAGGCCCTTGCCGCGCACGTCGCCGATGATCTCATACTTCTTTTCCAGAGCCTTGAGGCCGTCCATGAGGTAATCGCCCATTTTGACGACGTTATCGAGGACGTTGTGCTCTTCCATGTAGTTGATGTTGGCGTAACCGGCGGCGGGACCGGCGGTGCAGCCGCCGAAGGTGCTGATGTCGCGGAAGTAGCTGTCACGGTCGGAAGGATCGGCGATGAAGTCCTGGAAGACCTCTTCGGTGGTCACCGTGCAGGAGATGGGCGCGTAGCCGGCGGCCACGCCCTTGGCCATGGTCACGATGTCGGGCTTGACGTTGAAGTGCTGGTAACCGAACCATTTGCCGGTTCTGCCGAGACCGCAGACCACTTCGTCGATGATCAGCAGCAGGCCGTACTTCTTGCAGATTTCGGTCAGGGTTTCGTAGTAGCCTTCGGGCGGCACAATGACGCCGCCGCCGGCGGTGATGGGCTCGATGATCACGGCGCCCACGGTGTCCGGATCTTCCTTCTGCACCACGGTTTCAAGCTCGCGGGCGAATTTTTCGCCCAGGTTGGCGGTGCCGGCGGGATAGGGCGAGCGGTAGGCGGAGCAGGCCGGGAATTCCACAAAGCCGGGGGTGAAGGGGCCGTACTGGTTCTTGCGTTCTTCCTGTCCGCAGGCGCTCAGGGTGGTGATGGTGGTGCCGTGGTAGTCGCGGTTGCGGTAGACGACCTTGTATTTCTTGCCGCCGTGCTTGAGCTGGGAGATCTGGCGGACAATCTTGAAGGCCTTTTCGTTGGCTTCGGAACCGGAGTTGGACAGGTATACGCGGCTCATGCCGGGCATCTTTTCAATCAGTTTTTTGGAGAACTGAATGGTGGGGATGTTGCCGTAACCGTTGGCGAAGTAGCAGAGCTGCATGAGCTGGTCGCTCACGGCCTTGGCCAGGGTTTCGTTGGCATAGCCGAGGTTGACCGTCCAGACGCCGCCGGAAACGGCATCCAGGTATTCCTTGCCGTGGATGTCCTTGATCCGCATGCCTTTGCCTTCGACAAAGATGGTGGGATCGGATTTTTCAAAGACTTTGTGCTGGGTGAGGTGATGCCAGACGTATTTTTTGTCGTCCGCGATCAGTTGTGCGGCATCAAGGGACTGGGCCATGATTTCCTCCAAAGAAAAGGTTTTCGGAATGGTTGCCTTCCCCTCCGGTGAAGCGGTGAGGGAGGAGACAGTTACTTCAACAGTCCGGCGGCACGGAGCGGCCGGAGACGTCGGTCACGGGGAGCATGCGCCGCCCGGGGCCGGAAAGACCCTTGAAACCGGCCGGGATACGCCCGGTGCGGCATCCGATGGTTTTGTTTTCTTTGGCAGTGCCGACAATCATGGCGACCTCCGGGAAAGCTGCTGGAAATGGCATGAGGACCAAACAGCGGTCACTGGCAGTTCTCCTATAAGCAATCCTTGTGCCAAATTGAACGCGGCCTGGATGCCGTGCAATAGCAGCGGGTTATTTCTCGGGGCCGCCATGCTGTTCATGGGGCTTTCAACAGGATTAAGTCACTCTTGACTCAATGTCACTCAACCTCCCGTTATTCTACAAGTCAATTTTAACTTGCGATGCGTAAACGACTTGCCAGCGTCTGGCGGCCAGTTGCGGAAAATGCCCCCAACAGGCCGTATCAAAAGCGATGTCCTTTTGCGTGTTCCCCCATAGCGCTTTTGCGCGAAGCGGCAACGCGGGCTGTCGCGCGGATTCATGCCGACGGCCACATGGGACTTTCAGCGCAAAACCTTTCAGGCGGTCGGCCGGCGCACGCGCTACAGACAATCGCAGAGGGTGCGGGCCCGTAAGGACTTGAGGCGGATGGAACCATTCAGCAGTTCCGCGCGCAGCTCTTTGAGACGGCGTTCCAGATCGGGCGGCGCGTTTTTGCCCGCCGCGGCCAGGAAAGGGGCCATGCTGGCAATGTCGACCCCGCCGTTGCTCAGATCATAGGTGAGGATTGTTTTGCCCTGAAAGTTTCCCCCGGCAGCGGAAGCCGCGATGTCGTAAACGGCCTTGTCCGCCCGCTTGAGGATGGACGTCAGCACATGGCCGGGCATGGCCGCGGCCTGATCCGTATCCAGACCTACTATATATATGTCGCGCTCCCGCGCTTCCGCCAGCGCGCCGGCGTTGCCCGCGCCGGCGGCCAGGGCCAGCACGTCCGCGCCCTGCTCCAGCAGACGGCGGGCCTCCCGGCGGGAGGCTCCGGCATCGGTGAAGGAACCGGCCACGGCGTTGATGACCCGGATTTGCGGATCAATGAGGCGCGCGCCCTCGCTGAACCCGTTGAACTGGGAGCGCAGGGCGGGCGTGTCCTCACCGGAAATCCAGCCGATGACGTTCGCTTCGTTGACGCCGGGCAGGGCGGTCCGGCGGGTGAGCATGGCCGCCGCCGCTCCGGCCAGATAGGCCGCCTGCTCGTCGGCGAAGGTGACGGACATGATGTTGGGCGCGCGCACGCCCGCGTCAATGCAGCCGAACATGGTCGTGCGGAAGTTGGCGGCATTGTTGCGCAGAATTTCATGCAGCCGGTCGGAAGCCACCAGCACAAGGTCGGACTCGCGCGCGGCCTGGCGGAAGATCTCCTGCTGGTCGCTTTCCGGCGGGGCGACACGTACGGTGGCCTGGAGGGGGAAATCCCGCTCCGCCTGGGACAGACCGGCGCGCAACAGGTCGGTCCAGGCTTGGTTGCCGTCGTGCTCCAGCAGCAGGGTAACGCGCAGGGCGCCGGCGGGCGCGGCCTGGTCATTCCGGCCGGGCTGGGGAATCGGAGCATCCGGGGCCGCCGGGACGGCCAGGGGGGTAAAAACAAGGGCAACAAGCAGCCACAATAAACCGGCGGCAAACCGGTACCGGTAAGAACAGAACATTGTCTTGACTCCTTAACAACCTGAAAATACAGATCCGCTTTTCGTTCCGCAGTGTAGGACCGCGCCGCGTATCCGGCAAGGCCCCGGTGAAGGCGCGCCTGAGCTGTGAAATAAATAACTAGCATTTCCCTCCGCTCCATGCTACAGTCTTCCGCACGCGAGGAAGGCACGGCCCTCTGTCGCGCCGCCTGTTTTCATTTCTGTCTGCAAGGATGGTCAGCATGCCCACGGATACGTTGCCCCCCTGGTTGGATCATCAAGCAATCGACAAGGCTCTGGGCCGCGAAAGCGCGCCGGACAATGCCGAGTTGCGGGATATTCTGGACAAATCGCTGGCTCTGGAGTCCCTGAGCATTCAGGAGGCCGCCGCGCTGATGCGGGTCAGCGACCCCGAGCACTTGGTTCTGCTGATGAACACGGCGGATCAGGTCAAGCAGAAGGTTTACGGCGACCGTATCGTGCTTTCCGCGCCGCTGCACATTTCCAATTACTGCGGCAGCGAGTGCCTGTACTGCGCCAACCGCCGCGGCAACACGACGGTGGCGCGCAAATACATGACCCCGCCGGAAATGCGCGAAGCCGGGCGCAAGCTGATCCGCCAGGGCCACAAGCGGGTCATTCTGGTCAGTGGCCAGTTGCCCAATGCGGAAGTGGAATATCTGGAAGAAGCCGTCAGCGTGCTCTATACCGTTTTTGACGGCATGGGCGAGATCCGCCGGGTCAACGTGAATGTGGGGCCGCTGAAGCCCGAGGAGTATGCGATTCTTCAGGCCGCGGACGTGGGCACGGTGCTGATTTATCAGGACACCTATCACGAAGCCAGTTACCGCGCCGCGCATGTGAGCGGGCCCAAGAGCGATTATCTGGGCCGCCTGCACGCCCCCGACACGGCTTTTCAGGCCGGGGTGGGGGATGTGGCTGGCTCTTAT
>OJIY01000180.1_pt1 | contig 33293 bp, 32 predicted proteins | sample 1596061 | NCBI WGS metagenome assembly OJIY01 (sample SAMEA4350111, study PRJEB24818) | metagenome | biome: human; feature: gut; material: faeces | place: Denmark | collected 2013-09 | reverse complement strand
CTAGGTTCAGGACTCATTAATTGTCAAAAAGTTTGTAAAAGAGTACTCATAGTGTGCCAAGAGGTGAGCTATGAGTACTCTCTTTTATCTTTCCCGTGCCCAGCTTGATCGGATCAAGCCATATTTTCCTTTGTCCCATGGCATTCCGCGCGTTGACGATTTGCGGATACTCAGCGGAATCATTTACGTCATAAAACATGGACTTCAGTGGAAAGACGCACCTCGCGAGTACGGGCCACATAAAACCTTGTATAACAGGTTCATACGCTGGAGCAGACTTGGCGTTTTCAACAAAATATTTATGGAGCTTGTTGAAAAACAAGGGGATACAGAACGGCTAATGATTGATGCCACCCACCTTAAAGCCCATCGTACGGCAGCAAGCTTGCTCAAAAAAGGGCTTTTTCCCGCTGTATCGGACGGACAAAAGGCGGGCTGAACTCCAAACTTCACGCCGTTTGTAATGGTGAAGGCAGGCCGATTCTCCTTCTCTTATCTCCGGGCCAAATGAGTGACTACAAAGGGGCAGCACAGTTTTTGGACGCTTTGCCCAACGCCAGGGAACTGCTCGCTGACCGAGGGTATGATGCCGACTGGTTCCGAACGGCTTTACTTGAAAAAGGTATTACGCCCTGTATACCTCCCAGGAAAACTCGAAAGACACCTGTCACGTATGATAAAGACCTCTATAAACAGCGTCACAAAATCGAAAACATGTTTGGTAGAATTAAAGACTGGCGACGGATTGCAATGCGCTATGACCGGTGTGCGCATACGTTCTTTTCGGCCATTTGCATCGCAGTTATCGTTATTTTCTATCTTAATTAATGAATCCTGAACCTAGCGCGGATAAACTTTGGAATGTTGTACATTTCAATGAATTTCAAAATGTAATCCATTGATACATGTTGAAGAAAAATATTTTTATAAAAAAATACTCCGGCAATTACCCCAAAAGGGAGGGGATATTGCCGGGCGTTGCTGGATTGTTTTGGACAAGAATTGTGAGGGAGGGAAAAAGCAGGGGGAGAAATATGTCAATATTGCGCTAATCAGTAAAACTGACTACATATATGTTATATCTCATCTATTTTATTGCATATTTTTCTATAATGTGATGGAGATACACCAATTTTATGTTTAAATACACGCACAAAATGCGGCATGTCATTGAAGCCAACCATGTAGCATATTTCAGATACCTGTTTTGCTGAACTCTTCAGCAGTTCACAGGCTGTGTTGAGGCGGTATTGCGTAAGAAATTGTAAGAATGTCATACCGTTGAAGTGTTTGAGCCATGTACAAAATGCGGAACGGTTCATACCGACCTCGGCGGCAATGTCATTCAGGGTAATGGCGTGGGCGTAGTGGCGCATTACATAGGTGCAGATTTGCTGCATGCGTTGCACGTTCCGCTCAATACTCACTGGCCTGCCGGCAAGAGTATGATCAAATGTCGTGAACATATCGGGCAGCAGGCAAAGCATCTCGCATAACCGTCCCAATTCATCCTCTCCGCACATCCGCATTAGCCTGTTGCCAAGCAAACTGGCGCTTTTCGTGCCAAAGTACAGGGCATTGACGGGAAACGATATATCTATAAGCCGATTGCGCAGTTCAGGAAATATCTCTTGGCATTGCTCAACGAAAGTATGATTGAAGGCCGCCATCAGGTAATGGATGCGCCCGTTTTCGTCAGCCGAATCAGGAGCAAACGCCCACTGATGAGTCATGGAGGGCGGTATCAGGACTATGTCGCCCGCCGCGAAGGGCTGTACAGTGTCGCCCGCCGTCCGGTTGCCGCTCCCGTGGATGACGTACAACAGTTCCCAGGCGTCATGTCGGTGCAACTTCGCTTCCTCGGCGGGAGGGATGCAAACATCCACAAAAAAGAAGGAATGGTTTGCCCTGTCGGGGAGTTCATATGGGGTAACGGTTTCTTCCACGGCAGTCCCTTCCTCGCTGTTTTTATCGCGCTATGCAAATCCATGACAAATATTTCTGACAAAAATACAAGTATTCAACAAAAAATAGTGTATTATTCCTGCCAAAGCAATGGCTGGTCGGCCAGATACAAGGAGACATGCTCTCATGGATTTTTATGAAGTTCTGGAAAAAAGACGCACCATCCGCGATTTTTCTGATCGTGAAGTCAGCGATGAGATTTTGAAAAAGGTTTTGAACGCGGCATTCAAGGCTCCGACTAACGACCACCTGCGCCAGCTGGAGTTCATCGTGGTGCGTAGGCGTGAAAACATTGCGAAAGTGATCGCCCCACTCGCCAAGAACATGGCGGCGTTCAGGAAGCTGGTAGCGGAAGTGGACGAATCCGACGACGAGGACAAGATGGCGATGTTTGCCGCCGCGCTGCCCAAACAGCAGAAGATGTTGATGCAAAGCGGCCTGCTCATCATCCCGTTCTTCCGCCAATTGACATGGCCCTTGCTCAAGCCTGTGGAGCAAAGCTCGCTCAACTATTTCGCTTCGGCATGGTGCGCGTTGGAGAATATGCTGCTCGCCGCCACCGCTGAAGGTTTGGGAACGGTGTTCCATATCCCCGTGAGTGATGAGGCGGAAAAGATCAAGGAAATCGTGAATGCTCCCGAAGGATACGAGTTTACCTGCCTGCTTACGATGGGCTATCCTGCCGAAAATGCCTTCCTTCCCAAACAGAAGGCGATCAATATCGAGGACAGAATACATAGCAACGTCTGGTAAGCGGGAATGACGTCCTTTTCAACCATGCGTTCCATCATGGAATATTCGCTCTGAATGGCGGTCAGCGGCGTTACGGCGTGCGCCCTGCGCACTTGTGCTTCCGTGGGTTGGGACAGACCCCAGCCGCGAATCAGCCCCTCGTCGATTAATTCCCCCATCCATGCCGCCACCTCTTCCACAGGGCAACTTTCCGGCACGCGATGCTGATAGTACAGATCCACATAGTCCGTTCCCAAACGGCGCAGGGATTCTTCCAGCGCCCGCCGCACACCGGCGCGGCTCAGTTTGCCTTCGGGCCAGTCCTGACCGGAGAGAAGGAAGGGGCTGAACTTGGTAGCCAGCACGATGTCCCTACGGAAGGCTGCCACAGCCTTGCCTATAATTTCCTCATTAACATAAGGACCGTAAGCTTCGGCAGTGTCATAGAAGGTACATCCCAATTCAAAAGCTCGATGAATGAGGCGAATGGATTCTTCTTCGGCGGGAGGACGGGCACCCCCTCCCGCTTTACCCCCGCACCGATCCGGGCTAGTTTCAATCCTATGAACATTCTGCGTAAAGCTCTGCAACGGGGCCTGACCCCAGGCAACATCATCAGCTATCTCTGCCTGGAAAGCATGCGCCTCTGGGGCGTGTGCTTCGGCACGTTGCGCCTGCGCTGCAAGGCCTTCCTGCTGGGCGTGGCCGTGGGGCCGGGCGCGCGCGCCCACGGGCCCGTGGGCCTGCTGCGCTGGCCGGGCGGCAGCATCCGCATCGGCGCGGGGGCGAGTCTGATTTCCTCCTGGCGGCGGGCCACGGCCGCCAGCCTGGCCGCGCCCGTGCGCCTGCGCGTCTTCGGGCCCGGCGCGGCCATTGAGATCGGCACGGGCGCGCAACTGAGCGGCACGTCCATCACCGCGCGCTCGCAACGCGTCAGCATCGGCCGCCAGGTTCTGCTGGCCCCCAACTGCGTGATTGTGGATTCTGATTTCCACGCCCACTGGCCGCCCGAGGCCCGCGCCACGGAACCGGGCATGGAGCGGGACGCGCCGGTAAGCATCGGGGATTATGCCTGGATCGGCATGAACTGCCTGATTCTCAAGGGCGTGAGCATCGGCGAGGGGGCCATGATCGGCGCGGGCAGCGTGGTCACGCGCGACGTGCCGCCCTTCTGTCTGGCCGCGGGCGCGCCCGCGCGCGTGTTGCGCCGTCTGGGATCGGAAGACGGAAAAACCCGCACCCCCGGGCAGCGTTCCGGAGCCTGATATGAACTCTGAAGCAGGCTCTTCCACGGGCGTGGGCGAATACATTGCCGCGCTGCTGGCTTCCGCCAGACTGGGCAATCAGGTCACCCACCACCGCCTGCTGCCCGGCGCGGAACCCGTTTTCGCGCCCAATCGCCTGCCCTGGCCGCGCGCCGTGGGCAAGCTGCTGGAAGAACGCGGCGTTCGCCTGTACAGCCATCAGGCCCTGGCTACGGACCACATCCGCGCCGGGCATGCCGTGGTGGTGGCTACGCCCACGGCCAGCGGCAAGAGCCTGATCTACAATCTGCCCGTGCTGGAACGCCATCTGCACGATCCCGACGCACGGGCGTTGTACCTTTTTCCGCTCAAGGCCCTGGCCCAGGACCAGCTGGCGGCCTTCTCCGCCCTGACCGCCGCCTGGCCCGAAGCGGCCCGGCCCACGGCCGCGCTCTACGACGGCGACACCAGCGACCACTTCCGGCGCAAGATCCGGCGCGATCCGCCCACGGTGCTGGTCAGCAATCCGGAAATGCTGCATCTGGGCATTTTGCCGCATCACGAACAGTGGGCCGCCTTTCTGGCGGGCCTGAGTTTTGTGGTGGTGGACGAGGCCCACACTTATCGGGGCGTATTCGGCGCGCACATGGCCCAGGTTTTCCGGCGGCTGAACCGCCTGGCCGGACGCTACGGCGCGCGGCCCACCTATGTGCTCTGCACGGCCACGGTGGGCAATCCCGGCGAGTTGGCGGCCGGGCTTATCGGCGCGGGAGACGGAGCGGGCGCCGGCGCGGCGGTCGCGCCGGTGGTCATCGACCAGTCCGGCGCACCGCGCGGGCCGCGCCATTTCGTCTTTCTCAATCCCGAGCAGAGTCCGGCCACGGCGGCCATTGACCTGCTCAAGGCGGCCCTGGCCCGCAATCTGCGCACCATCGTCTACTGCCGCTCGCGCCGGATGACCGAGTTGGTCAGCCTCTGGGCGGGCAGCCAGTCCGGCCCGTACAAAGAGCGTATTTCCGCCTACCGCGCGGGTTTTTTGCCCGAAGAACGCCGGGCCGTCGAAGCCCGCATGGCCTCGGGCGAGCTGCTGGCCGTGGTCAGCACCAGCGCCCTGGAACTGGGCATCGACATCGGCGGCCTGGACATCTGCATTCTGGTGGGCTATCCCGGCACGGTCATGGCCACCCTCCAGCGCGGCGGCCGGGTGGGCCGGGCACGGCAGGAGTCGGCGGTCATCGTGGTGGCCGGGGAGGACGCCCTGGACCAGTATTTCGCCCGCAATCCCGAGGATTTTTTCAGCCGCCCGCCGGAGAAGGCCGTGGTCAACCCGGACAACGAGGTCATCCTGGCCCGCCATCTGGAATGCGCGGCCGCCGAACTGCCCCTGGCCACGGACGAACCCTGGCTGCAATCAACGGGCGCGCGCCGGGCCGTGCGCGAACTGTGCGCCAAAAGCCTGCTGCTGCAATCCGCCGACGGCGCGCAATGGCTGGCCGCGCGCAAACGGCCCCAACGCCTGGTGGACCTGCGCGGCACGGGCCAGAGTTACAGCATCGAGGATCAGGACGGCGCGGTCATCGGCTCGGTGGACGGCTTCCGGGCCTGGCGCGAAACCCATCCCGGCGCGGTCTATCTGCACCGGGGCCGCACCTACGTCATTGAGGAAGTGGACCCCGGCCGGGCCAGGATTCTGGCCAAGGAGGCCAGAGTTTCCTGGTTCACGCGCACGCGCGGCCAGAAAAGCACGGACATTCTGGAAGAGACGGAACGCCGCGCGCTGGGCCGGGCGCTGGTCTGCCGGGGCAGGCTGCGGATCACCGAGCGGATCACCGGCTACGAAAAGCGTTCCACGTCCGGCAACCGTCTGCTGACCATCGTCCCGCTGGACGCGCCGCCCCAGGTTTTTGAAACCGAAGGCCTCTGGTACGTGATTCCGGACGGCATCCGCGCCGGGCTGGAAGAGCGCTTCCTGCATTTCATGGGTTCCATTCATGCCCTGGAGCACGCCGTCATCGGCCTGCTGCCCCTTCAGGTCATGGCTGACCGCAATGACTTCGGCGGCATTTCCATTCCCTTGCATCCCCAGGTGGGCCTGCCCTGCGTTTTTGTCTACGACGGCCTGCCCGGCGGCGCGGGCCTCACCCGCCAGGCCTTTGCCAATGCGCGGGATCTGCTGGAAGCCACCCGCCGCGCCGTGGGGGCCTGCCCCTGTGAGGACGGCTGCCCCTCCTGCGTACACTCGCCCAAGTGCGGTTCGGGCAACCGGCCCATCAGCAAACAGGGCGCTCTGGCCCTGCTGGATGAGTTGCTCGCGCCGGGCAATGAAGGCGAAACGCTTTTCCGGGAACTGCGCGTCAGCCCGGCCCCGGAACGGCTGGAGGTTCAGGAAATACGCGGGGAGGATCAGAAGGACGTCCCGGCGGACGGATGTCCGCCGCAGCCGGGCCGGGAGGAATACATGGACAAAAATCCCACCGCCGCGCCCGACGGGCTCACGGCCCATGTCCCGACGCCGCCGCCCCGGCATTATGTGGTCTTTGACGTGGAAACCCGGCGCTCCGCCGCCGAGGTGGGCGGCTGGCACAAGGCCGGGCAGATGGGCGTGAGCGTGGCCGTGCTTTACGACAGTCTGGCCGACGACTATTTTTCCTACAGCCAGGACGAGCTGCCCGCCCTGTTCGAGCGCCTGCGCGCCGCAGACCTGGTGGTGGGCTTCAACAGCCTGCGTTTCGACTACGCGGTGCTCGCGCCCTTCGCGCCCTATGAACTGCGCGGCCTGCCCGGCCTGGACCTGCTCCAGCGCGTGCAGGAACGCCTCAACTACCTGATTTCGCTCAATAATCTGGGCCAGGCCAGCCTGGGCGAACCCAAGAGCGCCGACGGCCTGCAGGCTCTGCAATGGTGGAAGGAAGGCCGTTACGAAGAGATCGCGGCCTACTGCCGCAAGGATGTGGACCTAACCCGCCGTCTCTATCTCTTCGGACTGCGCGAAGGCTATCTGCTGTTCAGCAACAAGGCCGGGCAACGCGTGCGTGTGCCCGTGGACTTCCGGAAACGGCCATGAGCATATATACGGACGCGGAGCTGGCCACGGCCATGATCGGCTGGCGGCGCGAACTGCACCGGCGGCCCGAAGCGGGCTGGACGGAATTCTGGAGCACGGCCTTCGCGGCGGACGTGCTCCACTCGCTGGGCTACGCCCCACGCGTGGGCCGCGAAATTCTCGATCCGGACCGGCGCATGGGCCTGCCCGCCCCCGCCGTGCTGGAACAGGCGCGCCAACGGGCCGCGGCCGAGGGCGCGGACGCCCGCTGGCTTGAACGCATGGGCCAGGCCACCGGCCTTGTGGCGGACCTGCGCCCCGGCCGGGAGCCGGATCTGGTAGTGCGCTTCGATCTGGACGCCCTGGAAATGCCGGAAGCCGACGACGCGGAACATTTTCCGGCGCGGGAGGGCTTTGCCTCGCGCCATGCCGGGCTCTGCCACGCCTGCGGCCACGACGGGCACACGGCTCTGGGCTTGGGCCTGGCCGCCCTGCTGCGACGGGAGGCGGCGGACATCAAAGGCAATGTGCGGCTGCTCTTCCAACCGGCCGAGGAAGGCGTGCGCGGCGCGGCGTCTTTGATCCAGCAGGTGCTGGGCGCGCGCTGGTTTCTGGCCGTGCATCTGGGCCTCGGCGCGCCGGAAAGCGGCGCGCTGGTCGCCGGGCTCTCGGGCTTTCTGGCCACCACGAAATTCGACGTGCGCTTCACGGGCCGCGCGGCTCACGCCGGACTTGCGCCCGAGGCCGGACGCGACGCCCTGCGCGGAGCCGCCGAAGGCCTCCTGGCCCTGCACGATCTGAGCCGTGACGGCGCGGGACGCGTCAATGTGGGTCTGCTCTCCGGCGGCACGGCCCGCAACATCGTGCCGGACCAGGCCCGCATGAGCTGCGAAACGCGCTGCGCCGACCGCGAGGCGGACAACGCCCTGCTGGCTCGGGCGCGCGCCCTGCTGGCCCGCATCGCGTGGGAACGGGAACTGGAATTGGATATCAGCATTCAGGGCCGCGCGGGCTGCGCGGCCAGCGACCCGGAACTGGCCCGGCTGCTGGCCCGTACCGCTCTGGAGCTGCCGCCTGACCCGGACGGACGGCAGCCCTTCGCGCCGGACAAGGTGCGCGCCGAAGGCCTCATGAAGGCCAGCGAAGACGCGGCCACCCTGATGGAGGCCGTGCGCCTGTCCGGCGGACAGGCCGCCTACGCCCTGCTGGGCGCGAATCTGGCCGGCGGGCACCACAGCCCGCGTTTCGACTTTGACGAGGCCGTGCTCTGGCCCGGCGCGCGTTGGCTGGCGACGGTCTGCCGGAAGCTGTGTCTGGAGCAGATGAACGTTAAGAATATACATTCTTAACGGTTGAAGACGCCCACTTCCGCGCTTACCGGCGCGAATAAACTGCGCTTGCGCCTTCGTGGCTAACGGCTGCCCACCCCGACTCCCACAATGGTCTGCCCCTTGGCCCGCACCTGCGCGTTCTGGCCGCAGGCGGCCAGCAGCAGCGCCGTCAGGCAAAGCAGCGGGATCAGGTGGCGCGCCCAGTTACGCATGCGGCTTCTCCTGTGAAATCCGGGCTCCGGCGGGCACGTCGTCGGTAATCCAGACATTGCCGCCGATGACCGCGCCGGAACCGATGGTCACCCGTCCCAGAATGGTGGCCCCGGCATAGACCGTGACATTGTCCTCCAGCACCGGATGCCGGGGAATGCCCTTGGTCAGCGTGCCGTCGGGATTTTTGGGAAAAGACAGCGCCCCCAGCGTCACGCCCTGGTACAGACGGCAGCCGCGTCCCAGAACGCAGGTTTCGCCGATGACCACGCCCGTGCCGTGGTCGATGAAAAAATCTTCACCGATGGTCGCGCCGGGGTGGATATCAATGCCCGTGCGAGAGTGGGCCATTTCGGAAATAATGCGGGGAATCACCGGCACTTTGAGCCTGTAGAGCACATGGGCGATGCGGTGGTGCAGCATGGCGTGCATGGAGGGATAGCAGAAAATGGTTTCGCCGGGGCTGGTGGCCGCCGGATCCCCCTCATAGGCGGCCTGGGCGTCGCCCGCCAGCAGGCGGCGGATTTCGGGCAGGCGCTCCATGAAGCCCAAAGCCTCGGCCGCGCCTCCGTTTTCACAAGCCGCGCAGGGATCGGAGGTTTTCCGGCCCTCGCAGGAAAAACAGAAGCCGCGCATGATCTGCTCGCTCAGCAAATGGTAAATGGAATCCAGATTGGCCGAAAGGTGATAGCGCATGGATTCGCGCCGGACCCTGGTGGAGCCGAAATAGCCCGGGAAAATGGCCGCGCGCAGGCGTTCCATGATTTCCCGCAACGCGTCCAGCGAAGGCATGGCCGCGCCCTGGGCCGGGCGGTGCCAGACAATGTCCAGGGAGGAAGGATGGCAGAGGCGCTCCACCACCGCATCCAGTTCCGGCATGGTCACGGCCTTGTCGTCATAACTCTTGCTCATGGGCGATATCCTGTTGTTTTTCCTCTTGTACACGGCCTGCGGCCCGTCCGCAACGGCTTTTGCCGACGGGGCGCGAACCATAGGAAACCCAAAGCTGCTTGCCCTTGAAGATGCCGCTTGACGCTGAAACCTGTTTGCCGTGCGACGCCCGCATGGAGCATTCCGGCATTTTCAATGTCAGAATACCCTGAAGTTTTCCAGGTTCCGGCCGATAGGCGTTGTTGACTACAATCAGCGACGCCGTGCAAGCGGCGCAAGGAGCATATGTATGGAAGACGTGCAGATGGGCATGAGCGTGGCCGTCACCAAGGAAGCCCTGAACTTCCAGGCCAATATGGCCTCGAACCTGATCAACGGCAGCATCGACAAGGGGCAGGAAATGCAGCAGAAAATGGCCCGCATTGACGGCCTGGCCGCCGAGGGCATCGGCTCCAAACTGAATGTGGAGGCCTGATCGCGGCAATCCGGCCTGAACGGCCGCACGGAGTGTCGACAAAACCAGCGCGGCCCGAAATCGGACGCGGGGCGCGGCGGTTGAGTCTTGCGCCTTGCGCCGGTCCCCGGCGGTTTTTTCAGAAAACAGGCCGACGGCGGCGCAAAGGCCGCAACGTGAAATTCATCATCATTCCGAACGGCCCGGCGCTTTTCCGCGCCGGGTCGCATTTTATCAGGGCAACGGCATCTCCCGGCGCGCTCAACTTTGACCGGCGGCGCGCCCCAAAGGAAAGAAGCTCTCCACATCCATACAAAAGGCGATGCCGATGCCGGGCTCGTTCAGACTGGGCGTCCGGCGGATAGCCTCAAGAATGTCCGGAGCCGACGCCTTTTCCGCCAGAACCATCAGAAATTCCTTTTCCGGCACAATGGTGATGCCGAAAAATTTCACGTCCTCTTCCCGGCCCGTGCCGCGCGCGTTGATGATCGTGCCGCCCGTAGCCCCCGCCGCGCGCGCCGCGTTCATCACGTCGTCGGCGTAGCCCGCGTTGACGATGACGCAGATCAGTTGGTGGCTTGCCTGTGCGCTCATGTTTTCACCTGTTGCCGTAATGGAAGGTTGGGGGGCCGGGCCGCCGGACCCGGGCAGAATGTGCCGCAATATGCCGGACACGTCGATGACGAAGCCGATGCCCGGCGCCTTTCTGGCCGGGCCGCCCTTATCACGCAGGGCCTTGATGATGGCGGGCATCTCCCCGGCCGGGGCCAGGGTGAGCACCAGATCCTTTTCCGTGTCGCCCAGGCAGAGCAGCCTCAGGATGCGGTTTTCCGCCGTGCCGCGCCCGAGCAGCACCGTGCCGCCGCGCGCGCCCGCCCGTTTGACGGTTTCCACCACAAGATCACCCTGGTTTCTGCCCACAATGCTCACCAGGAGCTTGCCGGGCGCGTAGATTGTGGCCAGTACGCTCATGAACGCTCTTCCCCGGCGGCACTGCTGGCCGGTTTACGCAAAGCGCCCCGGCGCCGGACGGCCGCCTTTTCCCGGCGATCGAAAAGAATGCCCAGAATCTGGATGGTAATCAGGGGCGTCATGGCGATCATGGCGATGACGCCGAACGCGTCGGTGATGGGGTTGCCGCCCAGACTGCGGGAAGCCCCCAGCGTGAATGCCAGAATAAAGGTGGAGGCCATGGGACCGGAAGCCACGCCGCCGGAATCGAAGGCAATGGCCGTGAACATGCGCGGACAGAACAGCGTCAGTGCCAGAGCCAGAATATAGCCGGGAATCAGGAACCACCAGATGCTCAGCCCTGTCACCACCCGCAGCATGGACATCCCCACGGCGGCCGCCACGCCGATGCACAGGGACACCAGCATGACCCCGCGCTTGATATGCCCGCCGGAAACCTCCTCCACCTGGGCGTTGAGCACCCAGACGGCGGGTTCGGCGCAGACGGCCAGCGCGCCCAGGGCCACGCCCACCAGGATCAGAAAATAACGGAAGTCATGCTGGGCGAGAATGGCCCCCAGCTCGCGTCCGGCCGGGATGAAGCCGCCCTTGACCCCCACGAAGAAGCAGACCAGCCCCAGAAAGGTATAGACCAGGCCGACGCCCGTGCGGATGGTCTGATACCGTGTGAGCCGCAGCAGAAAAATTCTGAAGATCACGAACAGGGCCACCAGCGGCCCCAGAGCCATGCCGACCTCTCCGGCCACCTCGGGCACAAGAGCCCAGAAATGTCCCAGCAGGGTGGAAGCGTGCGCTTCAACAACCTCGGCTACCGCTCCGGTGCGGCCCTTGTGCAGCATGCCCAGAATCAGCACCGAGAGCACCGGGCCGATGGATGCCAGCCCGATGAGCCCGAAACTGTCGTCCTTGCTGTTGCCGCCGCGCACGGCGGCGACGCCCACGCCCAGCGCCATGATGAAGGGGACGGTCATGGGGCCGGTGGTGGCGCCCCCGGCATCAAAGGCCACGCCCAGAAAAGCCGGGCTGGTCAGGGCCGCGCAGCCGAAGATTAACAGATAGAAAAGCAGAAGCAACAGCCTGAGCGGAATCTGAAAAATGATCCGGCCCATGGCGATGGCCACGAACAGGCCCACGCCCACGGCGATCATGCCTACCAGCATGGAGCGGGATATGCCCGGGTCCACGGCGGAAACCTGCTGGGCCAGCACATGCACGTCCGGCTCGGCCACGGTAATGAAAAAACCGATCACAAAGCCCGCGCCCAGAAGCAGGGGCAGATTGCGGCGGGAGGTCAGGGCCGAACCGGCCTTCTGGCCCACGGGCACTACGCCGATGTCCGCGCCCAGCAAAAAAACGCTCAACCCGAGAATCAGCAGAACGCCGCCCACCAGAAATTCCGCCAGAGCATCGCCCAGAGGAGCTGCCGTGAGATGCAGCAGACAGACCACCAGCATCACCGGAATGACGGAAATGGCCGACTCCTTGATTTTTTCCAGTAGAACCACACGGACTCCCGAGCCATAAAAACGTAAAAAATACTAATCTATTATAAAAATAATATGGAATGAACACCGCAAAGTCAAGACGGACGGGCAGACGCGCCAGGGCAAGCGCGCAAAACCGCCGCATTGACAAATCCGCTTCTTGGGATAGCGTTGGCGCAACGCGCAATTTCAGGCGCAACACACTCGAGAGGAGCGCATTCAGTGAAGATTCTTGTTACACCCCGTTCCTTCGGCAAAAACAATCCCGAGCTTTTTGACATCCTGCGCGACGCCGGGCTGGAAATCATCCGCAACGACAGCGGCGGCATCCTCTCCGAGGCGGCCGTCAAGGAAAAACTGGCCCCCTGTGAGGGCGTCATTCTGGGCGTGGACCCCATGAACGCCGCCGTGCTGGCCGCCGCGCCGAAGCTGCGCGCCATCGCCAAGTACGGCGTGGGCCTGGACAATATTGACCTGGAGGCCTGCAAGGCGCGCGGCATCGCCGTCTCGCGCACCGTGGGGGCCAACAGCAATGCCGTGGCGGACTACGCCCTGACCCTGATGCTGGCCGTGGCCCGCAAGGCGGCGCTCATCGACCGGCGCTGCCGCGATAAGGACTGGAGCAAGATCACCGGCATCGACCTCTACGGCAGAACGCTGGGCATTGTGGGCCTGGGGGCCATCGGCAAATGCGTGGCCCGCCGGGCGCGCGGCTTCGACATGAAAATTCTGGCCCACGACGTGGTCTGGGACGAAGCCTACGCCCGCGAAAACGGCATCGAACGGGCCGATGTGGACCGCATCTGCCGCGAAGCCGATTTCATCAGCCTGCATACGGTGCTCACGGAGGAAACCCGCAACCTGATCAACGCCGAGCGCCTGTCCGTCATGAAAAAAACCGCCATATTCATCAACACGGCGCGCGGCGGGCTCATTGACGAGGCCGCGCTGCTGGCCGCCCTGCAGGAAGGACGCATCTACGGCGCGGGCCTGGACGTCTTTGAGCAGGAACCCCCGGCGGACCCGGCCTGGTATACGCTGGACAATCTGGTCATGGGCTCGCACTGCTCCTCGTCCACGGCCGGGGCCACCGAGCAGATGGGGCATATGGCCGTGGCCAATCTGCTGCGCGATCTGGGCCTGCGCTGAGCGCGGCGCTGTTCTGAACGCGCGAAGCGGGGACCGGCAATCCGGTCCCCGCTTTTGTTTCTGTTCTGCGGGAACAAGCCCTTATTTATGATGGGCTCCGCTCCTGCCCACGACTAAGTCGGACGGCGCCGGGCCGGGTGAGTGCGGGCTGATGCGGCGCGGACGGCGTCATTGGCGCGGGACGGGCCGCAGCCGCGCCTCCGGACGGCGTGCCCGGACCGGCGGCGACCGGAGCCGTTGGGCCGGGCAGGTTGTCATCCTGCCGCGCCCGCCGCCGTCGCGGCGGAGGCAAGGAATTCTCCGTGGGAGCTTCGCCGCGCAGAACCCGTTGCGCATGGCGCAGGGTATCCTCGCAAAGAGGCTTCAGTTCAGGCGGCGCGGCGGCCAGAGCCTTGCGGGCCAGGACAGCGGCCTCCTGCAACTGTTTTTTGTCGTTGTTCTTCTCGCCCAAGCGGCAGAGCACCCAGGCCAGGTTGTTGTTCAAATGCGGGTCGTCAGGCATGTCCGGCTGCGCTTTGCGGTAATACTCCAAAGCGGCGGCGTCCTGTCCTCCGGCGGCGGCCAGATTGCCCAGATAGAAATCTCCTTCCGGCACCGTGGCGGCCGCCGCCGTGTACTGACCCTGGGCGCGTTCGTTTTCGCCGCGTGCCTCATAGGCCTTGCCCAGAGTCAGATGCTCCTCGGGCGTCAGCGGATCAGACAGATACTGCGGCCCGCAGGCCGCGCAACAGAGCAGCAACGCCCCACCCGCAAGACGGCCCAGACTGTTGAGCGATATGCGCATGGCAGATCCTCCTTTCCTCGCCGTCTCAGGGGCAGCAGTAATTTCTGTGATAATCGTCGTCATCGCACTGGGAAGAACCGCCGCCCAGCGCGGCCCCGAGCACGACGCCGCCCACAAGCAGGATCCCCAGCAGGATCAGCAGGGCGTCGCCGGAATTCCCCTTGATGTATCTGGGGATGTCCACATCAATGGTCCTGCGGCGTTGCTTGTCGCTCATACCGGCCACAGTTCCGGCCGCCGCTTCTTCCTTCTGGCCGCGCGCCATGAGATACTGACGCACGATCCGCCCTTCCAGGTCCTGCCGCGCCGCCTCCAGCCGGCGCGCGCCCTCATCCGAAAGATTGTGCAGGGTGGGAATGAAACCGGCCACGGCGCGCGGACTCATCGCCAAGAGCGGGATAAGCAGCAAGGCCGCAACTCTGAAAAGACACATGGACATGCGCATGGCATCCATCCGGTTAAGGTGAAACCCGTCGGCAGACACAGAACTTCTTTCCGACGATTCCCCCCTAGACCCAAGCCCAAGGAACGTCAACGCCAAAATTTTGTACGTGGAAAAGGGTGAAACGGGCTGTCAGGCGGGCTGTTGGTTTTCCGTTGGGATGATATTCATATTGAAAGAAGCGTTATCACGCTGCGCGGAGATGCCGCCAGGAAAAGAAAAACAGAGCGAATACTATGGATTAACTCCGCGACCACAACATTGTAACCCGCTTCCGCAGTCTGAATTTTAGGGCCAGGTCAAAAGAGGGGAATATTTTTTTCGTTGACAGGATAGTTCTTCCTCAGCTATTTTTGGATCATACATGGTACAGTATACCGTAATACGGTATACATGACAAGCTACATTCGCATCATTGCACTCACTATCCCTGTCAAATGGTGGTATACGGCAGGGTCGGGACGCAAGGGAAATGACTGTCTTGTCAGTTCGTCGGAACATAAAAACGGTATAATATACCGTAATACGGTATGCAGGCGAGTCCACTCTTCTAACTCCGGGAGGCGTCAGATGAAAGAAACATTATTTCTAAAAAACACCGAAGCGTTTGCCGAAAGTATGGTCCGATGCGGCATACGCTGCCACTTTGCCTATCCCATCACTCCTGCCACGGACGTCATGAAGTACACCGCCGCGCATATGGCTGACGCGGGCGGGCGCATGGTGCAGATGGAAAGCGAACTGGCCGTGTCCAATGCACTGGCGGGGTACGCCTGCGCGGGCAAGCTGGGGGCCACCTCCACCGCCGGGCCGGGCATGACGCTCATGCAAGAGGCCATAGGCTTCATGGCTGCCGGTGAGCTTCCCTGCATCATGCTGGACGCCATGCGCGTGGGCCCCGGCGACGGCGACATTGTGGGCGCGCAAAGCACCTATTTTCAGGCCACGCGCGGCGGCGCGCACGGCGACTACCGCGTCATCGTACTGGCCCCCTCCTGCGGGCAGGAAATTGCGGACCTCATGCCGCTGGGCATCAAACTGGCCTTCACCTATCGCAACCCCGTGCTCTTTGTGGTGGATGGCGTCACCTGCCAGATGACCGAAACCACCACCTTTGACGAAGCCCACGACTACACCGCCGATTTCGATACCTCGGGTTGGGCCTACACCGGCACCGGCGACCATCCCAAACGTTTTCTGCTCACCGGCAGCTACACCCATGAGCAAGGCTATGAGATGAACGAGCGCCTTCGCGCCAAGTACGCAAAAATCAAGGAAAATGAGCAACGATGGGAGCAGTCTCAAGTGGAAGACGCTGAAGTGCTGGTGGTGGCCTTCGGCATTCACGGCCGCATGTGCAAGGAACTGGCAGAAAACTTCCGGGCCGAGGGCAAACGCGTGGGCTACATCCGTCCCATTTCGCTGTGGCCATATCCCGACAAGGCCTTTGAAAACCTTCCGGCCTCGGTGAAGTCCATACTGGTGGTGGAAATGAATCACGGACAGATGCTGGACGATGTGCGTCTGGCCGTCAGCGGCAAGGTACCTGTGCACTTCCTGGGCAAGACGGGGGGCGACATCCCCATGTGCACCTTGGCGGACATGACCCGTGAAGTAAACAAGCTGCTTGAGGGGGAATAGCATGCAAACATTGGCGGACTATTACGGCAAGACGCTGAAATTTGAAAAACTCTTCAACTACTGCCCCGGCTGCGGCCACGGCATCATCACGCGTCTCGTGGCCGAAGTCATCGAGGAAATGGGCATCAGAGAAAAAACCATGGCCGTGGTAGGCATAGGCTGCGGCGGTTTTTCCCATCACTATCTGGAAGTGGACGCCATTGAGGCCATCCACGGCCGCTCCCCGGCTTCTGCCATAGGCTACAAGATGGCCCTTCCGGACCATATCGTCTTTACCTATCAGGGCGACGGCGACGGCAGCGCCATCGGCCTGCACGAGCTGATGCATGCCGCCAATCGCGGTATGCCCATCACCACCATCATGATCAACAACTCGGTGTTCGGCATGACCGGCGGCCAGATGTCCCCCACTTCCATTCCCGGGCAGGTGACCGCCACCACACCCAAGGGGCGTGACGTCAGCCTGCACGGCTACCCCATTCTGGTGCCGGAAATGATGCGCGCCATGAAAGGCGTGGCCTATCTGGCCAGAGAGTCGGTGGTCAACGCCAAGAGCATCACCAAGGCCGCCAAAAGCATACGCAACGCTTTTGAATGCCAAATCAGGGGACTGGGCTTCTCCTTTGTGGAAGTGATTTCACCCTGTCCCACCGGTCTGCATTTAAAGGTCGCCGACGCCTACAAATACACCGCGACGGAAACATTGGATTATTTCAAACCTCAGATTTTCAAAAATGCACTGGAGAATGACAATGAAATATAAGTGCGCATTCTCGGGTTCCGGCGGCCAAGGGGCTGCCCTGATGGCCAAACTCACTTGCATGGCCTGCATTACCGAAAAAAAGCAGGTCGTTATGACGCAGACATACGGCGTGGAACAGCGCGGCGGCGACTCTACGGGTTATGTGGTGATTTCCGACCAGCCTATCAGCAACCCCATTGTGGAAAGTGACGCCAACGTGGCCGTGGCCCTCAGTGAGAGCATCTATCAGAGCACACTGGACGGCGTGTGCGAGGGCGGCACCATCTTCGTCAACAGTTCCATGGTCAAGCACACAAAAGAAAAGCCCGGCGTGACGCAGGTTCTGTTGCCCGTCTCCGAAATGGCCCAGGACATGGGCAACATCCGCGTCGCCAATATCATCATGCTGGGAGCGGTGATCAGGGCCACCGGCATGCTCGGCAAGGAGTCCGTGGCCGACGCTTTGGCAAGCGCTCTGGGCAAAAAGGCCAAGACCCAACTGCTGGAGGTCAACATGCGGGCCCTGCAGAAGGGCGTAGAGGTTATGGAAAAAAAGGGGGGCGGCAAGTAATGGGCAAGGAGAATCTGAAACATATGGTGGCGATGGAACGCTGTAAGTCCTGTGGTCTGTGCGTGACCGCCTGTCCCAAGCAGACGCTGGTCATAGGCGACAATCTCAACGCCCAAGGATACGCTTACGTAGTCCAGATGAAGCCGCTGGACTGCGTCAAATGCAATATCTGCCGCATTGTCTGCCCTGACGTGGCCATAGGTTGCATCGACACCTGCGCGTGAGCCAGCACCATCCAGTATAAAGGACAAATCATGGAACACATCAATGACAAAAATGCTCCGGCGCCTCTTGGGCCGTACTCCGACGCCATCCGTAGCGGCAATCTGCTGTTTATCTCGGGCCAGGCCCCGTTCAACGCAGCCGGTGTGATAGTGGGCAAGGACATTGCGGTCCAGACCACGCAAGCCATGAATAATCTGGCTTCACTGTTGGATTCTGTGGGGCTTGAGATGAGGCATGTGATCAAGGCCACGGTATATCTGTCCAACTGGGACAACTTCAAAGGCTATAACGAAGTGTACAAGAAATTCATGGGAGATCATAAACCGGCCCGCGCCACAGTGGAAGTGACGCGGCTGGCCCAGGATGCGCTTATTGAAATGGAATTCATTGCCGAGTTCTCGTGACTCATATCTATATCGGTGGCGGTCAATCTTTTTTGCATCGGCACTTGACCGTCACCGCTTTTCCCGTTCGCCACAGGCGTCACATACAATATCACCAAGCAAACCAAAGGCGGCTTGAAGCAACACGACCATATTGCCAAAGGATATTTTATGGAAACCGTGCCGCTGACTGAATTATGCGATAATGCGCAACTCAACAGATTTCATAAACGACTGGTGGTGTATTCGGCGGGAGGCCCTTTTCTCGACGGATATGTGATGGGGATGATAGGCATCGCCCTTGTGCAGATAACGCCCCACATGGGCCTGTCCCTGTTCTGGGAAGGCATGGTGGGAGCCGGGACCCTGGTCGGCATGTTTTTCGGCGGATTCCTCGGCGGACTGTTTACCGACAAATACGGCCGCCAACTGTTGTATTCCATTGACCTCATTGCGCTGGCGCTTTTCTCTTTGGCCCAGTTCTGGGCGGAAACCGGCCTTTACCTTTTCATCTGCCGTCTGTTGCTGGGCGTTGCCGTGGGTGCGGACTATCCCATTGCCACAGCCCTGCTGGCGGAATTTACCCCGAAAAAATACCGCGGCCCCTTTATCGGCCTGCTTGAGGCCATGTGGTTTGTGGGGGCAAGCTGCGCCTATATTGTCGGCGAGTTAATGCTGAACACCGGGCCGGAGGCATGGCGCTGGATGTTGGCCAGTGCGGTGATTCCCGCCGTGGTGTTTCTCTTCATACGCCGTCACACGCCGGAATCGCCGCTGTGGCTGAGCCAGAAGGGACGTTTCGTCGAGGCCTGCGCGGTACTGAAGCTGGTGTACGACAAAAACGTGTCCCTGACAGACCTGCAAGGCTTGGTCAAAAAGAGCGCCAGGGTGAGCGTGTGGCAGATGTTCCATTCGGGGTATGGCGCGCGCATGCTCTTCATCACGGTTTTTTGGACCTGCGCGGTGGTGCCGCTGTTTGCCGTATATTCCTTTGCCCCCAAGATCATGGTTGCCCTCGGCATATCCGGCAACCTCGGCAATGCGGGGTCGGCGGTGATGACTATCATCTTCATGCTGGGATGTTTTCTTTCTCTGCAACTCATCAACAAGATGGGACGACGTTCCCTGTTGCTGCACAGTTTTTTCTGGTCCGCTGTAGCCCTCACCCTGCTCAGCATTTTCAGTAATGCCCCACCCTATGTCATCTTTCTGCTTTTTTCCATGTACGCGCTGTGCACCAGCGGTTCCCAGAACCTGCAATTCGTCTATCCCAACGAGCTCTTCCCCACCGAAATACGCGCCTCCGCCGTGGGTCTGGCCTCCTCCCTCACCAGGATAGGAGCGGCCATAGGCACCTACCTGGTGCCCCTGGCTCTGGCCCGTCTCAACATTCAGGTCACCATGATGATCGCCGCCTGCATCACCATGCTGGGCTTCGCGGTGAGCCTGAAGATGGCCCCGGAAACCGCCCACTGCAGCCTGGAGGAAACCTCGCGCTGTTTTGAGGACACAGATTGTCTTCTTGACGGCTCCAGCTGCCCTCTGGTCGAGGGTTGCGGCCTTGCCAAAGGCACCGATCCCACGGATTCCCGCATGGCCTGAAGCCGACGGCCCCAATGACTTCAAGATGCAGCCCGCAAGGAGAAATATCATGAGCAACAAACGGACAGCCGGAACCGTCGTCATCGGCGGTGGGGCAGTCGGAACCTCGGTGGCTTGCTACCTGGCCATGAGCGGAATGGATGTAACACTAGTGGAACGCGGCGAATTCGCTTGGGGAACCAGCCGCCGCTGCGAGGGGCATGTGGTGACCTACGATACGCCCCCCGGCGATTTCAGCCTGTTCTGCAAAACAGGACAGGATCTCTTCTACGAGGCCCAAAAATTCCTGCCGGTGGATTTCGACTTCAGCCCCGAAGGTATCGGCCTGCTGGTGGACAATGAGAGCCATCTGGAAATGGTGAAAGCCAATTATGAAGGCAAACAAAAGGAAGGTTATAACGTAACGCTGTGGGACCGCGACGAATTGCGCCGCCATGAGCCTAATATAGGCGATAATGTCATAGGCTGCCTGAACTTCAATAATGACTGCACGCTGAACCCCATGCGCCTTTGCTTTGGCTTGGCCGAGCACGCCAGAGCTCACGGAGCCGTCATCATGCCGCGTACGCACGTCATGGATCTGCGCATGGAGAACGGCCGCGTCAGCGGGGTGGAGACGGACAAGGGGCTGATCCTCACGGAAAACGTGGTGCTCGCCGCAGGGGTATGGACGCCGCGCCTAGGGGCCATGCTGGGGGTCAACGTGCCCATCCGCCCGCGTCAGGGACACATTCTGGTCACAGAGCGTGTCCAGGGCCTGCTCAACAAGGCCTATGTGGAATACGGCTATCTGCTCACCAAGCACGGCCTCAAGCGCGACAACGTCACCCCGGACATGGATAAGTTCGGCGTGGCCTTCGTCATTGAGCCTTCCACGGCGGGCACTGTGCTCATAGGCAGCAGCCGCCGTTTTGTGGGTATGGACACGCGGCCCCACCCCTCCGTCATGCGTGCCGTGGCCGAACGCGGGACGCAGTTCTTTCCGGCCCTTTCCGACATGCGCCTGCTGCGGTGCTACGCCGGAGTGCGCCCCGCCACCACGGACGAACTGCCCATCATCTCCACCACGCACATCCCCGGCTTGTTCATCGGGGCCGGACATGAGGGTCTCGGCATCAGCCTTTCGCTCATCACCGGCAAGATCATGTCGCAATTGGTGCGGGGTCAGACCCCCTTCATCGACATCAGCTACATGGGCATTGACCGATTCGGCCTCAACCCTCCCGCCATGCCTGTCGGCCAGACGGCGGTGTAAGGAGTACGGATATGTTCAAGAACGTCAGGGAACCCAAGGGAAACGTGGTCACCATCTATTTTGAAGATCAACCCGTGCAGGCCGAGGAGGGCATGACCGTGGCGGCGGCGGTGCTGAATCCCGCCGAGGGCTGGACCCGCACCTCGCACGGCGGGCAGAGGCGTGGGCCTTTCTGCCAGATGGGTGTTTGCTTTGAATGTCTTATGACCATTGACGGCATACCCAACCGACAGGCCTGCCTGACAGTGGTGACGGAAGGCATGCGGGTGAACCGCCAGTCCGGCGCGCCCGACATGCGGAAGGAGGAGAAGAGCCATGCGTAATTCATGGGATGTCGTCATTGTCGGTGCCGGTCCTGCGGGTATGAGCGCGGCCATCGAAACCACGAGGCATGGCCTGAGCACCCTGGTACTGGATCGCCAGATCGAGCCGGGAGGTCAAATTTTCAGAAGTGTGGCCAGCTCACCCTTGATCCATGAATTGGGCGGCGATTACGCGGCGGGGCGTCCCCTGGCGCAACGCTTTCTGGCATGTGGGGCGCAGTTCGAGGCCGGGGCCAATGTTTGGGATATCTCTCCGGATCAGGTCTATTTCAGTCAGAACGGGCGGAGCCAGGGAGTCAGGTGCCGTCAGGTGCTGCTGGCCTCGGGGGCTATGGAGCGCCCCGTGCCGCTGCCCGGCTGGACCTTGCCCGGCGTCATGGGGTCCGGCGCGTCCGACGTGCTGCTCAAGTCCGCCTCATTGCTGCCGCAGGGGCCGGTGGTGCTGTGCGGCAACGGGCCGCTCATTTTGCAGGCCGCCGTGCATCTGCACCACTACAAGGTGCCGGTGCGGGCCGTGCTCTTTACCGGCAGGCTGCGCAACGCGTTGCTGGCCATGCGCCACATGGCCGGGGCGTTCGCCCGCCCTGCCTACTTTCTGCACGGCATGAGCATGGCCGCACAGACCTTCCTCAAGCACAAGTGTATATTCGGCGCGCATGACATCCGCATGGAGCAGGATAGCCCGGGCGGGCTGAAGATCAGCTACACCGGCCGCGGCGGCAGAAAGACCTTGGCCGCCGCCACTGTGCTGCTGCATGAGGGCGTCATTTCCGAAAGCCGCATCACCAGACTGGCCCGCTGCCGCCATCAGTGGAATGAGCGCCAGCGCTACTGGCACGTCAGTGCGGACATGTGGGGTCAGACCAGTGTTCCCGCCATCCGTACGGCGGGGGACGTGGCCGGCGTGCGCGGGGCTGTGGCAGCTCAGGCCGAAGGCAGTCTTGTGGGGTTGGACATCTGCCGCGAACTGGGCCGCCTGACCACGGTGCTGCGTGACGCCGAGGCGACCTCCTGTCGGCGCGTGCTTTGGCGGTGCCGGGCCTTGCAGCCCTTCCTTGACCAGTACTTCGCACCGTTACCGTCCATGCTGCAACCGGCGGATGAGGCTGTGGTGTGCCGCTGTGAGGAATTGACCGCCGGACAGTTGCGCAAAATTGTGCAGCAGGGCTGTTACACCCCTGACGGCCTCAAGGCTCAGGCCCGTCCGGGCATGGGCACCTGCCAGGGCCGCATGTGCGGTTCGGCGGTAGTGGAGATGATAGCCCAGACCCAGGGTCTGCCTCTGGAAAGTTTACCTTTGTACACGGCCCAGCCTCCGCTCTTCCCCTTACGCATAGGTGAACTGGTGGCCATGCGCAGTTCCGCAGATTCTTTGTAAGCTCCAGCTTTTTGATGCATCCGTCGGCGGGGTGACCTTCTCCCCGCCGACGCGGCAGGAACACTGATCATGCCGCGTATAACGCGGCCAGATCGCGTTCGTGCGGTAAAAACCTCCACAGGCACCGCATTGGGGCCAAGGGAGCAGCGATGCTCATAATCATTCTCGGTATCCTCCTGCTTTTGGGGCTGTATTTTGCGTATGTATTCATCAAAGACTACAGAGCGCACCGACAGGAAAACACCAAGGTATCCACTCCCTTGGTGGGTGTTCTGGGTTTTGTCACTCTGTTTTTCGATGTGCTGGGCATAGGCAACTTCGCCACATCCACCGCCCTGTTCAAACTTTTCAAGATAATTGACGACAGAAAAATTCCAGGCACTCTGAATGTCTGTACTTCTCTGCCGGAGGTGGTTTCGGCCACCTTTCTCATCACCGCCATTGAGGTGGACCCCCTGACCCTGGTCACCATGCTTGTTTCCAGTTCGGCGGGAGCGTATTTCGGCGCCTCCATCATCTCGCGTTTCTCTGTGCACAAAATCCGCTTTACCCTCAGTATGGCCCTGTTCGCCACGGCCATCATCATGTTTTGCGGGCTCATGGGCTGGATGCCTGGCGGCGGCACGGCCACCGGACTTACCGGGAGCAATTTGGTCATCGCCAATGTGGGCAACTTCATTCTGGGCGTGCTGATGACGGCAGGCATAGGCGCGTATGCGCCCTGCATGGCCCTCATCTACTTCCTTGGCATGTCGCCCTTGGTGGCCTTCCCCATCATGATGGGTTCCTGCGCCTTTCTCATGCCTGTGGCCGGGCTCAAATTTATCAAGGAAGGCGCGTACGACCGCAAGATTTCCATGATCATCTCCCTGTCCGGCATTCTGGGTGTGAGCGTGGCCGCCATCTTTGTGAAATCCATTCCGCTCGGTGTACTGAAGTGGGTGGTCATCGGCGTGGTGCTCTACACCTCAGCGACCATGTTCTACGCCCTACTCAAGGGCAGAAGGGAAATGGGGAAGGCAGAGCCGCAGCGGGCCTCTGCCCCGGCACCGGAATAAGCACGGAGAGAACGACGGCGGTTCCGCACATGCCGGGAGCCATATCAGAATACGGCCCAAGAGCCGTCATCAAGCACATGCCCATAAAGGAGTACTACGATGGATCTGAACAAGCTATTGAAGCCCCGTAAAATGGCTGTGGTGGGCGCCAGTGAAAAACCGAGCACCATGGGCGGCGATCTGCTGCACAACATCAAGCTGTGGGGCCGTATGGAAGATGTGTACATGGTGAATCCCAAGTACGACACAATCTTCGGCGAAAAATGCTATCACAGCATTTCAGATATTCCGGAAGATATAGATACGGTGGTTATCTGCACTTCCAAAAAGGCGGTTCCCGGCCTTCTGCGCGAAGCCGCATCCAAGGGCTGCAAGGGCGCGGTAGTCTACGCCAGCGGCTATGGCGAGACACGCGACGAGGAGGGCAAGAGAGCTCAAGCCGAACTCACCGCTTTGTGCCATGAGCTGGACATGGCGCTCATGGGGCCCAACTGTGGTGGATTCAACAATTATATTGACAGAGTATGCTCTTTCGCCTTCATCATCGAAGATCGCAATTTCAGAGGCAACATAGGCTTTGTGTCGCAGAGCGGTCAGCTGTGCCAGTCGCTCATGGAGAACACGACCCGGTTTTCTTATATGATGTCCGTGGGCAACTGTTCCACCGTGTATGTGGAAGATTACATGGACTTTCTGGTGGACGATCCGGACACCAAAGTGGTGGCCGCCTATGTGGAAGGCATCAAAGATCCGTCCAAATTCATCAGCACGCTGCAAAAGGCCGCGCGTAAGCGTAAGCCTGTGGTTATCCTCAAGGTGGGCGCTTCGGAAAAAGCCAGCGCCCTGGCCTCATCCCACACCGGCAGTATGGCCGGAGCGGACAAGGCTTTTGACGCCATAGCCAAAAAGTTCGGCGTCATCAGGGTCAAAGACCTGGAAGAATTGCACGCCATATCCACAGTACTGTCCACGCTGCCAGAACTACCAGCCAAACCTACTTTTTCGGCCATGGCCTTTTCCGGGGGCGAAGGTGTCGTCTGCGCCGACTCCGCCTTTTACAACGGTATCAATTTCCCCGATTTTGAATCGGAAACACGTGATGCCCTGCAAGCCATGCTGCCCTATTACGCCACAGCTAATAACCCCTTAGACATGACCTTCACCATGTCCTACGACAGCGACGTTTTCGCCAAGGCGCTCCGCACCGTCATGGACGATCCGAATATTGGCATGTGCCTGTTGTGCTTCACTATTTTACAAAAAAACATAGCTCCTGACGTCATCACCATGATTGAGGGTATTGAAAAGGTCGCAAGGCAGGGCAAGGCCAAGCCCATGGCCTTTGTGCCGCTGATGGAAAATACCCGTGAGCGAGCCCTGGCCGAGCGGCTGGCAGCGGTAGGGGTTCCCATTCTACCGCCCACTCACTACGCCTTTTCCACACTCAGACATCTGGCGGACTTCATTCAGTACAATGCCGACGAAAAAGATCTGGACCTGCCCGTCGCCACAAAGGGGCAGACGGTTGGTGCGGGAACCCCAGTGGCCCTCACGGAGCGCGTCAGCAAGGAAAAACTGGGCAAATATGGGATGCCCGTCACCAGGGAAGTGCTGGTGCCGTGTGAAGCCGGGGGAGCTAAGGCCGCTGCCGCAGCGGAAAGTTTGGGCTTCCCGGTGGTGATGAAGATCGAGTCCGAGCAGATCATGCACAAGTCCGATGTGGGCGGTGTGGTCCTTAATGTGCGTGACAGCGGCGAAGCGGCGGCGGCCTTTGACCGGATTCTGGAAAATGTGCGCATAAACGCGCCCGAGGCATGCCTTAACGGCGTGCTGATTCAGGAAATGGCACCGGCCGGGCTGGAAATCATCATCGGCGTCAATAATGACCCGCAGTTCGGCCCGGTGGTGCTGTGCGGCCTTGGCGGCATTTTTGTGGAAATATTCAAGGACATAGCCCTGTGCCCAGCCCCGGTGAGCCGCTCGGAAGCCATGAACATGCTCAAAAGCCTCAAGGGCTATCCTTTGCTCAAAGGGGCGCGCGGCGGCAAAAAACTGGATATGGAGGCTGTAGTGACGGCCATTATGAGCGTGTCCAAGTATGCCACGGAGCATATGGACAAGGTAAGCCAGATCGACATCAACCCGCTGTTGGTCTATCCCGAGGGGCAAGGTGCCAAGGCCGTGGATGCACTGATTATCAACAAGACATAACAGCTTTTTATTCGCTGAATCAGCGCAAGCTGCGCTGTCACTGATTTTCGCGAAAGCCGCTGTTCTGTCTGAAGGAAGCTGCCTGCCTTTACAAAGAGGCGGGCAGCGTCCCTTTTGTCTGCGGGAAGCGCTTCTGGCGCAATGCTCAAAAAGGCAGACTCGCGGGGGAGGCTCCCAGCCTCAGGGAGATTTTCTGCGACATTTGTACAATCTGCTGCTTGATGTTGGCCATGGTCTTTTTGTTAAGCCGCACCGTGGGCACGGAAACGCTCAACGTTCCGGCCAAGCAATTCTGAAAATCGAGAATGGGCACAGCCACACAGCGTACTCCCTTGAAAACCTCTTCCGCGTCATAGGCAAGGCCCGTCTTGCGCACTTCTTCCAGTTCCGCGCGCAGAGTGAGCATCAGTTTATCCGCAAACTCCCGGCCCGATTTTTCCCGCACCTGCTCCACGGCCTTGCGTACCTCCGCTTCTTGGGCAAAGGCCAGAAAGATCTTGCCGGACGCCGACTGCAGCATGGGAAAGGTCCCACCGATGACGGTGTCCTGACGCAACGGCTGCGTGGTGATATGCCGGTCCACCACCAGCATGTCCGTACCAAAGGGCACGCACAGGTTCACCGTTTCGTTGACGGCCTCCAGCAATTCCATGCAGTACGGTCTGGCCACATCCACCATGCTGGAATAGCGCAGCATCCTGCTGCCCACGGAAAACATTTTGAAGGAAAGGCAATATTCCCCGCGTTGCTTCTCCTGAATGACATAGCCATTGTCTTCCAGTGTCAGAATCATTCTGTGCACAGTGGTCTTGGGTAGGCCCACAGCCTTGCTCAGAGCGGCCAATTCCCAGGATTTGCGGGTCGAGAGCATTTCAATGAGAAGGCATGCCTTAGAAACGGCGCCAACTTCATAGTATTTTTTTACAGTCTGCGTCATACATAATTCCTGTTGTTTTTCAACATACTGTTTTTAATCATAAAAATCAAATTCTGTTACATTGGCATGATACGTTTACTGGCTTACCTTGTTTTTATACCACTCACATTTTTTAATGCAGTGCCCTACGACTTCAATAGTACTCTATACACTGAAACAGATGTAATTTTGATTCATTGCTGTCTGGCCATTTGCAATTCCTGATAAATTTTGCTTTCCCTGCCTGGAAGAAGGATTCTCCCACTGAGGTAGCCTGCGAAAATAGAAAATATACGTCAGAATTCGCAGACCGCAGAAGAGCTCCTTATGGGAAAATTGCCCTTCGCCCAGCATTCCCAGAAATACAAAAAACACGCTGGGATAAGATAGATGCCGACAAAGAACCTGACGTTTATAGGCTAGGTGGTACCACACTACTAGACACCAGAATCCGTGAAAAGTGAAGCCCCGCAAGGCTTTTTGGGCTTTGCGGGGCTTCGTGAAATGAAAAATTGGTGGGTCGTGCGGGGATCGAACCTGCGACTCTCTGCTTAAAAGGCAGATACTCTACCTACTGAGTTAACGACCCATTGAGGGGAATACCATAGCCGCTTACGCCCGAACTGTCAAGCCGTGCATGCCGCAAATACGAACGGCGCGGGCGGGTTACGCTCCCTTTTTTTCCAGCTTGGCCCAGGTGTCGCGCAGGGTGGCCGTGCGGTTGAACACGGGCAGTTCCGGCGAGCTGTCCCTGTCCTTGCAGAAATAGCCCAGACGTTCGAATTGCAGAGTCCGGCCGATTTCGCCCTCGCCCAGGGCCGGTTCCAGCAGCCCGCGCACCACCCGCAGCGAATCGGGATTGAGGTTGTCCAGAAAGGTCTTGCCCTCGGGCGCGGCATTGGGATTTTCCACCGCGAAGAGATGGTCGTACAGGCGCACCTCCGCCGGAAGGGCGTGCGCCGCCGACACCCAGTGGATGGTGCCCTTGACCTTGCGGCCGTCCGGGCTCTGGCCGCCCCGGCTCTGGGGATCGTACACGCAACGCAGTTCCAGCACGTTGCCCGCCTCGTCCAACACGGCCTCGCGGCAGGTGATGAAATAGGCGTAGCGCAGGCGCACTTCCGCGCCGGGCGAGAGACGGTGGAATTTCTTGGGCGGGTCCTGGCGGAAGTCGTCGCGCTCGATATACAGCTCGCGCGAGAAAGGCACCTTACGGCTGCCGTAGGAGGGGTCTTCCGGGTGGTAGGGCATTTCAAATTCCTCCACCTGCCCTTCCGGATAATTCTCAATGACCACCTTGACGGGGTCCAGCACGGCCATGACGCGCGGGGCGTACGCGTTGAGGTGCTCGCGGACGCAGAATTCCAGCATGGAATAATCCACAATGGAATCGGCGCGGGCCAGACCGATACGGGCACAGAACTCGCGCAGGGCGGCGGCCGGCACGCCCCGGCGGCGCAGGCCGCTGAGCGTGGGCATGCGCGGGTCGTCCCAGCCCCGGACGTGGCCCTCCTTGACCAGCTGGATCAGCTTGCGCTTGGAGAGCACGGTATAGGTCAGGTTCAGGCGGGCAAATTCGATCTGCTGCGGATGGTACACGCCCAGCGTGTCCAGCACCCAGTCGTACAGTTCGCGGTTGTTCACGAATTCAAGAGTGCAGAGCGAATGCGTGATGCCCTCCAGCGAGTCGGACAGGCAATGCGTAAAGTCGTACATGGGATAGATGCACCAGGCATTGCCCGTGCGGTGATGCTCGGCGTGACGGATGCGGTAAAGCGTGGGATCGCGCATGACCAGGTTGGGCGAGGCCATGTCGATCTTGGCCCGCAGCACACGGACGCCGTCCGAGAACTCCCCGGCGCGCATGCGGCGGAAGAGATCCAGATTTTCCTCCACGCTGCGGTTGCGGTACGGGCTTTCGCGGCCGGGCTCGGTGAGGGTGCCGCGATATTCGCGGATCTCGTCGGCGGAAAGGTCGTCCACATAGGCCTTGCCCATCCGGATCAGCTGCTCGGCGTAGGCGTAGAGCTGTTCAAAATAATTGGAGGCGTAAAATTCCCGGTCCTGCCAGTCGCCGCCCAGCCAGCGCACGTCCTCGCGGATGGACTCCACGTACTCGGTTTCTTCCTTGGTGGGATTGGTGTCGTCGAAACGCAGATTGCACAGGCCGCCGAATTCCCGCGCCACGCCGAAATTGAGGCAGATGGACTTGGCGTGCCCGAGATGCAGGTAGCCGTTGGGCTCCGGCGGAAAGCGCGTGTGGACCTGACCGCCGAAACGGCCGGAAGCGTTGTCCTCCTGAATGCGGGCGCGGATGAAGTCCACACCGGGCCTGGCCGGTTCAGGGGTCGTGGCGTCGCTGTTGATCTGCGTCGTGTCGGGATTGCTGGTGGGGGCCATAGTGCGCTCCATGCGGAAGTGATAAACAGGAATTTAAAAAAATACGCCAAGCCGCCCTGCGGGTCAATGCGCGCCCGGCTTTCGGATGCGGCCAAGCGCGGTGCGGAGGGCGGGCGGCCCTTCCATACGGCAACAGACGACAAAACTCGCCGGACTCTTGACAGCAAATCCGGACTGGGCTAGCTTCCAAACCCACGGTTCGCCATTATCTGGCGTGACCTTGCGGAGAGGTGTCCGAGCCGGCCGAAGGAGCTCGCCTGCTAAGCGAGTATACGGGCTTAAACCTGTATCGAGGGTTCAAATCCCTCCCTCTCCGCCAGAATTTTTTCAATTCGTCGAAGAACGCCCGGAAATCATTACCAGAAAATGATTTCCGGGCGTTCTTTTGTTGGATACGTGATACTCGGACTAAGAAAAATCGCTTTAGAGGGTGCGCGTTAATGATGTAAAGCCCACGGACGTGCGGGCGCTGTTCCAGCAGCTTCAGGCTGAGGGCAAGCCCCCAGTATAAAATTGCCGAAAACACAGTACGCATTTTCAACTTATGCATTGCCATGGGCAAGTATGAAAAATCCTCCCATTCTATCCGAAAAGGGCTCTCCTTTAGCCGCCCGAACCCGAATTGGAAATCTGCGTCACTATGACCAGCCCGGATAAGGTCGGCAAACTCCTGCTGACTCTGGACAACACCATGACCGAGAAGCGCGGCCTTGAGGTATCCACAGCCCTAATGATCGCCCCATATGTCTTTCTACGCCCGGTTCTCTCACTTGAGCGAATCGAGATAGATTGGTAAGCGTAGGAATGGCGCATCCCCGGCTTCAAGATGAAGAGCAACAAGCCGTATACGGTGCCGCTGCCCGCAGGATGTCGAGCTCTTGGATAACTTACGCTGCTATACGGCGAAGGCCAGTATCTTTTTCCGTCCTATGTCAAGACCGGACACCTGACGATACTCCCTTGCTCAAAGAATTGGGCTTCCCGCATGACGTGATATATCTGCATTTGTCGCATACCTTGGAACGTGATGCAGCAAAGGCGGCGTATGACAAGGCGCAGCTTTTACGGCAAAGAAAGGAGATGATGCAGAGGTATGCCGACTATCTCGACAGCTTACGCAAGGAAACCCGGCGGAAGTTCTGAAATTGTGAGGTTGACGATACCTCTGCTGTCCTCGCTCCGTCTGTCTTTTATCTTGGTCGAGCGAAAAGGTCGCCCACGTTTTACGAAGTAAAGCATAATGACTGTACTTTCACCTTACGCAAAGATTCTGGAAAGGACGAAACAGAATTTCCGGTTACAATGCCGGGTCGTCACGGTGTTTGTAGTGCGACATTTTTTGGTGGATGTCGTTCGCAAACGCCGCGCCTCCCTTTGGTCTTCCCCATCTCCGAAAACAGCTTCTATGTTGCCCGATGTGATGGGAAGAGGCCAAATGTGGCCCGATGAGGCCAGTTATTGCCGAAACGTCCATTTTTCAAATTCCAGCCACAGCGGGGCACTTCCGGCAACATCAGGCCACAGAAATTGAGGAGCGGGCATGTAACGTACTGCACCTTTCGGTTTGTACCTTGTGATCCGGCCCGGGGTAAGAGCTTATTCGCCAGAGGCTGCTCAACGCAAGATATGATAGTTTATCTTCTAGTCCTTTTCATAATTGTATCGGGTGCGAAAGCTTCACAAAAAGTACGGCAAGAAAACTTGAAAACATAGGCAACAACTGAAACAGCAAACAAGCCAGACCCAATTTTTGCATCAATTAACGCTGTTACTACTGCACCTGCTATCAACTTTTTGTCGTAGACAGCGGATAGGCCATCAGACCATGCTTTGTAGAGTTCATCGTCCCTATCACATAGCGCCGTCCAACATACATGTTTTAATGCGGACATGGCCTTTTTACCTATACTTGAAGAAGGAACTGCTACACTGGGCGGTGGTAGGCAAAGTCTCTCTTGGTGCGGGATTTGTAACAGAGTTGAATCCCGCAACATAGTAAATAAGTTAATAGACTTATCGGGAAGCTCGTTACCAATTCGAGCTAGTAATTGTGCTTCGCTTTCTTGAAGAAGTTCAACTGCTTTTGATTGCACTTCATCAACATCTAGAATTGGCGTGGAATCAAGTCTAGCCCCCGCAAGAATTGATTCCTCTTCTATCCTTTCAACAAGTTTTTTGTAAAAAACTTCTCTACTATTCTGGGCTCTTATATTCTTTATTGAGCTTATAGTATTATCGATACTTTTCTTTGCATTATCGATGTCGCCGGTACGAAGATATGCAATCGCCAATAGAGTGTAGGCTTCAAGCCTCAATCTTGTTGATTTGTTGGACGTGTGTACAACACTATTAAGATGCTGAATTGCAAAGTCATTATTTCCAACTCGTATGGCTGTTTCTGATAAAATATTCAAAGCAAGTAGCCAGCGATGTCTTTCGCCGGTTGCGTTAGCAAGGCTTCTTATATCTTGGGCACATACCTTTGCCGATTCAAAGTCGTCACTAAGGCAACATACTTTTAGCTGGCCGATTAATCGCTTAAAGCGATCCTTTTGAGCTTGTGTTAGTTTCTGTGCCATGGACGGGATTATATAACATGGCATTAACTATGACAAATAGCAAAAAATTAATAAAATTAACTAGTAACTTATGACCCAATGAAATAAGTCAACCTTCGTAGCCGATTGACAGCCGGTGGATAATCTCTCTCATAAGTTCTTCAATTGAGCATTCCTCTGGTGGGCGAATTTCTTTTACGTATACTACTGGGGGCGTTACTGTCTTTACCAAATCCATAGGCTGCACCCCCCGTTCCCCCTGCCCCCACAAAATCCAATCCGGGTTAACGCCCTTCTTCCTCCACAGAGTAAGCAACCAGTCCGCTGGGATGCTCCCTCTCTTCTTGGCATCAGAAATTGAAGATTGCCTTATCCCTAAAAGTGACGCCAGTTCCTGTTGTGTTCCGCATCCAGTAATAAACTGAATACGGTTCATCGCTTCTGTGAAGTCGGTAGTCGGCTTGTCGCTCATCTATGTGTCTTCTTTAGGTTCAGGACTCATTAATTGTCAAAAAGTTTGTAAAAGAGTACTCATAGTGTGCCAAGAGGTGAGCTATGAGTACTCTCTTTTATCTTTCCCGTGCCCAGCTTGATCGGATCAAGCCATATTTTCCTTTGTCCCATGGCATTCCGCGCGTTGACGATTTGCGGATACTCAGCGGAATCATTTACGTCATAAAACATGGACTTCAGTGGAAAGACGCACCTCGCGAGTACGGGCCACATAAAACCTTGTATAACAGGTTCATACGCTGGAGCAGACTTGGCGTTTTCAACAAAATATTTATGGAGCTTGTTGAAAAACAAGGGGATACAGAACGGCTAATGATTGATGCCACCCACCTTAAAGCCCATCGTACGGCAGCAAGCTTGCTCAAAAAAGGGCTTTTTCCCGCTGTATCGGACGGACAAAAGGCGGGCTGAACTCCAAACTTCACGCCGTTTGTAATGGTGAAGGCAGGCCGATTCTCCTTCTCTTATCTCCGGGCCAAATGAGTGACTACAAAGGGGCAGCACAGTTTTTGGACGCTTTGCCCAACGCCAGGGAACTGCTCGCTGACCGAGGGTATGATGCCGACTGGTTCCGAACGGCTTTACTTGAAAAAGGTATTACGCCCTGTATACCTCCCAGGAAAACTCGAAAGACACCTGTCACGTATGATAAAGACCTCTATAAACAGCGTCACAAAATCGAAAACATGTTTGGTAGAATTAAAGACTGGCGACGGATTGCAATGCGCTATGACCGGTGTGCGCATACGTTCTTTTCGGCCATTTGCATCGCAGTTATCGTTATTTTCTATCTTAATTAATGAGTCCTGAACCTAG
>OJIY01000177.1_pt1 | contig 33979 bp, 28 predicted proteins | sample 1596061 | NCBI WGS metagenome assembly OJIY01 (sample SAMEA4350111, study PRJEB24818) | metagenome | biome: human; feature: gut; material: faeces | place: Denmark | collected 2013-09 | reverse complement strand
GCACTGGTCCTGATCCCGCTGTGGGGCGTCGCGCACGCCGGCCCCCCGGCGAAAGGCGTCCGCCTGCCGCCCATGCCCAAAAACTCGGCCTGCACCACCACCATTGTCACGCCCGGCGCATCGGCCGACGGCAGTATGCTGGTCAGCCATTCCGACGACAACGATCTGGGCGATCAGAGCATCGTCTTTGTGCCCGCGCGCGACTGGCCTAAGGGCAGCCTGCGCCCCGTGTACGCCAGCGCGGTGGCCGTGGGCGATCAGCCGCAATTCAACGCTTTCACGGTCCCGCGCCTGGTGGACGGAAAGCGCGCGCCCGGCTACGCCAATCCCGGCAATCCGCCGTCCATTCCCGTCGGGCATATTCCCCAGGCGGCGCATACCTACGCCTACATTGACGGCAATTACGCCATCATGAACGAGCACGGCCTTATGTTCGGCGAATGCACCGACGGCGCGTTCATCAGCAACGGACCGGAGCCGGGTAAGCGCATCTTCTATTCCTCGGAACTGGCGCGTGTGGCCCTGGAGCGTTGCCGCACCGCCCGCGAAGCCATCACTCTCATGGGTCGTCTCATTGAAACTTACGGCTATTACGGCACCGGCGAAACCCTGCCCGTAGCCGACAAAAGCGAGGCCTGGGCCATGGAAATGGCCCCGTCGCCGGAAGGACGCGGCGGGCTCTGGGCGGCTCAGCGCGTTCCCGACGGACACTTCTGGGTGGCGGCCAACGAATTCCGCATCCGCGAGCTCATTCCCGGCAACCCCGACCAGATGTGGGGTGAAAGCCTCATGGACGTCCTCGACCGGGCGGGCTGGCGTTCGCCCAAGAACGCCTCCAGGCCCGTGGACTGGCTTACCTCGGTAAGTCACGGCGAGTACTGCCACCCCTATTATTCCCTGCGCCGGGTATGGCGCGCCCTGTCCCTGGCCGCGCCCTCGGCCGGACTGCCCGCCTGGGTGGAAAGCGGCGTCACCCGCGCCTATCCCTTTTCCATCAAGCCGGACCAGAAAATGAGCGTTCGGGACCTGCAGCGCATCCATCGCGACCACTATGAAGGCACGGAATTCGACCTGACCAAGGGCGTGGCCGCGGGACCTTTCGGCTCGCCGGAACGCTATCTCGGCCCCTACGATCCGCACGGCGATGTGGGCGACCCCAAGGCTCAGCTCAAGGGCGCGTGGGAACGGCCCCTTTCCATGTATTATACGGGCTATACGACCATCTGCCAGTGGAAGCCCCATCTTCCCGGCACCCTGGCCGGAACCCTGTGGCTGGCCCTTGACCGCCCGGCGGAGTCCGTCTTTGTGCCGCTGACCGTGGGGCCGTTGCCCAAGGGCTATGAAAAGGGCGACACCCGCGCCTTCTCTCGGGACAGCGCCTGGTGGACCTATAACCTCGTGGGCAATTACGCCCAACTCAAGTATTCCTATATGATCCGGGACATCCGGGCGCGCGCCGCCCTGAACGAGGATGACGGCTTCCGCCTTCAGGCCCGGTTGGAAGATGAACTGGCCGGGCTTGCCGCCGCCGATCCGCGCCGGGCCGCCTCCCGGCGCAACCAGCGCCTCAACGCCCATGCCGAAGCCGTACGCGCCGACTGGACCAATCTTTTCGAGCACCTTGTGGCCAAATATGCCCAGGGCTTTGTGAGCGCACCGGGGAAAATGGCCCAGCCGGTGGGTTATCCGCAGGAGTGGCTGGACAGGACCAATTACGCCGACGGCCCGGCCCACGGCTACGGCAAGGGCGGCAAGTAGGCATTCGCCGCTGTACCGGAAGGACACGAATACATCACCGCAAAGGCCGCCCTCTTGCGAGGACGGCCTTTGTTGAGCGCTTAAAATATGCCCGGGTTAAGCTTGGGCATTCACGTCGGGATCCGCGCCGGGCGCGGCGTCGGCTTCTGGGGTCGGCTCCACGGGCTTGAGCGAATGCATGTTGATCTGGGCCGGGCCCTCGGCGCCCTGAGGCACCTGGAGGCCGATACGGGCCTTGTGATTGATGACAATGGGCCCGGTGAGATTGAGCGCGGCCTTTTCCGGTTCTCCGGCGGGAATGGAAACCGTAACCAGAATGGCCGCGTCTTCCATTCGCTCGATCTGGAGCAGCTTCTGCTCCGCGTCGCCCACCATGACCGGATAGGATTGCAGAAAACTGTAGGGATCGGCCACCAGCAGGCCCACCTGCGGATTGTTCACGCTTTGCAGGATGAGCAGCGGCGCTTCAGGCCGGATCTGGAGCAGGATAAAATCCTGCTCGTCCTCAAAACCGGCCAGACCGCGCGGAAAACGGATCACCTTGTCGGTGTCGATGCAGCGCCGTCCGAGACGGGTGTCGATCTCTATTTCTTTGTTTCGTGCCATAGTTCAGCAGCCACCATGAAGTCTTCGTTGCTTGTCGCCAGAGCGCGGCGGTTCTCTTCAATGACCCGCTTGTAGACCTCTTCGCGATACACCGTGGTGTCGCCGGGCACCTCCAGGCCGAGCTTGACCTGTTTGCCCTGCATACCCAGAACGGTTATGCGTATATTCTCGCCCAGATACAGGCTCTCGCCGGGGCGTCGCGTCAATATCAGCATGGCGTATCCATTACACTATACATAGTTGGCGAGGCTCAGTTTCATGATCATTGATGAAGACTGAAGCACCGTCTGATAGGTGAGCTGCTGCCGGGTGAGTTTGGTCAACAGTTCGGTCAGGTCTATATCTTCAGTATAGCTCAATCGTTCCTGTTGGTCCAGCTTCTGGAAGCTGAGAACGTCCGAGGCCATTTCTATACGGTTTTCCAACCCGCCCAGGCGGGTGGATTCGGCGAGTACAGTCTCATGCGCCTTTTCCAGAGCGGCCAGGGTTTTCTGGCAGCCCTCCTGATTGTTGCCCTCAAGATAACCGATGAAATTGCCCACCACTTCAAAAAGGTTGGCGTCGCCTTCAATGGACGGTTTGCCCTGGTAATAGCCGCCGAAAATGTCCTTGCCCACCCCGTTTACGGAAATATACGTGTCCTTGAATATCTCGTAATTCAGATCCGCGCGGGAGGGATGGATCAGCACCTGCGCGCCGGCCGGCACCGTGGTGCCGCCGGCCGCCGCTGCGGCGTCCAGATCCATATAGCCGCCGGGCACGGGCAGGCGCACCGTGCCGCCGCCGGTGGTCTGGCCCTTGGCTGTAACCCAGGTGGAGCCGCCGTCCGTGCTGTAGGACCAGGTGAATTCAGTGCCCACGGTATTCAAATCCGCGGCGGTGTCCATACGTACCAGCATATTTTTGTTGAACGTGCCGCTAGCCGAAGCCGTGAGCCCCTGCTGGCCGCCCATGATGGTCATTTCCGGCGGCGGATCCTTGTCGTCGCCCTGGTACACGGCCGTGGGCCGGATATAAAGCAGGGTGCCGTTTTTGGCTCCCGGTCCCGCGTCCACGTCCGCCGCGCTGACCGTCATGTCCTGGTCCAGGGTCACAACGACGCCGTCGGCCACCAGTTCGTGGCTGCCTGCGGCCACCGTCGCATCGGTCCAGGTGGTGCCGCCGTCCTTGGACCAGCGGTAGGTCAGCGCGTCCACGCCCAGCGTGCCGTCGCTGGTGAACTGGATCAGCGTAGTCGAGTCGGTCGCGCCCTGGATGCTGTAGCCGCCCTGGTTGAGCACGCCTGACCAGTTGTCATCCCAACTGGTCAGGGCCAGACCTTCCTCAAAGGCGCTGTTGTCATATCTGTGTCCGGCGAACAGACTCTTGCCCTCAAATTCCGTATTGGCATAGTTGAGCAGTTCGCCGAAGTACTGCCGGGCCTGGTCGGCCATGATCTCGCGCTGCGCGGCGGTGTATGTGCCGTTGGAGGCCTGTTCGGCCAGGGTTTTAAGGCCGGTGATGGCTGTGGACACCTTGTTGCCCAGAATATTCATGGCCAGCTGCACCCAGCCCTTGGCCGTATCCACATTGGTCTGGTACTGGGCCGTGGCGTTGAGATCGTCGCGGGTGGTGAGCACGCGGTACGTGCCGGCGGGATCGTCCGAAGGCCGGTTGATCTTCTTCTGGGTGGAACCCTGTTCGTTGCTCTCCATATAGGCCGCCAGATTTTTCTGCATCTGGCCGACCATGTCGCTGTACATCATGCTCTGGGTAATGCGGATAGCCATACGCCCTCCTCTCGCGCCTTACTGCTTGAGCCCGAGCAGGGTTTGCAGCATCTGGTCGGCGGTGGTGATCAGCTTGGCCGCCGCCGTGTAGGAGTGCTGGTATTTGATAAGATTGCTCATTTCCTCGTCCATGTTCACGCCCGACACCGAAGCCGTGCGCTCGGCCAGATCATTGGTCAACGCGGTGTGATATTCGGCATTGGTCCTGGAAAGCCGACGGTCCGATCCCACAGTGGTGACCAGGTTGGCGTAGTACTGGGAGATGCTCTGATTGTCCACGGTCTTCCAGAGCGTGGAAATGGTCACGTTCTTGCTAGCCAGCTTGCCTATGGCCTCGGCGGTGGCGTTATCGCCCACATTGGCCTGATGCTGGCCGTTGACCTGGCCCGAAGCGATCAGGTTGGTATTGCTGTGCACCTGGCTGTTGACGGCCAGATTGGAGGCGTTGTCGCCGCTGAAAAAAGTATTGATGCCCAGGGCGGCCATCAGGCCCGTGCTGTCCGTGCCCATGCCGAAGCTCACGTTGGCGGCGGGATTGGTTTCAATGATCAGCTTGCCGTCCTGGATGCTGGCGTTGAGCGGCGGCGGCGCGAGGGGGTTGCCGTCCGCATCCACCATATTGTTGATGGCGTCGCGCACGTCTTCCAGGCTGTGGCGGGAAGGATCGAAATTCTGGATGCCGGGCGTAGCCGGGTCAAAATCCAGCATGCCGGAGGCCGTATAGTCGCCGGTGGTCTTGTCGTAAAAATGGAAATTGACGTTGCCTTCCTGAAGCCTGTCCGAAAAGGGCAGGATGGCCTGGGCCGAACCCAGCGCCTGACTGATGTCCTCCACCTTCTGCTGGCCCTGGGCGTAATCCAGCATGCTCAGGCCCGTGCCCTGGCTGTGGATGCGGTTCACTTCCCAGATCAGGGAGGAAGCCACGGCGTTGAGCTCGTCCATATAGCGGCCGCAGTTGTCGTCGCGGATATTGTAGTACGCGGCCAGCTTGCCGCCGGTAAGGCGGCTCTGGTTGTCCGTGCCGTCAAAACGGACCTGCGGAGTGATGTTCTGCGGACCGTGCGTGGGCTCGATCCAGTACAGACCGCTCTTGGGCACGATGTCGAACTTGTCGCCGACGTGAAAATCGGTCGTGCTGGTAAAGGAAATTTTCAGATCCTTGACCAGAACCGGATCAACCTCGCCATCGCCGTCGTTGTCCGTAATGTCGAAATGCAGTTCCTGACCGTTCTCGTCACGCAGCCAGGTTTTGCCGCCGTCCAGAGAGACGCGGAACTGCGGCGGCGGCACGTCGCCCACATCGCCGCCATTAACGATGTCCACCGTGTACTCGTGGCTGTCCGAGCCGTCGTACTTCACGGTTCCCGTGTAGGTGGAGTTGCCCATGATCCGGTCTTCAGTGCGCGGCCCCATGACCCGCAGCTCATAGCTGTTCAGCCCGTCCACCAGAGGCTGGCCGGTGGTCAGCTGGACCCGGAAATTGCCCTTGCCGTTGTCGATGGTTTCCACATCCGCCAGGGTGGCCAGCTCACGCACCAGTTGGTCGCGTTTGTCCAGCAGGCTGTTGGGATTGCTGATGCCGTCCACGGTATTGGCGGTGATCTGCCTGTTGAGATCGGCGATGGACTTGGCGAGGTCGTTGACGCGGTCCACGGTCTGGCCGATGGAGACGTCCATTTCCTTCTGGATGGCCTTGATGCCGTCCATGGTGCTGCCGAACATGTCGCTGAGGTTGTCGGCATAGGAAAGCAGGCTCTCGCGGGTGGCCGTGTCGTCCGGACGCAGGGCCAGATCCTGCCAGGCGGTGAAGAATTTGTTCAGCGAGGAGCTGAGGCCCGCTCGGTTGGACTCGTTGAAGATGTTCTCCAGCGAAGTCATAATGGTGTCCTGCTCGTCCCAGCGCGCGGAGTTGGTGGACTGGCGCACATAGGAACGTTCCAGGAAGGCGTCGAAAAAACGCATGATCTGCTGGGCGTTGACCCCCAGCCCCTGCGCGCCGGGCTTGGTCGCCGTGAGGCCGCCCGCGTCGCGTTGATCCACGTACTGACGCGAGTAACCCTCGGTATCCACATTGGCAAGGTTGTTGCCGGTGACCGAGATCCAGGCCTGGGAAGCGTTGAGGGCCGACTGGCCGATGTTGAGCAGACCACTGAGCATGGCTTAGAGCCTCCCGGAAATGATGGCCGCCTGCGGGTGGGCCTCGGGGCGCATGCCGCCCCTGCGGCCGTAGGTTTCCGTCCTGGGCGGCATGGCCTTGCTGGTCAGGGCCTGCAAGGTGCGGCTGCTCTGGTCCAGCAGCGCCAGAGAAAGCTGTGCGTTGCGCGACGCCTGGCGCGAAACCTCCTGTTCATAGGAATCCACGGCGCGGAACAGCTCAAGCAGCGCCTCACCCTGCTCTTCCGGCAGGGAGCGGGCGTATTCCGTCACGCGCACGCCGTCCAGCGCCCTGATGACCACGGCCTTTTCCACAGCCAGCTGGCGGATCAGTTCCTGAATGGAAAACTCCTGCGCCACCACGCCGTCCGTGTCTCTCGACAGCAGGATACGGTATTCCTCTTCCAACAGGTCGCGCAGCAGCGCGAGCGCCTTGTCCTGGCGGGATAAACTTTCCTGAATTCTCTGGTACATAACGCCTCGCTTGGCCTTGAAGGTCAGGACGGCGGCCCGTTATCGGTTTGCCGCGCTCCGGGCAGAAACTGCCGCCCGACCTCAATCAAGCAAAATTCATGCCGTTTAACCGCGCAAATCTCCGGCCGTCAGCGGCGGAATGCTGAATGAAGCCGCCGTGCCACCGGTCGTCGCGCCCTGCTCCTCCCCCGAGCGGGCGGTGAGCGGCGGCACGGTTCGCGCCGGGTCCGGGGCGGCGGGTTGAGCCGCCGGCGTCCGGGCCGCATTGCTTTGAGCGGCGGCGGGATCGGCATTGGCCTGCGCGGCCTGGCTCTGCGCCTGGGCCGCATGATAGGCGGCCAGTCCGGCGCCGGCGCGGCTGCCCGGTCCCGTGCCGTCCGCATTCAGGGTGCGGATCAGATTTTGGCCGCGCCGGCTGCGGCCTTTCTGCGGAATATTGGTGGTATAGCGCACCGTGCGGGTCTGCGGGGCGGCCTCAGCGGTCTGGGCCTGCTCCTGATTTTGCCCCTGCGCCTGATTCAGGGCCGGGGACGCGCCGGGAACAGCCTGCGTGGACAGTGTGGCCGCCTGGACGGCCATTGCCGCGGCTGCGAACGGACTTTCCCCTGCGCCGGACGCCTGCTGCGGCGCGGAGCCGGAGGCCGGTGCGGTCTGTCTGTTGACGGCGTGCCGCTCCACCGTCCCGCCGGGCCGGTTCAAATGCCGCAGGGGGGGCCGCACGGCGTTCGGGCCGAGCTTGTCCCCGGCCTCGCGCTGAGCCATCCGGGCCAGTTCCAGGCCGGAAAGTCCGTCCTGCCGCGCGCCCTGCCCGGCGTGCGCTGTTGTCGCCTTTTCTTGCGCGGGCGGGTTCAGGGCCTGCCGGGCGCGCAGAGAGGCCAGAGCCTGCTACACTTCGGGATTGCTCAAAATTTCAGCTTCATTTTGGGCGCTTGCGTTCAGCGCGGCCCCGGCCCGCACTGCCGGATCGCCGACCGGGCCGTTGCCCGCCGCGTCATTCCGGTCCACCACGCCCATTTGCGGCGCAACGCCGTCATAGACGGAAGCTCCGGCGCGTCCCGCGTCGGCCACCCGGTCTGCGGCCGGAACGCCGGTTGCGGCTGCCGCGACGGGCTGTTCCGCCGCCGGAGCCGCGGGCGTTTCCGGCAAGAGGGGAGCCGCCGAGGGACTGAAAGCCGCGTTGCGGCCGAGTCCCGCCGCGCTGCGGCTGGCGGAAACCAGATTGCGCGAAAGCTGTTCGTACATCATATCCGCCAGACCGATGCCTCCGGCGGACGTCATTTTTTTGGACAGTTCCTGGTCGTACATGTCCTGCCAGAACTGCTCCTCGCGGCCGTGCAGCAGGCCGTTCTTGGGCAGGGTATTGCGCATTTCCTGCCACATCTTCTGGATGAAGACCGATTCAAAACCTTCGCAGGCCTCACGCAGTTTTTTGGCCTTGGCCTCGGGCGAAATCTTTTTGCCGCCGAGGTCGCCCAGACCGGCGATCCGGGCCTGGAGGTCGCGGCGGGAGCTTTCGTTGGGCGCGCTTTCCGGCGAAATCATGGCCGGGACGGCATTGAGGGGCGCTGTCATCTCAGATCACCTCCAGCTCCGCGTGCAATGAACCCGACACCTGCAGGCTGCGCAGAATGGAAATCAGGTCGCGTGGCGTGGCCCCGATGGCGTTGAGGCCGTCCACCAGCTCCTGCAGGGTGGCCCCTTCCACCATCACCAAACGGCGGTTTTCCTCACGCACGTTGATATCGGTCTGGGGAGTGACCACTGTCTGGCCCTGTGAGAAAGGACCGGGCTGCGAAACCTGTTCGCTTTCCTGCACGGTGATCTGGAGATTGCCGTGGGCCACGGCGGCGCGCGAAATACGCACGTCCCGGCCCAGCACCACGGTGCCGGTCTTTTCGTCCACCACCACCTTGGCGGCGGTGTCCGGGGTCACTTCCAGATTTTCCACCGAGGCCATCAAGGGCACAAGATTGTTTCTGTACTGCGGGGGCACGTCCATGCTCACGCTCATGGAATCCACGGCGCGGGCGTAAGGGCCGCCCATGGCCGCGTTGAGCCGTTCGGCGATCTGCTGGGCCGTGGAGAAATCCCCTACCCGCATGTTCAGGGTCAGTTTGTCCTGCTGGTTGAACTCAAAGGGAATGCCGCGCTCCACAATGCCGCCGCCGGGGATCAGACCCACGGTGTTGACGTTTTTCTGGGTGCTGGCCGCCGCGCCGGAAACGGAAAAGCCGCCCACGGTCAGCGAACCCTGGGCCAGGCAATAGGTCTTGCCGTCCACGCCCTTGAGCGCGGTCTGCAAGAGCACGCCGCCCAGCAGGGAGGTGGCGTCGCCCACCGAGGAAACGGTCACGTCCAGGCGGCTGCCCGGCTTGGAGGACACCGGCATGCGCGCCGTGACCATGACCGAGGCCACGTTCTTGATTTTCAGGGCCGAAGAATTCACGCCGATGCCCATGCGGTCCATCATGTTTTTCATGGAGCTCAGGGTGAAGACGGAATCCTTTTTGTCGCCGGTGCCGGCCAGCCCCACCACCAGGCCGTAGCCGATGAGCTGGTTGTCCCGCACACCGGAGAAGGTGGCGATATCCTTGATGCGCACAGCCTGGGCGGGCAGAGCCCAGCAAAGCAGCAGGGCCGCCGCGGTCAGCCAGAGAACATAATGGCGGGTAATCGTCAATTTCATGGCGCATGCTCCTTGCCGGAGAACCGGCGCAAACCTTTATGCAGGAAGCATGCCTGGGCATGAAAAAAGCCGCCCCCCCTTGCGGGAAGCGGCGAAAATACCCATATCCGCGCGCCGGACGCCGGTCAGAAACCATGGACCGGAACCGGGCGGCGGGCCGTCGTGCTATATCTGGAAGAGGCCCGGCTCTTCCCGGATCAGGCTGGCCGCGATGAGGCGGCTGTCCGGCTTGTAGGTGCCGTCGGCCACCTGAATGCGCAGGGATTCCACTTTGTCGGCGCGCACGTCGGGCGTATTCTGCGCGGTACGGCGGGCCTCGGTCAGCAACAGGGCGTCCTGGGACACGCTCACCGTATCGCCGCGCGCGGCGTCACTCCCGGCGCTTTCCGCCCTGGCCCGGCCGCGCGTCTCACCGCTTTTTTCCAGCCCGGCGGCATAGGGATCCAGCAACGGGCCTGTCGTATTCTGAATTTCCATAATCCTTACTCTCCGTCTGTCCGGCGCGGGATATCCCCGCTATTGGCCGGACGGCTTTTCCAGCATGCTCTGGTCAACCTTTTGGCGCGTGATGCGCCAGAGCGCATGCCGCGTGCGGCGTTGTTCCTCCTCGCTCAGGGCGCGCGGCCCCTCGGGGCCTTCGCCCACGATGCGGAGCCTGCCGCCCGGCGGGTAGGTGAACTGCACGTCCTGGCCCACAGCCCGGCCCAACTCCTGGCGGATTTCCTCCACCACCGGGTTGTCGCTGCCGGTGAAAATCAGGCTGTCATACAGTTCCTGCGCCACTTTTTCCACATAGGCGCGGCGCTTGATGGACGGGTCGGGGTCTTGCGGTTCCAGCCCCTCGGCCAGACGCCGCCGCACACGAAAACGCGCCAGCCGACGAGCCGCCAGCAATTGCTGCTCATAACTCTGCAGCATGATGCGCATTTGCGCGGTGGTCATCTCGGCCATGGCGTTTTCCGTCCCTGCTGATTTTTTCGGCCTCCCGCCGGGAAACTTTAGACTTTTTTTATGCTCTTTGACGGTGCGGCATCATTTCAACAATAATATACTGAAATACTTATACTAAAATTCTTATTTTTTTCGTTCGCTATCACAATGCCGCGCGCGTGCCATCCACGAAATGCCGCGCTCCAGGCAGGTCCGTCTCCGCCGGATCGGACCTCCGGCGGCAAGGGGCGCGACCGGCATAAACGGCGATGCCCGGCGCGACGGTATCCGGAACAACGCTCGTGGCGGCACGTATCAGCGCCGGTTGCGCGCCAGTACAAAACCCACGGCCAGCAGATTGAGCAGGCCGAAAATGATCAGATCCGTGTGCATGCTGCGCATAAAGCCGTCGATATTGGCAATGCTCACAGGCTCCTGCCCCAGAAAAAGGCTCAGGGTCAGAGTGATGACCACCATATTGCAGAGCTGGCCACCGGTGCGCACGGCCCCGGTGAGGCCGGAGGCCTGGCCCACGTGCTCCGGCCCGGCGCTTTCCAGAATGATGGTGGTATTGGGCAGGGCGAACAGGCTGATGCCCACGCCCAGCAGGCATTGCGCGCCCAGCATCAGGCTGAGGGGCGAATCCAGTTGCAGAAAGCCCGCCGCCGTGAGCCCCAGACCGCAGAGGGCCACGCCCACGGCGCAGACATAGCCGGGATTCCAGGCATTGCAGAGGCGCGCGGCCAGCGGCGTGGTCAGGGCCTGCACCACGGATTGCAGGGCCAGGAAAAAACCGGCCTGCTGCACGCTCATGCCGCGCCCCACCTGCAGATAGAGGCTGAAGAAAAACAGCATGCCGAAAAAGGAGCTGTAATTGACAAAGGCCGCCAGCGAGGAGAGCGCGAAAACCCGGTTGCGGGCCAGCAGGCGCAGGTCCAGCAGGGGATAGCGGCTTTTCAGTTCCAGGAGACAGAATACGGTCAGCAGAACCACGAAGGCCCCCAGCAGCCCCCAGGCCAAGGCCGGATTCCGGGCCAGTTCCGACGCGCCGAAGGTCAGGGCGGCCATGGCGCAGCCGTAAACTATGCAGCCGGGCCAGTCGAAAGGCTGTCCCTTGGCCGTGCGCCATTCCAGCTTGACGCAGTATTTCATCAGCAGAAACGCGCCCGCGGCGGCCAGGGCATTGCCCCAGAACAACCAGCGCCAGCCCAGCCAACCGGCGATGAACCCGGCCACCGGCGGGCCGCAGGCAATGCCCGCGTAGACCGCCGCGCCGCTGATGCCCAGATAGGCGGCTCGCTGTCCCGGCGGCGCGGCCGAGGCCAGCAGGGCCAACCCGCTGGCGTTGAACATGGCCCCGCCCACGCCCTGCACGAAACGCAGGCCCAGAAAGAACGGCGTGGACTCCACAAAGCCCAGCATCGCCCCGGCCAGGGCGAACACGCCCATGCCCCAGAGCCAGACGCGGCGGCGGCCGCAAATGTCGCCCAGACTGCCCGAGGTCAGTTGGAACACGGCCAGTCCCAGAGAATAAAAAGCGCCTACCAGTCCGAGCTGGCGGGCGCTGGCGTGCAGGCTTTCGCCCAGCGGCGGCAGCACCGCGTTGACCCCGGCCATCATGAACGGCATGAAGAACAGCGCCGTGCAAACGGCCAGCAGGAGACGGCGGTGATTTTTTTCAATGGGCATACCGCAGGATATATCTCCGGCGGCGGGAGCGGTCAACACTGGTTAAACCAAGCGGCAGAACAGCCGGATATTGCTTTCTTAATCCCGCGAACGGGCGCTACATCCCCACTTCCTCGGCGATCTGCAGGCAGAGATCGCCCTTGTTCAATGTATACAGATGAATGCCCGGCGCGCCGCACTCCAGCAACTGGCAGATCTGGCGCACAGCGAAATCCAGGCCCGCGTCGCGCACGGCCTCGGCCCCGCCCTTGCGGTCGGCCTCTTCCAGGCTCAGATAGAGCTTGCCCGGAATGGTGGCTCCGCAAAGGGAGAGCACCCGGCGCAGGGAGTCGAAACTCTGGATGGGCAGAATGCCCGGCACCACGGGCGTGTCCAGGCCCCTGGCGCGCAGGTCCGCTACCAGAGCCTCGTATTCGCGCACGTCGAAAAAGAGCTGGCTCACGGCGAAGTCCGCCCCGGCGCGCAGCTTGTCCGCCGTGTAACGGCGGTCCAGAGCGAAGGAAGGGGATTCGGGATGCGGCGCGGGATACGCGGCCACGCCGATGCCCATGTCCGGCTCGTGTTCGCGCGTAAAGGACACCAAGTCGGCCGCGTGCTGAAAATAGCCGTCCTTCCAGTCCCAGTGCCCGTTCATGGGCGGGTCGCCGCGCAGGGCCAGCACATTGTCCACACCGACGGCGCGCAGTTCCCTGAGAAAGGCGGCGATGCTCTCCGGCTCGGCTCCCACGCAGGTCAGATGGGCCATGGTTGTGAAGCCGCGCCGCGCCAGTTCGGCGGTGACCGCCAGGGTGTTGTGTCGCCGCGCCCCGCCCGCGCCGTAAGTGACGGACACGAACAGGGGAGTAAGCGCGCGCAGTTGCTCCACAGTGGCGTAAAAAGACGGCAAATGGGTTTCATCCGAGGGGGGGAAAAATTCCAGGGAGAAAAAAGGCGCTTTGGCGGCTTGAATTAGCGAGCCTATCTGCATGTTTCGCTCCTTGGCCGGGGCCCGGCCCGGTGGGGTCGCTTGATGTCGTGTGGCGTCATTAGGACAATAATTATGTATATATCAAGATAAGCTGATATGTCAACGCCGCCTTGCGTTCACGGCCTTGCCAAATGCCTGGCTTGGTCGTAAGGGAACGGCATGCGCACGCCTTTTGAATCAAAGACAAGCCGCTGTGCTGACCGCATTTCAGCGGCTCCTTCACTGGATTCCTCCCGGGTCCGGCTCACCCGCCCCCTTGCCCGCCGTCACCGCGCGCCCTTGCGGGGTCTGATTCTGCTCTGCTGGCTGCTGTTGCCGGCGGCAAGCGTGACGGCAGATCCCGCGCCGGTACTGGTTCCGGATATGGCGACGGATGTGCCGCCGGACCCGGACGCGGCATCACCGGACCGTCCGTCGCCCGCCTCCGGGCTGGAAAACGCCCCGCTTCCGACCGCCGGGCAGCGCGGTGTGGACCGGGAAGGACGGGCAGCCTGGACTGTGCTGGAGCCCGGCCTGGCTTTCGGCGAGTTCCAGCTTAACGACAGCGAAGCCCGGCTCACGGCTCTGCGCATCGATCCCGCCCGATTCGACTTTCTGCTCTGCACCAGTTCCCAGGACGGCGGTCCGGCCCGTTCCCTGAGCGACTGGGGCGAACAGTACGATCTCACGGCGGCCATCAACGCCAGCATGTATCTGCCCGACGGCAGCACCAGCACCGGCTACATGCGCCAGGGCGGGCATCTCAACAACAAGCGCCTGGTCCAGCGCTTCGGGGCCTTTTTCGTGGCCGGGCCCGACAGTCCCGACCTGCCCCCGGCGGCCATTCTGGATCGCGACAATCCCGACTGGCGACAGCGCATCGACCACTACGCTCTGGTAGTCCAGAACTACCGGATGATCAATGCCGAACGGCGCATCCTCTGGGCTCCGGGCGGACCGCTCTACTCCATTTCCGCCGTGGCCCAGGACGGCGGCGGCCAGATTCTTTTTCTGCATTGCCGCGCGCCTGTGGAGGCTTACGCTTTTGCCCAGCAACTGCTGCACCTGCCCCTGGACGTGCGCACGGTCATGTATGTGGAAGGCGGAGCCCAGGCCGGTCTGCTGGTGCGTTCCGCTTCGCTCAGGCGCGAACTGGCCGGGAGCCACGCGCCCTCATTTCTGGTAACCGGCAATCTCAAGGCCGTCCTGCCCAACGTGCTGGGCGCGCGTCGCAAGGCCGCCGCGGCTGTTCCCGCGCTGGACGTGCCCCCGGCGGAGTGGAGCACTCCTTCAGAATAGGAAATATTCTCAAAAAGAGCTTTACAAAAAATCGTTTTTGCTTCAGACTAGATATCGGAATTTCGGTGAGCGACATCCCCAGGCTCTAGCTGGCCGGGCCGCGCCGCCGGAAAACTCTCCAGCGGGTCTGTCCCGCCGGTATGTGTGCAAATTCGCCCCCTTGTGCGGGCCGGGGCATTCATATCCTGAAGGGGACAATGCCTCCATACGATTTTATGACATAGTGAGGATTATTATGCCGAATCAACTGGAAATCTATAAATGTACCCATTGCGGCAACATCGTTGAAGTTCTGCACGGCGGCGGAGCCGAAATCGTCTGTTGTGGCGAACCCATGAAATTGATGAAAGAAGGCTCCACCGACGGCGCGCAGGAAAAGCATGTGCCGGTGATCGAAAAAGTGGACGACGGCTACAAGGTCAAAGTGGGCAGCGTGGCCCATCCCATGGAAGAAAAGCATTACATTGAATGGATCGAACTGCTGGCCGACGGCAGAAGCTATACCAAATTCCTCAGGCCCGGCGACGCGCCCGAAGCTTTCTTCAAGATCGACGCCGCCAAGGTGACCGCCCGTGAATACTGCAATCTGCACGGGCTTTGGAAGGCCGAAAACTAGTATCAATACCCGCGCGGCCCGTGCGCCGCGCTTCAGAATAAAAGGAGAACACTCATGCAGAAATACGTCTGTGGCGTTTGCGGTTATGAATATGATCCGGCGGAACATGACAACGTGCCTTTCGACCAGCTTCCCGATGACTGGGTCTGTCCGGTCTGCGGCGTGAGCAAGGACCAGTTCAACCCCGCTTAAGATTTCGATTGCGTTTTGTATTTTCCGTCCTTTCCCCCGCCTTGCCGGCCCGCCGGCGGGCGGGGCTTTTCGTGACAAAAAGCCTTTTCACTTTGCAGCTTCTGGAGAACGCACATGCAACCTGTTGAAATCAAAAAAGACATTTACTGGGTGGGCTGCGTCGATTACGACCACCGCGACTTCCACGGCTATTCCCGCTCGCCGGACGGCTCCACCTACAATGCCTATCTGATCAAAGACCAGAAAAACGTGCTGCTGGACACCGTGGCGCCGGGTTGCGCCGGTACGCTGCTCTGCCGTCTGGCCAAGACCCTCTCGCCCGAAAAGGTGGACTACATCGTCTGCAACCACATGGAAATGGACCATTCGGGTTCCCTGGACGAAGTGGTGGAGCGGGTCAAGCCTGAAAAAATCTTCGTCTCCCAAGCCGGACTGAAATCCATGGCCGGCTATTTCGCGGGCAAGAACTGGCCCGTGCAGGCCGTGAAAAGCGGCGACATCCTGAACATCGGCAGCCGCAATATCGTGTTTCAGGAAACCCGCATGCTGCACTGGCCGGACAGCATGGTCTCCTACATCCCCGAGGAAAAACTGCTGATCAGCAACGACATCTTCGGCCAGAACATCGCCAGCAGCGCCCGCTTCACCGATAATTTCGGGGATGACGGCGAATTCGTGAAGCGAATCAAGGAATATTTCTACAACATCGTGCTGCCCTACTCCCCCATGGTGCTCAAGACCCTGCCCGTGGTGGAAAAGCTGGACATCGACATGATCGCCCCGGACCACGGCCTGATCCATCGGGGCGAGAAGGCCGTGCGCTTCATCATCGACATGTACCGCCGCATGGCCGAGCAGAAGCCCGAGCAGCGCGCCCTGATTTTTTACGACACCATGTGGCAGTCCACGGAACGCATGGCCTATGCCGTGTGCAGCGGCCTGGAGGAAAACGGCGTGCCCACGCGGATCATGTCCGTGAAACACAACCACCACAGCGCCGTTATGACCGAACTGGCCGACTGCGGCGCGGTGCTGGCCGGTTCGCCCACCCACAACAACACGGTGCTGCCCCTGGTGGCCGCGCAGCTCACCTATATGAAGGGCCTGCGGCCGCTCAACCGCGTGGGCGGAGCCTTCGGCTCCTACGGCTGGTCCGGCGAAGCGCCCAAATATCTCCAGGAGCAGCTGGCCGCCATGAATATGGACATGCCCGCCGAGGCCGTGAAGTGCAACTGGGCTCCGGACAAGGACGTGTTCCGCGCCTGCCACGCGCTGGGCAAAACCGTGGCCGAGACGCTCAAGAAAAAATGTCAGGAAGGCTAGACCCTTTCGGGCAAGACATCAGCCAGCAAAGCGCGCCCTATTCGTATAGGGCGCGCTTTCTCTTCGGACGAAAGGCCGTTGTTCTGGAAGGCGCTCTCGCGTATTTTCTGCAACTCCGCCCCGGGGTCGGACACAAGGCTGCCTGCCGCCTGGAAGCAAGCGTGCGCACTCTACTTCAACGGGCTCTTGCCTTGCATTTTACCCAATTAAAGCGTATTCAATTTTTTTACACTCAGTTCTGAAAAAATAACTCTAGTATACACATTGAGACACAATGGTCAGCCTGATAATTCCCGTTTACAATGAGCAGGATAGCCTGCCCAAGCTGTTTGAAAAGATTCTGCAGATTGCCGGGCAGTTGCCTGAGATGGAAGCCATCTTTGTAGATGACGGCAGCAAAGACCACTCGTTTGCCATTCTGCGCGAAGAGGCGGCGCGGCACGACTACATCAAGGTCGTGCGGCTGGCGCGCAACACTGGTCAGACAGCGGCGATCCAGGCCGGCATCGACCATGCGAAAGGCGATGTGCTGGTCTTTTTGGACAGCGACCTGCAAAACGATCCTGCGGACATTCCGGCCATGCTTGCGAAGCTGGACGAAGGCTATGACGTGGTCTCCGGCTGGCGCAAGGAACGCAAGGACGACGCCATCAGGCGCAACCTTCCCAGCCGCATCGCCAACGCCATCATCTCCAACGTTTCAGGCGTGTATCTGCATGACTACGGCTGCACGCTCAAGGCCTACCGCAACGACGTCATCAAGAACGTGCGACTGTACGGCGAAATGCATCGTTTCATTCCTATTTACGCGGCCTGGCAGGGCGCCAAGGTGACGGAAATGCCCGTCACCCACCATACGCGACAGTTCGGCAGATCCAAGTACGGACTGGAGCGCGTCTTCAAGGTCATACTTGATATTTTCGTCATCAAGTTTCTCGACAAATACCTGAGCAAGCCCATCTACGTCTTTGGCGGCTTTGGCATCGCGGCCTTTGCCATGTCCTTGCTTGCGTTTCTCTGGGCTCTGGCGCTCAAATTTTTCGGCGGAGTCAGCCTCATCCAGACGCCGCTGCCGCTTTTCAGCGGCATCGCCTTCCTGCTGGGTTTCATGTGCATCCTCATGGGGCTCCTGGCCGAAGTGCTTTCGCGCACCTACTTCGAATCTCAGCACAGGCGAGCCTACATCGTCGGAGAAATTCTGAATCTGCCCGTCCGCGCGGCAGACGCGGACGGGCCGGATCTGACAGATCCGGCTGGTTCAGCGAACCCGTCGGAAGGAAAAAGCTGAGATGTGCGGCATTGCCGGTTTTTACGGCACCGGTTCACCCGACGACATCCGCCGCATGACCGAGACCCTGCGCCACCGAGGGCCCGACGACGGCGATATTTTCGTCGACGGGGCGCTCCATCTCGGACACCGCCGCCTGAGCATCGTGGATCTTGCCAACGGCCGCCAGCCCATGCGGGATGAAACCACGGGCGTCACCATCGTGTACAATGGCGAAATTTACAATCATCCCGAGATCCGGCAGCAACTCGACACTGCCGGACAGCATTTCGTCACCAGCCATTGTGATACAGAAACAGTGCTGCGCGCCTTTCTGGAATGGGGGCCGGACTGCTTCGCGAGATTCAACGGCATGTTCGCGCTGGCTATTTACTGCCCTCGCCGCCGCATGCTCTGGCTCGCGCGGGACCGTTTCGGCGAAAAACCGCTTTTTTACGCCCGCAATACGCACGGTTTCGCCTTTGCCAGTGAAATCGCCGCGCTAAGCCGTTGGTCCCACTTTGACAACAGTCTGGACCATGCCAATCTGCAGCGTTTTTTCGGCTGGGGCTACCTGCCGGGCGGGCGCACCCTGCATCCGGGCTGCCGCAGCCTGCTGCCGGGAAGCTGGATGCGCCTGGATCTCGCCACCGGTGCGGAAGAGCACGTCCGTTACTGGGAGTTTGAACTCACGCCCGACAATGCTCTCACAGACAGGGATGAGCCCCGGCTGGTGGAGGAACTACGCGATCTGCTGGTGCGGGCCGTGCAACGGAGACTGCTGAGCGACGTGCCGCTGGGAGTTTTTCTTTCCGGCGGGCTGGATTCCAGTTCCGTGCTGGCGGCAGCCGCCCGCGTGCTGCCGCCCGAGCACATCGACGCCTTTACCATCGGCTTCACCGAGCCCAGTTTCGACGAGTCCGGCAATGCCCGGCAAGTGGCCGAAGCCTTCGGCGTGCGGCATCATGTTTCCATGCTCACCGCCGACCGCATGCAGGCTTCCGCACCCGGCATCCTCGCCCGCATGAGCGAACCGCTGGGCGACGCCTCGCTTATTCCCACGGAGCAACTGGCGGCTTTCACCCGGCGGCACGTCACCGTAGCCTTGTCCGGCGACGGCGGCGACGAACTTTTCGCGGGCTATGACCCCTTGGCGGCGCTCAAACCCGCCGCCCTGTACCGCAGGCTGATGCCCCCGCCCCTGCATGGCCTTCTGCGGCATGGCGTGGGGCTTTTGCCCTGCTCCGACCGCAACATGAGCCTGGAATTCAAACTGAAGCGCGTGCTGCGCGGCCTTTCCTATCCCAAGGCCATGCAGTTACCATTGTGGATGAGCCCGCTGGAACCGGCTGAGATCCGCCGTTTTTTTGACCGTCCCCTCACTGCGGAAGAAATTTATGAAGACGCCCTCGCTCTATGGGAAGCCCATTCCGGCTGCGATGACCTGAGCCAGGCGCTCCTCTTTTTCACCCGCTTCTATCTGCCCGATGACATTCTGGTAAAAGCCGACAGGGCCAGCATGATGGTCTCGCTGGAAAGCCGGGCAATTTTTCTGGACAATGAGATTGTGGCCTTTTGCCAGCGTCTGCCCAATCGCTTCAAATTCCGCAACGGCACGCGCAAATATCTCTTGCGCAAGGCCCTGGCGGGCTGGCTGCCCCAACGCATTCTTGAATTGCCCAAAAAAGGCTTCGGCATCCCGCTCAACCGCTGGCTGCGCGACATGCCCGCTCCCTGTCCGGTCTTGCCTGATTTGAACGCCGCCGCCGTACGCCGGTGCGAAGCGGCTCATCGGGCCCGCAAAGGAGATTACCGCCTTTTCCTCTGGGGACTGCACGCCCTTGACGGCATGCGGTCGGGAAGCGCAGCGTGATGACTAGCCTGCCCTCCTGGCTGTTCATGCTGCCCGTGGTAGCGGTCAACGTCTGCGCCAGCCTGCTGCTTAAAATCGGCGCGAGCGAAAAACCCGTCGCCCTCTTGCTGGGCCTGTTGAGCTGGCGGTCTTTTTTGGGCCTAGCCTGTTTCGGCCTGGGAGGACTGGCTTACGCGTACATGCTGCGCTACGTTTCACTCAGTGTGGCCCAGGCGGTTCTCTCCTCGCAGTATATCTTCACCGTGCTGGGCGCGTGGCTTCTGCTGCACGAGCGTATCGACACCGTGCAGGCGGGCGGTTTCGTGCTCGTGGCTCTCGGAATAGCCCTTATCGTATCACGTTAGTGCCGTCATCCCGATAAATGATATTCTCCGACTCCAGTATGATGCCAGGAAATACCATAACAAAATCAACCAGCATTGCTTGTGCCTTTGTCTGGACGGCGATGCTTTTTTTCATTCTTCTGACACCATACATGTCGGACACTGTTCAGCGGAAACATGCTGCCGGGCTATTGCGTCTATGACGGCGCTGCGCCAAGCTGCGCACATACGCATATGGTGGGGATGCTTCTCAGATAACAATATGATTCTGAAGTACCCGCTGTGTGGCCTGCTGGCCGCCACTGCCTTTTAGCTGAAAAAAGCCGGGACGGCGACCTGCGGCTTCTGCTTATGTCCATCCTCTGTGCCCGCGCGGACATCAAGCTGCACTGGGACGGGAGCGATACCGGACACGGCGAGGATCTGTGGGGGCTGTATCCGTTAAAAAGCGATATGTGGCTGGTCGCGCCGGGAAAAGGGATTACGTCATTTGATCTCATACCGTTACGGAATGCGCCGGAACACTTGTAACGATCCGCTCTTCCCATGGAAGTCGAAACCGCCAATTTACCGGCGGCCCTAAATACAACAGCGCGCCCTGTATGACAAACAGGGCGCGCTGTTGTATTCAAGAATTCGGATATGTGTTACAGAGTGTGCATGGGAGCCGGACGGCGGCCGTCATGGCGCGGACCCCGCTTGTCAGTGCGGTCGCGGCCGTCATGTTTACGGTCATAGTCCCGCCGATCGTCGCGGCGCTTGTCGTAGCGCCCGTCGCGGCGGTGATCACGATCGTCCCGGCGGTGGTCGTAGCGGTCACGGTCATGCCTGCCGTCATAGCGACGGTCGTCCCGACGATCGTACTTGTCGCCCCTGCGATCATATTTGCGGTCCTGTTTGTCCGCCTTGCGGTCGTCGCGCCGGTCGAACCGATCCTTTTTGCGGTCCTGGCGGCTTTCGAAGTCGTCGCGTTTGCGATCCTGGCGGCGTTCAAAATCCTCACGCTTGCGGTCGTCCTTATCCGCCACGGCCTTGCCGGGCAGGGCATGACCGGCCACGGTCGGCGTATTTCCCGCATCGGCGGCGGGCGCGGCATTGGCGTTCAATCCGCCGGCCAGCCATACGGCGGCGGCCACGGCGCACAGGCCCAAGGGCCGCCAGACATATTTCATATGCATAGATACCTCCTTAAAGATGGGCTTGACGCCCAGCCTCTACATAAACCCAAGTCAACACGGAAGCAAGAGAGCCCCTGCGGCGGGGTCATTCTCCGAAACGCAGGGCCGGAGCCCCCACGCCCAGGCGAGCCGCCGCCGCCTTGACCCCGTCGGCCTCGGCCCGTACATAGCGCCGCCCCTCCAGGGTATAGGCCTTGGCCTCCAGAGTTTCGCCCGCACGGTGCAGCCCGGCCGCCTCGCGCGGCAGCGCCAGACGTTCCAGACGCTGCCGGCGCAGGCCAAGGCTGTGGGTATGACGCAGTATGGCCAGGCTCACGCTCTCGCCGTCCGCAGGACGGCAAAGCACGCGCAGCAGGCCCGCCGGGCGGTTCTTCTTGCCGATGCCGGGCAGCCAGAGCACGTCCAAGGTTTCGGGCAATGCCGTCAGGGCCGTGAGGGCCAGGCCCAGTTCCTCGCCGCTGAGGTGGTCCAGGTGGGTTTCCAATTGCAGCACCTGTTCCAGGCCGCCCTGCGCGTGCGGCACGCTTTCGGCCACGGGTTCCACCAGCCAGGCCCGCAGGCCCGCGGGAGCGGGGCGCGAGCCGTAGCCCGTGCCCAGAGCGGTCAGCACGCCTTGCGGGCCGTCCAAAAATTCATCCACCAGCACATGAACCAGGGCCGCGCCCGTGGGCGTGACCAGTTCCTCCCGCGCGCCCGTGGGCCGCACGGGCTTGCCGCGCATCAGCCAGGCGGCGGCGGGCGCGGGCAGGGGAATCAGGCCATGCGCGCACTCCACCGTGCCGGAAAACCAGGGTAGGGGCGAAGCCATGACCCGACCCACGCCCAGTTGCTCCAGCCCCCAGCAGGCTCCGGCGATATCCACCAGGGTGTCGATGGCCCCCACTTCGTGGAAATGCACTTTTTCAGGCGCAATCTGATGGGCCTCGGCTTCGGCCAGAGTCAGGGCCTCCAGCACGGCCAAAGCCCGCCGCAGCGCTGTCCCGCCCAGCTCCAGACGATTGAAGATGGCCGCGATGTCCGCCGGATGGCGCAAGGGCTGGCCGTCGTCCCAGCTTACGTCCACCCGCCTGCCGGGGCCGCCGGCCCGCGTTTCAGGCCGGGCTTCAATACGGCAGTCCACCCCGGCACGGGCCAGGGCCGCCGTCAGCGGGGCCGGGTCCAGCCCCAGGTGGACCAGCGCGGCCAAGGTCATGTCGCCGCTGATGCCGTTGCCGCAATCCAGATACAAATCCATAATATTCCGCTCCTGTCGGCAAAACCGCGCGCCCGGCCGGGCGCCGCCGCGCCGTGGCGGGCTTGTGCGGCGGCCCGCCCTTGGTGTATGAATAAGCCGGAAACACGGTTCCCGGCGCGCGGGCTCCGCAGGCCGCGCACATAACGATTTCAACCGCCTATGGGAGGAAGCATGCTCATACAGAACTGGATGACCACCGAGGTGATTACCGTGACGCCCGAAACGTCCCTGCTCAAAATCGGCAAGCTGATGCGCGACAACAACGTGCGCCGCCTGCCCGTACTGGACGACAAGGGGCATGTGGTCGGCATCATTTCCGACCGCGACGTCAGGGACGCCTCGCCCTCCAAGGCCACCACCCTTGATATGTATGAGATGCATTACCTGCTGGCCGAACTCAAGGCCAAGGACATTATGACCCCCCGGCCCTTCACAGTCAAACCCACGGATACTGTGGAAAAAGCGGCCATGATGATGCTGGACAACAAGTTCGGCGGGCTGCCTGTGGTGGAGGAAAGCGGACGCCTGGTGGGCATTATTTCAGACCAGGACGTGTTCAAGGCGCTGGTGAGCATCACCGGCGTGCGCGAGGGCGGCATCCAGCTGGGCATTGAAATCACCAACCGGCCCGGGGCCATGAAACCTATTTTCGACCTGCTGCGCGCGCACGGGGCCAGAATTCTCTCCGTACTCTCCGCCAACAATCAGGATGGCGACCGCCAGGTCTTTCTGCGCCTGCGCGAAATGGAGAGTCGCGAAGCCGAAGAAGCGGTCATCGCCGACGTCAAGGGGCACGCCCATCTGCTCTACTGGGCGCGTAACGAAGTGCATCTGGTCTGAAACGCGCGCGTAGCTATTCATTCATCTTATTGAAAATAATGCGCAATTTTTCCGACAAACACACTGGGAGAAACGAAAAAAAACGCGCGGGGCTTGCCATCGTCATCGTTTTATGAAATAAGGGTCCCTGTACTTGCGGTTGGGTTCACAACCGCGCCTTCAAGCGGAATTCGGCCGGGGTCGGACATTCCGGCTGGCGTAGCGTCAGGGCATATCGTCCCGGCGAGTTGAGCAATATCTGTCCAAGGAGGACACGCATGGCTGAGATCACCTATAAAGGCAAAAGCTTTGAAGTTGACGAAGACGGTTTCCTGCTGCGTTTTGACGACTGGTGCCCCGAATGGATGGAATATGTGAAGGAATCCGAAGGCATCGCCGAGATCACCCCTGACCATCAGAAAATCCTCGACTTCCTGCAGGATTACTACAAAAAGAACGGCATCGCCCCCATGGTCCGCATTCTTTCCAAGAATACCGGCTACAAACTGAAGGAAGTGTACGAACTCTTCCCCTCCGGCCCCGGCAAAGGCGCCTGCAAAATGGCCGGCCTGCCCAAGCCTACCGGCTGCGTGTAGTCCGAGCTTCAATTTTCGGAAAAAGCGGAAGGGTTCGCCCTTCCGCTTTTTTTTATTATCAAATCCCCGCTGCCGGTCGCCTTGTCCGCCCCGCCGGTTTATGTTATGTCGGGCGGAACATGCCTGTATTTCTATCTTATAGAAATATTTTACAAAAATTTGTCTGATCATAGAGTCGTTGCGTCGTGAAACGGCTCTCCATTCCGGGAGGTCGCGTGGAGGAACTGCTAGCCCTGCTCGTCCTGGTGCCGCTGGTGTTCCTGATCTGCCTGGCGGCGCTTTTCGCGCGCACCTCCAGCCAGCGCCGGCAGTTGGTCGAGCTGCGCGGCGAACTGAACGCGCTCCGCCAGGATGTCCAGGCCCTGCGCGCGGACGCGGAATCCTTTGAGCATTGCGATGATGCTTCCAGTGCCGCTTCCGGGGCGAGCGACGCGCAAGAGCACGATATGTCGCCCACCCGGGAGGCCGAGCCGCAAGGCACCGCCGATGACGAGAGCTTCCCGCCCGAGCTTGCCGTGAACCCGCCGCCGCAAGTCCCCACAAGCGGAGCCGGGGAATTCAGCTTTACTGATGCGGCTGACGCCGATACTGAGAATTTTCGCCAAGTTCCGGCCGCGACTCCTGACCCGGCACAGGCAAACGACGCGTTGTCCGCGCAAGCCGCGCCGTCCTCCCCCGGCCTGCCCGCGCCCGTGGCCGGGGCTTTGGCCGTGGTCTGGGGCTGGCTGCGCGCCAATCCCATACTCTATGCCGGACTTTGCGTGTTCCTGACCGGTATCGCTTTTGCGCTGGGCTATCTGGTCCGGTACGACTATGTCAGCCTGGAGGCCCGTCTGGCTCTGATCGCTCTGGCCGGTCTGGGCATGCAGGGCCTGGGCTGGCGGCTGCGACGCCGTAATGCCCTTTACGGCCTGGGCCTCATGGGCGGCGGCGCAATCGTGCTTTACTTCGTGCTTTTCACCGCCGCCCGCCTGGAACTGCTCTCTCCCCTGACCGCCCTCTGCGTCATGTCCGCCCTGGTGCTGGGCGTCGCGCTGCTGGCCCTGGCCGCCGACGCCGAGCTATTGGCCGCGATTTCCGCCGTGGGCGGCTTTCTGGCCCCGGTGCTGCTTTCCACGGGCAGCGACAATTATCTGGGCCTGTTCGGCTATTACGCGCTGCTGAGCCTGGGCAACGCCCTGCTGCTCCGCTTCAGGCTCTGGGACATTCCGGCGCTGATCTCCTTCGCCGCGGTCTACGGCGTCGGCGGCCTGTGGGGCGGGCGTTCCTATGATCCCGGCATGTTTGCTCATATGGAACTTTTTCTGCTGTTCTTTTTCCTCCTGTTCAGCTACATGCAGCTCCAACTGGCCGCGCACGCCGACGCTCTGGACGCCCGCACGCGCGGGCGCGCGGGCGCGGCCCGGCGCTATCTGCACGCCTCCCTGCTGTTCGGTCTGCCGCTGCTGACCTTCAGCTATCAATATTATCTGACGCGCCCCTACGCTTATGCGGCGGCTTTCAGCGCCCTGGGCCTGGCCGCCTGGCATGTGGGCCTGGGTTACCTGCTGCGCTGCCGGGACGGCGCGGCCGGACGCCTGACCCGTGAAACCCTGCTGGTGCTGGGCCTGAGCTTCTCCGCCCTGGCTGTGCCCCTGGCTCTGGACCTGAGCTGGACCACCTGCACCTGGGCCTTGCAGGGGCTGGGGCTCATCTGGCTGGGCCTGCGACAAGAGCGTCCTCTCCTGCGCTTTCTGGGCTATGCCCTGCAACTGCTGGCGGCGGGAGCCTTCGCGGGCCTCTTTTCCCAGCCGGGTATCAGCGGCCTGCCCGGCGGCCTTCTGGACAGCCGTATGGCCTGCGGCCTGGTCATGACCCTGACGGCCCTGCTGCTGGTGCATTTCTGCACGCGACACCGGGAAATTCTGATCCGGCAGGAGCGCGAACTGCTGCCGCCATGGCAGATCTGGGCCATGGGCTGGTGGCTGGGCACAGGCCTGGATATTCTGTCCGCGCATTTTGACGCCGCCGGACAGCTTTACGCTAATGCCGCGCTGACGTTCACGGCCCTGAGCTGTGTGCTCTGGGTCCGGGCCGGAAGCCGCCTGGGCTGGAAAATTTTCGCCGCTTCCGGTCATCTGCTGTTACCAGCCATGCTGCTCTCGCAATGGCGTTTTCTGCCGGATCTGCTGTTGTTGCCTTTTCTGCCGTTGCGCGCCCTGCCCGCCGCCTCTCCCCTGGCCTGGAGCCACGGCGGCCTGGTGGCCCTGCCTCTGGCCTGGGCCGCCTTCGCCGCCTGCATCCGCTCCGCGCCCTGGCCGGAGCAGCCGACCTGTCGGCGCGTCGTGGCGGGCGTCGCCCTGTTCGCCGCGCCGGGCCTGCTGCTTCTGGCGGCGGCGCACGGACTGAGCCGCCTGTCCCTGCTCCCCCCGGACTGGAGCGTGCTGCTTCTGACCATGCTGGCGGCGGCTTTTCTGTTTTTGCTCTGCCGGGAACTGCGTCTGCCCGGCATAGCCGCCCTGTCCGGCCCTCTTCTCCCGGCGGACGCGCGCCGCTGGGGCGGCCTGGGTCTGAGTCTCTGTCTGGCCTGCTGGTTCTTCCTCTTCTGCGCAGAGCCCGGCATAGCCGCGCCGCTGCCCTACATTCCCCTGTTCGGCCCCCTGGACATGGCCCAGGTGCTCTGCCTGCTGACCTGCCTGTACCTGCTGCGCGGCATGCGCCGCGAGAGCCGCGAAAACTTCCCGTCCGCCTTGCTTTATGAACGTCTGCTCGCCGCTTTCGGCGTCTGCGCCTTCGCGCTCTGCACAGTCATCGCGGCCAGGGCCGTTTCCTGGTACACCTATTGCCCATACACCCCCCTGGCCCTGATCCGCTCGCCCGTTTTCCAGGCCGCACTGTCCATACTCTGGGGCAGCATTGCCCTGGGCATGGTGCTCGCGGCCTCACGCGTCTTCCGGCAGCGGCGGCTCTGGTTCGCCGGAGCGGCCCTGCTGGCCCTGACCCTCTGCAAACTGCTGCTCTTTGATCTGGCGGACCGCCAGACTGTATCCCGGATCGTTTCCTTCCTCTTCCTGGGCCTGCTGATGCTGGGCATGGGCTATTTCTGCCCCCTGCCGCCCAAACGGCTGACAGATCCGCCGGAAGAGGATTCCCGTTCAGCGCAGCCCTAAAGGAGCCGCCATGTCCTTTTGCTTCAGCCCGTCCCGCCTTCTCCTGCTTCCGGCCCTGACGCTGGTTTGCCTGACGGCCGCCACAGCCACGGCCACGGAACAGGAACTGACGCCCAGGGATTTCAGCACGCTGATTCCCATCGAGGCCAAGAGTGGCTCCCCGGTCTACCGTCTTGACCTGCCCTTTGCCGTGTACGAGCGCTCCCGCCTGTCGCCCCTGCGCGACGTGCGGGTTTTCAACAGTCTGGGCCGGGCCGAAGCCATCTACATCAGCCCGGCGGAATCCCGGCCGGAACCGACGCAGGAACAGGCTTTCCCCTGCTTCACCCAATGGGTGCGTTCCGGGGGTACGGAAGGCATCGTGCTGCTGCGCGACGGCCAGAGCGCGTCCGAAACGCCGCCCGCTCCTGAGGGACAAAAACCGGAGCACAATAAAAACCGTGTCGCCACAGCCAGGAGCCTGCTGGTGGACTTCGGCCAAAAGCGGCCGCGTTTCGAGCGCGTGCGTCTGGTCCCGCGCGAAACGCCCGGCGGCGAAACCCGGGATCAGGACGGCGGCATGCTCAGCACCCGGCTTTATACCAGCGCGGACATGCAGAGCTGGATTGCCGAAGGCAGGCAGACCCTGGGGCAAATGCGCATGGACGGGCAGGCGGTGGAGCTGCTGGACCTGCCCGCCGACCGGATATCCCGGCGCTATATGCTGCTGGTCCCCGCCGAGGGCGGCGAGCTCTTCCCCATACAGGAGGTCCGGGCGCGCGAAAAAGTCCGGGACGCGACCCCGGTGGACAGCATCGTGCTGCGCGGCCTGGAGGATGAAAAAGCCGGGGGCTTCAGCTATGCCCTGCCGCGCGGCCTGCCGGTGATCAACCTGGAGCCCGAGCCCGCCGGCAACGACAATTTCCTGCTGCGCGGCCGGATCCTGACCCCGGCCCTGCGCGCTGATTCCGGCGCGCAACGCCGTCCCCGGCGTCAGCTGCCGCCGGAACTGGTCTGGCAGGAACGCGCGCCCTTTTCCTACTATGAGCTGCGGGACGCCCACTCCCGCAACACGGTGCGCGCCGATCCCGTGCCGTTCGACCGGCGTTGGCTCAGTCCGGAGAACAACGATCCTCTCTTGCGCGACGCCCCGGCCACCCTGCTCTTGCGCCTGGGCGGCGATATCGTAAAACAACCTCCGGCGCTGCGGGTGCGCTGGGCCGGCCAGCAGTTGTACTTCATGGCCGGAGGGCCGGGGCCGTACACCCTGGCCGTGGGCAGCCTCAAAGCCGGAGACCTTGCCGGAACGCGGGACGCCGCCCTGCGCGAACTGCCGGTTGCGGCGGGTCCGGCCCGGCTGAACATGGCTGAACTGCGCGAGCAGACGCCGCCCCCGGCCTATGACGAAACACCGGGCGGCCAGCGCTGGCTGCTCTGGGGAGTGCTGCTGCTCGGGGCCGCCGCTATGGCCTTCATGGCCGCGCAACTGCTGCGCAAACCTGAAAAATAAGCACAGGGACGCCCCCGGATTTCCGTCCCCGCCCTTTACGCCGGGGCAAAAAAACGGTACTGCCCTGCCATGAACATCAGCTTTTCCTGGAAAAAGCTCACCCTCTGGCTGGTGGGCGTCTTCTTGTTCTGCGCTCTGGCGGGCGGCGGCGCGGCGGCCATGCTGCTGTACTGGGCCTCCCGCGACCTGCCCAACATCACCCGCATCGCCGACTACAACCCGCCGCAGGCCACCACGGTGCTGGCCCGCGACGGCTCGGTGCTGGGCCTCCTCTACCATGAAAAACGCTTTGTCATCGGCCTCAAGGACATGTCACGCTTTCTGCCCATGTCTTTTCTGGCCGCCGAGGACGACTCCTTCTACCGGCACATGGGCGTGGACCCGCTGGCCATCGCCCGCGCGGCCATCAACAATTTCCGCAAAGGCCGCGCCGGCGAGGGCGGCAGCACTATCACGCAGCAGCTCATCAAGCAGCTCCTGCTGACCTCCGAGCGCAGCTACAAGCGCAAGATGAAGGAGGCCATTCTGGCCTATCGCCTGGAAAAGGATCTCTCCAAAGATGAAATCCTGACCATCTATCTGAACCAGATCTATCTGGGCGAACACGCCTACGGCGTGGAGGCCGCCGCGCGCACCTATTTCGGCAAGCACGCCTCTGATATCACCCTGGCCGAGAGCGCGGTCATCGCCGGTCTGCCCAAAGCTCCCAGCAGCTACAATCCCTTCCGCCATCCCGATGCCGCCAAGAGTCGCCAGATGTACGTGCTGGGCCGTCTGCGCGACCTGAAATGGATCACCCCCGAGGAATACGCCCAGGCCGCCGCCGAACCCCTGGTTTACTGGAGCATGCCCGAGGGCCAGGGCGGAGCCGCCCGCTGGTACCTGGAGGAAGCCCGTCGCCTGCTTATCGAATTCTTCACCGAACACAACCTCAAGGCTCTGGGCGTGGACACCCGCAAATACGGCGAGGACTACGTCTATGAAGCGGGCCTCACCGTGCGCACGGCCATGGTGCCCGCCCATCAGGAAGCCGCCGGGCAAGCCCTGCGGCGCGGTCTGGAAGAACTGGACAAGCGCCAGGGCTGGCGCGGCCCCCTGGAGCAACTGGACGCCGACAGGCAACGCGCCTTTGCGGCTGATACGGCCTTCGCGCCCCTGGACCTGGCGGGCGGCGCCTGGACCAAGGCGCTGGTCACCGCCGTGGACGCCAAGGAAGCCCGCGTGGCGCTGGGCAAGGGCTATAGCGGGATCATCCCGGTGGCCAACATGTCCTGGGCGCGCAAACCCAATCCCAAGGTGGCAGGCATATACGCCCCGGCCGTCAAAGACGCCAGGCTGGTCCTCAGCCCCGGCGACCTGATCTGGGTTTCCGCCGCCCCACGCACGGTCACCGTGACCAACGCCAAGGGCCGCAAGGAACAGCGGAGCACGCCTTTTGACGCCGCCGAGGTCAAGAAGGGCGCGCCCATCCCCCTGCTTCTGCAGCAGGAACCGGCTGTGCAGGGGGCTCTGGCCTCCCTGGAGCCGCAGAGCGGCGACGTGGTGGCCCTGATCGGCGGCTACCAGTTCGGAGAGAGCCATTTCAACCGCGCCACCCAGGCCCGCCGCCAGCCCGGCTCCAGCTTCAAGCCCGTGGTCTATTCCACGGCCATGGATTTCGGTTTCACGCCGTCCTCCATCGTGCTGGACGCGCCTTTTGTCTATGTGAACCCCTATACCAACGAGGTCTGGCGGCCCTCCAACTACGAGCACAACTTCAAGGGCGAATTGCCCCTGCATCAGGCCCTGGCCCTCTCGCGCAACACCTCCACCGTGCGCGTGGCCCAGCAAGTGGGCATCGCCAATGTGATCCAGCGGGCCAAAGCCCTGGGTCTGGAACCCAGCTTCCCGCAGGAACTCTCGGTGAGCCTGGGCGCGGTGGCGGTGTCTCCGCTCAATCTGACCCAGGCCTACGCGGCTTTCGCCAATCAGGGGCTGGGCGTGCGCCCGAGGATCATCACCTCCATCACCGACGCCCAGGGCCGCGAACTCTACCGCCAGGACGCGGAACACTGGCAGGCCATCAGCCCCCAGAACGCCTATATCATGGCTACCCTGCTCAAAAACGTGGTCAACGCGGGCACCGGCGCGCGCGGCAAGATCGAAGGCCGCTTCATCGCGGGCAAGACCGGCACCACCAATGAAGAGCACGACGCCTGGTTCGTGGGCTTCACGCCCTATCTGGTCACCGGCGTCTATGTGGGCTACGACCAGTTACAGTCCCTGGGCCGCCTGGAACAGGGCGGACGCACCGCAGCGCCCATTTTCCGCTATTACCGCAGCGTGGTGGAGGATCTGTACGAAGCCAAGGACTTCACCATGCCCGACGGCATCGTCATGTCCGGCGGCTTCGCCTATCGGGCCGACATGCCTCTGGAAGGCGTTTCGGCCACGGATGCCAACGCCCAGGACAATACGGTGGTGGATACCTCTGAGGGCGGCGAAGATCTCATGCGCCAGATGTTCTGACTGAAACGGTTTCCTTTCGCCTCTTTTTGTCTTTTTCCGTGGAGCCCGAATGCGTTCCTTTCTTCGCAGTCGCCTTGTCGTCCCGCTCTTGGTCTGCGCCTGCGCTCTGGCCGCTTTTTCCCTCTGGCAGCGCCTTGCCCCCGTCGAACCGGAAAAAGCCGCGCCGGCCGTGCTGCGCGTCGGCATGGAAGATCATTATCCACCCATGGCGTTCATGGACGCGCAAGGGCGGCATACCGGCTTCGACCATGACATGGCCGAAGCGCTCTGCCATCAGATCAACGCAAAATGCGAGTTCGTCATCGGCTCCTTTGACGACATCCTGCGGATGATGAGCGCCGGAGAACTGGATATCCTGGTTGCCGGGCTGGCCGCGCTGGAACCCCGCAAACAGTTTATGAACTTTACGGAACCGTATTACAGCTCCAGCACCATCTATATCGGGCGGCCCGGCCTCGCCATCAGCGAGGACGGCCTGCGCGGCAAGCGCCTCGCCGCGCAGATCGGTTCCATGCAACTGGATATCCTGAAAAAGAACTGGTCGGATATAGCGACGGTGCTTGAGGTTCCGTTCAAGGATATCTTCGGCCTGCTGGCCCGGGGTGAAGTGGACGTGGTGCTGGTGGACGCGGTGGCCAGTTACGATTTTCTGAAAAGCGAAGCCGGGCGTGATTTCAGCATGCTGGGCGATCCGCTGCAGATCAACGACGTGCTCAGTCTGGCCCGCATCGGCGTGCGCAAGAGCGACCGGGAACTGACGGAGGCCCTGAACAGGGCGATCAAAACCCTGCGCGTCAACGGCGAGTACAACCGCATCACCAGAGCCTATTTCCCCTTTAATATCTATTGACCTGTCGGGCGTGCCATATGGACATCAGCACTACAACGGCGTCCCCCGACAGAACCAGGACCTTCCGGCGAATGAGCATCTACCGCTTTATTGCGCTGGCTCTTCTGCCCACCGTTTTGCTGCTGGCCCTGGTTTACTGGTATATCGACAGTAATCTGCAAGAGATCAAAACCGCCGCTGAAAGCACCAATGAGGTCCACCTGCCGGGCATTCTCAAGAACCAGCGCACTCTGATCAATATCGAAAGCCTGCGCCGTTATGTGGAGACGGTTTACAACGCCTCGGACATCGGGGTGCGGCGGGACGCCCTGATCAACGCTCTGGCCCTGGCCACGGAATCGGTATTCGAGGCCAACTCCCGTTTTGTGGAACATGCCGCCTCCGCCAGATCTCTGCTCCATTCTCTGGATGCGATAAAAAACCGCAGCGACCAGGCCCGGAAAGATCTGGCAAGGGCTACGGACATTTTTACCCGGGCCGCGGCACGCCTCGGCGGCGTTTACGCCGGAGAGGACGATGCGCGCAAGCCGGAGACGCTCCTCGGCTATTGCGCAAAAGTCCGGTCCGCGCGCGGCGCGGTTCCCCGCATACTTGCCCAATGCGCCACATTGACCGAAAGCCGCGAGAGTATGGAAGCCGCCCGGCAACGCTACGAACAGGCCGACATGGAGGCCCGCGAACTCTGGAAACGCTTTGACGATCTGCTGCGCCAGCTGAGCGACCTCGCCTCCTCAAAAGAAGCGGAGATGACCTATGAGGCCATGGAGCACATCAGCCTGGCGGCCGGACGCGCCCACTTTGTCTTTTACCTCTCGGGCGCGCTCGTCATCCTGATTCTCTGCGTCTTCATTCTGGTGCTGCACCGCCATGTTCTGTTTCCCCTCACCCTGGCCTCGCGTTCTCTCCGGCGCATCCGCGACGGCGGTTCCGTGGAAGCTCCGCCGCCCGTACGCGTGCGCGAACTGCAGGACATGCTCAATATATTGCCGGTACTGAGCAAGCATGTTACGGATTTGTCCGCCCGTTCCGGCCTGCTGGAACGGGAAAAGGACAGATTCAGGAGTCTCAGCCTGGTGGACGGCCTCACCGGCGTGGGCAACCGCCGTCATTTCGACGCCTGCCTCGCCCGAAGCGACAGAAGCCGCCCGCTGGCCCTGCTCATGCTTGATGTGGACATGTTCAAGCTCTATAACGACACGTATGGGCATCTGGCGGGCGACAACGCGCTCATCGCCGTGGCCCGCTCCATGCTCGCGGAATTGCACGACTCCGTGGATCAGGTCTTCCGCTACGGCGGCGAGGAGTTCTGCGCGCTTCTGCCGGGCGCTTCCGCCGCCACGGCGACGGCTGTGGCGGAGCGCCTGCGAAAACGGATCCGTGGACTCCAGCTCCGGCACGAAAGCTCGTCAGTGGCCCCGTTCCTGACGGTCAGCATCGGGGTGGCCCTGCGCGGGGCCGATGACCCCACAAACGCTGCGGAACTGGTGGAACAGGCGGATAAAGCCCTTTATCAGGCCAAAACTTCAGGCCGCGACCGGGTCTGTTTATACAACGGGGCCGCCCCCCCCTCTTCCGCCCCGTCGGCGTCGTAAGTCAGAGGGTGGCCATTGCCGCGCGCTTTCGCGCGCCACTACAAAGGATTGCCATGATTCCCTACGGTTCTCTCGTCGTCTATGTGACGCCCAAGGGCAGACGCTACATCAAACGGCTGGAGGAAGGCCAGGACTGGCACAGCAACGACGGCACCCTGCCCGCCGCCCAGGTGGCGGCCCTGGATTTCGGCGCGGAAACCCACACCACGCTGGACGTGCCCATCCGCGTGCAGGAGGCCACGCTCTTCGACCGTCTTCAGGGGGTCAAGCGCCAGACCCAGATCATCTACGCCAAGGACATCGCGTACATCTGCCTGCGCCTCGGGGCCGGGCCGGGCCGCACCATTATCGAGGCGGGCTGCGGCTCCGGCGGCCTGACCGTGGGCTTTTCCTGGTTCTGCGGCCCCACGGGCAAGGTGGTCAGCCACGACGCGCGCGAGGAATTTGTGCGTCTGGCCCGCCGCAACCTGGACTGGGCAGGCGTGGGCGGCAATGTGGAGCTGCACCACCGGGATGTGGCCGAGGGCTTTGCCGTCAGCGGGGCCGACGCGCTCTTTCTGGATGTGCGCACCCCCTGGGAATATCTGGATCAGGCCGTCCGGGCCGTGCGGCCCGGACGGCCTGATCCAGATATTCCCAGGGGGTGCGCACATCCAGAA
>OJIY01000176.1_pt1 | contig 34000 bp, 31 predicted proteins | sample 1596061 | NCBI WGS metagenome assembly OJIY01 (sample SAMEA4350111, study PRJEB24818) | metagenome | biome: human; feature: gut; material: faeces | place: Denmark | collected 2013-09 | reverse complement strand
GACAGAGATTGTGGAACGCTGGCAACGGGTCAAGGCCATGACCGAGGCCTGGGGGCATCTGCCCCTGCTCGTGCCCCTGCTGCCGGAAAACTGCACTTTCAGCTTTCGCGGCGAACACGATTTCACCCTGCACGGCGCGCTGGGCGTGGCCTTCAATCACTGGCTGCTTTCCCGCCTGCTGGAGGCCCACTGGCCAGAAGCCTGGCGCAAGGAAATGCTGCCCCCGCTCAGCGAAGCCTACGGCGACGAGACGCCCACGGACCTCAAGGGCCGTCTGCGACAGTGGGCCCGGCGCGCGCAATTGCGCCTGCTCTTTCCGCGTCTCAAAGGCATGAGCCTTTGGCAGGCCCTGCGCTTTTCCCTCTCCCTGCTGCATGTGAGCTACGGCCGGGACCATTCCCAGCCCCTGGCCCAAACCTACGGCAGCCGGGCCACAGGCGCGGACGCCGCTCTGCCCCTGGATCCCCTGCCCCTCTTTCTGGCCGCCCTGCCGCGCTCCCTGGTCCGGTTGCGCCATCCGCAACGGCTCAAAAAGCATCTCTTTCCGCCCTGCCTGCGCGTGGCCAGCGTGGCGGCCTATGAGGACGCGGCCTACCGCCAGCGTCTAGCCGTCTGGCGCGCCCACGGCAACCGGCTGATGTACGTGCAGCACGGCGGCAATTACGGCCAGGTGCGGGTCGTTTGCGACACGGCCCTGGTGGAATACAGCCAGCACGCTTTCGGCACCTGGGGCTGGAGCGAGCACGCCGGCAGCCGGGGCAATTTCATCCCCCTGCCCTACCCGCAGATTGCCCGCATCGCCGGGCGCTGGCGCGGTGAAAACGGCCGCCATCTGCTCTTTGTGGGCACGGAAATGCCCGCCTACGGCTACCGCCTGAACTCCTATCCCACGCCGCTCCAACTGGTCCAGTACCGCGAGGACAAGCAGTGGTTTTTCGAGGCTCTGGGCCGCGCCCTGCAGTCCCGTACCTTTTACCGCCCCTATTTCGACCTGCCCGGCGCCCTGCAGGACGCCACCTGGCTGCTGCCGCGCTTTCCCCGCGTGCGCCTGAGCGTCGGGCCACTCACCCCCCAGATGCTGGACTGCCGCCTGCTGGTTCTGGACCACCACGGCACCACCATGCTGGAAGCCCTGGCCGCCAACGTGCCCACCATCCTGTTCTGGACGCGCGAGGTCTGGCCGCTCACGCCGGAAAGCGAGGCCCTGCTGGACCTGCTGGCCCGCGCGGGCATCTGGTTCGGCTCCGCCGAGGAGGCCGCCGCCAAGGCCAACCAGGTCTGGGAAGACCCGGTTTCCTGGTGGCGCAGCGCCGCCGTGCAGGACGCGCGCCGCGCGTATTGCGCCCTCCAGGCCATGATGGTCAAGGGCAGCGAAAATCCCTACTGGACTCAAACCCTGACAAAATTATGAGCATGATTTCCCGTTATTTTCTGCTGTTCCTACTGGCCGCCGGGCTGCTCTGCTGCCCGGCCGCGCTTTCCCTGCCCTCGCTGGTGCCCGCGGCTCTGGCTGACGACGTCGGCGACCTGCGCGAAGTCCAGGCCGCCATCAATGCGGCGGATTACGGCAAGGCCGTGGGCCTGCTCAAGCCTCTGGCCGACGCGGGCAATGCCGAAGCCCTCTATGTGCTGGGGCGTCTGACCCTGGACGGCAAGGGCGTCAAAAAAAATGAGCAGCGCGCGGCCCTGTTCTTCCGCCAGGCGGCTGAAAAGGGCGACATCAGCGCCCAGAACGCCTGGGGCACGGCCCTGGCGTCGGGCCAGGGCGTACGCCGCAATTACCGCGAAGCGGCGCGTTGGTTCCGCAAGGCCGCCGAACAGGGCCTGGCCATGGCCCAGTACAATCTGGGCTACCTCCATGCCTACGGCCGGGGCGTGGCCAAGGATGAAAACGCGGCCATTGACTGGTACAGCCGGGCCGCCAATCAGGGGCTGGCCGACGCCCAGTATTCCCTGGGCTGGACCTATCTGAACAGCAAGGGCGAAAACCAGAGCGACACCAAGGCCGTGCACTGGTTTGAAAAAGCCGCCGAGCAGGATCATGTCAAGGCCCAGAACAATCTGGCCTTCATGTATGCCGAGGGGCGCGGCTACGCGCAGGATCCCTCCAAGGCCGTGCAGTGGTACACCCGCGCCGCCGAGCGCGGCTACGCCGAAGCCCAGTACAATCTCGGCTTCATGTACGAGCAGGGCCGGGGCGTGCCGCAGGATTACAACAAGGCCGTGGAATGGTACCGCAAGGCCGCCGAACAAAACGAGCCCGCCGCCCAGTACAGCCTTGGCCTGATGTATGATCAGGGCACCGGCGTGCCCCGTAATCTGAGCGAGGCCACCCGCTGGTACCGCCTGGCCGCCAAAAACGGCGATCCCGACGCCAGGGCCGTGATCCGCGCCCAGGGCAAACCGGAAACCCCGGCCAAACCCACGCCCGCCGCCAAGCAGACCCGCAAGAAAGCCAAACAGCAGTAACCCTTCTCTCCGGCGCAGACAGTAAAAGAGGCCGCATTAATGCGGCCTCAGACGAATGACAAACCCCGCTTCGCGGCGTTTGCGCCGCCTTCGGCTCGTTTTCAAGAAAACTCGCCGGGCGGAAAGGCAGGAAAATCAATCGCTTAACGGCGCAGCAAAGCTGCGACCTACTCCTGATTTTCGGGGCTGCCGACTTTGTCAACAGCCTGAAAGAGGCCGCATTAATGCGGCCTCTTTCAGGGTTATGGGAGAGTATTGTTCCCGTTCTATGAACCGGCTGCGGCGCTGGTGAGCTTCTCCAGCATGCCGCGCATCTTGGCCACCACTTCCAGATTGGGGGCGGCCCCGTAACGGCCCGCGATCCAGGCGGGATCGCTCCAGCTCAGCATGACGCCGTCCGGACTCTCCCAGACCAGAATCTTCAGAGGCAGGTCCAGGGCCGCTTCCGGGGCGGCCTGCATCAGGGCCGTGCCCACGGCGGGATTGCCGAAAATCACCACCCGCGCGCCGGTCATATCCAGACCCGCGCCCTGGGCGTTGGCCCTGTGGTCCACTGTGGCAAATACCGGCGCTTTGGCCGCCGTGAGCGTGTCGAGCAGACGCTTCCAGACCGTGTCCAGATCGCCGTGGGCCTTTTTCCGCATCAGGCCATGCTGCATATCAGTATTCATTGAAACATCCTTGGCTTGAGTTTCAGAGGCAACGCCCATGTACAACAGGGCTAGCAGACAATACAGGGCCGCACAAGCGGCCGGGCCGCGAGAAGAAGTCATAATGGAGCTGTTCATGCCGTCCTCCCGTTCAGGCCGCCGCAGTGCGGCGGCGCAGGTATTTTTTTGCCGAGTCGGCCATGCAGACCAGAGCCGCGCCCATCATGATGACGTCCTTGATTACCAGCCGTCCCCTGCCGCTCAGATAGGGGAAACCGTGCTCCGCGTCGCCCAGATTGGGCACCCAGACCTGCGGCGTGGTGATCAAGAAAGAGAGCGTGACCAGGGACATGCCGAACACCAGCAGCCCGCCTATTGCCGCCACCTGCGGCAGCCAGGGCTGAAAGCAGAGCAGAATGCCCAGGCTGACGATGATCGCGCCGATGATATGCGAGGCCGTATAGGTGCCGTGCTTCTGATGCCACTGACGGTTTTCCGGCACCAGCTTGCCTTCGGGATTCATGTGCGCCCGGTAGTCCGCAGGGTTGTTCATCAAAAAGCTCATAAAAGGGCTTTCGGCCACAAAGGGCACAATGCCGTCCGCCTCATAGGGCGCGACTTTCAGGCCGCCGATCCAGAGCAGGACCACAATGAGCCCCAGGCGGGTCAGAGAGACGGCAAAGCTTTCAGTCTGGGCCATGCATCGGAAAACGGATGACATACAGATTTCCTCCGGGTTGGGGTGGACAGGCGGGTCGGTGAAGCCTGTCATGCAAGCGTATTTTCTCGCGCCGCATATTTATTAATTATCGTTTATTAAAAAATAAGCGTCACTGTCAAGAACAAAAAAGCCGCCCCCTCGCCGTCGCGAAAAATCCGCTACGGAAACATAAGAAATTAATCTATAATAAATAATTAGCAAGATATTGCATGGCCCGCTTGTCCGGGATATCGTCAAAAAGTTTCAGCGGCAGCCGGCATGCAAGCCCATAGTCCACGTATATGCGCTCAGGCCATGCCGGTTCGTTCCGGCCTCCCGGCTTCCCGTCGCGGGAAAAACCATTATGCCGGGCAGGATAATTTTTGCGTTTCAGGGTCCCCACAGGAATTCGGCCACATATTTTTCACTTAACGTAAATATTGCGAAATAATTTTCCATATTGTATGATTTTTTCAGATGTCGAGAATGCATCATCGAACAATCGCAATAATTGTTCCTCTTTTCCGATTATTGATACTTATATATTTGAAATAAAAAAATCGGCAAAATGTACGGCCGCCACAAATAACTTCCCGGCATCCTGCCGGTCAATTCAAATATGCTTTTTTTTGCACGACAACCGATATTTACCGCACGCGGGAATCTATACGGATATGAATTGCTCTTTCGGGATCAGTTTAATCTTACCGCGGCCAATATTCGGAATCAAAGCCAGGCGACCTCGGAAATCATTGTGGACGGCATTGCTTTTGCCTCCAGCCATACCGCGCCCCATGCCAAGGTATTCATAAATATACCTGACGATCTGTTGCGCACCGGGATACCCGAATCCATTTCACCCGGCAGATGCGTTCTCGAAATTCTGGAAACCGTGCCTTGTACCCGGGAGAATGTGGAAGTTCTCCGTCATCTCAAATCCCAGGGTTATACCCTGGCGCTGGATGATTATACCGGGCAGCCGGACATGGAAGGTTTTGTTGAGATTGCCGATATCGTGAAGGTGGACTTGCGGAGCGCCAGCGCGGAACAACTGTCCCAGGTCTCACGGGCGTTACGCCATCGCGGCGTGACCATGCTGGCGGAAAAAGTGGAAAGCTCCGAGGAGGCGCACTGGGCCAGGGAAAACGGCTATGAACTGCTCCAGGGCTTTTACTTCCAGCGGCCCGAACTGATCTCCGCCAAACGGCTGGCGCCCGACGCACATACCAAGCTGCGGGTGCTCTGCTACCTGATGTCGGGAAACGTAAAGCTGCAAAAACTGCAGATGCTTCTTTCCCACAGTCCGCAACTGGCGCTCAGACTGCTCAATTTCGCCAATTCGGTGGCATTTTCCGTCACCACCAGAATAGACTCCATCAAACAGGCCATCGCCTTTATCGGCCTGGACCGGCTGTGCCGCTGGCTTGCGGCCATGCTTATCGCCGACCAGTTCCACACCTCCGACACCGCGCGGGAGCTGACCACGATCTGCATTTTCCGGGCGCATTTTCTGCGCAACACGGCGGCCTTCATCGGCCGCCCGTATGCGGAGCAGCTTTTCGCGCTGGGGCTTTTTTCCACTCTGGACGCCATGTACCATATGTCTTTCGAGGATCTTCTGGCCCGGACCTCGCTGAGCGAGGACGTGAGAAACGCGCTCACCCGAAAAGAAGGCTGCTTTTATCCCTGGCTGAATGCCGTACTCTGCCTTGAGGCGGGCAATGTGGACGAAGCGAGGCGTATCTTCGGCGGATTGGGCGTTCAGCACATGGGCGATGTCGTGAAAATATACAGGGCGGCCATGACCTTGGCCACAAATCTGCACCTGGACGACAAGGCGGATGACGCCCATTATTTCTCCAACTGACACGCTGCGGTAACGGAAGAAGGCCACACTTGGAGTTGTTTCTAAATTGAGGAGTTTTGCCTTTGCGGCGAGGAAAGCAAGCTTTTTACGAAAAGAGCGTGCTCTCAACGGTACTTGCTTCAACCGTTGTGACGAAGGAGACTACGGATGAAGGCAACAGAAATGACGAAGCCGTAAGGCAAAAAAACCAAGTTAGAAACAGCGCCTAGACTTGGAGGGAGATGCCCGTGCCCCCGGGAGCCAGGGCCGTGGGCATGACGCCGCGCATGGACATGTCGGCATACGCGCCCGCAGCGCGGCGGCGTGTGAGCAGCTCCGCCGGACCGTTCAGCGGGGACGCCCCGGCCGACGCGGCAGCGGCGATGCTTTCCGTGGACGCGTCCGGAGCGCCGGGGTCCACGCCATCAGCGGGAGCAGCGGCGGCAAGAGACTCCGCTCCGGCGGAAACAGGCGCGTCCGGGACGCCGCCGGATGCGGCCGCGCTCCGGCTCTCCTCTGCTTCCTCTTTCCGCTTGTCCCGCTCGGCGCGGGCTTCCTGGGCGGCGGCGCGGGCCGCCACCTGCCGGTCCTGGCCGGAAGGTTCGCCCGGCGCCAGGGCCGCGCGGCGCACCTGTTGCGCCTTTTCCTTGGTGGCCTCCGGGTCGCCCGGCACGGACGAGGCGTCAATGGAAACATGGCCGCCGATGGCGTACTGCCGCCCGTCCGGCCCTTTCTGATAGGTATAGTCGGCCCCGCCGGTCACATGCGCGCCGCCCGCCGCCATATGTGCCCCTTCGTGGGCGCGCACTTCGGCGTCACGCTGTTTCAGCTCGCGCAACTGCTGTTGAGCTTCGGGACTCAGGCTGAGACTGTCCGTCAGGGCCGCGCCGCTCAGCCGCGAACCGTCGCCGTTCTGGTCCGCACGGCCCGGCAGGCTGAACGCGCCCGACTCCCGGCCGCGCTCATCCCTGGCCGCGCCGCCGGAACCGGCGACGGAAGCGGACGGCGCCAACGGCCCCACAGCACGGGCGCTGATGCTTTCCAGAGCTTCGGGCATATTCCTTTTACCTCAGGACGACAAAAACTTCAGACAGGCGGCGCGGCCCATACCGGATGCCGGACGCCATACCAGACTACGCTTCTTTTATCGGCAGGACCAGAGGGAAATTTAGGGTTCGCGGCCTGACTCAAACGCAAAAGAATTCGAAGTCCCGCTTATGGCCGCACGGCGCTGACCACAGCCGACATGGTTTCAGCGGGCACGGCCAGTTTCACGGCCGTGAAGCCCGCGAATTCCAGATCCTCCCGCACTTCCTCAAAGGTGTAGACCCTGCCCTCGGCGCAGTGCACCAGCATGTTCAGGCCGAACAGGGTTCCGGCCGCCGGACTGGTCCCGTCCGCGCTCATGATGAAATCGCGCACGGCCACCCTGCCGCCGGGCTTCAGAGCCTGAAGGACGTTGCGGTAGAGCGCGCGGCTTTGCTCCCGCCCGTGCTGGTGGATGATGGCGCTGATCCAGGCCAGATCAAAACCGGAGGGCAGGGCGTCCTGATAAAAATCCCCGGCCTGAAAATGCACCCGGCCCTCCAGGGGCGTGCCCGCGAAACGCCGCCGCGCGGCCTCAATACCCACATGGCGGTCGAAAATCAGGGCTTCGGCCGTGGGCAGGATTTCCAGAAAGGCCTGGGTATAGGTGCCGGACGCGCCGCCCACATCCAGAATCCGGGCCGGGCTCGCGGCGAAATCCAGCACTCCGGCCCGTTGCAGGGCAGCCGCCAGGGGCCCCGCCGTGCGCACGGCTATGGAATTCATGCCCATGATGAAAGAGCGGTCATCCTCTTCCGCGCCGAGAATGCTGGGCCGCCGGGTCTGGGGTCTGCCGTCCCGGACCGTGCGCGCCAGTTCCGCCCAGCCCCGCTGGGCATTGGCCATATGCCGCAGCATGGGCACGTAGGAAAGGGGATGGCGGCTGTCCAGCGCCTCCCGCCAGACCTCGGGCACAGTGTAGACCGCCGGGCCGCCCGCCACGGCGGGCGCGGTTTTCTCCAGGTAGCCCATGCCGGTCAGGGCATCCAGCAGGACAGCCGCGCCGCGCGCGTCCACGCCGCGCTCTTCCGCCAGGGCCAGGGCGCTCATCCGGTTGCCGTTGCGCAGAATGAGCGTGAAAAAATCCAGTTCAGCCGCGGCCGTAAGCGCGCAGGAGCGCTGATAGCCCGTGGCGTCGCGCTGTAATGCGGCAAAGGGGGTTTCGTCCATGCAATCCTCCATAAACTTGCCAGAGCGAATCAAAAAGAGTAGCTCATATAGTTTACTTTTACGCTGAGGTCAGTCCTATGTCGAGTCCTGCCACAGCCTCACCTCCGGCGGAAGGCCTGCGGCGCGCCCTGCCCATTGTGCTGGGCTATGTGCCCGTGGGCTTCGCCTTCGGCGTGCTGGCGGTCAAAAACAATATTCCCCCGTCCCTGGCCGTGGCCATGGCCGTGCTGATGTTTTCCGGCTCGGGCCAGTTCGTCTTCGCCAGTCTCTGGGGCGCGGGCGCTGGCATTCTGTCGGTGATCGCGGCGGTCTTCATCGTCAATCTGCGCTATCTGCTAATGTCCGCCGCCGAATCCCCCTGGCTGGCCCGCCTGCCGCGCGGGCAGCGCTTTCTGCTGGGCCTGGGCCTCACGGACGAAACCTTCGCCGTGCACATCACGGCCCTGCAACGCGGCTGGCCGCTCAACCCCGGCGTCATGTACATCTGCAACAGCACCACCCATCTGGCCTGGGTCATCGGCTGCACCGTGGGCGCCTTCTGCGGCGAACTGGTCAGCGACGTCCGGCCGCTGGGCCTGGATTACGCGCTTACCGCCATGTTTCTGGCCCTGCTGGTGCCCCAGTGCGTGAGCCGCCTGCATGTGCTGGTGGCCCTGTTCACCACGGTCCTGTCCATCGCCCTGAAAGCCGCGGGCATGAGCCAGTGGAATGTGGCCGTGGCCACCGTTCTGGGCGCGAGCCTGGGCGTGCTGCTGCTCTACGCCCGGCGCGGCCCCGGCCTGAACGCGCCCGGCGGCGGGTCGGACAGCGGCGAGACACGTCCCGCGCAACCCGCAACCTCGGAGGTCCGGCCATGAATCCGGGAATGACCGCATGGATCGACGCCCACGGCGCGCTGCTGCTCTGCGTTCTGGGCAGCGTGCTGGTGACCCAGCTGCCCAAGGTGTTGCCCGTGACCTTTCTCAAAGGCGACTGCCTGCCTCCGCTGCTGCGTCACTGGCTCTCCTTTGTGCCGGTGGCGGTCATGGCCGCCCTGGTGGGACCGGACGTGCTCTTCTACGAGGGACGCTTCAACATCGGCACGTCCAACCTCTTTCTGATGGTCTCCCTGCCCGCCCTGCTGGTGGCCTGGTGGGGCAAAAACTACTTCGTGACCATCGCCTTCGGCATCGGCCTGGTGATCCTGGCCCGCTGGCTGGGCTGGTACTGATGGGCACGGCTCCCCGTCCGGCAGCCGCCCCGCCTCCGGCCCTGCGCGGCCGCCGCCGGACAGGGCCTCCCCTGCGGCCGCCGTGTCGCAGCGGCCGTCTGCTGCTGCGTCTCGCGCCGGAGCACGTGGCCCTGTTCCGCTTTCTGCTGGAAGCCTACGACAATTGCGCCTATTTCACCGTGCTGGAACGCCGTCCGGCCCTGCTCAAGCTGGTCTTTTCGCCCCAGCGGGAGCGCGCCGTGCGCCGCGCACTGGCGGAAATGTCCCAAAGCCTGCCCTTCCGCGTGGAGGAATGGCCTCTGCCCGGACTTCCCGACTCCGCCGACACGGCGGCACGGCCCTGACAGGGTAAAAAGACTTTGAGCCGGACGTGTTTTCTGCTATGACTTGTCCGTTACAGGACGGCACGACACGGTTCTGTACCCGTTCCGGCGGCAGGCGTATCCTTTCAGCGGCTTTTACCAAGGCGGAGCCATGCCCTCACTCAAATACAAGCGCGTGCTGCTCAAACTGAGCGGCGAAGCCCTGGCGGGCGAGCAGAAAACCGGCATTGATCCTGAAACCGTGGCCGCCATCTGCGGCGAAATCGGCACCGTGCTCGACATGGGCGTGGAGATGGCGCTGGTCATCGGCGGGGGCAATATTTTTCGCGGGCTTTCGGGCTCGGCCAAGGGCATGGAGCGTTCCTCGGCGGACTACATGGGCATGCTGGCCACGGTGCTCAACGCCCTGGCCGTCCAGGACATGCTGGAAAAGCAGGGCTACCCCACGCGGGTGCTCTCAGCCATCACCATGCAGGAAGTCTGCGAGTCCTTCATCCGCCGCCGTGCTCTGCGCCACCTGGAAAAAGGCCGGGTGGTGATCTGCGCCGCGGGCACGGGCAATCCCTATTTCACCACCGACACCACGGCGGCCCTGCGCGGCATGGAACTGAAATGCGACGCCATCATCAAGGCCACCAAGGTGGACGGCATTTATGACAAGGACCCGGCCAAGCACCGCGACGCCGTGAAATTCGACAGTATCAGCTACGACGAGACGCTCGCGCGCCGTCTGGGCGTCATGGACGCCACGGCTTTCGCCCTGGTGCGCGACAACAATTTGCCCATCATCGTCTGCCGCATGTTCGGCGGGGATATCCGCCGGGCCGTGCTGGGCGAGGCCGTGGGCACCATCGTACAGGAAAATTGAGGGGCGCGCCCGCCGCGCGCAACGGCCCGAACGACCGTTTTCCGCGCGTCCCCGAGTTTTTCATCCACCCAAGGAGTGAGGATTGATGGATATCGACAGCACCCTTCTGGACGCTGAGGACCGCATGGAAAAGGCCCTGGCCGCGCTGGACCGCGACTTCGCCAAACTGCGCACAGGCCGCGCCTCCACCGCCCTGGTGGACGGCATCAAGGCCGACTATTACGGCACGCCCACGCCCATCAGCCAGATGGCCTCGGTGGCCGTGCCCGACAGCCGCACCCTGACCATCCAGCCCTGGGACAAGGGCGGCATCGCGGTGGTGGAAAAGGCCATTCTCAAGTCCGACCTGGGTCTGACCCCGGTCAACGACGGCAAGATCATCCGCATCGTCATTCCGCCGCTTACCGAGGAGCGCCGCAAGGATCTCGTCAAAGTGGCCCGCAAGTACAGCGAAGAGGCCAAGGTGGCCGTGCGCAATGTTCGCCGCGACGCCAACGACGGTCTGAAAAAGCTGGAAAAGGACAAGGAAATCACCGAGGACGAGCTGAAAAAGGCTGTGGACGACGTCCAGAAGCTCACGGACAAGTTCGTGGGCGAGGTGGACAAGAAGTGCGCGGGCAAGGAAAAGGAAATCATGGACATCTAGACAACAGGGGAAGTTTTTCCGTCGGCAAGGAAATCAAGCTTGGGCCGACAGGAGTGGACTCTTCTCGTCCATGACCGGAGGCCCAAGCGAAGATTGACGCCGACGACGGAAAAACTTCCCCTGTTGCCGATGTGGGATGTTCGTTTTTTTACTGCTTGTTGGAGCAGTCCGTATAGGCATTCTTCAATGATTCAAGCTCAAGACATCCCGGACAATCTGCCCGCGCACATCGCCATCATCATGGACGGCAACGGCCGCTGGGCCCAGGCGCGCGGCCTGCCGCGCTCGGCCGGGCACCGCGCCGGAGCCGAAACCGTGCGCAATGTGGTCACGGAATGCCGGGAACTGGGCATCCGCCATCTGACCCTCTACGCCTTTTCCAGCGAAAACTGGAACCGGCCCAAGGCCGAAATCAGCGCCCTGTTCAGCCTGCTGCTGGAATTTCTGCGCCGCGAGGTGCCGCTGATGGAAGAAAAGGGCATCGCTCTCAAGGTGCTGGGCGACCTGGACGGCCTGCCCCTGCCCCAGCGCACGGCCCTGCGCCACGCCATGAGCCGCACGGAAGCCGGGCGGGAAATGACCCTGAACCTGGCCCTCAATTACGGCGGCCGCGCCGAACTGGTGCGCGCCGTGCGGACCTTTCTGCGTGAAAACGCGCGGCCCGAAGACGTCACTGAGGAAAGCCTGGCAGAACGCCTCTATACCGCCGGACAGCCCGATCCGGACCTGCTCATCCGCACCAGCGGCGAGCAGCGCCTGAGCAATTACCTGCTCTACCAGTGCGCCTACAGCGAGCTGTATTTCACGCCCGTGCCCTGGCCCGATTTCGGGGCGGACCAGTTGCGCGAAGCGCTGGCCGTCTATGCCGGGCGCTCGCGCCGCTTCGGCAAAACACAGGAGCAAATCGATGTCTGTTGACCATGCCGTCGACATCCGCCGCATCATTACCGGTCTGGCTCTGGCCGCCGCCCTACTGCTCGTGCTCTGGCTGCGGGGCTGGCCTCTGCTCTTCGTCATCCTGCTGGTCGCCGCTCTGGGCCTCTGGGAATTCTATTCGCTGTTCTGGGGCCCCACAGAGCGCATCCCCAGCCGGATCTGCGCCATCGCCCTGGGCTGGGGCATGCTCTGCCTGACCTGGCTGAACCGGCCGCAGGACGCCCTGGTCTGCCTGGGCGCGGGCTTTGTGCTGGCGGCCATGACCTTTCTGTTCCGCTGGAACGTGGTGGAGGAGGAAAATCCCTTCTCGGACAGCGGCATTTTCATGGCCGGGCTGGCCTACATTCCCCTGCTGCTGCTGCCGGCCACCTACCTCTCCACAGTCAAGCTGGTCTTCGTGCTCGCCGCCGTGGCCGTGTCCGACACCGCCGCCTATTTCGTGGGCACCCGCTTCGGGCATCACAAACTCTGGCCGCGCGTGAGCCCCAACAAGAGTTCCGAAGGCGCTGTGGGCAGCCTGGTGGCCTGCGTGATCTTCTGCGCCGTGTACGGTGAAATTTACGGCAAGGTGGGCTGGTTCTCCTTTGCCCTGCTGGGCGTGGCGGTCAATGCCTTCGCCCAGGTGGGCGACCTCTTCGAGTCCGCGTTGAAGCGCTCGGTCCACGTCAAGGATTCCGGTTCCCTCCTGCCCGGACACGGCGGCATTCTGGACCGCGCGGACAGCCTGCTGTTCGCCATGCCCATGGTGGCGGTTGTGGACCAGTGGTTTTTCTTCTTCTGAGAAAGGACCCGCGCAACGCGTCTTTTGCCCCCTGAACCGCGTCAGGCGTCCGCTGCGGTTCTGGTCTGTACCGGTTTGCACTATCCCTGAACCGCAGCGGACGCCTTCCTTGTCAGGGAACAAAATCCATCGCCGCGCGGGTCCTTTCTCCCCACGGCGGGTTCACGGAAACAGAAAAATACAATGGCAGAACTCTGGCCGGGCCAAGGCGGCCCGGCGATCGACTACATATCAGGGCCGCCCTCCGGGCGCTGGCAGCATGAGACGCCGCGCGGTCTGGTTATTCTGGGCGCCACCGGTTCCATCGGGCGTAACGCTCTGGCCGTGGTGGAAGCCCGGCCGGACTTTTTCCGTGTGCTGGGTCTGGCCTGCGCCCGCAATGTGACGCGTCTGGCGGCGCAGGCCGAGCGCCACCGCCCGCCCTTTCTGGCCGTTCTGGACGAGGCGGCCGCCGCCGGGCTGGGGGCTCTGCTGCCCTCCGGGTACAGGCCGCGCATTCTGACGGGACGTGAGGGCTACGCGCAACTGGCGGCCCTGCCTGAAGCCTCCACCGTACTTTCGGCGCAGGTGGGCGCGGCCGGACTGGCAGGCACTCTGGCGGCGGCGCTCTCCGGCAAGGTCGTCTGCCTGGCCAACAAGGAATCCCTGGTGTTGGCCGGTGGTCTGGTGCGCGACATCTGCGCCCGCACCGGCGCGGTCATCCTGCCGGTGGATTCCGAGCACAACGCCATTTTTCAATGTCTGGCCGGGCGCGGCCAGGAAGTGGCCGCCCTGGTGCTCACCGCCTCGGGCGGTCCCTTTCGCGGCAAAAGCGCGGCGGAACTGCGCCAAGTCACTGTGGAGCAGGCCCTCAGGCATCCCAACTGGAGCATGGGCGCGAAAATCAGCATTGATTCCGCCACGCTGATGAACAAGGGTCTGGAAGTGGCCGAAGCCTTCCAGCTTTACGGCGTGCCCAGCGAGCGCATCCGCGTGCTGGTGCACCCCCAGTCCGTGGTCCATTCCATGGTGGAACTGGCCGACGGTTCGCTGCTGGCCCAGATGGGCACGGCGGACATGCGCATGGCCATCGCGCACTGTCTGCTCTGGCCGCAGTGCGCGCCCGTGGGCGTGCCGCCGCTGGATCTGGTAGCCGCCGGGCCGCTTTCCTTCCATGAGCCAGATCTGGAGGCCTTTCCCTGTCTCGCTCTGGCCCGCACGGCCCTGGCCCGGCGGGGCGGGCTGTGCGTGGTGATGAACGCAGCCAACGAAGCCGCTGTGGAACTTTTCCTGCAAGGGCATTGCGCGTTCGCGGACATTCCCCGGCTCATCGGCGCGGCTCTGGAGGCCCATGAGGCCACCGCGCCGGGACGCAGCCCCCTCTGCCCGCCCCTGAGCACGCCGGCGGACGCGGCTGATCCCCTTGCCCTTGAACGTGAAGTGCATATCTTGGTGGAGCGCATCGAGCGCCTCGACCATCACAGCCGCGCGCTGGTCCGTGAACTGGCCCACGGCTGATCGGAGAACATGAGTGCTGACGACCATTATTGCCGTAATCATTGTCCTGGGCGGCCTGATCTTTTTCCATGAGCTGGGACACTTTGCCGTGGCCCGCGCCTTGGGCATGGGCGTATCCACCTTTTCCCTGGGCTTCGGCCCCAAAATCCTCAAATACAAGCGGGGCAAGACCGAATACGCTCTGTCCCTGGTGCCGTTGGGCGGCTATGTGGCACTGGTGGGCGAAAGCGACGAGGCCGACATCCCCGAGGGCTTCAGCAAAGAGGAAAGCTTTGCCCTGCGTCCGGCCTGGCAGCGCCTGCTGGTGGTGGCCGCCGGGCCCACGGCCAATATTGTGCTGGCCTGGCTGCTCTGCTGGGGTCTGGCCTTCGGCTGGGGCACGCCGGTCCTGCTGCCCCAGGTGGGCGCGGTGACTGAAAACAGTCCGGCGGCCAGGGCCGGTCTGCGGCCCGGCGACCGCATCCTGAGCGTTAACGGCCAGACCGTAGAAAGCTGGGAAGCCATGTCCGACGCCATCGCCCGCAGCGACGGCAGACCCATGCGTCTGGAAGTGGAGCGCGTCGCTCCCGGTGCTGCCGTGCAGACCCCTCCCGACGCCGACGACCGGCGCGGCCAGGATTTGACGGCAAACGATAGGCTGGCTCTGGAGCTGACGGCGGAACGCGCCACGCGTAAAACCATTTTCGGCGAAAACGAGACGGCCTGGCTCATCGGCGTGCGGGCGGCGGGCAGTGTGGCGACCCATCCGGAAAGCTTCTGGAACGCGGCCTCGGCGGGCGCGGACCAGACCTGGCGGATGGTCTCCCTGACCTGGCAGAGTTTCGTCAAACTGGCCGAACGGGTGGTGCCCCTGGATCAGGTGGGCGGCCCGATCATGATCGCCCAGATGGTGGGCGAACAGGCCCACCAAGGCCTGGCGGGTCTGCTGGCGCTCACGGCGCTGATCAGCGTCAACCTGGGCATTCTGAACCTGCTGCCCATCCCCATTCTGGACGGCGGGCAGGTGGTCTTCTGCCTGCTGGAAATTCTCTTCCGGCGGCCCGTGAACCGCAAAGTGCAGGAATACGCCATGCGTGTGGGTCTGGCTCTGCTCATCGGCCTGATGCTGCTGGCCACGTTCAACGACGTCTGGCGGCTGCTCAAGAGCTGAACCGCGCGGGAGGGCATATGGACGCGCATTCCACGGGCCTGGAGCTGATTCTTAACGCCGCCGAGGGCGTGTTGCAGATCGCGGTCACGGACAATGAGCGTCTGCTCTGCGCCCAGGAATGGCGCCGGGCCGAGCGGGCCACGGAAATTCTGGCTCCGGCCCTGCGGGATATCTGCGCCGCGCTGGACGTACGTTTGACGGATTTCCGGCGTATCGCCTGCGTGCGCGGCCCCGGCTCGTTCACCGGCATCCGCCTGGTGCTGACCACGGCGGCTGCCCTGCGCCGCACGGGGCACGCCCGGTTGGCCGGGCTGGACTATATGCAGGCCCTGGCCACCAGCGCGGTGCTCCGGCGCGGCCTGCTCTACGGCGCGCCGCTCTGGGTGCTGACCCATGCCCGCCGCAATCAGGTCCACTGCCAGCCCTTTGTCGCCTACGGCCCGCAGATTCCGGCCCAGCCGCTGGAAGCCGTGGAGCTCTGCCCGCCTGATGAGGCTTTACGCCGCATTGCCGCGCGGCCGGGCCACGTCTGCGGCAGCGGCCTGATCCGCAACGCCGCGCTCTTCACGCCCGCCCGGACGGGCTCAGGCCCCGCCGGCGCTGCGGAAGCCTGCGTGATGCCGGAACTGACCAACCCGGACATCCCGGCCCTCTGCCTGCTGGCCCGGCACGGGGATTACTTTCCTCAAGACCTGGAGCCGGTCTATGTGCGGTCCTGCGACGCGGTGGACAACCTGCCCCGGCTGGCCGGGCGTCAAGGCCTGGACGGCGGAGAGGCCGTCAGCGCTCTGGACGGTCTGCTGACGCGCGCGCCCAAAAGCCAAATCTGATCCCGCTCCCTCTTCTCTCTTCGACATCTCGCCGACATCCGGTACGGAGAGGGTGATGCGGCGTTTTTTCGCCGCGATCCGCGCGTTACACTCATTATATTTTCTAAATATCGCTACAAAATAAAGTGACCAAAAATTATTTTTAATTTATTTCGTTAATATTTCGCCATGCAAACAAAATCGCACTACGCAGCATATGCCAAAACAGCTCTTTTTCGCAGGCAGGATGCGCAATAAAACGATCATTATATATTCGTTCAGTAAAAATAATATTGTCCGTCACGCGTCTTTACGATACATATCTGCAGGTACTGTCCACACGTACCTCAACATCCTGAAAAATTGCTGTCCGCTCCACGTCAAGCGGGTAAGGCCGCCGTCTTTCGGCGGCTCTTCTCCCGTTGCAACCCAAAAGCGGCAGGGCGGCGGACACGCCGCCAGCCTAAAGGAACGGCGTGATGTTTCTGAAACAGTATCCGCTCCACAGGAGCGCGCTCTGTAACGCGTGCATCGGCCTGCTGCTGCTCGTGATTATCATAGCTCTGCTCAACGCCATCAACGAGGCCATGTGGCGGTCCACGGAAAGCACCATTCGCAGTCTGACCCAGGCCAGCGGCGAAGCCATCGCCAACGCCGTCCGCCGCGACGTTCAGAGTCTTGAATCCTTCAAGGAAAGCCTGCTGGGCGCGGATGCCGTGGTTCCGGTCGCGGCTGTCAGCCTGATGCAGCGCTACGCGGCCACCAGCCCCTTCAGCCAGGTTGCGATGGTGGACGAATACGGCAGGGGTTATTTCGCCAACGGCGATCCGGCGAACATCAACAACGCCGAAGACTGGCACAATTTCCTCAATGACGCCCCGGTTTCGCGCACCTACCTGGACGCCGGGGGACAGCGTCAGATCACCATGCGGCGGCCGCTCTTCGTCGACGGCCACTACAGAGGCGCCGTCTACGGCAGCCTGCCCCTCAAAACCTACGCTCAGCCCAGCGCCATGGATTTTTTTGACGGCCGGGGCTCGTCCTTTATGGTTTCGGCCTGGAGCGGCGAATATCTGATCGCCTCGCCGGACGCGCGGGAGCAGGACGGCAAAACCGATCTCTACACCGCGCTGGCCGCATCGCCGGAAAACAAACCGGAGCGGATCGCCGCGTTGCGGCAGGCCATGAATGAAGGCAAGAGCGGCAGCGCGGTGATGAACATTCAGGGCCGCCAGACTTATTTGTATTACACGCCCATCTGTCCCGCCAACAATTGGGACATGGTCTCCATAGTCCCGGTAGAAGCCATGCATCAGGCCGCCAATTACGTCAACGCGCTGGTGGCCATCGTCTGTCTCATCATCCTGGCCGGCCTGCTCGTCATGTTTTCCCTGACCCGCCGCCACCGCACTCTGGCCCTGAAAATCAAGGCGCGCCATTACCGCGATTTTCTGTTTCAGACGCTCTCCGGAAGCACGGACAACGTCTTTCTGATCTACAACGCCTCCCGGCGCGCCATGGAATACGTCTTTGAAAATCTGGAGCGGGTGCTCGGCATTCCCATGCGGACCTGTCTTGAAAATCCGGCCGCACTTTTCGAGCATTGCGTCTTCAAGAGCGGATCGCGTCTGCGGGAGGATTTTGAAGCTACGGCCATCCGTGAAGCCCGCAGCGAGGAATGCCGCGTCATCAACCCCGCCACCGGCGAGAACCGCTGGGTCAAATTCGCCGTGACGCCCACCAGCGATGTCGGCGGCCGGACCTATTACGTCCTTTCCCTCACCGACATCACGGAAGAAAAAGCCGTGCGCCGCCTGCTCCGGGATTCGCTGGCCGCGGCCGAGCAGGCCAGCAAGGCCAAAAGCAGCTTCCTTTCCGCCATGTCTCATGACATCCGCACGCCCATGAACGCCATCATCGGCATGACGGCCATCGCCGAACGGCACATCGGCGACCCGAAACGCGTGGAGGACTGCCTGGACAAGATTTCCGTGGCCTCGCGTCTCCTGCTCGGCATCATCAACGAAGTGCTGGACATGTCCAAAATCGAGAGCGGCAAGCTGCTTCTGAGCAATGAACCTTTCAATCTCAACGAACTGGTCCGCAACGCCCTGGATCTGATCCGGCCCATGCTGGAAAGCCGGCGGCACGAATTCCACCTGCGCGTGGACGTCGAACACACGGACCTGATCGGCGACACGCATCGCATCCAGCAGATCCTGCTCAACCTGCTTTCCAACGCCGTCAAATACACGCCGGACGGGGGCTCCATCAGCCTTTCCATCAGCGAATCGCAGCCGCTCAATCCGTCCATGAGCCGCATCGTCATCGTAGTCGAAGACAACGGTTTCGGCATGAGCCCGGAATTCCAGAAACGGATTTTCGACTCCTTCGCGCGCTCCGACGACGAACGGGTGAACCGCATTCAGGGCACGGGACTGGGGATGCCCATTGTGCGCAATCTGGCACGGATGATGCAAGGCAGCATCGCCATTGAAAGCGAACTGGACCGGGGCAGCCGCTTTATCGTGGAACTGGACCTCTGCCGCCGGCGGGACCGGCGCGGCGCGGCCGGGACATGGAGTGGGACACCGACGGTTGACGCGACCGCGACGCCGCCCGCCGAACCGGAAGATTTCAGCGGCAGGCGCGTTCTGCTGGTGGAAGACAATGCCCTGAATATGGAGATCGCGCTGGAACTGATTGGTTCCACAGGCGCGGTCATTGATTGCGCCGAAAACGGACAGCAGGCCCTGGAGCGCTTCAAGGCCTCGCCAGAAGGTCATTACAATCTGATTTTCATGGATATCCAGATGCCGGTCATGAACGGCCTCGACGCCGCCAGGGCCATTCGCGCCCTTGAGCGGGAGGACGCCCGCGGCGTGCCCATCATCGCCATGAGCGCCAATGTCTTTGCCGAGGACATCCATGCCGCCGGAAACGCCGGTATGAACGGACACGTGCCCAAACCCATTGATCTGGGGTTGCTGCGGGAGACGCTGCGGCGCTGGCTGTCCTAGGAGCTGTTTCTAACTTGTCTTTTCGCCTCTGCCTGCGTCAGGCTCGCTTCGTGCGAAGGTCGGGTTTGAATATACCCCCTTCGCCCGGAACTCGCCTTCCTGGGCAGAGCACAGAAATCCTAAGTTAGAAAGAGCCGCTAGAGCAGAGTCGCTTTGAAATGTCACCATTTTAAAGCTGCCATTCCGGGAAAAACGTCGTTTTTCCCGGAATCCACGCGCGCGGCGTTAGAGCATTTAACCCTTTACGGGATTACCGGCAGCGTTTGCGAAGCCAAGGCTAAAACGGCAGGTTAAAAGGCTGCCGCGCCTGAAACACCACGCTGTGGGCGTAGCCGAAAGAACGGGCGTAGGCCGCCAGTTGATCGAAACCGAAGGCCACGTCCGCCGTGGCATGGGCGTCCGAGCCGAAGCTGATGCTCACCCCCAGTTCGGCGGCCAAGCGCATGATTGCCGGGGCAGGATAGGGTTCGGCGAATTCCTTGCGCAGGCCCGCCGAGGAGACTTCCAGGGCCACGCCGCCGTCGCGCATGGCGAGCAACGTTTCGCGGATCAACTCCAGGCTGCCGGGCCTGTCCAGCCAGGCGTGAAAACTCTCCCAGCAACGCACCTTGATGAAGTCCGGGTGGGCCACGATATTCATCAGGCCGCTGCGGACCATGGCCGTCATCTCCCGGTAATAGTCCGCGAAACGCGCATAGCGCTCCTCCTCGCTCTCGCCCCGGCCCCAGTTCTTGGGCGACCCCACGGCCAGCATGCCCAGAAAATGCAGGCCACCGATCACATAGTCAAAGGACCAGCGCGCGGCCAGTTCCCGCATGTAGGGCATGCGCGAGGGGATCCAGTCCAGCTCCATGCCCAGCAGCACGCGGGGGAATTCGGCCGATGTTAACCGCAACACGTCCTCAACATAGCCCGGAAAGTCCCCGGCCAGATCGCCGTGGTACAGGGGGCAGGCATAGCCGGGCGGCAGGGGCGAATGCTCGGAGAAGCCGTACCAGCGCAGCCCGCGGGCCCGCGCGGCCTCGTACATTTGCGCCACATCGGCTTCGCCGTGGGAAATAAGGGTGTGATTGTGCACGTCCGCGAGAATCATGCCGCGTTTCCTTGTGTCAGGCGTCGGTCCGGGACAGAATTTTGCGCGCCTCGGCCACGTCCTCGCCGATCTGGCCGGTGAGTTCCTCCACCGAGGCGAAACGGCGCTCGCCGCGCAGCCGGGCCACAAATTCCAGTCGCACGCGCCGCCCGTAGAGATTGGCCGAAGTATCCAGCAAAAAGCTCTCCACAGTCACGTCCCGGCCGCCGAAGGTGGGCTTGCGCCCCACATTGGTCACGGCCTGATGCCAGGTTTCGTCCAGACGCACGCGGGCGGCGTACACGCCTTCCGCGGGCAGCAGGGTTTCCGGCGGCAGCAGATTGGCCGTGGGAAAGCCCAGACCGCCGCCGCGGCCCTCGCCGTGCACCACTTCGCCGGAAAAACCGTAACAGCGCCCCAGCAGACGGGCCGCCTGCCAGACGTCGCCCCGGTTGATCAGGTCCCGCAGGCGGGTGGAGCTGACCACCGCGTCATCCACAATGACCGGCGGCAACTGCTCAACCTCAAAGCCCCATTCCGCGCCCAGGGTCCGCAGCACGTCGGCATGGCCGCTGCGCCCCCGCCCCAGGGAGAAATCATAGCCCACCACCAATTGGCGCAGATGCATGGGCAGCAGACAGCGGCGCACAAAATCCTCGGGCGTCAGGGAGGCCAGTTCCGGGGTGAAGGGCAGCTCCAGCACGTGCTCCACGCCCAGTCCGGCCAGCAGTTCCAGCCGCCGTTCGCGGCTGGTCAGCGGGGCGTGAGCTTTGTGCGGGCTCACGACCAGACGCGGGTGCGGCCAGAAGGTCACCAGCACGCAGGCCAGATCCCGCTGGCGGCAGACATCCAGAGTGCGACGGATCAGGGCCTGATGGCCTTTATGCACGCCGTCGAAGTTGCCGATGGTGACGCCCGCGCCCGTCAGAGCGCCCAAGCCGTCCACGGAATGTACAATTTGCATAGATCGCGTCAGTTCCGAGCGTTGGAGGAAGAGGGGTCAAAGGGTCAAAGCGGAATGTGCTGTTCAGATTGAATCTGTGCAACCTAATGAGAAATTTTGTGCCCTGCCAAGGAATAAAAAAACTCTCTGACGCAGGCAGGGGAAAAAGAGTCCAGGATGCGCGGAGTCAAATCAGTCTGTCGAAAATGATCTTGTACGCCCTGCGGATATGCAGCACCAGCCTGAGGGTCAGGCTGCGGGCCTGCTTTTCATCCTGCACGGAAAAGGAACCCAGGTGCCGGGCCACATCGCTGAAGTCCGCGTCGCCCTTGGGCTGGAGCATGCCCCAGTACTCCTGGGCGCGTTCCATGATCCGGCTGCCGAGCTTGTCCGGATGCGCGGCGTGGTAGGAACGCAGAAATGTCGCGAACATGCGTTCCGCGTCCTGCGGAAAGGAGCTGGCCAAGGCCAGACGCCAGAGGGCTATATACAGGCCGCGCCACTCCACCAGCATCTGGCGGCGGCGCATGAACTGCATGCGGCCAATGCCCATCAGCTCCAGCTCGGCGGTGAAGTCCGCGTCGTCCAACAGGGCCGCGAAATTCTCCAGGGCCTCGCTCACGGCGCTTTCATCGTCAAAAACTTCCGCAAGGTTTTGCATAGGCGATCCGTTCAGTTTTCCGCCCCCGCGCCTTCGCCGCCGTTGCCATCCTTGCGGCGGCGCGGCGAACGACGACGGCGTTTTCCGGAGCGGGAGGCCTCCCCGTCGCCGTCTTCGCGGCGGGCGGGGGCGGATTCGCGCCCACGGGATTCCGTATGCCGACGCGCGGCGACAGCCGGGCTGTTGTCCGGAAAACGGTTTTCCTGAAGGCTCTGCTGATGGCAGGCGTCCAGCAGCATGCCCAGCAGCAGGACGTCGTCGTCCTCTTCGCTCTGCCGGGCAAGTTCACGCGCCAGGGCCGCGTAGCGGGCCACGCGCATGCGCTCCAGGCCGGTGAGCGTGCGGAAGCGCGCCTCCAGAATGGCGGTCAGACGCGTGCCCGCCACCTGGGCCACGTCTTCGTCTGTGGGCAGGGGCAGCTCCATGAGTGCGATTTTGTAATGCTTGGCGATGCGTTCCAGCTCCATGCGCTGCATCACGTCCACCAGGGAAATGACCGTGCCCGCGGCCCCGGCGCGGCCGGTGCGCCCGGCGCGGTGGATATAGCTTTCATGATCTTCCGGCGGCTCGTACAGGAAAACGTGCGACAGGGCCGGAATGTCGATGCCCCGCGCGGCCACGTCCGTGGCCACCAGATATTGCAGGCGGCCCTTGCGGATTTTGTCCAGCACGGCTTCGCGCCGGTTCTGCGAAAGATCCGCCGAAAGCTCGTCCGCGCTGTAGCCGAAGCCCTGAAGCACGCCGGTCACATAATGCACGTTGGCCTTGGTGTTGCAGAAAATGAGGGCCGAGGCCGGATTTTCCGTTTCCAGCAGGCGCACCAGTGCCCTGTCCTTATCCATGGGCTTGACCTCGCAGAAGAGGTGCTGCACTTCGGCTACATGGACCTCTTTCTGCGAAAGGGAAAGCAGGGACGGCTCGCTCATGAACTCGGCGGCCAGCTTGAGCACGTGCGGCGGATAGGTGGCGGAGAACAGGCAGGTATGGATGCGCTTTCTGGGCAGATAGCGCTGCACTTCCTTCATGTCCGGATAAAAACCGATGGACAGCATGCGGTCGGCCTCGTCAAAAACCAGCACCCGCAGATCCTTGAGGTCCAGCGTGCGGCGCAGCAGGTGATCCAGCACGCGGCCCGGCGTGCCCACAATGACCTGCGCGCCGTCGTGCAGGGCGTCCATCTGCTTTTTGTAGCCCACGCCGCCGTACACGGCCACGGTCTGAATGCCCGTGTCCGCGAAAATCACGGCCGCCTCACGCTCCACCTGCACGGCCAGTTCGCGCGTGGGGGCCAGCACCAGCGCCTGCGGCGCTTTGAGCGCCGGGTCCAGACGGGGCAGCATGGGCAGCAGATAGCAGCCGGTCTTGCCGCTGCCCGTGCGCGACTGAACCATGATGTCCCGCCCCTCCAGCAGATAGGGCAGGGCCAGGGACTGCACGGGCATCAGGCTCTGCCAGCCCGCGCGGACACAGGCCGAGCGCATGGCTTCCGGCAGGTCGGCCAAGCCGACTTTGGGCAGGGCGTTTTCCGGTTCGCTGACGGAAAGCCCCTCCGGGGCGAGAGTGGCGGGGTCCGCCGCATCGGCGGCAGGTGCGTCCGCGCCGGGAATCATCGTAGGAGAAATCTCTTCTGGCATGGGTCATCCTGGCGGCATGAAACCGCCTTGGTAATTAAAATATTGTTAACAAGGAATTATGCCATAAACCTTATTTTTCCGCAAGTTTTGCCCGCGCGAAACAGGCCGGAGCGACTGTCCCGCCGGGGCGGGCCGGGCGGCTTGCCACCGCCGCCGATTGCGGATAAATTCAGCCCTCTGCGCGGGAAGAGCCTGTTCCGGCCCGCCGTCAAGGAGAAATTTCATGTCCAGTCAGCCGATCCGCCAACCGGGAAAAGACGTTCCCCAAGATTTCGCCCCCGACTTCAGCAAGGGTCTGATACCGGCCATCGCCCAGGATCAGGCCACGGGCGAGGTGCTCATGCTGGCCTATATGAATGAAGACGCCTGGCGCAAAACCCTGGAAACCGGCGAGGCCCACTACTGGAGCCGCAGCCGCCGCGAGCTCTGGCACAAGGGCGGCACGTCCGGCCATGTCCAGAAAGTGCGCGCCCTGCGCCTGGACTGCGACAACGACACCATACTGCTGCTTGTTGAGCAGGCGGGCGGCGCGGCCTGCCACAGCGGGCGACGTTCCTGCTTTTACCGGGAATGGAAGGACGGAGCCGTGACCGTCTGCTCCCCCCAGGTCTTTGACCCCGAAAAAGTTTACGGCGGAGAAAGGAAATCCTCATGAGCGCGCAGACGCAGCCGATCATCAAACTGGGCGTGCCCAAGGGCTCGCTGGAAGAAGCCACCATCAATCTTTTCGAACGCGCGGGCTGGAAAATCCGCAAGCATACCCGCAATTACTTTCCGGACATCAACGACCCGGAAATCACGGCTTCGCTCTGCCGCGTGCAGGAAATCGGCGGCTACATCGAAGCCGGCGTGCTGGACGTGGGCATCACCGGCCTGGACTGGCTGAGCGAACGCGGGCACGAGGACAAGGTGGAACGCATCGCGGACCTGGTCTACTCCAAAACGTCCAACCGCCCCTGCCGCTGGGTGCTGGCCGTGGCCGGGGATTCTCCCTATGCCTGCGCCGCCGACCTGGCGGGCAAACGCATCGCCACCGAACTGGAAGGCCTGACCCGCCGCTATTTTTCCCGGCAGGGCGTGGACGTGGACGTCTTCTACTCCTGGGGGGCCACCGAGGCCAAGGTGGTGGAAGGACTGGCCGACGGCATTGTGGAAGTGACCGAAACCGGCACCACCATCCGCGCGCACGGCCTCAAGATCATTGACGAAGTCATGGTTTCCTATCCCGTGCTCATCGCCAACAGGGACGCTTGGCGGGATCCGCGCAAACGGGCCAAGATCGAGCAGTTGACCCTGCTGCTGCAGGGCGCGCTGCGCGCCGAAAATCTGGTGGCCATCAAGATGAACGCCCCGGCGGCCCATCTGGACGCCATTCTGGAAATGCTGCCTTCGCTTAATTCGCCCACGGTCTCCCCCCTGCGCGACGGGCGCTGGCTGTCCGTGGAAACCGTGGTGGAGGTCGGCATTGTGCGCGACCTCATCCCGCGCCTGCGCGAAGCCGGGGCCGAGGGCATCATCGAATACGCCCTGAACAAAGTCATTTAGGGCTTTTTCATGGTGAAAAGCCCTTGGCGGCAGCAAGCGCTGACGCCCGCCGCCTTCGGCCCAGAGCGGGACCGTGCTCCCGCTCTGGGCCGAAGGCGGCGCTGCTTTGAAACCGGCCGCAATTTCAAAGTAAATCTATATTGCCGTCCGGGCCGCCGGGCCGCGCGCAAAGGAGATTGCATGGATATCGACGACAGCCGCGAATTTCTGGAAAACCTGCCCGAGCTCAAGGCGGACGAAACTTTCTGTTTTGACTGCAACCCCCAGGTGCCCTGCTTCAACCGTTGCTGCGCGGAACTGACCCTGCCGCTCACCCCCTACGACGTGGCGCGCCTGCGCCGCCATCTGGGCATCGGCAGCGAGGAATTTCTGAGCACCTTCGCCACCATGCGTTCCTTCCCGGACACGGGCTTTCCCCTGCCCATGCTGCGCATGCTGCAAGGCCCCGGCGAACCCTGTCCCTTCGTGGGCCCGGCGGGCTGCTCGGTCTATGAAGACCGTCCCGGCGCCTGTCGCTGCTATCCGCTGGGGCGCGGCACCAAGATGGCCGAGGACGGCGTGTCCGAACGCTTTTTCGTGGTGCGCGAAGACCATTGCCACGGCTTTGACCAAGGCACGGCGCGTACGCCCCGCCAGTGGTTCGCGGATCAGGATCTTGTGGACTACAACGCAGCCAATGACCGCTACATGCGGCTCATGGCCATGGTGCGGGCCACGGGCAAGCCGCTGGATGCGCGGCTGGTGACCATGAGCGTGCTCTGCCTCTACCAGTTGGACAAATTCCGCGAGCTCATCACCCATATGCGCATTTTTGAACATGTGGATGCCGACGCCGCGCGCCAGTCCGCCGTCATGGAGGACAGCCCGGCTGGAGACACGGCTGCGCTGGATTTCGGCCTGGATTGGATGGAACTGGTGATCTTCGGAAAAAGCCAGGGGCTGACCAGAAAATAACGGCCCGTTCCCCGCCGTACCGGACTTGCATGAAAAACCGTCAGGCCTTTAGCCCGGCGGTTTTTTGTATCGTTCGACCTTGGCGCGCCCCGGAGGATCGCCATTTTCCTTGCCATGCTCGTGATAAATTTCTTTTACAAAACAGGAAAAACCTGCTAATCGTAAGTTGTGCGGACAGGTTCATGCTGTTTATTTATGCATTTTTATTAATTATTACAGAATGTTATTGCATGAGCACACCTAAAAACGCACGCCTGGGGCAACGCTGTTTTTTTTCGTTCCGCACGGCCCTGTTTAGCTGTGCCCACATTCCCGGCCGCCCACCGGCCGCAATCGCACGGGAGGAGCGTATGAGTTTTGGCAGGCAAGTGTATGACTTTTTACTGAGCGGTTCACAGGCGTATGCCAAATGGGATCTGGAGGTTTCGACCTCGATCCTCAGAAACCGCAAAAAACTGCTCCTTCTGCTGGCGCTGGCCGTGCCCATCCTGGCCGGCTGCCTGGCCGAAGCCTACGAATACCATGAAATGCTGGGCGGTAAAACCGCCTATGCGCCGGCATTCTACACCACCACCATCTTTCTGGCCTCCATCGCCGTGGGCTTGGCCGCCGGTCTGATCACCGGCTGTATCGGCGCGGGCGGCGGCTTCATCATCACCCCGGCCCTGATGGCCGTGGGCGTCAAGGGCATTCTGGCCGTGGGCACGGACCTCTTCCATATTTTCGCCAAGGCCATCATGGGCACCACGGTGCACAAAAAGCTGGGCAATGTCTCGGCCAAGCTGGCCATCGCCTTTCTGGTGGGTTCCATTGTGGGCACTTTTATCGGCGGCGCCATCAACAAGGGCCTGTATAACGCCGACCCCCTGCTCTCCGAGCTGTTCATCAGCACCATTTACGCCGTGCTGCTGGGCTTTCTGGGCTTCTACGCCCTGTTTGATTTTCTGCGGGCCTCGCGCGGCGCCAAAGGCGCGGCCAGCCAGGACGCCCACGGCGGCAGCGCCGGTCTGACCAGCCTTTCGGTCAGGATGCAGAGCCTCACCGTGCCGCCCATGATCACCTTCGACGAAGATCTGGTGCCCGGCGGGCGGCGGATCTCAGGCTGGATCGTGGCCGCCGGCGGCGTGGTGGTGGGCCTGCTGGCCGCCATCATGGGCGTGGGCGGCGGCTTTGTGACCTTCCCCATGTTCGTTTATATTTTCGGCGTGTCCTCCATGACCACGGTGGGCACGGACATTCTCCAGATCATCTTCACCGCGGGTTTCGCCGCCGTGGGCCAGTACGCCATTTACGGCTATGTGTTCTATACCCTGGCCATCGGCATGCTGCTGGGCTCCCTGCTGGGCATCCAGATCGGCGCGCTGACCACCAAAGTGGTCAAGGGCATCCACATCCGCGGCTTTTACGCCATTTCGATCATTGCCGGTTTCATCAACCGCGCGGCCACCCTGCCCAAGAAGCTTGTGGAGATGGAGGTGCTCCACTGGTCGCCGGGGGTGGTGAACATCATCGAAGAAGTGGGCAACGTGGTTTTCTGGGTCGTGGTAGCCTTCTTCGGCATCTGGGTCTTCAGCAAATTCTTCCTTAACCTCGGCAAACTCAGAGGGGAGGCCTGATAATGCTTATCCATGAAAAAGCCCCCTTTATCCGGGGCAGTCTGCTGCTGATTTCGTTCCTTGTGCTGTTCGGCGTGCTGCTCACGCCCATCATGCGTGACGAAAACGGCAATCATATGACCGGCCTGCAATACGCGGACAATGTCTTCAACGAACTTTCCAAGGGTTCGTCCTATTTCATCCCCGGCGTGCGTGAAAGCGTCAAAAAGGTGGACGGCAAGCAGGTTCAGGTGACGGTGACCCTGAAAAAAGCCGCTCTGGCCCCCCTGGCCGTGGCCCTGCTGCAAAAGTCCGGCGTTGAGGCCGTGGCCGACGGCGGCAAGGTGAGCTTCAAGGGCGATCTGGGCATGATTCTGACCTCCGCCACGGACGACGCGGACGCGCTGTACCACAACAATGCTGACGCCGTGACCGGGAAGTACGACGGCGAACCGGCCCTCAAGGTCGCGGCCGCCTGGTGGTATCTGCTGTCGCCCAGCATCAAGGAACTCCAGAAGCAGCGCCTGTTCGGCGAGGCCCAGGTGGTGGATCAGGTTCTGCGCCGCGCCGTGGAACCGGGCAACAACTTCTACAGCGTGACCCCGGCCAAGGTTTCCGAGCATGTCTGGCTGATGAGCGGCATGCTGCTCTTCTATGTGCTTTACACCCTCTGGTACGGCTTCTCCATCTTCGAACTTTTCGAGGGTATCGGCCTGGCCATGACCAAATCCAAGGTCAAGCAGGAAAGTTAACGAGTTCTGTCTGCTCCGCTTTTTGTCGGCCGCAATGCTTTGCCATTGCGGCCGCTTTTATTGACGGAAGCCGTGCCGCCGCATATCATTAATAGATAGAGGGAAGGATTCGGAGCAGGCATGAACACTCAGGACACTGAAACATACAGCTTATGGCGGCCCAACAGCTTTGAAGCCTTCCAGGAGGTCCGGCGCCAGGGAGCGTGTTTCAAGCTCAGTTGCCACATGCGTCTGACCGGCGCGGCAACCGACGTCACCTTTACCGGCCGGCTCGTGGACGTCTCTGGCAGCGTCGCGCAATTTGAAATCAGCAAATGCGAACCACTGCCCGGTAAAAACAAATCCGCAGCCCCGGCCTGTGAATTCTTTTTCAGCCTTACTCAGGACACGCCTTCCGGCGCGGTGGAAAGAATGGGCTATTCCGGCCGGGGCACCATTCTGGAAACCCATACGGATAAAGACGGCGTACCGCGGAAGATGCTGCTGCGCCTCTCCCGCAAGTATGTGGCCCGCCGGTTGCGCAAGGACAAACGCGTGGACTGGAAACCGGAGTACACCAATCTGCTCGGCCTGCTGGTGGTTTCCGATCTGCCCGTCAATCGGCAGGCTTTGAGCTCCGAGATCAAAGCCTATTACAAGACGCACGCCGACGTGCGGCCGAGCCTGATCAACATCTCGGCCGGCGGCGCCTGTCTTGGCGTGGAAGGGGATCTGACCCGCAAGGCCCTGATGGCCCACGAACTGTATCTCTTTTTTCTCTCCCCTTCATTCGCCGACCAGGGCGAACCGCCCCATATTTGCATGGGTAAGAAGGTCGGCACCTACCGTGACCAAGAACAGGGCTCGGCTCTGCGCATGCGTTTTCTCTATGAACTGGACTGGGACAAGAGCCAGTCTGTTCTGCACTGGACGGATATCGAATTTTCCGGTTCGGAACGCTTGCGCCGCATGATTCGCGACATGCCCGACACGGACCGGGAGCAGGCAGCCAGTCTTTAGAGCAATTAACTCTGACATTGCTCTAAAGACTGCGAGAGCAGTCGCCAGCACGGAAGGCGTAAGCGCAACGTATTTGCGCAGTTAAGCGCCGAACTGGGCGTCTTTACATGTTAAGAATGTCCATTCTTAACATTATTCTGCTCCAGAAGATTCCACATCCGCTCCCTTCATTCAGCGACGGGTATGCGCTCCGCCGCGTCGGGTTATCCGTGATGCCGGTTTGCGCGTCAACGGTTGAAAGCGTCTTGCTTTCAGGCGCGGGCGTCAGCATCTCCGCTGTCGCCGCCCGCGGCTTTTGGGGCTGACCGATACGCCGCGGAGCAAGGAAAAACGACGTTTTTTCGCAACCGGCGGGCAGCGCCGCTTTTGCATCGCTGCAAATTCAAAGACAAACCGTTCCCGTTGCAGCTCTCAGTAGGACACCGCTCTTTTTCCGCCTTTCTCGCGTCTTCCTTGTGGTCTTCCTGGCACTGGATTTGCATAATTCAGAGCATCCGCCCGTATGGACGGAAAATTTGACCCCACCCGCCACGGCGGATATCTGGAGGATACGTCATGGAAATTTCCGGCATCAACCCTTCTCTTCCCTTTGCTTTCACCATGCCCGACAAGGACGACTCCGGTTCCACCCCCGCCGCCGTGCAGGATACGGTGGACGTTCGCGCCCCCCATCTGTTGGAGGACGACGAGGTGGACGGTGTGCTGGACGACACCCTGAACATGATCGCCCAGGACAATATGGGCGCCCTGTCCGTGCACGGTGGATTGAGCCAGAGCCGGGTGTTTGCCCTTCTCGGCCTTTAGTAAAATCCGGCCATTTTGCCCCCCCGGCGGCGTCAGGCTTGTTTTTTGCTCCGATCATGTATGAAGGAATACCCTCCCTCCGCAAAAGACAGCGCCTTCCTTGCCGGGGAACAAAATGTCGCGAATCTTACCATTCGGTGCCGGTCATATCTGAAAATTTGACACCGCCGCGACCAAAAGGGTATCAGATTCCGTTATTGCGCGCCGCATTGCGGCGCGCCCGGCATTTTTTACCGCAGCTTGCAAGAAGGATACGGCGATGATGGATATTGACCGGCAGATGGCCCTCATCAAACGCGGCGTGGCTGAACTGATCGACGAGGGCGAACTGCGCAAAAAGCTGGCGCGCGGCGTGCCCCTGCGCGTCAAGGTGGGCTTTGACCCCACGGCTCCGGACCTGCACCTCGGCCATACGGTGGTGATGCACAAGATGCGTCATTTCCAGGAGCTGGGGCACACGGTCATTTTTCTGATCGGCGATTTCACCGGCCGCATCGGCGACCCTTCGGGCCGTTCGGAAACCCGCCCTCCGCTCACGGAAGAGCAGGTGCTGGCCAACGCCGAAACCTACAAGAAACAGGTCTTCAAAATCCTGGACCCTGAAAAAACCCAGGTGGAGTTCAACTCCCGCTGGCTGAGCAAGATGGACGCCACGGGCTTCATCAAGCTGGCCTCCAGCTACACCGTGGCCCGTATGATGGAGCGCGACGATTTTGAAAAACGCTTCCGCGAACAGCGCCCCATCTCCATCCACGAATTTCTCTACCCGCTCTGCCAGGGTTTTGACTCGGTTTCGCTGAAAGCCGATGTGGAAATGGGCGGCACGGACCAGAAGTTCAACCTGCTGGTGGGCCGCAACCTCCAGGCCCACTACGGGCAGGAGAGCCAGTGCATTCTGACCATGCCCCTGCTGGAAGGCACGGACGGCGTGCGCAAGATGTCCAAATCCTACGGCAACTACATCGGCATCGACGAACCGCCGACGGAGATTTTTGGCAAGGTCATGGCCGTGTCCGACGAGCTGATGTGGCGTTATTACGAACTGCTTTCGGCCAGAAGCCTGGAAGAGATCGCGGCCCTGAAGCGGGACGTGGCCGAAGGCCGCGTGCACCCTAAGGCCGCCAAGGAAGCCCTGGCCCACGAGATGGTCAGCCGCTATCACAGTGAAAAAGACGCCGATGCGGCCCGCCAGGGCTTCAACGCCGTCTTCGCTGACGGCGGCGTGCCCGCCGACGCGCCCTCTCTGTCCTGCCAAAACGGCGAGGACAGCACGCACCCGGCCTTTCTGGAGGCCGCCGGGCTGGTCAAAAGCCGGGGCGAGGCCAAACGCCTGATCAAGGAAGGCGCGCTTTCGGTGGACGGACAGCGTTGCGACGACGCGCTGACGCCCCTGCCCGCCGGAGACTATGTGATCAAGCTGGGCAAGAAACGCTTTTTGAAGCTTAACGTACGCTGAGCGCGACGCGTATTCATAGACGGCGGGCGGTCCTTCAGGACCGCCCGTTCTGATATATTCCAAGGAAAACGAAAGGGATATGCGCTGTATTTTTGCCGTGGCCCGGACGGTTCCGCTCATTTGCCTGTGTCTGCTGTTCCTCGGCGGCGCGAAGCCGCTGGCCGCCGGGACGGACGCGCGTCCGGCGGAGCGCGACGTGACGGCCCTGACCTGCTGCGATCTCGACGCGGAAGGCCGTCCGCCGCTGCCGCTGTTCTGGCTGGACGGCTACGTCAGCGGGCAGACTGACGTTGACGATATCTACCTGACATGGAACGCAGGGCGCTGGCGTATGGACGCGCTGCCCGAGCTGAACGCCCAGTGCCGCCGCACGCCGGACATGGCCCTGACCGAAGCCTGGAAGACGGTGATGCTGAACTTCCGCTCCCCGGATATGCGGGGAAAAAACCAATACGCGCTACGTCTCGGGTCCGACGGATGGAAGGAGGCGCGCTCGCTGATCCGGCGGAAAGCGGCTCGGCCGGAGGATATCGCGACTGTTCAGGAAAGCCTGTTTGCCGCCCTGCTCCTCTGGGATGACGGTCGCCGGACCTTTGAACACGGCGGGGGCCGCCCGTCCGGCGTGGCCGAGTGCCGTCCGGCGGCCCGTCGGCTTGCAACGCTGTCCGCGCGTCTGCCTGTTCTCAGTTTGGGAGAGGCCCTGTATCTTGTGCGGGAATGGCCGGTGGATCTGGCTGCCCTGACCTGTCGCGACACCGGCGGCGTGGCGGGCCGAGGCCGGTTTTTCTTTATGACCGGCCGCTGGTTGAGCGGATGGGCCGCCGCGTGGCGGGAGCACGAACCGGCCCCCGCTGCGGAGAGCGGAAAAGCTGATGCGGACGCCACGGAACCGGAAGTCGGCAGCGCGTTTATTGACAAGTACTGCGCGCGGCATCCCGCAGTCCCGGTAACCAAGGCATGGCGCGATGCCGACGACGAAGTCTGGCGCGCCGCCATGGTCAGTAAGCGTTCCTGCGCGGATATTCTCCGTTACGGCCATGACGCCGTGGGTTGGCTGTTGTGGTGGGACGGTTACAGCAGCTACCCCTCCACGCGTCTGCCCACGCCTGAAACTTTCGTGGCGCGGAGCGCGGCCATCCGGTCCCTGTGCGCGGCAAATCCCCGGATGCCGTTTCGGGACGCGGCCCGCAAAGTAGCCGCAAGCCTTCCCGAAAACACGCTCACGCCGGTCAGCCCGGCGGCCGGGTCACTGGAGAACGCACGGGCCGGATCAGCCCTGCCGAATGCGCCCCGGCGCAACACGGACGTGGCGGTTCTGACCTGCCGAGAACTGGCGGAGGCAGAACATTCCGCGGAATCCGCACTACCGCCCGAAATCTGGCTGGACGGCTACGTCAGCGCACAGATGAATCTGGACTATGTGCCCGTTGGGCTGTGGCGTACCAAATACTTTGTCGCGGAACTGCCTCTTGTGCTGGCCTCGCAGTGCCGCCGCACGCCGGACATGACCGTCAGCGAAGCCTGGAAGACAGTCAAAATGTATGAAAGCAGACACGCCAGGGTCTATCTGGACGCGCCTTGCTCGGACCTGCTCGGATTCATCCCAAAAGACCGTATGAATGTCAGGAATTTGGCCCTCTGGTGGAGCGGCTGGCGCAGCTGGCAGAAAAGCGGGACATACCAGGACGAACCGCAGGAAGCCGCCATCGCCTGGGGCAGCGCCCTGGAAGAGGCCTGCAAAGGCAACCCGCAAAGGCCGCTCAGAGAAGTTCTCGCCACCGCTGGGGACAGCGGAATGGGCAAAACAAACGGGGAATAGGCCCCGTTCCGGCAGGGTTCAGTCCGCCAGGGCCAGATTCGCGGCCGCGGTGGCGTGCAGCAGGGTGGTGTCGAAAAGCGGCAGATCGGCGTCCTCCGGGCGCAGCAACATGCCGATTTCCGTGCAGCCCAGAATGACGCCCTCCGCGCCGCGCCGCGCCAGCCCGGCCAGGACCGCCTGAAATTTTTTCCGGGATGCCGCGCGGATTTGGCCCAGGCAAAGCTCCTGAAAAATGACTTCATTGACCAGAGCGCGTCCCGCCGCGTCCGGAATGAGCACCTCCAGGCCCTGTTGCCGCAGCCTGCCGCAATAAAAATCCTCTTCCATGGTGTAGCGCGTGCCCAGCAGGCCGACGGTGCGCAGACCGCGCCCGAGAATTTCCGCCGCCGTCACGTCCCCGATGTGCAGCAGGGGAATGGACACGGCCGCCTGAACCTGCGGGGCCACCTTGTGCATGGTGTTGGTGCAGATGACGAAGAAATCCGCGCCGCCCTTTTCCAGCGCCCGCGCCGCCGCGCCCAGCAGGCGCGCGCTTTTGTCCCAGTCTCCGGCGGACTGGCAGGCCTCGATTTCCTGAAAGTCCACGCTGTAGAGCCTGTCTCTTT
>OJIY01000175.1_pt1 | contig 34727 bp, 30 predicted proteins | sample 1596061 | NCBI WGS metagenome assembly OJIY01 (sample SAMEA4350111, study PRJEB24818) | metagenome | biome: human; feature: gut; material: faeces | place: Denmark | collected 2013-09 | reverse complement strand
CGTTCGGCAATCCGCTGTAAAGCGCCCATGCCGTCCAGCACCGGCATTTTTACATCCATCACCACAATGGGAAAACATTCCCCGTCCATGGCCTCCACGGCTTCCTGGCCGTTGGCGGCCCGGCCGCAGGAATACCCGCGCCGTTCCAGGCGTTTTGCCAGTATTCGGGTGACATCTTCCTCATCATCCACAAGCAGGATGCGCGTCCCACACATAAGCTCTCCCGATCAAGTGTCGCGCCGCTTACGACGTTCTTGCATTTTTATCCAGATTTCGGCCATCCGGCAAGAGATCCAAGAGGTTCCGGCGGCGACAAAATACTTTTAATCTATCCACACACTGACGACTCGCTTGAGCCCGCAAATAAAACATACGCCTTGACGCGTTTGCCCGCCTCTTTTACAAACAACATTGTATGGCGGCGCGGTGCCTTGAAAATTGTTTCATGTGAAACACTCAAAAAACAAGGACCCAGCCGCCGGATTCAATCCCACAGTATTAATCAGCCGGTCAGATACGCAGAGGAAGCGGAGGTCACTGTATGGCGCGCATCATTTCCATTGCCAATCAAAAAGGCGGGGTGGGCAAAACCACGACTGCCATCAATCTTTCCGCGGCCCTGGCCGTTATGGAAAAAAAAGTGCTACTGGTGGATTGCGATCCACAGGCCAACAGCACCAGCGGCCTCGGCCTGAACCAGGAAGAGTTGAGCGGCGACTTGTACAGCACGTTTTACTCGCCGGACAATATACGCCAGAGCATTGCCAAAAGCCGTACTCCCTTTCTGGATATCCTGCCGGCCAGCACCAATCTTGTCGCCGTTGAACTGGAACTGGTGGATAAAATGGCTCGCGAGTTTTACCTGGACGAATGCCTCAAGCGGGTCAACGACGACTACGAGTACATTATCCTGGACTGTCCGCCTTCACTGGGCCTGCTGACGCTCAACGCCCTTTGCGCGGCCACGGAACTGCTGATTCCCCTGCAATGCGAATTTTTTGCCCTGGAAGGCATCGTCAAATTGCTCCAGACCTACGAGCAGGTTAAAAAACGGCTCAACCCCAATCTGGCGCTGCTCGGTGTGGTGCTGACCATGTATGACATCCGCAACCGGCTCACCCGTGAAGTAAAGAATGAAGTGCGCCGTTGCTTCCCTGATCATTTGTTTGAAACGGTCATCCCCCGCAATGTGCGCCTTTCGGAAGCTCCCAGCCACGGCAAATCCATTATCCATTACGACATCAAATCCAAGGGTGCGGAAGCTTACCTGGGCCTCGCCAAGGAAGTGGTGCTGCGGCGGCCTTCCAAAAAGAGCACCGTGCTGCAATAACGCGCTAACCTGTCAGGCCTTGGGTGCAGTATGCTCCACAGCCATATGGTCACGAAAATGTTTCTGCCGGATTGTCGCGCCACAGGCCCGGCAATGAAAGACCAGCAGGCCGCCCAGGTTGGCGTTGGTCAAGCGGAAAGGATGCGCCGGGTCGTCACGCCAGTTCTGCGTGGCCGCGCCGCAATGCGGACAGTTCACAGCCGGACTGTAGGGGTAGCGGAAATCCCAGTAGTGCAAAAATTCCTCAAAAGCCGGAAGAGGTTCAACAGGCTCTTCAGAAGACGGTTTCATGAGAGAATCCAGCACCGGCCGGGCCAGGGGTTCGATTTTCCGCCAGAGTTCCCAGGGAATCTGCACAGCCTGGACATGCTTGTCGGCATCAGTGAGATAAAGCAGTTGCAACGAATCTGACATAAGAAATTCCTTCAGCTGAGAAAATGTCGCGAACAGTTAAAAGTCGCTCTCGCCGGAACAGGTTAGAGTTGAGAACTTCAGTAGCAAACACAATGAAACAAAACGCGCAAGCACTCTGTTGTCGCCAAACGCGTGCACTTATCCGTCAGAAGATGCCCCGCGCGTTAATGATTCAGCCTGAGGGCCTAAGACCGCCCAAAGAACAGGCGCCGTTGACGACAAAAGAGCCAAACGCGTGCCGCTGATGGTGATCGGCAACAAGTCCGACGCGTCTTGCAGCTGAGCAAATTTTCGAAACGCACAGCCCTTCAAAAATAATCAGGTTGGAGCAGCGTGCCGCGCGACGGGGTCACTTGTCAAGGCGCGGGGAACACGACAAGGAGAAGACATGAGCAACGCAAACAAGGGCCTGGGGCGGGGCCTGGACGCGCTTTTCGGCGGGTCCGAACCGCAACGCGAAACCAAGGGCGACATCAGCCTGCTCCCGCTTACGGTATTGCGGCCCAATCCGGACCAGCCGCGCCGGCATTTTGACCCTGAAAGTCTGCGGGAACTGGCCGACTCCATCAAAGCTCAGGGCATCATTCAACCGCTGCTGGTGCGCCCCCAGAGCGACGGGACAACCTACCAGATTGTGGCCGGTGAACGCCGCTGGCGCGCCGCGCGCCTGGCCGGGCTGGCCCAGGTGCCGGTCTTCGTGCGCGAGTTGAGCGACAAGGAGGTTATGGCTGCCGCCCTGATCGAAAACCTGCAACGCGAAGACCTCAACCCCATTGAAGAGGCGCTGGCCCTGCAAGGCCTGCGCGACGCGCTGGAGCTGACCCAGGAGGAGCTGGCCGCGCGCCTCGGCAAAAGCCGTCCGGCCATTGCCAATGCCCTGCGTCTGCTGCAGTTGAGCCAAGCCGCACGTGATGATCTGCGCGCTGGAAACATCAGCGCCGGGCACGCCCGCTGCCTGCTGGGCGTGACGGATGCGGAAGCCGCCGAAGCGCTGCGCCGGCGTATCATCAGCCACGCGCTGACCGTGCGTGATGCCGAGGAAGCCGCAAGCTTCTGGCGGGAAAACCATCTCCTGCCCTGGCAGGCGGAAAACGCCTCACCGGGCGAAGCCCGTACCGAAAAAGAACCGCGCGCCCGCACGGGGCGCAAAAAAAGTGCGCAAATCCGCAGCTTGCAGGAAAATCTCAGCCAAACCTTAGCCTGCAAGGCGCTGGTCAGCGGCAATGAGCAGAATGGAAAAATCACCCTGTCCTACGCCAGCGCCGAGGAATTGCAAAACCTGCTGGCGCGTCTGGGCGTGGACCTGCCGAACGCATGAACAGGCCGCGACTCAGGCCCGGCGCAACACAGCGCCGTACATGCCCTCCAGCCAGGGGTGCGCATGGGGGGTCTGCCACTGGCGCAGCAACGCAAGCTCAGGCCGTGCCCGCAACAAGCGGGCCACGGCCTGCTCATTTTCCGCAGGGTTCAGGGTGCAGGTAATGTAAGCCAGTTCCCTGCCCGGCTGCAGCAGACCGCCGAGCCTGTCCAGCAGGCGGCTCTGCAAATCCGCAAGCTGCTCCAGATCCGCCGGAGAGCGGCGGGAAGCCTTGCGGATGTCAGGCCGCCGCGCCAGCACGCCCAACCCGCTGCAAGGCGCGTCCAGAAGAATATGGCCGTCCCAGCGGGACAGCGACGGTGCTGTCGCATCCGCCAGACAGACAGCCGGAGCCGGCAGGCGCAAATCCCGGCACAGACCCGGAAGATGGCGCAACCGCGACCAGGCGCGGTCCGTACTCAGGGCCACATCCACGCCGCGTTCCAAAAGAGCCGCGCTTTTACCGCCGAAACCCGCGCAGGCGTCCCAGACCTTACCCCGCCAACAGGTAAGGCCCAGTTCTTCCACAACCAGTTGTGAACCCGCAGACTGAAAGGAAAGCGCTCCGCCGCGTCGCCAATGCTCCAGACTGTTGCCCAGCACTTCCGCGGGCAGTGCGCCCGGCGCGAAAGCCATGCCCCAGAACCCCACAGCCTGCCCACGGCCATTTTCAGCAAGGGCGAGCAAGGCCGCGCGCAAGTCCGGCGCAAGCGCATGGCGGGCATTGATCCGCAAGCCGGTCCAGGGACGGGCGAAAGAACGCCGCATCAGGGACAGCGCGTTCTCCTCGCCGTAAGCCGCAAGCCAGAGATCCGCAAACCAACGCGGCAAACTGTAATAGCGGCAAAGGCCGTCCCATGCGCCGGAAGTCCCCCGACCAGTATCTTCAGTATAAAATTCGGCCGTATTCACAGCCGCGCCGAAACGCTGGATGGAACGCAATGCGCCGTTGGCCACTCGCGCCAGAGAGCGGCCGAAAAGGCGTTCCGCCTGCTCCACCGCGCCATGCACGGCCGCATGGTCAGGCACACGCTCCTGAAACAGCAGGGCATACACCGCAAGTACGAGAATATGCGACAAAGGAAGCGGCAGTCGTTCGGGCCGGGGCAGGACCCGTCCCAAAAGATACGCAATGCGGATTTCAGAACGCAGGCAGCCGTAAACCAGTTCAGCACAAAGATGACGTTCCTGCGACGACAACGCGTCATTCCGCCCCGGCAGGCCGGATTGCGCGTCGGCCAGGGCGGCGGCCAGAGCCTCCTGCGCGCTCAGACCCGCGTCAGTCAGCAACAGCGCGTGCAGAGCGGCTGTGCGTCCGTTGCGCGGCAATTTTTTCAAGAACCGCAACGAGGGGGCCGTGTTCCGGCCCGTCAAAACGCGTTTGCCGTTGCTCACGCCCGTCCCCTCTGGCTTGCGCCCGCAGCCGTTTCTGAAAGGCCGAGAAAAAGACGGATGACCTCTTCCAGAGCCGTCAGCGGCGCCAAGGTATCCAGACAGGGACCGCAAGGCCGCTGATTGAGCACGCCAAAAACCGGTAAGGGATAGCTGTCCTGAATGCCGGAGGTCAGGTCGCGCTCACAGGCAACTGCCACAATGCAGCGCGGCCTGGTCTGAACCACAATGCGGCGGGCAATGGTGCCGCCCGTGGCAATGGCGAACTGAATGCCGTAACGGTCGCGCAGGTCCAGAAGGCTGCCCACTTGGCATTGTCCGCAACGCGCGCAAAGGTCCACCTTATGCGTCAAACGACGCGGGCAAACGCTGTTCTGCACGCAATGCGGCAGCAGAAGCAGCAGTTCGCTCGGGACCACAGGACGGCGCGCCGCCAGCACCAGCTCATTGTTCACCTTGACAAAAGAACGCCGCACCTTGTTGCGGTCAATGCCCACAGCTTTGGCCAGCAATTCCATCAGCGGAAAAAACAGGCGGATGATCACATGCCGCACGCCGTGCATGCCGGGTAAAGGCAAGCCGGTGTAAATATGAAAAACCAGGGTCAGGCAGAGCCAGGCCAGAACCGCAATGCCCAATCCCCCCACCGCCATGCTGAGCAGCGGCAGCCAGCGCAGGCCAGCGCCCAGATCGGACCAAGGCAGGATCAGAAAAAAACAGAGCGCCAGACACAGCAAGATGCAGGAGGCCAGCATCAGGCCGATAAAAATTCGTTTGCGGCCGCCGCCGTATTGTTCGGGAGGCAGGGAATAGGGGGATTTGCGCAAGAACATGCCGCCGCCTCAATAAAAAAGACGCCTGAACTTTTTCAGGTCAGAAACAGCACAAAAAAGGGCTTCTGACGGTTTCAAGCACACAGGCCGAAGTCTGACCCGGAAAATGAAAAAAACAGCCTTAAATTGCCCGCTGTCGCAGCTCCAAGACAGCGCTCTTTCAGCCCAGACGCAGGGCGCGCCCGCAGATGCCCTCGGGCAGGCCGCGCAAACGTCCGTTGATGAAATCGCGCACCGGCATATCCTTGCGGCCTTGCGGGCGCACAAGGGAAAGCCGGTACCAGCAATCGACGCAGGCCACGCTCAATCCGCGGGCATCGTGCCGCACGTCGCCTGGGCTCGCGCCTTCTGCGCTCTCCCCCACTTCGCCGGGCGCAAGCAGAAGGTGCAAGGCTTCCGCCTCGCCCGTCAGGGCAAAGGCGGCGTGCGCGCCGGGCCAGGGCGTCACGCCGCGGATGCGGGCATGCACTTCCGCCGCCGGGCGCTCCCAGTCTATGTAGCCGTCTTCCTTGCTGATCTTGGCCGCATAATCGGCACGGCTTTCGTCCTGCTCACGCGCCACGGCCCGACCGTCCAGCAGATCATTCAACACGCGGACCAGCAGATCAGCGCCCAGATGAGCCAAGGCGTCATGCAGGCTGCCCGCCGTGTGCTCGCCAATGGGCAGGGCAGCGTCGGCATAGACCGGTCCGGCGTCCAGACGGCTGGCCACCCGCATGATGGCGACCCCGCTTTGCGCGTCAGGTCCCCAATTTTCCATGATCGCGCGCTGAATGGGCGCGGCGCCGCGATAACGCGGCAAAAGCGAGGCATGCACGTTGATCGGGGCCAGACGCGGCGCAGCCAGCACGGCGTCCGGCAAAATCAGACCATACGCGGCCACGACCAGCACGTCCGCCTGCAGAGCGGACAGTTCCGCCTGAGCCTCGGCGTTTTTCAGGCTCTGCGGCTGCAGCACCGGCAGGTCCAGTTCCTGCGCCAGCCGCTTGACCGGAGAGGGCGTCAGCTTATGGCCGCGCCCGGCGGGACGGTCCGGCTGGGTATAGACCGCAACAATCTCGCCGCGCGGCCATTGCGCAAGCGCCTTGAGGATCACCGCCGCGAAATCCGGCGTGCCCATGAAGACTAGGCGGCATTTTTGCGCTTGAGCCATTTTTTTACCTTGCTGTCATACAGCGTGCGCCGCAGACGGCTGATCCTGTCAATGAACAGCACGCCGTCCAGATGGTCGGCTTCGTGCTGGACAACAATGGCCGGAAAACCCTCCAGTTCTTCCGCAATGCTGTTCCCGTCGAGGTCCATGGCCTTGAGCAGAACGCGGCTCTTGCGGATCACGTCCGCACGGTAATTCAGGGGCACGGACAGGCAGCCCTCCAACTCGCTGACCACATCCTCGCCGGAAAGCTCCAGCACGGGATTGATCAGCACGCGGGGCTGCTTTTCCTCATCCTTGCCCGCCGGGTCCATGACCAGCATGCGTATATTGCGGCCCACCTGCGGCGCGGCCAGACCCACGCCGGGCGCGGCGTACATGGTTTCCAGCATGTCGGCGGCCAGACGGCGGATCTCGTCCGTCACTTCCGCCACAGGCTCGCACGGCTGCTTCAGGCGCGGGTCGGGATAGGTCACAATATCAAGAATCATGCTTGAGGCTCTCCTTAGGCCTGAGCCACGCCGCCGCCCTGTTTGGCCTCGCCTTCCTTGGCGGGCTGCTCACGCAGGCGCAGGCCCAGTTCACGCAGCTGCTTGGCCGCCACCGGGGCCGGAGCCTCGGTCAGCAGGCAGGTGGCCTTCTGGGTTTTGGGGAAGGCGATAACGTCGCGGATGCTGGACGCCCCGGCCAGCAGCATGACCAGACGGTCCAGGCCGAAAGCCAGCCCGCCGTGCGGCGGCGCGCCCTGCTCCAGCGCCTGGATCAGGAAGCCGAACTGCGCCTCTGCCTGCTCCGGCGTAAAGCCAAGCGCTTCAAACATCCGCCGCTGCACGTCGCCGGAATGGATGCGGATGGAACCGCCGCCCACTTCATTGCCGTTGAGCACCATATCGTAGGCGCGGGCACGGGCCTTGGCCGGATCGCTGCTCATCAGTTCCAGATGGCCGGACGCGGGCGAGGTGAAGGGATGGTGGCAGGCCACAAAGCGCTTTTCCTCCTGGTCGTACTCATAGAGGGGAAAATCCGTGACCCAGAGAAAGTTAAAGCTGTTTTCCGGAATAAGTTTGAGCTGCCCGGCCAGATGCACGCGCAAATTGCCCAGAGCCGCGTTGACCATATCCGGTTCGCCGGCCTGGAAAAAGACGATGTCGCCCACCTGAAGATCAAGGGCTTCCGCAATGCCCTTGCGTTCCTCATCGGACAAAAACTTGGCGATGGGTGACTGCCATTCGTCGGCCTTGATCTTGATCCAGGCCAGGCCCTGCGCGCCGTAAATCTTCACAAATTCGGTGAAGGCGTCAATTTCCTTGCGGGTCAAGGATTCGCCGCCCGGCACCTTCATGCCCTTGACCAGTCTGGCCTGAGCGAAGAGCTTGAAGCCCGAACCGCGCACAATCTCGGTGATATCCTTGAGTTCCAGGCCGAAACGCGTATCCGGCTTGTCCACGCCGTAACGCTCCATGGCTTCATCCCAGCGCATGCGCGGGAACGGAAGGCTGAGCTCCCTGCCCATGACTTCCTTGAAGACGCGGGCCATGAGGCCTTCGGCCATGGACATGACCTTTTCCTCGTCCACAAAGCTCATTTCAATATCCACCTGGGTGAACTCGGGCTGGCGGTCAGCGCGCAAATCCTCGTCGCGGAAACAGCGCACGATCTGGAAATACCGGTCCAGACCGGAAACCATCAGCATCTGCTTGAAAAGCTGCGGAGACTGCGGCAGGGCGTAAAATTCGCCGGGGTTCAAACGGCTGGGCACCAGAAAATCGCGCGCCCCTTCGGGCGTGGACTTGGTCAGCACCGGAGTTTCCACTTCCACAAAGCCGCCCTCGTCCAGATAGCGACGGATGGTCTGGGCCACCTTGTGCCGCAGGCGCAGATTTTCCTGCATGCGCGGACGGCGCAGATCCAGATAGCGCCAGGCCAGGCGCAGGTTCTCGCCCGCATCGCAACGATCCTCAATGGGAAAAGGCGGCGTCTTGGAGGTGTTCAGCAGCTTCCACTCATAGGCCACCACTTCGATTTCACCGGTGACCATTGTGCTGTTGACCATACCCTCGGGCCGGGGACGCACCTTGCCCTTGACGGCCAGCACGTATTCGGAACGCAGGATATGCGCGTTTTCATGGGCCGCCGGGGCGATATCAGGACTGAAAACCACCTGGGTCAAACCGTCGCGGTCGCGCAGGTCCACAAAAATCAGGCCGCCGTGGTCGCGCCGGTACTGCACCCAGCCCATCAGGCAGACCTCGGCCGTGTCGTCGGCCAGGGTCAGCTGACCGCAGGTGTGACTGCGCTGCCAGTCGCCCAGGTCTTCAATAAATTTCTGATGTTCCTGCTGTATGTCCTGCGTTTGCTCAGTCATTGGCTGTTCCCGTTTGCAGATAAAGGATTGCGTCGGCCTGCGGCAGGCTGCGCTGCTCGCCGCTGTCCAGATGTTTGATGCTCACGTCGCCCTTGGCCGCTTCGTCCGGTCCGATAATCAGGCAGTAGCGCGCGCCGGATTTGCCCGCCTGGCGCATCAGGCTTTTGAAGCCGCCCGCGCTGAAATTCATTTCTCCGCGCAATCCGGCGGCGCGCAGTTTCTGGGCCAGGGCAAAGGCCTGCGCACGACCGGCCTCTTCCATGCCCAGCAGATAAAAATCGGGCCGCTGTTCCGCGCCGTCGCCCAGAAGCAGGGCCAGGCGCTCCATGCCGCAGGCAAAGCCCACGCCGGGCACATCCGGTCCGCCAAGGCTCTTGATCAGACCGTCATAGCGGCCGCCGCCGGCCACCGCAGATTGCGCGCCGATGCTCCCGCTTACCACCTCAAAGGTAGTCCGGCAATAGTAGTCCAGCCCGCGCACCAGGCGGTGATCCAGCTCCAGCGGCAGATCTTCAGCGCGCAGCATGGCCAGCACGGTTTCAAAATGGGCCTTGCACTCAGGGCAATTATAGTCCAGCAGTTTGGGCGCATTGTCGGTCAGGGCGCGACAGCCGGGCTGTTTGCAGTCAAGCACGCGCAACGGATTGCTCTCCACGCGGCGGGCGCAGTCCGGGCAAAGCGCATTGCGGTCCACCCCTTGCAGATACTCCAGCAAGGCTTCCTTGAAGCGCGGACGGCATTCCGCGCAGCCCAGGGAGTTGAGCTTGAGGGTCAGTTCCCCAAGGCCCAGGGCGCGCAGAAAACGCATCAGCATGATGATCAGTTCCGCATCGGCCAGGGGGCTTTGCGAACCCAGACATTCACAGTTGATCTGATGGAACTGGCGCATGCGACCCTTCTGGGGCCGCTCGTAACGGAACATGGGGCCGGTGGTGAAAAGACGGCTGACCGACTCGCGGTTGGCCAGGCCCGCTTCGATATAGGCGCGCATGACCCCGGCCGTGGCTTCGGGGCGCAAGGTCAGGGAACGCCCCTTGCGGTCCGGAAATGTGTACATCTCTTTCTGCACAACGTCGGTTTCTTCGCCGATGGAGCGCTGGAAGAGTTCGGTAAATTCCAGGAGCGGCGTGCGCAATTCCACAAAACCGTAGCGGCCGAAAATATCCCGCGCGCAGTTTTCCATACGGGTGAAATTGTCGCTCTGGGGCGGAAACATGTCCGCAAAACCCTTGATGCGTGCAATGCTCATACTGTCCTCTGCTGATCTCTATCGACCCTTGAAGCCGTAGCGGCCCTCTATCTTGTCGGCGCGGCGGCGTCAAGCCGGATGGCGTAGTGCCGGAAGAGCCATGTGGGGGAATGGGACACTTTTGAAAAAGTGTAAAAGGCCCTATCGGGCGCCGCAGACCCCTTCCAGCCGATACTTCCCGCACTCCTCGCAGGGCACGGGGTATTCGCCGGTGAAACAGGCCAGACAATAGCTGTCCGAATGCATAACCGAGCGCAGCAGGCCGTCGATGCTCAGATAATGCAGGGAATCCACGTCCAGGCGACTGACGATTTCCGGCAGGCTGCACTGGGCCGCGATGAGTTCGCCACGCGAGGAAAAATCAATGCCGTAATGGCAGGGATATTTGACCGGCGGACAGGAAATGCGGATATGCACTTCTTTGGCCCCCAGTTCACGCAGTTTTTTCACGCGGGTGATCATGGTGGTGCCGCGCACGATGGAGTCGTCCACAATGCAGATCCTCTTGCCCTCGATCATGGCCCGCACCGGATTGATCTTTACCCGCACGCCGAAATTGCGCATGCTCTGCGTGGGCTGGATGAAGGTGCGCCCCACATAGTGGTTGCGGATCATGGCGTGTTCATAGGGCAGTTCCGCGCACTGGGCGAAGCCCACAGCCGAATAGACCCCGGAATCCGGAAAGGGCAGCACAAAATCCACGTCCGGCGTGGATTCGTGGGCCAGTTGCCAGCCCATCTGCTTGCGGCAGAGATAGACCTGCTCGTTGAAGACATAGGAATCGGGCCGGGCGAAATACACCAGTTCAAAGATGCACTGGCGCGGTTTCTCGGGCAGCGGCCCGCGCAACTGCTCGCTACGCTCGCCTTCAGCGTCCACAATGACCATCTCGCCAGGCTCCACCGAGCGCTCGTACTCGGCTTCCAGCAGGTCGAACGCGCAGGTTTCTGAGGCGAAGACCGGCCTGCCGTCCAGACGGCCCAGAGCCAGGGGATGGAAGCCGAAAGGATCGCGCACGGCGACCAGGGTCGAACCGGCCAGCACCAGCAGGCAATAGGCCCCGCGCACCCGGGAGCAGGCTTCGCGCACGGCCTCGGGCAGATTATGCCGACGCAGGGCCCGCACCAGCAGATGCATGAAAACTTCCGTGTCGTTGCCGGTGGAAAAGATGGCCCCCTCATTTTCCAGCTCTTCGCGCAATTCTCCGGCATTGACCAGATTGCCGTTATGGGCCAGGGCGATGTCCCGGCCCTTGTAATGGGCCAGGAAGGGCTGGGCGTTGCAACTGGAGGAGCGGCCCGTGGTGGAATAGCGCACGTGGCCCACCGCAGTGCGGCCGGTGAGAGAGCGCAGGCTGGTTTCCGTAAAAACGTCGGGCACCAGACCCATGCCCTTGTGCTCATGCACGCCGTCCGTGTCCTGGGTGACGATGCCCGCGCTTTCCTGGCCCCGGTGCTGCTGAGCGTACAGGCCGAAATACGCCAGACGGGCCGCGTCATCATGCTCATAAATGCCGAAAAGGCCACATTCATGCCGAATCATATTCTTATTTCGCCTGCTTCTTCAGTTTATTGCGCAAATGCGCAATGCGATTGTCCATGACCGACGGATTGGGATATTCGTCGCGCGCCAGTTCAAATTGTTTGAGGGCTTCCGCGCCCTTGCCCAGTTGTTCCAGGGCGTCGCCCAGCAGATAGCCGCTCAGACCCCGCAGCTCCTTGTCCGGCCCGCTGTCCAGAATCTGCTGGCAGAGGTCCGCCACTTCCTGCCAGCGTTCGCGGGCCATATTCTGATCCGCCAGATCATACATGCACATCATCTTGTCATGGTCCCGCAGAGGCAGCGCCAGACATTGCTGGAGGGTTTCCTCGCCCGCCTCAAAACGCCGCTGGCTGAACTGCACGGAGGCCAGATGGCGGTAGCCTTCCACGGTTTCCCGCGGCGTCAGGCCCGCCAGGCCGATATAGGCGCTCCAGGCGTCCGCCGCCCGCTCATAGCGCCGCAGGCTTTCGTTGAGGCGGCCCATGCGCTCCAGAACCAGTTTGACGCGGGCGTCGTCGTCCGCGTATTCCGCCAGCATGGCTTCCAGGTAATCCAGGGTGGCGCGGGCTTCCGGATTGGCGGAATTGACCACGGTCAGCAATTGCTGCCAGGCCTCCCAGCGCTTGTCCGGGCTCTGCTCTTCACGCAGACAGCGTTCCAGCAGGCGCTCGGCCAAGGGCCAGTTGCGTTCGGCCACCGCCGTACGCGCCGCGCTGAGGTCGTCCGCCAGCAGCGCGTTCTGTTCGCAGCCGACGGCCAGACAGGCCCAGAGGACCAGTGCCGTCGGCAGAAGGACGAACGGAACCTTAGGCATCACCGTCCTGATCCGTCTCGTCAGCGGAATTTGCGGAATCGGGACCGGAAACGCCAGTGGACGGCGCGTCTTCCTCCGCATCCAGCTCCACGCTGAGGTCGCGGCCGGTCTGGCCGCCCTCGTCCACGCGGTCAAAGCCCACCACGCGCCCGCCTTCGTCCAGGCGCACCAGCATCACGCCCATGGTGGCTCGGCCCTTGCTGCGCACTTCATCCACGCCGATACGTACGATCTTGTTGGACGACGTCAGCAGAATCAGGCCGTCGTTGTCCCGCACGGGCATGGCGCCCACCACCGGGCCGGTCTTGCCCGTGACCTTGAAGTTGATGATGCCCTTGCCGCCGCGCGACTGCAAACGGTAGAGATCCACCCTGGTGCGCTTGCCGTAGCCGTTGGCCGAAATGGACATGATTTCCGTGGTCTGGTCCACATCCTTGAGAATCACCCCGGCCACCACGCTGTCCTGGCGGCGCAGGGCAATGCCCTTGACGCCCGTGGCCACCCGGCCCATGGGCCGGATATCCCCGCAGGAGAAGCGGATGGCGAAGCCGTCCGCCGTGGCCAGCACAATGTGGTTGTCCTCGCGGATGGGCCGCACCACCACCAGTTCGTCGTCCTCGCGCAGACCCACGGCCATCAGCCCGGTCTTGCGGCAACGGGCGTAAAGCGAGGCCGAGGAGCGCTTGACCATGCCGCGCCGGGTCACGAAGAGGAAATACTTGTCCTCGGCGAACTCGCGCAGGGCCAGCACCGTGGTGACCCATTCGCCCTCTTCCAGGGGCAGCAGGTTGTTGATGTGCACGCCCTTGGCCGTGCGACTGCCCTCGGGCACCTGGTGCACCTTGAGCTGATGCATGCGGCCCTTGTTGGTGAACAGGCAGAGATATTGATGATTGGTGGTGGTCAGGAATTCCTGCACATAATCGTCGTCCGAGGTGTGCAGGGCCGCAATACCCTTGCCCCCGCGCTTCTGCTGCTGGTAGTTTTCCAGATTGGTGCGCTTCATGTAGCCGCGGCGGGACAAAGTGATAACCACTTCCTCGTCCGGAATAAGATCCTCGATGTCGATGCCGGTCAGGGCCTCGGTGAGCACTTCCGTGCGCCGGGGCGTGGCGAAGGTTTCGCGGATCTCGCGGATCTCGCGCTTCATCTCGTTGCGCAGCACTTCTGCATTGTCCAGCACGGACTTGTAGAATTCAATTTTCTGCAAAAGATCCTTGTACTCGGCCAGCAATTCCTCGCGCTGCAGACCGGTGAGACGTTGCAGGCGCATGTCCAGAATGGCCCGGGCCTGAATTTCGGACAGTTCAAAGGTCGCCATAAGGCCCTGGCGGGCTTCGTCCGGATTGGCCGACGCGCGGATCAGGGCCACCACCTCGTCGATGTGGTCGATGGCGATGCGCAGGCCTTCCAGAATATGGGCCCTGGCCTCGGCCTTTTCCAGGTCATAACGGGTTCGGCGGATGACCACCTCGCGCCGGTGGTCCACAAAGCAGGACAAGGCGGTCTTGAGATTGAGCAGGGCCGGTCTGTTATCCAACACGGCCAACATATTGATGCCGAAGCTGGTTTCCAGGGGCGTGAATTTGTACAGGGCATTGACCACAATGTCTGGAATCACCCCGCGTTTGAGGTCAATGACCACGCGGATGCCCTTGCGGTCCGATTCATCGCGCAAATCCGCAATGCCGTCGATTTTGCGGTCATTGACCAGGGCCGCGATTTTTTCCACCAGGCTGGATTTGTTCAGGCCGTAAGGAATTTCCCTGATGACGATGGCCTGAAGGCCTTTTTTGCGCTCTTCAATTTCCACCCGGCCGCGCACTTTCACCGTGCCGCGGCCCGTATGGTAGGCGTCGTACAGACCTTTGCCCGCGTAGACGAAACCGGAAGTGGGAAAATCCGGCCCCTTCACGTATTCCATGAGGTCGTCCACGCTGCACTGGGGATTGTCCAGCAGCAGTTGGAGCGCGTCGCAGAGTTCGCCCAGATTGTGCGGCGGAATGTTGGTGGCCATGCCCACGGCAATACCCGAAGAGCCGTTGAGCAGCAGGTTGGGCACCTTGGTGGGCATCACCGAGGGTTCCTGCAGGGTATTGTCGTAGTTGGGCCGGAAGTCCACGGTATTCTTGTCCAGGTCGCCCAGAAATTCCTGGGCCAGCCGGGACATGCGCACTTCCGTATAACGCATGGCCGCCGCCGAGTCGCCGTCGATGGAACCGAAGTTGCCCTGGCCGTCCACCAGGGGATCGCGCATGGAAAATTCCTGCGCCATGCGCACCAGGGCGCCATAGACCGCCAAATCGCCGTGCGGGTGATACTTACCGATGACGTCACCGACGATGCGCGCGGATTTCTTGTGCGGCCGGTTGTAATTGTTGGCCAGTTCGTACTGGGCGAACATGATCCGCCGGTGCACGGGCTTCAGGCCGTCGCGGGCGTCCGGAATGGCGCGCCCGATGATGACCGAAAGGGAATACTCCAGATAGGACTGGCGGAGTTCTTTTTCTATGTTGATTTGCGGATGCTGTCCGTCTTGCACTTCAGACACGTTGGCCTCGCGGGTAGAATATCAACCGTGGCCGCGCAGCGCGCGACCGGCAAAATAACTCAGGCTCCTATAAAAAACCTGCCCCATCCATAAAGAAGCAAAAGCAGGGCGCCTTCGCTCAGACATACGCGGCACACGGCCCGGAACAGCTTTCCGGCATGCGCCCCGTAGCGTGACGCCATGAACATAAACACCAGAATATTGCTGAACAGGACGGCCACCACCGCCGGAAAAACAAAATCATACGCCTTGGGCCAGACTTCCAGCCGGATGGTCAGCACAAGGCACATGGCCGCGCAGAGCAGCCAGCCGCCCACGGCCGTCAGCCAGGACAGCCAGCCTCCGGAGGATTTTTCTTCGGTTTTCATTTTCATGCCTGTTCGCCCGGCGCTGTCTAGAGCATGTAACACTTGAAATGCTCGCTTACGACGTGCAAAGCCCACCTACTCGCATTTCGTGGCAAGGAGTTGCACACAAATCCTTACAGAGCGGTTGGCGCATTTCATGCGTGAACCGCTCTAAATATCCAGATCCTGCACGGCCAGGGCGTTGCGCTCAATGAAGTCGCGGCGCGGCTCCACGCGGTCGCCCATCAATTCCTCAAAGGCGTCGGAGGCGGAAATGGCGTCCTCCACCGAAACCTGCAAAAGAATCCGGTTGTCCGGGTTCATGGTGGTCACCCAGAGCTGGTCCGGGTTCATTTCGCCCAGACCCTTGTAGCGCTGGATGTTGAGGCCCCTGCGGGCCTCGTCCAGTACCATCCGCAGAAGCTGGAAGACATTGTCGGCCACGGCTTCGCCGTCCTTGCGCCTGAGGGTGAAGGACAGGCCCCCGCATTCCTCGCGCAGTTCGGAAAAAAGCTGCCAGGTCTGGCGGTAGAGACGGGAAGCGAAAAACTCCATGCCGCGCCGGGTGTGGTGGCTGCCGGTGCTTTCAAAAATCGCGAACAGGCGTTCCTCGTCATCTTCCTCGCTGTGTTCGCGCTCCAAGGTCAGCAGATAGCCGTGCTCATTGAGCCAGGCTGTAAATTCGCTGTTCTGGTCCTCCAGCATACCGGCTTCCACCCTCACCGGATAAGTAGTCAATGCTAGGAAGAGATCACGCGGGGTTCCGGCCCCTTCGGCGTCGTTCACGCGCTGTTCCAGTTTCTCGATACGGCGCATGAGGCTGATCAACGGCTCGCCGCTGAAGCTTTTGCCGTTGCGGGCCACAATACTGACGTCCTCGCTGACTCGCGAGAGCAGAAAGTCGTTGAGCTCCGCGTCATCCTTGATGAACTTTTCCATACGCGAATTGTGCGCGCGGTAGAGCGGCGGCTGGGCGATATAGACAAAACCCTTTTCGACCATTTCCTGATACTGGCGGAAGAAGAAGGTCAGCAGCAGGGTGCGGATGTGCGCGCCGTCCACGTCGGCGTCGGTCATGATGATGATCTTGTGATAGCGCAGCTTTTCCAGGTCCGTGTCGTCCTGAATGCCCGCGCCCATGGCCGTGATCAGGGCTTTGACTTCCTTGTTGGCCAGCATGCGGTCAAAGCGGGTGCGCTCGGTGTTCAGAATCTTGCCGCGCAGGGGCAGGATAGCCTGATTTTTGGGATTGCGGCCCTGTTTGGCGGAACCGCCTGCGGAATCACCCTCCACGATGAAAAGTTCCGATTCCACGGGGTCCTTGCTCTGGCAGTCGGCCAGCTTGCCGGGCAGGGCGTTGTCCGACAGCGCGCCCTTGCGCCGCACCAGTTCCTTGGCCCGGCGGGCCGCGTCCCTGGCCCTGGCCGCGTCCACGGCCTTGTCGATGATCAGCCGGATATCCTTGGGATTTTCCTCAAAATAGACGTTCAGACGGTCATAGACCACCCCGGCCACCAGGCCGGCCACCTCGCTGTTGCCCAGCTTGGTTTTGGTCTGGCCCTCGAACTGCGGCTGGGGCAGCTTGACGCTGATCACCGCCGTGAGTCCCTCGCGCACGTCGTCGCCGGACAGAGCCGTGTTTTTCAGCTTTTTGACCAGATCCTGCTGTCCCTTGATATAGCCGTTGATGGCCCTGGTCAGCGCCGTGCGGAAGCCCACCAGATGGGTGCCGCCTTCCTTGGTGCGGATGTTGTTGGCAAAGGTGAGGATATTTTCCTTGTACCCGGCGTTGTATTGCAGGGCAAAATCCACACTGACGTTTTCTATCACGCCCTCGCCGAAAATAATCGAATGGATGCCCTGCTCGCCGGAATTGAGATCCGCCACAAACTGGCGTATGCCGCCCTCGGCGTGGAAAATGTGGGTTTCACCGATGCGCTCGTCAATGCACTCAATGATCAGGCCCCTGTTCAGATAGGCCAGTTCCTCAAAACGCTTTTTCAGCGTTTCGTAGGAAAATTCGAGCACCTCGAAGATTTCCTCGTCCGGTTTGAAACGGACCGTGGTGCCGTGGCCCTCCACATCCTCGCCGATGACCGCGAGTTGGTCCTGCGGCACGCCGCGCGCGTAATGCTGGCGATAGCGCTTGCCGTCACGTCGCACCGTGACGGTCAGCTCCTCGGAAAGCGCGTTGACGCAGGACACGCCCACACCGTGCAGGCCGCCGGACACCTTGTAGCTGGTGTTGTCGAACTTGCCGCCGGCGTGCAGCTTGGTCATGACCACCTGGACGGCGGGCACGCCTTCCTTGGGATGGATGTCCACCGGAATGCCGCGCCCGTCGTCACGCACGGTCACGGAATTGTCCGCATGCAGGATGACCGTGATCCGCGAACAATACCCGGCCATGGCTTCGTCGATGGAGTTGTCCACCACTTCGTAAACCAGATGATGCAGGCCGCGCCCGTCCGTGGAGCCGATATACATGGCCGGACGCTTGCGCACGGCGGAAAGGCCTTCCAGAATGGTAATGGACGAGGCAGTATAGTTGCCGTTGCCGGAGGTTTCAGGGACCATCAATATTTCCTTTCTTAAAGCTCGGTTGCTGTATGCTCTGTCGGGAGGTTCCGGGACCGTTTCCGAAAGACTGTTCGGAAACGGTCCTTACACGTCCTCTTCGCTGTAATAGGTGGTTTCGGAAACCTTCATGGGCATGATGATCACCGTGTAGTCCGGATCTTCCGCGCCCCGGATGCCGCACGGCCCTTCCGTGCCTGTGAGCAGCATGTCAATCTTGCCGGAAACAAAATGCCCGAGCACGTCCAGCAGATTGCGGGTGGGGAAGGCGATGCGCGAAATGTCGCCCCTATAGGTCACCTCCAGGCTTTCCGAAGCCGAGCCCACGTCCTGGCCCTGGGCGGACAGCCGGGCCTCGTTTTCGGAAAGATCCATATAGGTGCAGCGGTCGCTCTCGGTATTGAAAATCAGAATGCGGCCCAAGGCGTCCATGCCTTCCTTGCGGTCCAGGGTCATGGCGCTGACGCCTTTGTCCGCGAGTTTGGACATGAAAATGTTGTAATCCGGATATTCGTAGGCCGCACGGGGCAGACTGAGGGTTTCGGCTCCGTCCAGACTGCGCAGGTAAAGACGCTTGTCCGTAATATTAAGTTCGATTTCGTCCACGCCCAGCCATTTTTTGATGTCCTGAAGATATTTTTTCTGGATCAGCATGCCTTCGGCGGGCAGACGCGCGGCCAGTTCGTCATGGGTGAAGGAAACCAGGGCGAATTGATGGCCATTGAGGCCGCAGACGTCGATATGGCCGTTTTCGCCGGGCTTCATGCACAGGCAGGCGATGGCGTCCATGGCGTCGTCGTCGCTGATGCAGAAGCCCACCTTGTCCAGCACGTCCTGCAAAAAGTCGCCGGACCAGGTCACCGTGTTCTCGGCCGGAAATTCCGAAAAATTCTGGAACCATTCGGAACCGCTCACCGGCAGTTTGTAAACGCGGCGTCCCTGCTCCAGCAGCAGATTGCCGGAAGCTTCGTCCAGCGTGAGGTTGAGCACGCCCGTGGGCAACTGGCGCACCAGATCCACAAAGGCCCGACCCTGCACGCCGATGAGGCCCGGCTGGCTGGTCTCCGCAGGATAGCGGCCCGTAAATTCAATGTTGGCGTCCGTGGACATGACCGCGAGACTGCCCTCGTCGGCCTTGAGCCAGATGGAACGCAGATAGGCGGCGCCGGCCTTGGCCGGGATGATGGCCGCGGCTTTCTGCAGGCCTTCAATGATCTGCTCTTTGTTTACAGTAAGTTTCATATTTTTTCCTTGATATTATTAATGTCTGTTTCTTTGTGCCTAACTCTCAAAACATGCTGGAATATTTTATTTTTTTATGGCCAATGTTAGGAAGATGCGGGGAACGGCGCGCACACGACGGCTTTTTTGGGGGCCATGGGCCGTGCTCAGAGGGCCGTTGTTTCCAATTGCGTCACCAGGCGTTGCACATCTTTGTTACTAATCAGCAATTTCTTAATCTTTTTAATAGCATGAATGACCGTGCTATGGTCTCTTCCGCCAAAGGCCCGGCCCAGTTCCGGGTAGGACAGCCCCAGTTTCTGGCGGCAGAGGTACATGGCGACCTGCCGGGCCAGGACCAGATCCGGACGGCGTCTGGAGCCCAGAATGTCCTCGGGCCGCAGATTGAGCCCGCGGGCCACTTCATTCAGTATTTCGCGGCAGCCCGGCGGTCTTTCCGCCCCGCCGGTGCGCACGATGTTTTCCAGATCCGCCGGGGTCAGGCTTCTGCCGTGAACAGCGGCAAAGGCCTCCACTTTCAGCAGCAGACCCTGAAGCAGGCGGAACTGGGCGCAACGCTGGGCCAGGTACAAAAGCTGTTCGCGCCCCAGGTTCAGTCGCCGTTCCTTGCTGAGCGTCTGCAGATAACGCAGGCGCACGTCCAGGTCCGGTTCCAGCAGTTCCACCACCAGGCCGCTTTCCAGGCGGGAGCGCAGGCGCTCATCCAGGTCTTTAAGAGCCTGGGCCGGTCCGGCGTGGGCGAAAATCATCTGGCGCGGTCCGCCGTGATCCGGGGAGGCCGTGAAAGACCTGCCGTCACGGGGACAGGCGTCCATGCAGACGATCAGTTTTTGCTGCCAGGCGCTCTGGTCGGCCAGATCCTGCATGTCGTCCAGCACGAGCGCGTCGCACTGTTCCCAGAAAAGTTCCGGGCGGCGCGTCCAGGAAGTGTTCTCCGCGCAGAAGCGCGCGGCGTTCTGGCAGATGACGCGCGCGTTGCGGCGTGTGAACGTCGCGGCCAGAGCCCGCAGCAGATGCGTTTTGCCCGTGCCGCTACGCCCGCAGAGCAGAAAAGGATTGTAGGCCTCGCCGATGGCGCTGGCGGCTATTTCTCTGGCGGCGGCCAGCGGAAAAGCGTTTTTGGCGTTGCTGATAAACGCGGCGAAACTGTCTTCCGCGTTACGGACGCCCGTTTCATGAACTATTCCGCTTTTTGCGCCCGCGCTGTCACGGAGGGCTTCCGGCGCGGCGGGGCGCGCTGTCGCGCCGCCTTGTTCATAAACCACGCGCGGCGGGACTTTGTCCGTGAAATGGCGGTGGAGCGCGGCTTCAAAAGCGCGGCGTTTATGGCGTGAAAACCAGGCGGCGAAATACGTATGGGGAAAAACAACCCGCAACGTATCGTCTTCCTGATGCAGGGTCAGGCCCTCGAACCAGGTTTCCGTTTCCTGTCCGCCTTCCTGACTCAGTATGTGCCGCAGTTCATTTTTCAGCATGGAGTCCCATGTCGCGGGCGCTGACGCGCCGTCCTGTGGATAAGCTTCCGGACCGTGCGCCGCCGGGCGCGGATAAAGTTCCCCGTACTTCTCCGCCTCAATGGAAACAAGGTGGATATGTAGCATAAAAACTTTGCTGAAACAAGTCTTGTCCGCGAGACGGGCGCGGCCTGTGGATATCTGTGGACAACGCGCCGAAGGGCGGTTACCGTGCCGTCCGCCAAACTGGACAAGGGCCTGAGGGCCGGATATAGTAATTCAATGGGGTTGCCGATGAAACGACTCTGGCTGGTGGGAATTTTTCTGATTTTGCTGGTAATGGGCGTGCTGGTGCAGCATGCCGGCAGAACCGGTTTTACGCCCGCTGAAAAGCCGGAACAGCAGCAAAATGCCGCGGCGGAGCCTGAAGCGTCAGGACCGCCGGACTCCTCGCTTTCTGCACTTCCGGATGTTCCGCCGGCGTTGCCTCAAGCCTCCGCTTCCGCTGAAGCCGGGCGCGCGCCGGAGGCCGTAGCCGTCGAAGATTCCGCCGGGGTTCGCCTTCCGCAGCCTGTACCAGGTTCCTCCACTGACGCGTCCGGCATGGTTTCCGGCAACAGTGCGCCTCAGCCTGCTCTGACGCCGGACACGCCTTTGGTTTTTCCCTCTCTGGACCAACCCGCCACGACCGCAAGCACAGAGGAACAGGCCGACGGGACGGCTTCCGGCGAGGAAGTGGTCAAAGGTACTGTGGAAAAAGGCGACACCATCAGCAAAATCCTGGAAGGGACGGGTAGCGAAGGCATCTATCAGTACATCAGTGCGGCCCGGCAGGTTTTTTCCATGCGCTCCTTCCGTGAGGGCCAGCCTTACGCCATCGTCACGGATACGGCTTCGGGCCGGGTCAAGCGTTTTGAGTATGAAATCGACAACCGCCGCCGTCTGGTGGTGGAAGGCGTCGAGGAACCGGTGGCCAGGGTGGAGGCCATTGAGTATATCACCCTGCTCGGCACGGTGGAAGCCACCATCAACGATAATCTCTTCCAGGCGGTGGCCGATGTGGGCGAAAGCCCGCAGATGGCCCTGCAACTGGCCGAACTCTTCGGTGCGGAAATCAACTTTATCCGCGACCTGCAGGAAGGCGACAGCTTTTCCGTGCTGGTGGAAAAACGCTACCGCGAAGGGGAATACAAGGGCTATGGCCGCATTCTTGCCGCGCATTTCACCAATAAGGGCAAGACCTTCGAGGCCTATCTTTTCCGCGACGGCCCGGAGAGGGCGCAGTATTACAACCGCAAGGGCGAGAATCTGCGTAAAACCCTTTTGCAGGCTCCCTTGGCCTTCACCCGCGTGACGTCCCGCTTCACGGTGAGCCGCAAGCATCCCATTCTGGGCTACAGCCGCCCGCATATGGGCGTGGACTACGGCGCGCCCACCGGCACACCGGTCAAGGCCGTGGGCGAGGGCACTGTCACCAAACGCGGCTGGGCCGGCGGCTACGGCAACCAGATTATAGTCAAGCATGTGGCCGGGCTGGAATCCATGTATTCCCACCTTTCTGGCTATGCCCGGGGGCTGCGGCAGGGCCAGCGCGTGCGGCAGGGCCAAGTCATCGGTTTCGTGGGCAGCACGGGTCTGGCCACCGGGCCGCATCTGGATTTCCGCCTGCGTCAGAACGGCAATTTCATCAATCCCACCAAGGCTATCAACCCGCGCGGCGCGCCGGTTTCCGCCAAACGTCGGGCCGCGTTTGAAAAAACCGTGGCCGAGGAACTCGCCTATCTGCAAGGACGGCGCCCCCTGGCCGGATACACGGTGGACAGCGTGGTGCCCGAACATCCCGTGCTCACGGACAATACGCCGGATACGGAACAGGAAAAAAAGCCCGCCCGCAAAAAACGGCGGCGGGGTTAGACAATTTCAATGCGAGAGCAGCCGCCAGCCACGAAGGCCTGATAAGTTATTTGCGCTGTTGAGCGCTGAAGTGGGCGTCTTTAACGTTTAAGAATATAACCTGCTGAAAGTAATCTGCTCCAAGACCTGTCCGTGTGGCCGGACCGTTTCAGGGAAGAAACGGAGGAGGGCCGGATGATTTTTTTTGATCCCATCACCGGGATTGCGCCCGTGGTGCAGGACACGCCGCCGGGCGACGCCCTGGTAATTTCCTACATGCCGTCCGAATTCATCGACGGCACGGCCGCTGTGGCGCAACTGACCGACGCGGCCAGCGCCGTTTCCTTCATGCAGAATCAGTGGCGGGCCGTGGCGGAAAATATGCGGGATATGGGCAATGTGGTCAGCGCGTATGGTTAGAGCGGTTCACGCATAAAATGCGTCAACCGCTCCTCTGTAACGGCTTAGAGTCAGGCGTATATTGAATGAAGCTGCGCGCCGCTCTGCACAAAAATGTCTCTCCGGAGGCATTTTTTATTTTTGACGGGAGAAAACATAAAGAGTATTTTTTATCAAATAGCGTCAATAAGTGGATTTGCAATTTTAAAAATCTTTTGACCGTTCAAAAATACTATGGATATGAAATTCAGAGATAAAAATCAGGCTGTATTCCTGGGAATACGCGTTGGGTTTATTTTTCTGATTACAGTAATTATTATTATTTTTGCGGCATATTATACCTTATCTCAAAATTTTCAGACCCTTCTGGCTAATTATACAATTAAACTTGTGCAGGCGATGGTGGCGCAAGGTGTGGACAGGGTTGAGTCCGAATTGGCAATAGGACGCAAGGAAGCAGCAATGTCCGCCGCTTTTTTTGATACGGCCGGGACCCCGATTCCATTTTTCCCCGGACCGGATACAGTGCGCATGGTGTACGTTACGCAAACGCAAACCATCGCTTCTGATGGCCGAAAGCAAGTTATAAACGACCGCCCGGATATCCGTGCCGCCTTTGGCGGAAAAATCGCCGTTTATGGGCCGTATTTCAATGAGCGCCATGAATTTGTGATCTGCTATTCCGCGCCGGTGATACGCAATGGAAAAATCAGGGGCGCGCTGAGTATAGAAAAAAACGGTTATACGTTCTGCAGGCTGATTGAAAGTATCCGCTTCATCAATACGGGAGAATCCTATATTATCAATGCGGAGGGTACGGATATAGCGGTCAGTGACCCGCGACATATGGAATGGGTCACTTCACAATATAATGCAAAAAAAATACTCAGCGGGCAAGAGGATGCGGTAACGCGTTCCATTCTGGAACTGGAGCAAAAAGGCCTTGACGGCGAAAAGGGAATTGGAACGTATTTTTGGAAAAACGGCTTGGTCTATGTGATCTATGAACCGATTCCATCCGTAGGATGGGTGTTGTTCGGCGGTTTACGGGAAGAAGAACTTGCCGCCATGACGCAATCCGTTTTTTTTTACGTCCATCTCCGGGGGGCCCACGTTAAAAATTTGCCTTGCCGTGGTGCTTCTGCTCACGGTATTGATTATCTACTGGATTATTTCCAGTATGAAAAAAAGCGCTGAAATCAATAAAAAACTGGAAATCATCGCCAATCATGACGCTCTCACCGGTTTGCTGAACCGCCGTTTCATTGAAACCGGTCTGGCCGAAGTCTGGAAGTACCCTGTCAGAGCCTCCGGGCAGGCGGCGCTTTTCATGCTCGATATTGATAACTTCAAAAAATATAATGACTTTTATGGACATCTGAAAGGTGATGACTGCCTGCGCCAGATAGCCGCTACGCTTAAAAAAGCTTTTGATGGCTATAACAGCTATGTCATACGCTATGGCGGCGAAGAATTTATTGCTGTCGTCTTTTTGGTTGAACGCAAGCTTACTTTGGAATTGGGCGATAAGATTTGCCGCATGGTGGAGAATGAAGCATTGCCGAACGCTGACGGCGGTGTGGTGACAGTCAGCGTCGGCATGTGTCATATGCCAAGTACGGTTGACGTTTCCCTCACTGAATGTATTCAGATTGCCGATAAGGCTTTATATGAGGCTAAAAAAGGCGGGAAAAACAGGGCCGTGATGTTGGATGTCCCGCAACAGGCTCACGACGCTGCTCCATTACAAGAGTTTTTCGGTTCCACAACAATTAGTTAAAACCATTTGTGCTTCAGGCTGCGTATCAGCACGGGCAGTTTGAATCGTTTTGTTGCGGCTGGTACCGTTTTTTACTTTTTTCCAGCAGCTTGGCCGCGAAGGCCGCCGCGCCGAATCCGTTGTCGATATTGAGCACAGCCACGCCGGGCACGCAGGTGCAGAGCATGGTGGAAAGGGCCGCGAAGCCGTGCGTGCCCACGCCGTAGCCCACGGAGGTGGGCACGGCCAGCACCGGTGCGGGTGTGAGGCCCGCCAGAACGCCGGGCAGGGCCCCTTCCATGCCGGCCACGGCAATAATTACCCTGGCGCTGTGCAGAGCCTCCAGATGCGGGCTCAGGCGGTGCAGTCCGGCTACGCCCACATCCGTGACGCAGCCGCAGTCGCAGCCCCAGAATGACAGCGTGCCGAAGGCCTCCAGAGCCACGGCCATGTCCGCCGCGCCGGCGGAAACCACCAGAGCGTCGCCCTTTGCGGGCCAGGGCGGGGTCATTCGCTGTTGCAGATTTTCCGGACCGCCCAGAGAAAACAGGCGGGCTTCGGGCCAGTGCAGGCCCGTCGGGAAACGTCCGCTCAAAAGTCCGGCCTGTTCCGGCGCGACGCGGCTGACCAGCACCGGCCCGTGCCGGGAAAGGCCTTCCACGGCGGCCAGCAGAACCGCCTCGCTCTTGCCCTGAGCGAAAACCACTTCTCCCAGACCGGCGCGCAGTTCACGCTGCGGGTCCAGGTTCAGGCCGTGCAGGGTATCTCTGGCGGTTGAGAAACTCAATTGATTCAAGGCCTTGTCAGGATCAAGACCGCCCGCGGCCACCTGGGCCAGAATATCTCGAATGACGCTTTTTTGCATGGCGCATGTATACGCCAGGCCATGTCCATTGTCAGCTTTTTTCCAGTAATCAGGCCGTTTTCAGGCCATGCTGTTGCATTGTGGAACGCGACACGATACAAAAAAGTCCATGTCGACCCGCCGCCTCCTCTTTCTTGCTCCGGCCCAGGCCATTACCGCTATTTTCCCGTCCTTGCGGGATGCCGGTTATGAACTGGGCATTGCCGAAAACCTCAAAGGGGCCTCGGTATTCATCCGCAAGTCCGGTCCCGGCGTGATTTTCGCGCGGCCCGCCCTACCCGGTTTCCGGGTGGAGGATCTCCTGGCCGTGAGCGCGGAGGATCCCAATTTTCCGCCGGTCATCGTCACCACTGACAAAGGCAGCCCGGAAGAAGCGGAACGCCTGCTCGGCCTGGGCGCGCGCGACTACTGGCTGGAGCCCCTGGATGTTGAGCGGATCATGGCCGTGGCCCGCGAACCGCGCAAGGCAGCGCCCGTGCCGCCTTCCAGCACGTTGGGCGGGCACAGGCCGCAGTATGCCGAGGGCCAGGGCGGCCCGCGCATCGTGGGGCGGCATCCGGCCATCGCCAGAGTGCTGCAGCTGGCCCGGCAGGTGGCGGCCTCCAAAGCCACGGTACTGATTACCGGCGAATCGGGCACGGGCAAGGAAATGTTCGCCCGCTACCTGCACGCCATGAGCAAACGGGCGCGCGGGCCTTTTGTGGCCGTGAACTGCGCGGCCCTGCCCGAACATCTGCTGGAAAGCGAATTGTTCGGCCATGAAAAGGGGGCTTTCACCGGGGCCATCGCCCGCAAGCTGGGCAAATTTGAACTGGCTACGGGCGGCACCCTGCTGCTGGACGAAATTTCAGAAATGGACATGGCCCTGCAGGCCAAATTGCTGCGCGTGCTTCAGGAAGGCGAGATTGACCGGGTGGGCGGCGCGGAAACCGTGCGGGTGGACGTGCGCGTGCTGGCCACCACCAACCGCGATCTGGAAGACTGGGTCAAACAGGGCAAATTCCGTCAGGATCTGTATTTCCGGCTCAATGTCATACCCCTGCGCCTGCCTTCCCTGCGCGAGCGCGGCGACGACGTACTGGAACTGGCCCGTTTTTTCGTGGACATGTATGTGCGCGAGTACAAGCTGCCGCCCGTGGCCCTCGGCGATGCCGCGGTGGCCTGGCTGAAACAGTATGATTTTCCCGGCAATGTGCGCGAATTGCAGAATCTCATGGAGCGCGCCGTGCTTTTGGCCAACGGCCGCCCGGTGGAGCCCTGCCATTTTCTGCTGGAAAACGAAGCCTGGCCTCTGTTTGAGGAAGACATTCCGGATGCCGGGGGAGAGGACTCCGGCGATGCTGCCGTAGCCGCTACGAGCGCCGCTTCGGGCCAGGCGCCGCCTGCGGGCGGGGCGACGCCGGAGGCGGCTACGGGGCAGTTCGCCGGGCCCGTGATTCCGCTGCATGAAATGGAGCGGATCATGATCATCAAGGGCCTGGAAGCCACTTCCGGCAACCGCACCCAGGCCGCCGAACTGCTAGGCATTTCCGTGCGCACCCTGCGCAACAAGCTCAACGAATACCGTTCCCTCGGCCTTCCTGTGGATTGACGGGCCGACGGTTCGCCCTTTGTCTTTGTCGGGCCGGAAGTCTGTCAGTCAAGAATGGCGCAGGAGCTGGCCGCCAGCTTTTCATACAGCCAGTTGAAATTCAATTTGCCGGTTTTTCCGATGGCCGCGAGTTTGCGCAGGCCCTCGTCCCTGAGGGCGCGGGCCCGCTCCGCCACGGCTTCGGCCTCGTCCCGGCTTATGGCCACAAGGCCGTCGCCGTCGCCCACCAGAATATCGCCCGGCCGGATGACCGCGTTGCCCATGGCGATAGGCGCATTGATCTCGCCGCAGCCGTCCTTGTAGGGACCGTTGGGAGAAACGGCGCGGGCGTAGACCGGAAAATCCATGGCCCGCAGGGCGTCCGCGTCCCGCACGGCCCCGTCCACCACAAAACCGGCCAGACCCCGCTTGCGGGCCAGAGCGGCCATGATCTCGCCGCATACGGCGCGGTCCTCGTAGGCGTCGCAGGCCACGCCCAGCACCTCGCCGGGGAGTGCGTTGTCCACGGCGTAATAGAGCAGCAGATTTTCACCGGCGGGCAGATTGACCGTATAGGCCGTGCCCAGCAGGCGCGCCGCGCCCAGGGGCTTGATGGCCGAGGGCAGGGCTGCGTTGCGGCCCAGGGCGTCGCAGATGTCGGCCACGGCCAGATCCCCGAAAAGTTCCGGCAGGGAAAAGGACGGTCGTTCACTGTGCGGCAGGATTCTGTAACGTATAGTGCTCATGGCCGCCCTCCGGCGGATGGCGATGTGTGGGGTCCCCGGCGGGCAGGGCATGCCCGCCGGGGCATCCCCGCGCCGTGGACAAGAGGGCGCGGGGATGTCCTTGGCCGCCGCGCCGCGCGTGGTTTGCGCTCGGGACATGGGAGGGGGCGCGGCGCGACGGCTTCTGGAATGTGCGTCAGGCGCTTTCGTACAGGCGCGTCATGACGAATTCGCGATGACCCAGAGCTTCGGCGCTGGTATTGCGGCCGTTGCAGGTGCGGATCATCATGTCCAGCAGTTTGTCGCCCGCCGCGTTCAGGTCATATTCACGCTGAAGCAGGCCGGTCACGTCCACGTCGATGTGTTCGCTCATGGTGCGCACGGTGCGCGGATTGGCCGACAGTTTGATGACCGGCAGAATGGGATTGCCGATGACGTTGCCCTGGCCTGTGGGGAAGAAGTGGACCACAAAGCCGGAGGCCGCCGCCAGAGTGACCATTTCCGCCGCGGCGGACGAGGAATCCATGAACCAGAGGCCCGGCCCGGTGGGGCTTTCGGCCTTGTCCAGGCAGCCCGTCACCGGCGCTTTGCGGCCGATTTTCTGGATGTTGCCCAGGGCCTTTTCCTCAATGGTGGTCAGCCCGCCCTCGATATTGCCCTTGGTGGGCTGGGAGTCGCAGAGGTCGTTGGTTTTGTGGTCGTCCACCACCTTGGCGTAGCGGTCGAAAAAGTACATGAACTTTTTCTTCACGTCCTCGTTGATGCAGCGCGCGGCCACCAGATGCTCGCCGCCGGTGATTTCCGTGGTTTCGCCGAACAGGGTGGTGGCCCCGGCTTCCCAGAGTTTGTCAAAGGCGTTGCCCACCGTGGGATTGGAGGCGATGCCCGAGGTGGTGTCCGATTCGCCGCACTTGGTGGAGACCCAGAGTTCCTTGATGTCGCATTCCACGCGCTGGTAATCGGTGACCTGCTGGAGGAATTCCTTGGCCTTGCGGGAAGCCGCGGCAATGGTGTTCAGGTCGCCGTTTTTTTCAATGGAGAATCCGGCCACGGGTTTGCCGGTTTTGGCGATGCCGTCCACGATCTGCTGCGTCCAGACCGGCTCGATGCCGATGACCACCACGGCGGCCACATTGGGGTTGCAGCCCGCGCCGATCAGGGTTCTGAAATGCAGGTCCAGATCTTCGCCGAACTGCAGGCGGCCGTAATGGTGCGGCAGGGCCAGAGTGCCCTTGATGTTGTTGGCCACCGCCTGGCAGGCCGCGTTGGACAGATCGTCCAGAGGCAGCAGAATGACGTGGTTGCGGATGCCCACACGGCCGTTTTCTCTTCTGTAACCCCAGAATTTCCTATTCATGTTCTACCACCTCTTGGTTTTGACGTTGTGCACATGCAGGTGTTCGCCCTGTTTGATGGGCTGCACCACCTTGCCGATGTCCGTGCCGTATTTGATGACCGTGTCGTTGACTGCGAAATTGTGCAGGGCCACCTTATGGCCGATGGGGATGTCGTCCAGGATCTTGAAGGTGATCAACTCGTCCTCCTGCATGATCCAGCCGGTGCATTCCTGCCCCTTTTTCAGGCCTTCCACGACCACAACGCCCACGCCGTCGCCTTTTTCGTGAACAACAAAATCAACGCCCATATGTCCTCCAAAAAGGTTGCGCATGCTCCGGCCGATACGCATGCCGCTGTTCGGGAGATATCCGCCCTGGCCGGCGGGCATGGATCTCTGCCTACAACACGCCGAGTTTGGCGTATATGCCGGGCAGTTTTTCCTTGATGCTTTCATTGACCCGCTCGTAGAGATGCACGCCGTGGCTGTCCATGGCCACGGTCAGTGGTCCGAAGTTTTTCACCCGGAAGCGGTAAAGGGCTTCGGGATGCAGCTCTTCGAAATAGACCTGCTCCACCTCTTCAATCTGTTCGGTTTCCAGGGCCGCCGCGCCGCCCACAATGGCCAGGTACACGGCGCCGTATTTTTTCATGGCCTCCAGGCTGTCCTGATACAGGCCGCCCTTGCCGATGATGGCCCGCACCCCGTACCGGCCGATGAGTCCGGGCGTGAAGCGCTCCATGCGCGTGCTGGTGGTGGTGCCCACGCAGATTTTCTCCCACTTGTCGCCGTTCTTGCGCAGGCTGGGCGCGGTGTGGATGCAGGGCATGCCCGCCAGGCTCACCGGCGGGGGATTGTTGTGGTCGAAAATATGGATCTGGGTCAGATCGCGGATGCCGAACAGCGGACCGTCAAAGTAGACGATGTCCCCGGCGTGCAGGCTCCGGATGACCTCTTCGGAAAAAGGCGACGCGAGATGGTGGATTTTGCTCATGGCTGCCTCCTTAATATCCGTAGGCCACTTCGCCGGCGGGCGTGATGACGGCGCGGGCCCGGCGCGCGGGCCAGCACTGGGTGTTCACGGCCACGGGGTTCTGGGTGATGTGGGTGTAGGCGCTCTCGATGTGCACGGCCAGACAGGACACGTCGCCGCCCAGACCCATGGGGCCGCGCCCCGTGGCGTTGATGGCCTCTTCCAGCTCCTCTTCCATTTCGGCCAGCATGGGGTCGGGGTTGCGCTGGCCCACGGGCCTGGCGATGGCGTCTTTGGCCAGTTTCATGACCAGGTCGGCGGTGCCGCCCAGACCCACGCCGATGATGCCCGGAGGGCAGGGATTGGCGCCGCTTTCAATGACCGCGTCCAGAATGAATTTCTTCACGGCCTTGATGCCGTGCTGCGGGTAGAACATTTTCATCTGGCTCATGTTCTCCGAGCCGGAGCCCTTGGGAACCATCAGAATGTCCAGATTCGCGCTGTCCCCGTCAAAGTCGAAGTAGGTCACGGGCAGGCCGGGCCCTACCGAGGTCTGGGGATTGACCCGGGTGATGGTGTGGGTGGAGCTGCTGCGGAAGGGGAATTCCTGCGTGGCGCGCTTGGCCCCTTCATAGAGGGCGGCCTTGATTTTCGCGCCGTTCCAGGCGTAGGCCGAACCGATGCGCACCTTGTAGATGGGCAGGCCCGTGTCCTGGCAGAGCAGGGTCTTTTTGCTGTCCGCGATTTCAATGGCCTTGAACATGGCCTCGAAAACGCTGCGGGCAGCGGGCTTGGTTTCCCTGTCATAGGCCTTTTTCAGGGCCGCGCGCACGTCGGGCGGCAGGTCGCAGAGCGCCTTGATGTAGCATTGCTTGGCCGCTTCTTCCACGATGGCGTAATCAAAGGTATCCATACAGAGTTCCTCCTTAGGAGCCGGACGCGGCAGCCGCGTCGGCGCCCGGTTGCTGCGCGTGCCCGGTCTGCCCGGATTTTTTCGTCCCGAGAATTTCGCTGACCGGCTTCGCCACGGGCTTCACGCCCCTGAAATCCAGGGACAGCAGGAAGGCCGCCATGTCCTTGAGCTGTTCGGGCGTCAGGTCATAGGCCGGCATGGTGGACGAAGGGTAGACCTTGAGCGGATTTTTGATGTAGTTCGCCAGATACTGTTCGCTTCTGCCTTTTCTGACCATGTTGCTCATGTCCGGCCCGGTGCGGTGGCCGCCCTTGCCCATGATGTTGTGGCAGTAGGAGCATTCGCGCTCCGCATAGAGGAACATGCCGCGCCGGGCCTGTTCGCTCATGGGCTTGTCCGGCAGCGTCAGGAACTTGTTGTAGGGCGCGGCCTCGGAGTAGGCCATGAGCGTGAGATAGACGATGCAGACCATGAATGTGGCGGCCACGGCCAGGGACACGGGCCTGTTGCCCACGCCCTTGAGCCTGCTTTCGCTGAAAAAGGGCACGCCAAAGAGCATTATGAGGCCGCCGCCGAAGAGGAAGAGGCTACCGATCATTTCCCAGGAGCCGGTGAAGTAGGTCAGCAGCTGGAAGAGCCACATGTAGTACCACTCGGGCCGGGGCAGATAGTCGGGAATGAAGGTGCCGGCCCTGGCTTCCATATGCGGCGGCGCGTAGTGGGCCAGCAGCAGCAGACCCGCGAAGACGAGGCCGAAGGCTAGGGTGGTGCGGTTGATATGCTCGGGGTAGAAGCGGTAGGGCTTGCCGTCGGAAGGCGGCAGAATCTCGCCTGCCAGGCGCTCGCGCGGGTCCGAGATGTTGTGGATGCGAATCAGATAGATGTGCACGGCCATGACCAGCAGCAGACAGGCGGGCAGAATCAGGGTATGCACGGAATAGAAGCGTGAGAGCGTGAAGCCAGAGATGTCGTTGCCGCCCAGAATGAAGCGGGTGATGTAATTGCCCACGCCGGGGTACTGGTTGGGAATGTTGGCCCCGACCACCGTGGCCCAGTAGGCTTTCATGTCCCAGGGCAGCAGATAACCGGTGAAGCCCAGGCCCAGGGTGACCAGAAAGAGGCAGACGCCGGTGAGCCAGGTAAACTGGCGCGGCTTGGCGTAGGAGCCGTGCATATAGGTCACCATCAGATGGCAGAAGACCAGAAAGACCATCAGGCCCGCGCCCCAGTGGTGCAGCCCTCGCAGGATATTGCCCAGGGGCACGTCATTGCTGATGTATTGCACGGAATCCCAGGCCTTGTCCGGCGACGGCACATAATAGAAGGCCAGAATCATGCCGGTCACCACCAGGACAATGAAGGTCAACGCGCAGAGCGTGCCCAGCACGGCGCTCCAGCCGGTGCGGTCCGGCAGCCTTTTGTACAGAAAGGGCTTGAGATGCTTGTCCCAGCCGATGTCGTTCCGGAAGCTCATTAGACTACCTCCACCTTAAGAATGCCGTTTTCCAGCTTCCAGGGCAGCCGAGGCAGAGGCGACGGCGGCGGACCGGCGATGACCTTGCCGTCCCGGTCGAACGCCCCGCCGTGGCAGGCGCACTTGAAGCGCCGGGAAAGCTCGTCCCAGCTCACGGCGCAGCCCAGATGCGGGCAACTGCTGCTGAAACAGATGAAATCCTGTTCCGAATCGCGGCGCACCAGCACGGGCACTTCCTTTTCCTCGGAGTGGAAAGCCTGACTGCGTTTGTAATGCAGGGTCACGCTGGTGATGCCGCCCACCGGGAAGTCCTTTTCCGGCCCGGCGTTCACCCATTGGCTGGGCTGATTTCCCAGCGTGGGGCCCACGGCGCTGACGCCCAGCACCGCGCCCAGAGAAACCACGATGCCCGCGCCCACCAGGCCGCCGGCGCCCTTGAGGAAGGAACGGCGGGAGGCGTCGGACGCGTAGCAGGCGCAGGGCCGTGTGTTTTCAGCGGTACGGCCGCTCCGCGCTTCCGCTGCCGTTTCCACCTGGCCCGCCGGGGCCGGAGCGCTTTTTTCCGCCGCTTCTTGCCCGGCCAGCTCGGCGGGATGGGGCGGCAGGGGCTTGACGGCCTTGAGGTTTTTCAGGGCCAGGCGCTGGATGTACTTGATGGCCCGCGTGCCGCTGATGGATTTGGGACAGACTTCCGTGCAGTTGAATTCGGTGCGGCAGTTGTAGCAGCTGTCCAGGGCCTTGGTCAGGCGGGCCTCGAAGAGCGCGTCGCGTTCGTCGGCCAGCAGGGTGAAGGCGCGGTTCAGGGCCGCCGGGCCGCAATAGCCCTCGTGGCTGTCCACCATGGTGCAGCTCGACACGCAGCAGCCGCAGGCGATGCAGTCCGTGGCCATGCCGATGTCCACACGGTTCTGGTCGTCCGGCTTGATGACGTAGGGCTCGTCGCGTTTTTCCCTGGGCTCGAAGAAGGGCAGGGCGTCTTCGTACTTGGCGAAAAACGGTCCCATGTCCACCACCAGATCCTTGATGACGGGAAAATGGTTCAGGGGCCGCAGGGTGATGTCCTGCCCGGCGGGCAGGTCGCAGACGTTGGTTTTGCAGGCCAGGCCCTCGCGCCCGTTGATGACCATGCCGCAGGAGCCGCACATGTTCACGCGGCAGGCGAAACGGAAGGCGATGCTCGGATCCTGTTCTTTCTGAATGCGCAGCAGCACGTCCAGAATGGTGGTGGTGTCGGGATCGGGTATATCCAGAGTGTAGCTCAGGAAACTCCCTTCCCCGCCCTTTTCCGGGTCATAGCGGAATATCCTTACTGTGCGCGTATTGCTTGAAGATTGCATGGCGTCCTCCGTTTAATAGATGGCGAACCATGCGATCAGCGCGGCGGTAAGCCCCAGGCCCAGCGTCCAGGGCACCAGGCGGCGCGCGGAACATATCTTGGCGAGGTTGAAGTCCAGCAGGATGACGCGGATGCCCAGCGAGGCGTGCAGGGTTACGGCCAGCAGCAGAAGAAACTGGACATAGGGCTTGTAGGTGAAGCAGAGGTGCAGGATCAGCAGCAGCACGATAAAGACGGCGCTGACGCGTTGCAGCAGCCAGGCCCACATGCCCACATGCGCGCGCCCGCGCCGGTACGGATCGATTTCTCCCCATTGCATGGGTTTTCTGTAGTCAAGTTCGGGCGTATTCATCATTTCCCCCATTGTTTGCGTGTGGAACCTTATTTTTTGTGCTTCTGACAGGCCTCAAGCGACTTGTGCCTGAAGACCACTTCCCGCTTTTCAAAGACCGGCAGGCCGTCCTCGCCGCGCCACATGAAGGTGTTGAACAGGCCGTAGTCGTCGCGCTGCCCGGGGAAATCCTCGCGGGTGTGCGCGCCTCTGGTTTCCTGGCGCTGCAGCGCGGAAGTGGCGGCCATGACGGAAACGTCGATCATGTTCAGGGTGTCCAGATGGGTGTTGAACTGCATGTTGTAGGCCTGTCGCCCGCTCACGCTGGCCCGCTCCACATCCCGGCGCAGTCCGGCGAAGTCGGTGAGAGCCTCTTCCAGGGCGGATTCCTTGCGCACCACGCCCACCTTGACCCAGTTGGTCTCCTGAATTTCACGGCGGTTGTCGAAGGGCGAGGGGCCGCCCCTGCGGCTGAGCGGTTCGCTGATGCGGGCCATGGCTTCCTTGGCCATGCCCGGCGCGCTGTCCTTGAT
>OJIY01000172.1_pt1 | contig 35797 bp, 36 predicted proteins | sample 1596061 | NCBI WGS metagenome assembly OJIY01 (sample SAMEA4350111, study PRJEB24818) | metagenome | biome: human; feature: gut; material: faeces | place: Denmark | collected 2013-09 | reverse complement strand
CAGTATGGTTATATTGATGATGTCATCGAACCACGTAACACGCGCTTCCGCATTTGTCGTGGTCTGGCTCAACTCGCAACCAAGCGCCAGAATATTCCTGCCAAGAAGCATGCCTGCATGCCCATGTAATCCGGGTTGAAAACGAAAAACAATAACGTAACAAACGATGGATAAGAATATATATGCGGCTATTGCCATGGCACTCTATGAGTTTGAAGGCAATAATGTACACGACTATGAACCTGGCAAAATCACGATTGAGCCACACCATACGCTATGGAATGCCAAGTTTCTGTCATTAACCAAAAAACCATAACCAGAATATGAAAGAATTTAAATATACGATCGATGGTAAGGAATACAACGTAACCATCGGTGAAATCGACGAGAACAATGTTGCCCATGTAACTGTAAATGGCGACGATTTCAAGGTTCAGATGGAGAAAGAAGCAGAGCCTGAGAAGAAGAAAGTCGTATTGGGTAAACCTGCCCAGACCGAAGAGCCAGAGGCTGCTCCCGCCGCCAATGTCAATACCAATAACGCTGTCAAGGCTCCGCTTCCAGGCACAATTACAGCTATCAACGTAGAAGTAGGTCAGGAAGTAAAGGCCGGAGATGCAGTCCTCGTACTTGAGGCTATGAAGATGGCCAATAACATCGAAGCTGAAAAAGACGGAAAAATTACTGCAATCTGTGTCAAGGTCGGCCAAACCGTGCTTGAAGAAGACCCGCTCGTTGTTATCGAATAAATAAGAACAACTTTATTTAAAGAAAGGCTGTTGTAAAATACAAATGCCTTTTTGAAAGTCTTACCTAAAACAAACCAATAAGAAAAGACCATTTCAAAACTCGTTTCTGAGTAGAGAGATGGTCTTTTCTTCGCTTTTCGGGAAAAACTGTCATATGCCGGGTACAATCATCAATTTTTGCGAAAAACTACTCAGATACGGGGTACAATCAACGAAAAACGGCAAAAGGAGGCTTTCGTAGGGGTACGATGAACGAAAAACGAGAAAAGGAGGTTTTCGTAGGGGTACGACGAACGGAAAACGAGAAAAAGCGGTTTTCGTAGGGGTACGACGGACGAAAAACAGGAAAAATAGGCTTTCGTAGGGGTACGACGGACGAAAAACAGGAGAAAGAGGCTTTCGTAGGGGTACGATGAACGAAAAACAGCGAAAATCGACTTTCCCTCACGAGGGAAAATAAGAAAACAGCGAAAATCAGATTTCCCTCATGAGGGAAAATCAAAAATCAGCGAAAAACGACTTTCCCTCACGAGGGAAAATAAGAAAACAGTTAAAAACAGCTTTCCCCCGCGGGGGAAAATCAAAAAACAGCGAAAAACGACTTTCCCTCACGGGGAAAACAAGAAATCAGCGAAAAACGGATTTCCCTCACGGGGGAAAATCAAAAAACAGAGAAAAACAGATTTCCCTCACGGGGGAAATAAGAAAAACTCCGAAAGTTAGACAAAACTTTCGGAGTTGTGTTCATTTTGACACTCCATTGCTCTTTATTTTGTAAAAAGCAAAGCCGATTTATGGGATTATTCAGCGTCCTTGCGATCGTCAATATTATCTCCCTGTGTCGGTGCAAGCGTCTTTTCGAAATCGGTAATACCTGCCTTTACAAGGATGTCATACCACTGAAGCAACTTCTTGATATCACTGTCGTGCACACGATCCTGGTCGAAATTAGGCAACACTTCAGCGAAATAAGCACGAAGTTCTTTAGAACTCAACTTCCTATAGTTTACAGAAACCTCTTTACCGCCTTCTTTCTTGCAAACATTTTCGAGAACATTCCACAATGGAATATCATCGGCGTCAGTGTACATGGCAATATCACCAAGGCTTGTCACACGGTCAGAAGCAAAGGCCGGGATACGTTTATGAGTTTCATCAAGTGACTCAACAATGAGATTCATTTTACCACGAGAAACCAGTTTATAAAGTCCAGGTTTACCTGCGATTGAAAGGATTGTTTCCATTTTCTTAAATTGTTTTATATTTCTGATTAATATTCTATATTTCCCAATTGAAATCTACAAACATCTTATCTATCTGTGTTTCGAGACTGGCACGTCCGTCATTCACAATGACAAAATCAGCCCGTTTTTCTATTTCTTCCTGTGGCATCTGGCGGTCAATCCATTGCAAAGCGCTTTCACGAGTGATGAAATCGCGCTCCATGATGCGCCGGACTCTCATTTCTAATGGAGCAGACACACAGACAACATGATTGAATTTCACCCTCCGATTGAAACCGCTTTCGAAAAGGATAGCACTCTCAAGCCATTGAAGATTGCTTAGCATAAAATCGTTTGCCACGGCTGGATGCACGATATCATTAACCGCTTGCTTATGGGCATCGTTTTCAAGTAGGAATGCAGCAAGCACCCTCTTCTGTATAATTCCATTTTGACAAACATCACCACCTATCAGATGTTGCAACATCATCTGCAGGCTCTCGTCTGAACGCATCAACCGTTTAGCGGCCTCATCGCAATCATAGACAGAGATTCCCCGCTTTTCCAACAAGTGGCAGACATAACTCTTGCCCGAGCCAATTCCTCCTGTTATTGCAAACCGTTGTAATGCTCTTTCCATTAAGTTCACGTTCTTTATTGTTGCTCTACGAGATAGTCTACCTGTGACATTTGCAGCTTTGGGCGGAGAATGCCATCGGGAAACTGACGCAACTTGATAGGACATTTGTCAGAAGGATGGTTGGCAATGTCGTTATAATCGGCAACAACCATGAACTGTTCAGTACGAATATTACGGAATCTGCTTCCCCCTACCGTGAAAGAAAGCTTCACCTTGGAGGGAAATGTACGCAACATCTTACCAGTTGGCATGTTAACAGCCACAATTGGTACCTCAATACTTTCTTCGGTCAAGATATCCGGATAGATTGTCATGCGAACTTTCTGCGGCATAATCTTAGCGCCTTTAATGGTATGCAGCAATACGTCACGACTGATAGTATCCTCTATATGCCGCAAGGATAAGGTTTCGGTTGTAACCCATTGAATACTGTCAAGCACGCGCTTACTTGCATAAACGGTAACCTTGGAAGGTTGAAACTTAATTCTGGAGATATAATAACTCTTCCCTGCTTCAACAAGTCCGGTTATACGGATAGGGAACTGTCGTGATTGACCATAGTTAAAATAGAAAGTCAGCAGGTCTGACTTGATGGCCGATATCTTGGAAGAGCTATAGAGACGAAGATATATCAAACGCTGCAAATCAGCTAAAGAAACCTTTCCTGTCCCTGTGCTTTTGTTGGCATAACTTTCAAAATCAATCGTAACCGGTTGTATCCTGTTTGCATAAGCATAAGCAAGTAGCGTAAAACCTTTGTCACGTATCATCACATCTATCGTATCACTGACATTCTGAGTGATAACCACGTTCTTGGGAACATTTACTAATTTGACAGGCACAGGAATGTCTCTGTCATAAGTTTCGTTAAGAGCCATCAAAAGCCAGAATGTTCCACTCAGTCCGAGAAAGAACAAAAAAATCAGAAACTCCCTATTCAACGTACTGAACAGAAAGTTCCTGACAGTCTTAACTAACTTGAGTATCTTATGCATTAGGTGTCTGAGATGATGCGTCTTCAAAGACATAACCTCTGCTGACCGTAATAACTACACCTCGTGCAATCTCTACATCAACAGTATCTGCACTTACATCTACGCGTTTAATCGTTCCATAGATACCTCCGCCTGTTACGATCTTAGCACCCTCCTGAAGTGAATTCTGAAAGTTACGTATCTTCTTCTGCTTCTTCTGTTGTGGGCGAACCATGAACAACCAGAAAATGACAAGAATAGCACCCATCATGATAAAAACGCCCATTCCACCACCTTGCGCTGCCTGTGCAGCTAATAACATTGCATTCATTTAGATAAGATATTAATTGATTAGTTGTTTTCTTTTTCTTTAGCTTCATGCACTTTCAGTGCCTTAAATACCATTCCATTATCTACAAGGAAATGAGCAATGGAATCAAGCATCCCGTTAATATAGCCACCACTCTTCGGAGTGCTGTAGAGTTTGGCTAAGTCTACATATTCATTAATAGTAACACTGATTGGAATATTTGGGAATGTGAGCATCTCTGCAATGGCAATTTGCATAATGACGACATCCATATAAGCCAATCGGCCAAAGTCCCAATTGCGGCTGGCCTCACTCATATAGCACTGGTACTGATCGGCATTGAGGATTGTTGCACGGAATAGTTTACGGGCGAAGTCTTTATCTTCTTCATCCTTATATTCAGGAAGCAGTTCCTGCATACTCTTATTTTCCTGCTCAAAACGCTTGATTGTTTTCAGTACAAATGTATCAACCACCTCTTTATCATCATTCCAATAGAGGCTCTTTTCTTCAAGCAACGCATCAAGATCGGCATTGTTCTGAATCAGCTGCTTATAGAGTTTTCGCCATACTTCGCGGTCAGCCTCATAGCTATCGTCCTCAGAAGCCATGTAGTCTGCATATATAGAACAGCTTTCTATGAGATTACACATCTTACGAATGAACTCTATATCATCATTCCATGAAATCTTGTGTGCTTCCATGAAATCATTAAGCATCTTGTTTTCTTCTAACTGAACGGCAAATTTATTATAAGCAAACTTCTGTGAAGGTACCTCAAGTCCTTCACGTTGTGCCCGCTGTGTTGCAATTTCCACACGATGACGTTCTTCACGAGTAACAGCAACTATCAAAAGCAGTAAATAGTTATATAAATCATACGCCTTAGAAAGACTGAAAAACAATTCTTTTTCGGCAGTATCAATACTCTTGTTACCATTTTGATAGTACGCATAGGTTAACTGAACGATCTTAATCCTTATAAGTTCCCTATTAATCATTCTCTAATAATTTATGGTTTCCCCTATCGTTTATATGATGCCACAAAATTAGACTTTTTCAACTGAATATGCAAGCAATACTCCTTGTTTTTCAATATTTTTTAGTAGAAATTTGCACAGTAAACGAAAAAAAACTACCTTTGCATCGCTTTTCCGAGAGCAATCTCGTGTGATGGCGAATTAATTCATAACAATTTAATTTAGAGTAACACAAATTATGAAAGAGATTAACGTATCAGGTCAGAAGCGTACAGACCTTGGCAAGAAAGCTTCTAAAGAACTACGTAAACAAGGATTTATTCCATGTAACCTCTATGGTGAGAAGAAAGATGCTGACGGCAGACCAGAGGCACATGCATTTACAGTTTCTTTCTGTGAACTTCGTAAAATCATCTACACTCCACACATCTATGTCATCAATCTGAACATTGATGGAGAGCATCACACTGCAATTTTGAAAGAAATTCAGTTCCACCCAGTTACAGATGCACCTCTGCACGTTGACTTCTACGAGGTAAACGATCAGAAACCTATCAATATTGGCATTCCTGTTAAGTTGACAGGTTTGGCTCAAGGTGTTCGCGATGGTGGTCGCATGAACCTCTCTATCCGCAAGATTAACGTAACAGCTCCTTACCAACAAATCCCAGAGCATCTTGACATTGATGTAACTGCATTGAAGATTGGTAAGAGCATCAAGGTTGGCGAACTTTCATTCGAGGGTCTTGAGATTACAACGAGCAAGGATGTGGTTGTTTGCTCAGTCAAGATGACTCGTCAGGCACAGCAGGCTGCTGCCGCAGAAGACGAAGCTCCAACTGAAGCAGAATAATCAGGAATGGACAAGTTTCTTATTTGTGGATTAGGGAATCCGGGAGATGAATATCAGGATACTCGCCACAATACAGGATTTATGGTATTGGACGCTTTTGCAAAAGCGTCCAATATTCATTTTGAAGACAAGCGCTATGGCTACATTGCAGAAACAACCATAAAAGGGCGCAGACTCATCCTGCTGAAGCCTACCACTTTTATGAATCTCAGCGGCAACGCTGTAAGATATTGGCTCAACAAGGAAAACATTGTTCAAAGTCATCTGCTTGTCATCAGTGATGACATAGCTCTTCCTTTAGGCGCATTCCGCCTTAAGGCAAATGGGAGCAATGGCGGACACAATGGCTTAGGAAATATCCAACAACTTATCGGGCAGGATTACGCCCGTTTACGTATGGGTATAGGCAACGAATATCCTAAGGGCGGACAAGTCGATTGGGTGCTTGGTAAATATGACGCTGACGAAATGAAGTGTCTGCAGCCAAGTATTGACATCGCTTGTGAAATCATCAAGAGCTTTGCATTGGCAGGCATAAACATAACGATGAACCAATTTAACAAGCTTGGTAAGAAATAAGACATGGCAGACACAGCAAGAATAGACAAATGGCTTTGGGCAGCACGCGTGTTCAAAACACGTTCTCTTGCTGCAGATGCCTGTAAAAACAATCGCGTGACTATCAATGGCGTCAATGTTAAACCAAGCCATACAATTAAGGCCGGTGAAATCATCTGTGTCAAGAAATCGCCAATCATCTATTCGTATAAGGTATTAAAATGTATAGAACAACGTGTTGGGGCGAAGTTTATTCCTGAAATTTATGAGAACGTAACTGATGCTAAGCAATACGAATTACTCGAAATGAGCCGCATCAGCGGTTTTATTGACCGTGCACGTGGAACCGGCAGACCTACCAAGAAAGAGCGTCGTGCACTCGATTCCTTTGTCGACCCTATCTTATTCGGCTTTGATGATACCGATGACTTCGACGAATAAAAACAGCATACCCGATACTCAATGCCTTAAAATCAAATACATTTTCATTTGTTCCATGAAAAAACAGATGATGTTCTACAGCTCCAAACTTAGGAAAACAGAAAAACAGCTTTCCCAAACTTGGGAAGAACGAAAAACGGAAGAAAACGGCCGTCCCAACATTGGGAAAACTGAAAAACAGCGAAAAATGACTTTCCCAAACTTGGGAAAATCAAAAAACAGCGGAAATCGGCCATCCCAACATTGGGAAAATCAAAAAACGCCACAGGCTGCATTTTCCACCCCTTGGAAAGCCAAAAAACGCAGAAAATCATTCGTCGCTTGTGAGCGAAATGCAGAAATTGCCAAAAGCAGCGTTTCGCTTGCAAGCGACGAGCGAAAAACATTGAAAACAGCATTTCGCTCATAAGCGAAACGCAGAAATTGCCAAAAACAGCGTTTCGCTTGCAAGCGACGAGCGAAAAACACTGAAAACAGCATTTCGCTCATAAGCGAAACGCAGAAAACGCAAAAAACAGCATTTCGCTTGCAAGCGACAAGCGAAAAACACAGAAAACAGCATTTCGCTCGTGAGCGAAACGCAGAAAACGCAAAAAAACACTCGTCATCCGTGGATGAAACCAAGAATACGATGAAAAACACTCATCATCCGTGGATGAAACCAAGAAAACGGCAAAAAACACTCGTCATCCGTGAATGAAACCAAGAAAACGGCGAAAATTGGTTTTCAGCCGCGGCCGACGAACGAAAAACGCCGAAAATTGGCTTTCGGCCATGGCCGACGGGTGAAAAACAGTAAAAACAACATTTCGGCCGTGGCCGAAATGCAGAAAATGAGAAAAACAGGTCTTCGGCCGCGGCCGATGAACCAAAAACGACAAAAACTGACTTTCGGCCACGGCCGAAAATCTATCATCCATTAATTTTAATGCATGGCAGTGTATATTGCCGCAACAGAAGCTGAACGAAATGACAGTCCCCGGGAAAAACTTAACTTTAGGAACACCGAATTTTGTTTTTTACAGAAGACTCAAGTAAATTTGCATTTAGCAATCTGCCCACACTTAAAAATCCATTAAAATTTTCATTATTCTCTTTTTTTTCTTATATTTGTAACTCCTATATTCAAAAAAGAAATGACAATTAAGAAAACTGCAATATACTTTTGGATAGCCTGTTTGTCGCTTTCTCTCCCACTCTGTGCACAAAACCGATTAAAAGGAAAGAAAGTGACAGCTAAGGCACAACATGCACAGACGAAGCTTAGCAGTCCAAGTAACGCTCTGTTTCGTGAAATGCTGCCTGCCACGGCCAAGCTGATATTTGCAGACAGCATCATCGTTGATAAAAAAGACTTCCTGAAACAAATTCCAACAGACAGAGAGATTGGAGAAATAATTCCAACAAAGGAATTCTTAGGAAACTCACAATCTCCTGAAGCTTTAACCTTTATCAACGGCATGGGGGATCAGGCTTTCCTGGCTGAAGGAGATACGCTACAGACGGCTATCTACAGCGCTGACAAAATTGGAAAAAAATGGGCACAGCCTACACGAATTACAGCCATAGATGATACATACCTGCAGCCGAACTATCCTTTCATGCTGTCAGATGGCATGACGCTATATTTTGCAGCTAAGGGAAGTCACAGTATTGGCGGCTATGATCTGTTCATGACACGATACAACAACGAACAGCACAGCTTCTACCAGCCGGAAAACATGGGGTTGCCCTACAATTCGACAGCTAATGATTATCTGCTGATTACTGATGATATAAACGAATTAGGCTGGTTGGTCACAGACCGAAATATGCCTGAAGGAAAGGTGTGTATCTATACTTTCGTTCCTACCAAGCAGCGTTTTTCCTATGAAAAAGACAACTTGACGACGAAACAACTTGAGGCCCAGGCACAGATTGCATCTATAGCCCTGACCTGGCAAAACGGAGATCGACAGGCTGCACTCAATCGGTTGAAACAGCTTATTTCGCACAACAAGCCTGTAAAGAACTCGCCAAAGAAACTCAATTTCGTCATCAATGATAACATAACATTTAGAAATATCAATGATTTTAAGGCTGAAAATCAAGAAAAGGTATCCCGCTTTTTAGCGCTTCAGGCAGATTATAACAAACGAGATACAGAACTGCTTCGCCTCCGTGACAACTATGAGAGTGCCACAGGTACACAGAAGCAGGCACTCCGTAAAACGATTGTTGAACGAGAGAAAAACCTTGAACAGCTGCAGATTGACATAGCAAAACTTGAAAAAGAAATTCGCAACAACGAAAACCTTAAATGAACATAAAAATGAATGAAAAGAAATTCTTTGCCGAATCAGAATTGATTATCAATGAAGACGGCAGCATTTTCCACCTGCATCTGAAACCGGAGCAGTTGGCCGACAGAGTAATTTTGGTGGGTGACCCAGGACGAGTGGCCTTGGTAGCAAGCCATTTTGAAACCAAAGAAAGTGAAGTTCAAAGTCGTGAGTTCCATACGATAACAGGAACCTTTCAAGGCAAACGCATCACTGTGCTAAGTACAGGTATTGGCTGTGACAATATCGACATTGTTGTTAACGAACTGGATGCATTGGCAAATATAGATTTCAAGACACGCACAGAGAAAGATGTACATCGCACATTAACTCTGGTACGTATCGGCACATGTGGCGGTCTGCAACCCGAAACACCATCGGGTACATATGTAGCCAGTGTGAAGAGCATAGGCTTCGACGGTTTGCTAAACTTTTATGCAGGGCGGAACGAAGTGTGTGACTTAGGCCTTGAAGAGGCTTTCAAAAAGCATATGCATTGGAATCCACTGCTTTGTGCTCCCTATGTAATTGACGCCGACAAGGACTTGATTGACCGTATTGCCCAAAATGATATGGTACGTGGCATTACAATTGCCTGCGGTGGTTTCTTCGGACCGCAAGGACGGGAACTCCGCGTGCCTTTAGCTGACCCTGATCAAAATAAAAAAGTTGAGAGTTTCGAATACCAGGGGCTGCATATTACCAACTTTGAAATGGAGAGTTCTGCTCTCGCAGGGCTTTCTGCATTAATGGGACACAAGGCAATGACCTGCTGTATGGTAATCGCCAACCGATTGGCACAAAAGGCCAATACGGGCTATAAGAATACCATTGACGGACTGATTGAAAAGGTATTGGAGCGTATTTGATGAACAGTAACACCATTTGTGCATTAGCAACTTCAGCAGGAGGGGCAATCGGCATCGTGCGAGTAAGTGGTGACAAGGCTACAGAGATAACCGACAGAGTCTTCAGTGGCATTGGGAAGAAGAGTCTGCTTGAAGCCAAAGGCAACACGGTGCATTATGGAGAAATACATGATCAGCAAGGAAACATCATAGATGAGGTACTCGTCAGTGTCTTCCGTGCCCCACACAGCTATACCGGAGAAGATTGCACAGAGATTTCATGTCATGGTTCTACCTATGTACTCAGCCAAGTAGTAAAAGTGCTCATTGATGCCGGATGCCGGCAAGCTGCCCCGGGAGAATTCACCAAGCGAGCTTATCTGAATGGTAAGATGGACCTAAGTCAAGCTGAAGCGGTAGCCGATCTTATAGCATCCACTAACAAAGCATCACACAAACTTGCCTTAAGTCAATTGAAAGGGCATTTCAGTAGTGAGTTATCCCGACTTCGCGAACAGCTGTTGAAGATAACATCTCTATTAGAACTTGAGCTTGATTTCTCGGATCATGAAGAATTAGAGTTTGCTGACAGAAGTGAGTTAAAGACGCTTGCAGAAAAGATTCATGAGCGAATTGCTACTCTCATCCACTCGTTTGAAACAGGTAATGCTTTGAAAAAAGGCATTCCTGTTGCAATCATTGGAAAGACTAATGTCGGTAAAAGCACACTACTTAACTGCCTGCTGCATGAAGATAAAGCCATAGTAAGTAACATACATGGTACAACCCGCGATGTCATAGAAGACACGACAGAGATTAAAGGAGTTACCTTCCGCTTTATTGATACAGCAGGTATCAGGGAGACTAAAGATGTAGTGGAACAGTTAGGCATAGAACGTGCCTACAAGAAAATCGGCGAAGCAACCATTGTCTTATGGGTAGTTGATGAGCAGCCAACAACAGAAGAATACACAGAAATACAGCAGCTCACAGCAGAAAAGAAACTGCTCCTGGTTTTTAATAAGATGGACCGTAAGGAATTTAAGCCCATCACGATAAACAGTAAATTCCATGTCATCTATATTTCAGCTAAACATAAACAGAACATGGCAGAACTGGAGACTGCAATTTATGAAGTGGCCGATATCCCTGAAATAACAGAAAACAGCATTATTGTAACTAATGCCCGCCACTATGAAGCCTTAGTCCACGCCAATGACAGCATACTCCGTGTCATTGAAGCCATGGATACAGGTCTTAGTGGCGATTTAATCAGTGAAGACCTTCGCCTCTGTCTTGAACAATTAGCCGAGATTACCGGTGGTCAGATTACGACAAATGAAGTTCTTGGGAATATCTTCAAACACTTCTGCATCGGAAAATAATGCCCTCCGAAAAGTAAACAAACAAGAAAGAAAAAACAAAGAAATAAGAGGGAGTTTCGCTATTTTGCAGACCTCTGTTTGTAATCCCATTCATAAAGCTTTGTATTTTGACTCAAATCACAGCGTAAGATGATTTCTAAAACGTATCTAATTGAGAAAGAAGAAGTTACCTCGCTGTAAAAACTAAACAGGTAACGATTTGGAAACGAGCGAAGTGCCATTAACCGCAGGTTTCTGCATCAACAAAGAACGCTTGTTATTCTATTTGCAAAGATAATCATTTGCTTTGAATAACAAGCGTTTTTGATAAGATTTTCACTCTTTTGCGTCATCTGTTGTTTGGAAAGATTGAAAAATGAGGAGAATGGTTATATTCCTCTTCCTCGTTTCTTCTTTTTCTTGGCTTGGTTTCTGAGTTTTCGTTGCCATACCGTCTCAGCATAATCATCGCCATGTGTCTGTGGATTGATAAGTCCACCTGCTCCCGAAATTATTTCTTCAGCAGCATTCAAGACAGTGCTTGCTACATTTCCTACGGCTTGTGCAATAGGTGAAGTTTCGTTTGCTTTTGTAGGCGGTGTGTACGAACGGCTGGGAGGAACAAGTTGATAGGCTGTATCCGGTTGGGGTTTGCTCTTTTCCTGCTCGTGCGCCATTATTTGAGCTTTTGTCATTATCTCCTTTGTTTCGGCTTTATTGCCTGCTTCAAAGTTCTTTTGCAAAGAAAGGTAGCCGAACTCCCTGCCGATTTCGGAAGCCTTGAAGCTTTGTCCATTGAAGGAGAACTTCAAACCATATACTTTTCCCTGTTTGTTCTTCATGCGCTCTATGATAATGTTGTTCTTGTTCAATTCGTAGAGAAACATGGAGTGCCCTGATATGCCACCGCTTTTATATTTATCCAACAAGGCATAACAGATTTGCTGTACTTCTTTCTTTGTTTGCTCTCTCGTAGGATTGGCTTTTGCTTTCTGATGCTTCCTTTCCGCCCTGACCTCCTTTGCAATGGTCAAGCCTTTCGAGCGACTTATTTCCTCCGCCATTCTTGCTGCCCTGTTGCTTACAAAAGTGGTATCATAGACCTCTCCGTACAGACTGATGCGATTGGCAATGATATGGATATGCCTGTTGTCGGTATCTTTATGCGTTACTGCTACCCATTGGTGGTTGTCTAGTCCCATTTGGTTGGCAAACAGATGGGCTATCCGCATGAGTTCAGATACGGGTAGTTTCTTCTCATCCTGAGGTGCTATACCGATTTCAATGCGGAGGAACTTGTTTCTGCAACGACTGTTATAATCGCTGACCACTTTCATTTCCTCATAGATTGCTTTCGGTTCTCTGCTGCAAAGATTGTGGAAGGTAAGCCGATTACCGAGCTTTCCCTCTCTGAAAATATAATCCAAAGCCGTGCTGCCATGCGCTATCGCCTTACATTTTCCTATCATCTCTCGACATATTTAAGACCTTATATATTTCGTCGTCCACACGAAAATGCGGGTCGTAAAATCGCTTAAATGCTTCTTTGGCACATAGGGAAAGGTTCTGTGTGATATGTACCCATCTCTCATCCTTGACTTTAATAAGGTTGGAAATCTGCCCATAGAACCTGCCCGTATGCTGGAGAATGGCAATGGCTTCTCTCTCATTGTCCGTCATCTTAGGAATGGCAACCACTTCTCCATTAAGGAGTATTTCACGGCAGTAGTCTGAGAACTTCCGTCTTGTGCTTTCCGCCTTTGACTTGATACGCTGCTTTTCCTCTAAGGTGCATCTTACCTTGATGAACTCCGTCTTGTTTATCCTCGCTTCTTCTTTACCTCGTTGCTGCCATTTGGCAGTTCTGCTATCATATCTGTTCATATAAAAGTCCTCTTTTCTTTGTTTTCAATCTTGCTTAATTTCCGAACGCTGACCGATGAGAACGGAGTGATTACGGTCTAATCTCCCCGATAACCGAACGAGGGGAGCAAGCGCAGTTTGTGGGTACAAACTGACGTCTTGCAATGTCAGCTAACGAAACGTTTACGCATAAAGCGTTTTGTCGTCCAAAAATGAATGCTATGCATTCAGAAGATTAACTGTGTTCGTGGCATTCCCACCGTTCAATGTGTTCAGTAAAAATCTATTGTTGGTACTACCCTAAAACGGTCGAGGATTTTGAGTGAAAGGGACATCCTTTTACTCGATAGTCCTTGACCGTTTTTCTGTTGTTTACAGCTTCCTCCATTTTTCTATATCCTCACCGTATTCCTCCAAATGGATACGCACAAGGTTTTCGATGAAGCTCGAGACATTGGCTCCTTTATCTCCCAATCTACGGACAATGAAGTCCGCATGTTCCTGTGTTTCCCTGCTCAGATAGACCGCCTTTCTCTCACTTAGCTTTGTTGGAACAAGGAACGCCTGCTTATAGGCTTCGAGAGTCTCCTTTCTCATCTTGGCACTGATGCGTCGTTGAACGGTTGCGCTCTCTGTATGCTGTGCAGGCTCGGATGGCGTGGCATGCTCTATGGCATGTCCTGTTTCTTGTTGTTTTTGCTCTTGAATAGTTTTCATTCCCTTTTCCCGGAATTCAGAGACAGATTGTTCACTTGAATTTTCAGCTTGGCTCATACCAAAAGTTTTTCCTATGAAACGATCTATTTCTTCCATGTTTCTTCTTTCCTTTTTCATCACTCTATCTTATTTTAAGTTTGACTTGTTTTATTTTGTTGCTTATATTTGGAGTTTTCTCCAACTCTTCCCGTTGCTCACGGACACGTCTGACGTGAAAATCGTTGAGATCTTTGAAGTCTCCATAATACACAGCCATATCTTCTACCTTAAAACCTGTGTTTACAAATTCCTGCACAGCTTTTCGCCCTGCATCGTCATTGTCAAGAAAAGCACGAACGGAGGTTATATTTCTTTCATTCAGGTAGTGGATACTTCTTGCTACATTACTCACGGAATTCATCACGAGACATTGGTTGGAGACCTCCCCTTTCATTGAAAGAAAAGAGAGAAAGTCCATAAAGCCCTCGAACAGGCAGACGGGTTGTGCCTTGTCCTCAAATATCGGAGTGATGTTCTTCGGGGCAATCGTTCCCTTGAACGTATTGTTGTCCCGAAGTTCATAACCACCCGAAGAATTGGCAAAGCCGATGGCTTCATATCTCTTTCCCCTTACCTCGTAGCTGATACATTTGAGAAAGGGTGTTGCCTTTTTCAAATTGATGCAACGTTCCTTGATAAGGTATTCCTGCAAATGCGGCGGCAAGGTGTCTGATATGCTTATCAGTCTCCTTGTTTCGCTTGCTTGTCTTGTAGTTGTCTGGTTGAGACCAATACGGGGTTCAGTCTTTGAATAGCTGTGCGCTGTATACTCTGAAGCGTTCTGCCCCAAACGGCAGATTGCTTCCGAGAATGTGCAGCCCTCCAAGCGTATACAAAGGTCGATGATGCTTCCACCCCTGCCTTCGGCATAGTCTATCCAAAGGTTCTTTTCCGTGTCCACTTTGAAACTCGGACGCGTTTCCTCCCTGAGCGGTGAACGGTACATGGCATAGGCTGGTGTCCTGCGGACAGGCCTGATACCTTTCTTTTCGAGATACTCCACAATGGAATATCGCTTGATAAGTGATAAATCTTTTTCTTTCATTGTTTTGACACTTTAATGGGTTGAATGATAATTATTTATGTTTGTCTGTTTTATGGTTTTACCGTTTCCAAAGTTTTTCCCCTCCAAACTTTTTCATCTTTCTTCTTACTACATACTATTTTGTGATAAGTAATTGATAATCAACAACGATTAGTAGTATAGGACGATACTACACATTCTACTACATTTGGCTACTACAAGTTTGAAGGAGCGGGCAAGGCAAGATTTTTCTGATCTTGTAGACATAGATGGGGCTTCCACCGTTTCTTCGTTTGCTCACCTTTATGTATCCTGCTTTCTTCAAGGCTTCGCCCATACGCTTGGCAACAAGTGGCTGGTGGGTATAAATACCCAAATAGGTGAGTATCTCCGTAGTGGTCATTAACGAATAGCTTTCATCCTCCGTTGGCTTTTCAAAGCAACGCAGCAAGAGTTCCATCTCAGCGGTCTGTACCTGAAAGTCCTCACTCTCCCTGTATAGTTCGACAATCTCTTCATCATCAAACCAATAGCGGAAACCTGACTTTAATAGGGTTTTGGCTTCAACATAGACATTGTCCATTGAAATACGCTTGGCTTTCTCTATGTCTATGGATAGAACTTCAAAGGGCAGAAACCTTCTGCTGCCTGTAGGGTCTGTAAGAAAGTCATTGCCGTTCACCGATGCCACAAAGCTTGCCAAGTGGGGATGCTCCTCTACATACTTATCATACGGCATACGGTACTTGACCATCGGACAGGTGATGAGGTTCTTCAGTTCGTTCTCGTCCCGCTTATTGAGGGCTTTGAGCTGGTCATCTATGTTTACGATAAGGTTCTGACCGATATAGGTAAGTGTGTCCTTTTCCTGCGGATATATTTTTCCTGTGTAACTGTAACCGTGCAGTGCTGGGGGACAGAGCAAATCGAGAAACGTTGTTTTGAACTTACCCTGCTCACCTGTCAGTACAAGGCAGGTATGGTTACGGCACTCACGGTCGTCCATCGCGTTGGCTACCACTGCCACGAGCCACTTGGTGAGATACGGCAACCATTTGTCAGAGTTGCGCACGACTACGCAACTTGCCAAGTGGGGAATGGCTTTCGGTGAAAAAGAAGACACATTACTATCCCTGCAACCGGCATCATCACAGCTACTGCTATCGCCTATATCTATCAATGGCAACCCTTTTAAATACTCCTGCACAGGATTGATGCGCGGAGAAAAACTGCTCTCGATGATAGAGTAGAGATTATCGGAAGAAGTTACGATGCCTTCATCGCAATCAAGTTCCCTGCGGAGCGTATTGATTTCATAACGACCAACCTTTACAAAACGATTATTACCCTTACTGCAATATTCGGTTCTGCCCAGTACAGTATTGTATCTGAACTCGTAGTGTGTGGAGAGGTAGGTTTCTATCTCTGCATTCTTGGAGGAACTCCTCATTCGATGAGGATTTCTCCTGCTGCCTGTATTGCCTGCATCTGCGTTCTTTTTCATTATTCCCTTGAATTGGTTTCCAAGAGTGAAGTTAGGGTGAGCATGCGTAACTTCCAAGCATTCAGAGTCTTCTTGCATAATGTTGCGCTCGTCCGCTGCAAAATTCTTAGGGAAACAGGCTGTCAAGAAGAGCATTTATCGCCTCATTAAGCAAAAAACGGATGACAGGAAAGATAGATTAGCAGAAATACGGATGTTACTGTCTGCTTTCAGATGTACTCTTTTGCTTTAATTACCTTATTAACCTCATTTGTGCAGTGGCAAGAACATCAATCTGTCTCTTTTGTCCCCATCATAGCGCCACAAGCTGCCACTTGAATGAAAAGTGATGGAATAAGAAATGCCCGATATTAATTTTGCATAAGACAAGCTGCGCTCGGCAAAGGATAAGTGAACTTTCCTCTGTACTCGCTTGCATTGTCTTTGCAACAAAAGAAGAAGACGGGGCAGGAAAACGCAAATGTGAACCGATGAAACGGATTGCTCTTTTCCCGATACTTCCCTGCTGTTCCCCACGGCTTTGAGAGGCGCACGTACGCCATTATCTTTGCCGATGGAAACTGGAAAGACCTGAGACAACAAACAATAACAATATAAAATTATGAACTATTACATCATTACAGAAACCAATTGGACAAAGCTTCGAGATGAAATTTTGAGCCTTGCGGAATGCTGCCACAAGGCATTCGGAGAAAAAAGCAAGCACACGGACTGGCTGCACAACGGCGATGTGTGCCGGCTGCTGAACATCAGCAAGCGCACCTTGCAGCATTATCGTGATACGGGTGTGCTGCCATTTACGCAAATCGGACACAAGTGCTATTACAAGTGCGAGGATGTGGAAACACTGCTTCTTACGAAATCGAACAAACCTAAAAACAGACAGATATGATGGAAACAGCAAGAGACTTGAACATGGAGACGGACGAGATGCAACTGGTCGTCTCGGCCTTGAGAGGTGTAGGCAAACGAATAGTGGAAGTGGCACAGACACACAAGCCACTCTTTGCAGGCGAGCTTTTCCTCACAGGAAAGGAAGTGTGCGAGCGGCTGTATATCAGTCCCCGTACCTTGCAGGACTACCGAGACAGGAAGATTATCCCCTACACGCAGTTTGCAGGGAAGATACTCTACAAGGCTTCGGACTTGGAAAGGATGTTGGAGGAGAATTACTATTTTAAGTCCATTTGAGTTTAGTATTATAATTCGATTAAAAATACTTATTAATAAGTATTGCCAGTATAGAATTCTTCCCATACCTTTGTATCCAAAATTGAATTAATGATAAAAATATCACACAGCCGCATAAAGGCGACAATAAAAGGAGCGTACTGTTTTTTAAACAGTACGCTTTTTTTTATGAACAAAATTGAACGATGTCCGTTAATAAAATAGTAATGAAAATATTAAAAGAAGATATAAGAAACAGAATTGTCACAGCTGCCCGCAATGAATTTATTAAAAATGGTTTTAGAAAAACTTCGATGCGAACAATTTCTGCAAAATCAGGAGTTGTCTTAGGTAATATATACAATTATTTTAAGACAAAAGATGATATTTTTTATGCTGTCCTTAGGCCTTTACTTGCTGTCTTGGATGGAAGGCTGTCCTCCTATCGCATAGAATCCAACAAAATAGACAAACTTCGTTTCTCTATACAAAGTCAAAAAGATTTGCTAAGAGAAACGCTTAAAATAATTTTCTTGTATAAAGAAGAATTAAAGTTATTGCTCTTTGAATCAAAAGGTACTTCTGTAGAATTTTTCCGTGAAAATTTTATCGAAGAACAAGTTGCAATAAGTAAAGAATATATTGACCAAATGCAAAAAGTCTATCCACAAATACAAACAAAAGTTTCGTCACTATTCTTTCGGATTTCCTCTTCTACATGGGTAACAATCGTCGGAGAGATTGTCTCAAATCCAGAAATCCGTAAAGAAGAGGCAAAACAGGTTTTGTCTGAATATATACGCTATAATACAGCAGGATGGCGAGAACTCATTAATCCATAAAATTATGAACAGATTATTCATCGTAACGATACTATGTTTGTGTACAACAGTTTTGTCTGCCCAAAATATATTACGTGGGAAAATCATAGATAAAGAAACAGGACTTCCCATATTTGGGGTATGCATATCAATCAAAAATACAAAACAGAAAACAGTTTCTGACAAGACAGGCAATTATCAAATTGACATACCCTCAAATGGAACATGTATTGTTGAGGTTTCATTTGTTGGATATAAACGAGTAAGGCAAGTCATTGTATTAAACGGCAATATCACAAAAGACTTTTTCTTAGAATCATCAGCGAACGTCCTTAACGAAGTTGTAGTGAGGGGATCTTCCCAGCAGGCGGAAATAAACCGCATTCGGCAAAGTCCTATGGCTGTAACCGTAGTGGACGGATCCAAGCTGCGGGGACGTTCAAGCGGTATAGAAGAAATTCTTACACGCACGTCTGGCATCAAAGTAAGAAAGACAGGCGGATTGGGAAGTGCGTCGCGCATATCTGTACATGGTTTAGAAGGTAAGCGTGTCGCCGTATATATTAATGGGTTTCCACTCAACAGTCCTGACGGTTCTTTCGACATCAACGATATTCCAATAGATGTGATCAAATATATAGAGGTGTACAAGGGTATTGTGCCTGCAGAATATGGAGGCGACGGATTAGGAGGAGCCATCAATATTGTGACACGTGAGGATGAATGCGACCTAGTAGGATTCACGCAGGAATTGGCATCATTCGGAACATCCAAGACACTTACAAGTGCTCAAAAGCTTTTTGCAAAGTCAGGCATATTATTTAATGTTGCTTTCTTTAAGAATAAATCCAAGAACAACTACACGATGTCATGGCCAGTATTCGAAATAAATCTGCCAGTCTCAGAATACAGAAAGGTAAGACGAAATAATGACTATTATGACGCAGACTTCTATCATGTCGGCATTGGTTTTAGAAAGTTATACTTCGATAAACTGGATTTGGAATGCGCCTTCTACAGAAATAAAAAAGGTATACAGTCTCTTAACTTTGATTCGCAGCATGCCTATATGAAAGGCTTTAATATAATGCCCACTTTGCATATAGAAAAAGACGACTTCGTCTTTAAAGGTTTGGAAATGAAATCATCCCTTGTTATTCCTATTATACAAACGAGCCTGATAGACACGACAACAACAAGAAGACAATGGGATGGAACCATCACTCAGGCAATGGGGGAAACAGAAGATAATCTTCTTAATGAATCCCATAACCGGCAATTTGAATTACGAAACAAATTTAATTTAAAATATACATTTGGACAACATACATTCAACATAAATGATCAACTTGCTCTTTCGGACTACCGTCCTAAAGATGAACGCATGAATGACTATCTCGGGTTCGATCCTAGCTCGTTTCCCAGCAAAATGATTTCAAACAATATCGGACTCTGTCATTTGTATGCCTCTTCCAATCATCGTTTTCAGAATTCCTTGACGATAAGCATTTACTATCTGAAGTCAAAAATCTTTAGAACAAGCGATGCCTTGTCGAAAGCCCAAATGAAAGATGCATCAGCTCCCAAACAAACAAGTGTGAACAAAACGTACTACGGATTTAGTGAGGGAGTGAGCTATGAGTTTTGGAAAGGCGTGAGGGGAAAGTTCTCGTTTTCACACAATGTGAGACTCCCTGACACAGGAGAACTTTTCGGTAACGGAATGAGCATCAAGCCATCAGTGAACTTACTGCCTGAAATTGGAGACAACCTGAACGTTGGAACCATCATAGATACAAGAAATGTGATGGGACTTACCCGCGTGCAGTGGGAAACAAACTTCTATTACATGTATATCCAGAATATGATAAGGCTTTTCCCCGCTGATATCCGTTCCATCTACACAAACTTGGGAAAGACGAGCACGATGGGATTTGATACCGATTTGAAAGTAGACGTGACACCAAACATCTATACATATTTCAATCTTACACTACAGGACATTCGAGACCGGCAGAAATGGTTAAACGATGCAAAAGGGACGGATAATCCCACATATAATAAACATGTACCCAACATACCGTCTTTCTATTTTAACTATGGTTTGGAGTATCATGCAGAAAATTTGCTGGGGCGAAATGAACTATCTAGAATTTATATGGATGTGTCCCATGTCGGAGAATTCGATTGGGGATGGCAAATGAGCACACTGTCCGACCAGCGTAAAAAATGGATTATCCCCTCCAACGATGTGTTTACCATAGGCCTTCAACAATCCTTTTGGCACAACAACATTTCATTGAGTTTCGAAGTTGAGAACATCTTTGACAAGGAGAACTATATGGAATTCAAGATGCCACTGCAAGGACGCACTTTTAAAACAAAATTGCGTTTTAATCTGTTCCGCGACAAAACATCGGGCGGAGCAATGAGTTTGTAATATATTACCAATTTAAAAACAAATAAAATGAAACATTATTTTTTAATCGCAGCCCTTGTGTTGCTATCTCTTGTAGGTCTCACCTCATGCGGAAAGGACTCTCCGGACTTTCCTCCCTCTACAAAATCTGAAGTAGGATTTGTACACAGCGTAAACATCGGAGAAAACACATATATTAGCCTGTTCAAGGATTTGAGTGTTAGTTCACTCAATACAGACAAAGCATTGGTGCTTCCGAAGGGGGCATTCACATTCGTGTATAAAAATAAGATATATGTGACAGATACAGAACACCTCTACAAGTACATCCCTAAGGATGGAATCCTTGTTCAAGAAGGAAACACCATGCTATTTCCAAGTGGTGCAAAGGCCACATACATCACATTCTTATCCGAGAAGAAAGCCTACGTTTCTTGTCTTGGATTAGGAAAGGTGTGGATTATAGATCCGTCCTCCATGACAAAAACAGGAGAAATAGATTTATCTGGCTATTCCTTGGGGAAGTTGGCTGGCGACAATAATCCTGAACCATGTGCTTCCATCATCAGAGACGGCATCTTATACGTGACGCTCTGCCAATTAAAGTCTGCCTACTCATGCGAGAAGGGGGCACATATAGCCTTAATAGATACCAAGACCGATAAGCCCATCAAAATGATTAGTGACCCTCGTGCTACAATGGCCTCCTCTATGACCCCCGCTGGGGACCCATTCGTGGACGAGAAGGGTGACATCTATTTCTATTGCGTAGCTATGTTTGGATACCAGCCTGGGGTCAAAGAAGGATTCTTGCGCATTAAGAAAGGGGAGCAAGACTTTGACAACTCATATTGCTTCACCCTTGCAGACGTAAACTTAGAAGGAGTAAAGGGGAACAGAACATCGTATGCTTATAATAAAGTGTATGGTGGAAACGGAAAGGTTTATGGATACCTTAACATTCCCGGAGCGGCAAGCAATCCACCTGACTACGTTCATGACAAATCATTTCAAGCCTTTGAAATTAATCTATACAATAAGACTTGCAAGAAGATGAATTTTTCTGGAACTGTAGGCTGGGCCACATCCATCTGCAAGTCTGGCAATAATATCATCTTCGGCATGTCAACAGACCAAGGCATGGGCTACTCTGTCTATCACATGGATGATGGAAGCTATGAAAAATTGAAGGTAAAGGTTTCTGGAGCACCCTACATGTTGCATGAGCTTAAATAGTTGCCATAAAATATATTGGATACAAACTCAACATCTGAAAGGATGCGAACTTCTTGATTAGAAACTTTAATCTCCCTCAAAACAAGAAAAAGAGCTGTGTCGTTACTCATTATAGGGTTTGATACAGCTCTTTTAGTTTATGTGTTATAAACTATAAATTCTCATGGTTGTGCTTTTAGTTTTTATACACTGTCAATTCAGTTTTAATAAAAATCTTTCTTTTGTAGTAGCGTAGTAAATAATTGAAAGAATATTCGTATATCAATAAAAATCTTTAATCCTTTTTCTTTCAACGTATTATACCTTATTGTAGTTATGTAGTAAGATATAATCAATGAAAGAAAAAGAAAATATAATCATCAGGTATCCGTCTTTCCTATTAAGAATATCGGTGTTATTATGGATGTAGGTTTCTGCAATCTCTGACATACATGTTTCCTGAAGAAGTGTGCTTCCGTACTGTCCAATTGATAAGACAAAGCGATGATGATTGTGAGTGGATAAAGCGGAGCATATCCTCGCAGTCGTCCGTTCACGTAGACTTCCTGCTCCCCTGTATCCCTTTCGTCGGGTTGCAGGGGAGAGACTTTTAGTAGAAGTTGCAGACGATAATTGAGCTTCCTCCATGTTACACTAAAGAAATCCACCAGTTCATTCTCTGTCATGGCTATTTCGCCTTTGCCTTTGCAAGTGATTTGCATATTATCGCCCCACTCGAAATAACTGCGATCTCTTTTTATTTGATGGTGATTGACATTCATACGGTTTCCTCCTTCGTTTCTTTTGTCTGATGTTTCCTTATCAACCTGTCCATGTCCTCAGAAATCTTATTATCTGTCACCTGTGCGTAGATTTGAGTACTGGATATAGAGGCGTGCCCCATCATCTTGGCAATACTCTCTATGGGTATTCCTGCACTTAAACTCAGCGTGCCGAACGTGTGCCTTGCCATGTGGTAGGACAACCGCTCTCTGATACCACAAGCCTTACCCACGATGCTCAGCTTTGCACTCATCACGCTACGGCTACAAGCACAGTGAAAGATAAAGTCGTTGCCTTTTCCTTTCACCGTCTGCATTTCTTTCATACTCAGTCGTTCTTTCTTGCATTGATTGATGATGGTCTCTGCTATGGGGTGTAGTGGCACGACAAACTCCACCTTTGTCTTCTGCCGTTCTTTTCGGATATATTTCTGTCCGTCTGCTGCCGTTTGGACATGTCCAAATTGCAAATGTTCCATATCAGCAATAGCCAAACCTGTAAAACAGGCAAAGACAAACAGCCGTCTTGCTTGTTCTGCCTCCTTATCAGGTACTCTCAGAGCCATGAGTTTGGCAACATCGCTCTTTTGCAAAAAGCGTATCTTCTGTTTCGCTTTCTCATACTTGGCATTCTCAAAAGGATTACAGCGAATGAGCCTTTGACTGACCGCACGATACATCAGCCTACTCAGCCAACAAAGATAGCGATTCATGGTTGCAGTTGCCAAGCCTCGTTTTTTCAGATAGAAACGGTATTCTTCAAACAAGTCTTCCGTTATAGTGGCTATGACTATATCCGTCATTCCCTTATCCTTTACAAACTCCGTAAGTAACTTATCTGAATAGAGAAGATTCTGATAGGTTCCCTCAGCTCTCGATTTGCCCACGCACTCTTTAACGGATTGCAGTTCGGCTTTGCTCATGGCAAGAAGTGTTGTCGGCGTAGCGGCTACTCCCTGCAAACGGTTCTTGAGCACTTCCACACTTACCACCCCGTCATTTATCAGAATATCTTGATAGGTCTTTTCTACAAGTTCCTTAAACTCGCCAATTCTTTGATTGGTCTTCTTGTCGGTTGTCATCCCTTGCCTACTGTTCCACTCGGAGGACTTGCACTGCTCGCCTGTGGTGATAGCAGTGCTCTTTCCATCTATGGTGATACGGCAGAGAATAGCGGTCTTGCCGTCTGCCTTTGTCTTCTGCCTGTTGATGTAAAACAATATCTTGAATGTACTTCTCATTGTCTTGTTGTTTTAATGTCTGGAATGAATGTATAAGCATATACAAAGTATAGAGATTAGATAGCCAACTGCATATCTTCGGTGAAAGAGAGGAAACGGTTAAACTCCTCAAAGAGTTTCTGTGGTGTTACCTTTGCATAACGTTCGGTCATACTTACGTTCGTATGTCCCAGCATCTTGCTGACCGTTTCAATAGGAACGCCCTGTTCCAAGGTGATAAGTGTGGCAAAGGTATGCCTTGCCGTGTGCGAGGTAAAGGGAAAAGATATACCTGCCCGTAGTCGCAAGGCTTTAAGACAGGACTGATAAGTGGGATATTTGATGAAAGGCAGCAGTGCTTCCCTTTCATCGCTATGCATTTTCTCAATTAACCGAACAGCTTCCGGCAACAACTTGATACGACAAAGCACACCCGTCTTCTGTCGGTTGAACTTCAACCACAAACTACCTGCATCATCACAGACAAGGTGCTTCTTGCTTAGTTCCATCAAATCACAATAGGCTGCACCGGTATAACAGGCGAAGAGAAACACATCACGAGCTGTTTCCATTTCCTCTTCCAATTCATCAAAGCAGATTGCCTTCAACTTGTCCAATGCTTCTTGGTCAAGTGCCTTGGGTGTTTTCTTCTCCCCGCGTTCTATATGGACTTTGTCAAACAGAAGCGTATCAGCCAACCCCTCACGATAAGCCAGCCTGCAGACGGTCTTCAAATCTGCCGCAACCCTGAAAAATGTGCTTTGCTGATGACCGAGTTCACCGAGACAGAATGTCTGCAATTCATAGATAAAGCTTTCTGTGAGCTGCGAGAATGCTAAATCCGAAACATGGTATTTCTTCTGAATGAACTCTTGCAACCGTTTCCGAGTGGAATGATAGGCAGACACAGACTCTTCCTTGATGTCTATACCGATATGGCTTTCTTTCTCCTTGATGAGCATATCCAACCTTTCGATGAGCCTGCATCTTACCTGTACGCTGCCTTGAAACAGTTCCTTTACATCGGTTGCATCAAATGGCTGTCCTTTGGCAATCAACGACTGATAGGCAGATTGAATGGAAAGCAACAGGTTCTCCAACTTGCCGTTAATTTCCACCGCCTCACGGCTTTTGCCGTCCATCCTGCTCTCACGTGAATTCCATAAGTCAGGATTGCAGGAGAGTTTACAACTAAACTGAGCAATGGAACGCTCAATGGTAATACGCCCCATAATCGGAGCTCTCCCCGACTTGTCCAGACCGCTCTTTTTAAGGTAGAGCAACACCTTCATTTTCTCTGTTTTCATACGCTTTAATATTTGTGGGCAAAATTACCCGAATTAAAGCGTTCCTCACTTACGCAGAAAACTGCTGACCAAAGCAACAGCCACACGAACGAAAATAATTCAGTTACCGAATACTGCACCATCGTTACCTACATCAAAATAGGGTAACACTCTGGTAACTGAACTTCTGCCTAAATCTGCATATTTCTGCCCTTTACAAACAGAGCAGTATTATGCCAATTCGTGTATTTCCTCCTCATTATCAGTTAGTTTACATCAATTTCGATATTTCTTCATTTTCATTGATTAGTTACAGCGTAACTTGACGCAGATTACATGGTAACTTGAGGCAGATTGCACGATGATTTGACGCAAAACATAAAGCCACTTGAGGCATAATACATAATAATCTGATAATCAGAAACTTGAAAGCTGTTATAAAACGAAGCGCATGTTGAGGAAAGAATACGCAAGTATGGCTTTGTTTGAGATTTACAACTTAATCTTCAAAGAGGCCTTACTGCCTATGAGTGGAAATATGAAAAAGCCACATCCGGCTTTGTAAAAAGTCAGACATGGCTTATATTTTCAAACTCCTTCTTTTACAAGAAAGGGCTTCTCAGAGTTGGCTTTGCGGAAACTACTTGAAAAATCTCTTATAAAGACCGGCAAAACCAGCTGCATGGCGAGCCTCATCCTTAGCCATTTCGTGGATAGTGTCATGGAGAGTGTCGTTGCCTTCAGCCTTAGCCTTCTTTGCAAACTCAAACTTTTCAGCACATGCACCCTGTTCAGCTGCAATACGAGCTTCAAGATTTGCCTTTGTATCGGCAAGCACCTCACCTAACAGTTCTGCATAACGGCTTGCGTGGTTAGCCTCTTCGTAAGCATAATGTTCATAGGCACGGGCAATCTCAGGATAGCCTTCTCGATCAGCTTGGCGTGCCATGGCAAGATACATACCAACCTCACTGCACTCGCCTGCAAATGTCTCCTTGCAATGCTGAATCAATTCTTCAGAAACGCCTTCTTTGTAAGCTGCGCCAAGATAATGAACGGTTGCGAATTTCAATTCGCCGTCAGTAACCTCCATTTCCTTGAACTTACTCTTGTCAGCCTTACAGATTGGACACTGCTCCGGAGCCTCAGTACCTTCATGAATATAACCACATACCGTACAAATAAATTTCTTCTTCATAATGTTTTTGTTTTTTAATTTTACGTGTTTTGTATTACCATTAATCCTGTTCTTGTTTGCAAAGATAGCGTAAAACATGCTAAAAGCAAAATACTTTGCCTGTAAACAGCAAATGTTTAAGCTTTTTTCACCATATATCTTTAGCGATATATCTTCGCCTGCCCATATAACGTAATTTTCAATCTCTTGTCAGGCAGCCCTTTTGTCCCTTTCCACTGGCCATCCATGACAAGCACATGATAGGTTCCTTTCGCTGGCTTATGGGAGAGGGCACTGTCTAAAGAAAAGTAATTGCCTCGCCCACGAGTTGAAACTACAGCATCATAATGCCTGACATAAGGCTTCAATTCCGATATCTGTTCACCTATGGCTTCTGCCAATGCATTAGCAACCGTAAAGGCACCATATATATTATAATGTGTATTGTCTTTCCTTCCTTGCGGGATGGGAGCACATTCACCAGGTTTCAGCCATACGTGTAACTTCCTACTTCCGACAACCCCATGAAGTTGTTCTATTTGAGAAGTAATGGCATTAGCATCAATATAGCATACTTTCAGCTTTTGGGCAACTCGTCGTGCAACCCAACGATAGGCACCATGAGTGTCAACAAGAGTATCACTGTTTGTCTGTTCGTCTCCATAGGCCGCCGTTCTCAACTTTTCATCGTCAATGATTCTGTCAGGCATTTTATAGAAACACCTACGTGCAACAGGGCTCATCAATATAGGAACTGCCCCTTTTGCTTTGGTTTCCAGAGCATAGCGTTCAAGATTTTCTGCAAAAGTTGTATTGGGGTCTGTGTGCCGTTCTACGTCAGGTTTTGAGTCATTATGCCCAAATTGAATAATCACATAATCACCAGGCTTCAGACTTTCAAGTATTTTCTGCCACCGTCCTTCATCACGAAAACTCTTGCTTGATCTGCCATTGACAGCATGATTGCTCACGATAACATCCTCCGTAAAGCACCCTTGCAACATCATTCCCCACCCTCTTTCTGGATTTCCAAGCGGATTATTCTTCTCTGCCGCAGTTGAATCACCAATAATATAAACAACTGGTTTATGCTTATCGGTTGCTATCAAAACAACAAGTAAGAATACAATTAAGATATAAAGAGAGTGCTTCATATGACAATTATTAAGTAGTTAGATTATATTTATAAAGGATAGAAATAGCATAATCTATTTCTACCCTCTTAAAGTTTTACTTAGAAACAGTAGCTATCAGCTCATCAATTGTAATCAATGTCTGTTCGCCTGTCTGCATATCCTTCAGCATAAGCTTTCCTTCATTGATTTCATTTTCACCTGCAAGCACCACGTAAGGAATATTCTTAGCATTTGCATAACCCATCTGCTTTTTCATCTTTGCCTTGTCTGGGAATATTTCCGTACGAATACCAGCCTTTCGAGCCTTGGCAACAAAAGGAAGACAATAAGCAGTCTCTTTCTCACCAAAGTTGATAAATAAGACTTGTGTGGCATTAACTGCCTCTTTAGGATAGAGGTCGAGTGCATTCAAAACATCATAAATTCGGTCTGCACCAAATGAGATACCGACACCACTCAAGCCCGGCATGCCGAAGATACCTGTAAGATTATCGTAACGACCACCACCTGTGATACTTCCCATTGGTGTATCAAGTGCTTTCACCTCAAAGATAGCTCCCGTATAGTAGTTGAGTCCACGGGCCAGTGTCAAATCGAGTTGTATTTCATTGTTCAATCCTGTAACCTTCAAAGCATCAAGGATGAACTTCGTTTCTTCAACACCTTTCAGTCCTACATCAGAACCTTCAAGCACTTTAGCAATGGTATTGAGTTTGTCCTCATTCGTTCCTTCCAAAGAAATAATAGGCTGAAGCTTCTCTATAGCCTCGTCACTGATACCATCTGCCTTCAGCTCTGCATTGACATTATCGAGACCTATTTTGTCGAGTTTATCAATAGCGACTGTTATATCAACGATCTTGTCAGCTTCTCCGATAACCTCAGCAATGCCCGTAAGTATCTTTCGGTTATTAATCTTTATCTGAACTCTTACACCGAATTTCGTAAAGACAGTGTCAACAATCTGCATCAGTTCAACCTCGTTCAACAAGGAATCAGAACCAACAACATCTGCATCACACTGGTAGAATTCACGATAACGGCCTTTCTGTGGACGGTCTGCACGCCACACAGGTTGTATCTGATAGCGTTTGAAGGGCAATTGAAGTTCTTCACGGTGCATCACAACATAGCGCGCAAAAGGAACTGTCAAATCATAACGAAGTCCTTTTTCACATAGTTTTGAGGCCAAGTGAAGCGGATTACGTTCGCTTAGCTCTTCATCTGTAACCTTATTCAGATAATCACCGGAATTCAGTATTTTGAAAAGCAGTTTATCACCTTCTTCACCATACTTTCCCATGAGCGTCTGTAAGGTTTCCATTGCAGGCGTTTCTATCTGCTGAAAACCATAAAGGGCATAAACATCCTTTATAGTATTGAAAATATAATTTCTTTTTGCCATTTCCTCCGGCCCGAAATCCCGGGTTCCCTTTGGAATGGATGGTTTTTGTGCCATATATTCTTCTATTTTTTTATAAAATAACAGTCTGTTCTCTGTCAGGCCCTATAGAGACTATCTTTATGGGTGTCTCCAGGAAATCCTCTAAAAACTTAATGTAATTATGGAACGCCTGTGGGAATTGTGATTGTTCAGTAAACTTAGTCATATCCGTCTTCCAACCAGGGAAGTCCTTATAGACAGGTTCAACACCTTCAAGTTCGTAAGGCAATTCCTTCGTAAGGCTTCCATCTTTCAGTTTATACGCCACGCATGCCTTGATTGTTTCAAAGGAATCAAGCACATCACTCTTCATGAGTATCAGCTGGGTAACACCATTAATCATAATGGAATAACGCAATTGAATGAGGTCTACCCAACCACAACGGCGTTCACGTCCTGTCACGGCACCATATTCATGGCCAAGGTCACGAAGCATTTTGCCTGTTTCATCAAAAAGTTCTGTAGGGAAAGGGCCTGCACCAACACGAGTGCAATAAGCCTTCATGATGCCATAAACTTCGCCTATCTTATTAGGACCTATTCCCAAACCGGTGCAGGCTCCCGCACAAACGGTATTGGAGGATGTAACGAATGGGTAAGAGCCAAAATCCACGTCAAGCATAGTTCCCTGAGCACCCTCACACAGAATGCTTTTCCCTGAACGCAGGATATTGTTGATTTCGTGCTCAGAATCAACAAAATGGAACTGGCGCATATAATCAACTCCTTCCATCCAAGTCTTTTCAACCTCATCGAGACCTTTGAAGTCAGTCCATCCCAATGCTTCCAGCATCTTCATGTGACGCTCCTTGTGAGCAGCATATTTTTCTTGAAAGTTCTCAATAATATCCCCTACTCTCAAACCATTACGGCTTATCTTATCAGTGTAAGTCGGGCCTATTCCTTTCCCCGTAGTACCCACTTTAGCCTTTCCCTTAGCTGCTTCATAGGCACGGTCTAAAAGGCGATGTGTCGGCATAATGAGGTGAGCTTTCTTAGATATATGCAGACGCTCTTTCAAAGGATGGCCACTTTTCTCCAAGTCCTTGGCTTCTCCCATAAATAAATCAGGGGCAAGCACAACTCCATTACCGATGATATTTACCTTACCACCTTGGAAGATACCAGAAGGAATTGAGCGAAGCACATATTTCTGACCTTCGAACTCCAGTGTGTGGCCTGCATTAGGACCACCCTGAAAGCGCGCTACAACATCATAGTTTGGTGTCAAGACATCAACTACTTTCCCTTTTCCTTCATCACCCCACTGCAAACCGAGCAGGACATCAACTTTACCTGTTGTATTCATTTTATCCTATAGATTATTCCTTTTTAGACTTTATATTGACTTCAGATGTGTTTTAACGTATCTTTTTTGATTGACATTTACCACAAACTCCATATAAATAGAGCGTGAAATTATCTTTACGAAAACGGCTGATTTTCATTTCTCCAATTGTTTTCTCAAGTTCCAGGTTCTTCTGTTCCGTAACCCTTCCACACATCCGGCAAATCAGCCGAACATACCCCTGTGCAGAGAATGCCGCCTCATAGACTATGGCATCCTGAAGATGATGCCTGACTACGAGCCCTAACTTCAGAAATAAATTCATACAATTATAAAGAGTTGCCCTGCTCACCCTAAATCTTCTCTCATTCAAAGCCTCATTTAAGGCATCTATGGTGAAAAGGCTATCCATACTGTAGATAGCATCCAACACTGCATAACGTTCAGGAGTTTTGCGGTGATTATCCGATTTCAGAAACTTATTCAGAACATCGTAAGCCCGTTGGGTTTCCTCTCTTGCCATTGAATAATTGTTTGAAACAATTCAACATACAAAATTAGTAATTTTATATCAGATTGAGAAATATAATAACATAATTTTCACTTTAAATCTCAACAACGTCATGCAAGGCCTTCCTGACAATCATTTCATAGTCATTCCCCAACTCCGCGAAACTCAAAATGGCGTTCATAGCAGCATGTTTAACACCCATATTTTCATTACTCAGTGCTACAGCTGCTTGATCCAAGAATTCATTAATACCACGTTCATTGGGTTCCAGCCCCTTTCCGAACAATCTACCCAAAAGATTGAAACCACAAATCTGATAGAGATTATTCTCTGAAGCAATACATTCAAAAGCAAGAACAGAGGCATAATCCACATGTTGGAAAAGATTCATGGCCAACATTTCGGCAATTTCCTGTGTGCGGGTCTGTTCCAACCAAACTTCAGCCAAATCAGCCTCCATTCTATCGGCTGGCATAATCAATGTGGCAAGAATCTTGCATTCACGCACATTCTCCTTAAACAAAGCAACGGCAAGTTCATAATCCTTTCCATATTCCTTGGCCATTTCATGAAGGTTTATCAATGGTACGCCCCAATTGACATTGTAATTCAGGCCCTTCTCACGCATAGACTGAGAAGCAGGCCCATTCATATAAAGTTTGAAGCTTTGCTTAATTTTCTTCAACTTATCATTCAACTTCATATACATTCTCACTTTACATTAATATTCACTTGAATAACGCATCATCTGATGTGCATAGCTTTCTGTATAATCCAACTTGATATCCACAATATTGCCATTTTCATCATATTCAGGCTTCATCCACGGGTTCAAAAAGCCTTTATAAGGGGCTATCCCCAACTTTTCATAGCGTTCAAGAATCTCCCGATGCAACTGAGAGTCTATGTGAACGGCATATTTTTCAACCAATGCCCGAGCTGCATTGAAATCACCTTCACTCTTGACACGTTGTATTTCGCCCAACTGACGGGCAAAAATTCCTCTCAAGCCTTCGTAATCCTTCACTGACACATAATGCTTTCCGCCATGCATCTCTAATGCTACTATCTGCTGTTCTACATCCATATCGAGTGCCCAATTGACTATCAATGCCCGATTTCTCATGTGTGCCTCTTCGATGTCATTACCCAATTCTATCCTTACGGCCTGTGTCAGCAGACCATTTTGCATATAAGTATAATATTGGCTTTTATAGGCTTCCCTATCTGGGGTCAGTCCCAATTCTACCAACTTGTCATCAGCCAGATAATACAGTCCAAACAAATCGGCACGCGCCTCTTCTATCGTATTTCCGTAAGCCTTCAACGCATCGGGATCCGTTTCCTTCAACAACTGCCCACTGCCATGTCCAAGACACTCATGCAAATCCGTATGAAGTTCATCACACAAGTCTCCATATCTATCAATGAGCGCCCGCGTTTCATCGTCAATGGCAAACTCCTGCATGAATCCATTCCCTCGCGAAGCCTTGCTATAGGCATCTGTGAGGTTCCCAATGGTGACACTTTTAGAACCATATTCAGCCCTGATCCAGTCGGCATTCGGAAGATTTATACCTATAGCTGTAGAGGGATATTCGTCTCCTCCGAGCATTGCCGCACAAATGACATTTGCCGTCACGCCCCGAACAGTCTTTTTCTTAAACCTCCTGTCCACAGGGGAATGGTCTTCAAACCACTGCGCATTCTCGCTGATCAGACGAGTACGCTTTGTTGCCTCAGCATCCTTATACTCAACAATCCCCTCCCACGAGCCTTTCAATCCCAAGGGGTCACCATAAACTTCTATGAAGCCATTGATGAAATCAACTTGTCCTTCCTGCTCTTTCAGCCACTCAATAGAATACTCGTCAAAGTATTTAAGGTCGCCCGTCTGATAATACTTTATCAAAATGGCTATAACCTTCTTCTGCTGTTCATTTTCAGCATATTGAGAAGCCTTCGTCAGCCAATGGATGATTTGACGGATTTTATTGCCATACATGCCATTTGCCTTATAGACAAGCTCTGTCAACTTCCCGTTTTGCTTGGTCAACTTAGAATTAAGTCCATAGGAAACAGGACGAGCATCTCCCTCCACCTTCATGCCATTATAAAAACTTTCAACCTCACTTTGCGAAACACCTTCATAGAAGTTACAGGCAGACGTCTTGATGAGGTCTACGCCTTCAGCCTTGTTAACACGCTTTGGCAAATAGTCAGCATCAAAGATAACCGGCAGAATTTCATTCAGCAAATTGTTCTTTTCTTCCTCTGACCCTAATGCCAACTGTTCATAGGAAAGGCTATTGTAGGCATCACAAAAAAAGTCCCTACTGAATTCAGGTTTGAATTTATCACACCCATAGTGATGATAGATACCATTTGAGAACCACACTCGTTTCAAATAGACTGTCAGCGCCTGAAAGTCATAAGTGTCACGGCTGCCGTTGTAAAGAAAGAAAATACTTTCAAGCACCTTGCGAATGCTAAGATTATATTTTCCAAATTGGTCAAACGTGATATCTCTACCTGAAAGAACAGCCTTCGACAGATAATATATATATATTTTCTGTTGAAGCCTCAGAGCTTCAAAACCTTCCAATTTATACCTCAACAACTGGATGTCGGCAAACTTTTCATCTATATAATTCATTTATTAATCATTAAATTCAACAATAAAGCCCACAGAAAGACACATTCATCTTCCTGTGGACTTCATCATATCAGAGAAATTCATTCTACACTCAATGCCTTTGCAACATTTTTCGAACCAGGCTTTCTTCCCCGTTTCTTCGGCACCTCTGTCTGTACAGCGTTCTGCTGGAAATGACGAAGCTTGTAGTCGCGTGGCGTACAACCATTCAGTTTGAAAAATGAAGCATAAAAAGACTGACGATTAGAGAAACCTACCATGTCGGAAATATCTTCCATGTTCAGTTCCTTGTAGCGTTTGTCAGCCAGAAGTGTCATCGCTTCTTCTATTCGATATTTATTAACGAAAGAAGTGTAGTTCATGTGAAACTTTACGTTTACAACAGCTGAAATATAACGCGTGTTTGTACCTAACTCGTCAGCGAGCTTCTTGGCAGAGTAATCCTTATCCTTATATTTCTTCTGAATGAGAATAATATCAAGGATTTTTTCTTTCAGTTCATCCATCAGACCGGGCCTGACAAGAGTACGGTATACCGCCTCCTTTTCCCGCTTCTCCGTAATGTTATACTTTGCCATAATACAAAAAATTAACTGTTTTCCTCCTTTCTGTTGCAAATTTAAATATAATAAATTAATTTATCAAGTCTTTCGACATTTATTTTATAAAAAAAAGATATCTTTGTGATATCAAATCACTTAAATAACAAAAGACATGAAGAAAATACTTACCATTCTATTCATCTTTTTCTTTACAACTCCATGCTTGGCGCGTAAAGATTTTTATACCATCATCGTTTCTCTCGATGGTTGCCGTTGGGACTATCCCGAATGGTATGAGACGCCTTTCTTAAACTATATGGCTGAGAATGGTGTCAAATCGGGACTGATTCCCTCCTATCCCTCCAAAACTTTCCCTAATCATTATACACTTGCAACAGGACTTTATCCCGACCACCATGGCATCATAGCAAACTCATTTGTCAACAGAAAAGACGGACAGATATTTTCTCTCGGCAACCCCAAGACTAAAACTGACAGCAGATTCTACGGAGGAGAGCCGATATGGGTTACTGCCAAAAAACAAGGCAAACGCGTTTTCACCTATCATTGGCCCGGAAGTGATGTCAAAGTGAAGAACCTCTATCCAGATGTGTGGTTCAACTACAATCAGCATCATCTCACCGTGAGCGAACGCATCACATTAGCTTCACAAGCCATCAACGCAAAAAGCGCCCCCGACCTCATCATGATTTATTTCGAGGAGCCTGATCACCAAGGCCACGACTTCGGCCCACAGAGCCCACACACCAAGGATGCACTCAGAAACATGGATGCTCACTTACAGGACTTATGGGAAAACATCCAGCAAGGACCGCGCAAAGACAGTGTCAACCTCATTGTTGTCTCCGACCACGGTATGACATTGGTGAGCTCCGAGCGAAAAATAGAATGCAAAAAACATCTTAACCCGAAATGGTATGAACGCGTTGAAGGCAACCTGCCCGCACAAATCTATTGCAAGAAAGGCTATGTAGACTCGGTTTACAATGCCTTGAAAGACCTGCCGCATCAGCGGGTATGGCTCAAGAAAGACATTCCGGCTTACCTGCATTATGGAACACACGTGAACATCGGCGATATCGTTGTAGACCCGCAAGAGGGGTGGCTGGTAACCGACGACAAGGTCAAAACAGGCGGCATGCACGGCTACGACCCTACCTACAGCGACATGCAAGCCATTTTCAGAGCCATGGGGCCGAGCTTCCGACATATCACTTACCCACACTTCCAAAATATCAATGTCTACGCCCTTCTGTGCCACCTCATCGGGATAACTCCCGCGCCCAACGACGGAAACTTCCAGGAAGTGAGCCCCCTGCTGAACTAAACAAAACCGCATTGCTTTCACACCGACCACAGCCCTACAATTACAGCGACAGACAGCCACACATCTCCATTCACATCCAATGACAAAGATAATAAAAAAAATCTGAAAAACCAAATAATCGGGGATGTGTGGCAGTCAAAAAAAATAAATTTTCTGAAGACTAAGATTGCATGTGGTTTCGGCACATATCCAGATACGCTCAGACTTAATGTAACACGCAAAATGTTACATGTAACATGTAATATGTATTTTTTTGGGGGGACACAAAATGAGAAATATTCAATGAGAAATCAGGAAAAGAGAACCATCATAAATCTAAAATATTACATATTACATATTACATATTACATGTAACGTTTAGCACCTGTCTCTTA